>WNGK01007973.1_pt1 | contig 12726 bp, 12 predicted proteins | sample 5400601 | NCBI WGS metagenome assembly WNGK01 (sample SAMN13153376, study PRJNA577476) | soil metagenome | isolation source: 60 cm soil or saprolite under Garry oak tree replicate 1 | place: USA:California | collected 2016-06-15 | reverse complement strand
TCTCCGCCGACCCGATCCCCAGGCGGCTGGCGACTGCCACGATGGACGGCGCCGTGCCCGCCCGGCAGGGCGACCAGCATGGCGCACCGGCTGGCGCGCCCGGCCGGGGTGGCGACGGACCGTAGCCGCGCCGAACATGATGTGGCCGTCCCGGTAGCCGGGCACGGCGCGGTCGGCGGCTTGGGCGGGCCGCTCGGAGACGTCACCATGCCGCGAGCCAGGGTGAATAAGTTCGCTGGCCGATGCCTGCGTCTTACCTGGTGAGAGGTTTGCTGCGGAGTGGGAAGGCTGTCACGGGGACCTCGATTTCCTCCATCCGGGCGGCATAAGCCCGGTACTGCCGCCTCGCCTCGCCGTGCCGGCCCGCATGTTCGAGCGCTTCCACCAAACCCAGGTGCGCCCCTTCGTCCCAGCCGTCCTTGTCAAGAATCCGCAGGTGGTAGCGGGCTGCTGAGTCGTGATCGGCGGCCGCCGCCGCCCGCCGGGCCAGGGCCCTTGCAACCGAGACATAGGCAGAGCGAGCCTCTTCCCGGAGGGCGGCCGCCCAGTCCTCGTACAGGTCCTCCTCCAGGAAGTCCCCGGCGTAGGCCGCCTCAGCCTCTCGCAGACGGCTCAGCGCTTCCTGTCCCTGCCCGTCCCGGTCCAGGGCCAGACCCTGCTCCGCGAGGGCCATGAAGGCCTCGACATCGACCGGCAGGTTGGCCAGGTTGAGCCGGACCGCGTCCTTGTCACCCGCCAGGAAGTAGCCGGGCGGGTGCCGCTTGGCTGGATCGAGGACGGAGCGGACGGTGGCCAGGGCGACCGACAACCGGTTGGCCAGCCGCTTTGGGTCCTCATCCGGCCACAGCGTGTCCATGAGGAAGTCCCTGGTGGTGGCTCGCCCGCGGCGGGCCACCAGGATCTTGAGCAGGGTCCGCGCCTTCTTTGATTGCCAGCCGCTGGCCGGAACCGGCGTCCCGTCCCGGAACACGCGGAATGCGCCGAGGGACGCCACGGACACGCCGGCATCGAGTTCCGCCGCGGTCGGGGGCCCGAACACCAGGCGCCGCAGCCGGCGGTGTATCCGGTCCCGTACCGGCAGAAAGGCGACCGCCGTCGCGGCGGTGGCCGCGATAGCGAGTCCCACGTTCGACCCGGCGGTGCGGCCTACGACGGCGCCGACCCCGGCGACCATGGTGGCGTACAAGGCGGTGGCGAAGGCTGCCGCAGCCCCGAACACCATGCTCTTGCTGATCAGGAAGTCGATGTCGTACAGGCGATATCGGAGGACCGCGATGCCGGCAGCGACCGGGATGAGGGCGACCGGCGCGACCCAGAAGAGGCTCGTCACCGAGCCCGGCACGCCCAGGGCCTGAAGCAGGTCTCCCAGGCCGAAGCTTAGAACCAGGAGGATGGCGGCGCAGGCCAGCCACTTGAGCTGTGCGCGCTCCGCGCCGCGCGACCCGCGGAAGCGGTAGGCAAACGAGGCCAGCGCCGCGAGGAATGCCAGTCCGCCGACACCGCTGGCCACGGAGCCCAGCAGGGCAAGGACCGGCCCGGCGCCCGCGATCCCCAACGGGTTCCGAAGCGACGACAGGGATCCGCCCAGGCTGCCAGGCGCGAGAGCGGACGAGACGAACCCGGCCACGCTCACCGCGCCGACGATCCAGGCCACCACCCGCCCGCGGCCGGATCTCAGCCGCCCGGCGAAGAACTCCGGGATCCAGATCCACTGCCCCAGCCAGGCCATCTCGGTTGCGGCCGGCAGCGAGCCCGGCCTGGCGAACAGGCCGTGCTTCACATAACCCAGGCTGAAGGCGGTGAGTTCGAACAGCAGGCCCTGGCGCTGGCAGCCTCCGCCGTCACCGACCCGCACGTCACCGTCAAGGCCGACGTCGAGCGGCTGCTCGCATCGCCCTTGCTGTCGCCGAAGGTGAGCGTGTCCGGCCACGTGTACGACATCGGAACCGGACGCGTCACCACCGTGGTTGACGCCCGGCGCCCTCAGCTCGCCGGCAAAGGCTAGCTCACGGAGATCTCAGCCATGCGATCCAAACCTATGATCCTGGCCGCGCTGCTGCTGGCGGCGTTCCTGGTTAACCTGGACACGACCCTGGTGAATGTGGCGCTGCCCGCGATGGTGCGCCAGCTGCACGCCACCACCACGCGGCTGCAGTGAGTCGTCGACGCCTACAACCTGGTCTTCGCCGCGCTGCTGCTGACCTTCGGCAGCCTGTCCGACCGGCTCGGCCGCAAGGGCATGCTGCTGGCCGGGCTCGCCGTGGTGGGGATCGCCAGCCTGGCCGGCGGGTTCACCACCAGCCCGGGCCAGCTCATCGCGGCCAGGGCGGTGATGGGGCTGGGCGCCGCCATGACCTTCCCGGCGACGCTGTCGCTGATCTCCAACGTCTTCACCGAACGACGAGAACGAGCCCGCGCCATCGGCCTGTGGGGCGCGATCGGCGGCGCTGCCATCGCGATGGGGCCGATCGCGGGCGGCTGGCTGCTCGAGCACAACGGCTGGGCCGCCATCTTCATCGCCATGGTGCCGGTCGCGGCCGTGGCCGCGGTCCTGGTGGCACTGGCCGCTCCCACCTCCAAGGACCCGCACGCGGCCGCCGTGGACATCCCCGGCCTGGTCCTGTCGTCCGCGGCCATGGCCCCGCTGGTGTTCACCATCATCGAGGCACCCGCCTACGGGTGGGCAGCCGGGCGCAGCGTGGCCGGCTTTGCCGGCTCGGCGGTCCTGCTCGCCGCGTTCATCATGGCCGAGCGGCGTGCCGCGCACCCGATGCTCGATGTGCGGCTGTTCCGCAACCTGCGGTTCAGCGCCGCCAGCGGCGCGGTGACCGTGTCGTTTTTCACCCTGTTCGGCTTCATCTTCCTGATGACCCAGTACTTCCAGTTCGTCCGCGGGCTATGGCCCGCTGTCCACCGGGGTGCGCCTGCTGCCGGTGGCGCTGGCGGTCGGCGCCGGATCGGTCGCCGGGACCCAGCTGGCCGTGCGGGCCGGGACCAAGCTCGTCGTCACCACCGGGCTCGTCGCGATGGCCGGGTTTTACGGCTGGGTCGCGGCGACCACCAGCGCCACGCTCTCCTACAGCTTCATCGCGGCCCAGATGGTGGTCTACGGGCTCGGCCTGGGCCTGACCTTGGCGCCCGCCACCGAGTCGATCATGGGCGCCATCTCGCGCGCCAAGGCAGGCGTCGGCTCGGCCGTCAACGACTCCACCCGGCTGGTCGGCGGCACGCTCGGCGTGGCCGTGATCGGCAGCGCGTACGCATCCATCTACGGATCCCGGCTGACCGCCACCATGCCAGTAGCCGTGCCGTGCCGGGCCGGGTCGCGGCGATCGCGCACCAGCCCCTCGGTGCGGCGTACACGGCCGCCGGCAAGCTCGCGGCCCTTGGCCATCCGGGCCTCGGCCAGGGATTGCTGCAGGCGTCCATCCATGCATTCCTGCGCGGCCTCACCGTGGGCTGCCTTCTCGCCGGCGGGTTGCCGCGGTGGGGGCTCTCCTGGCAGTCCTGTTCCTGCCCGCCCAGCCAGCCCACCGGCCGATGAAACCGGAACAGCCGAAGGCATGCACGAACTCCAGACCCGAACACCCGCTGGCGGTCGCTGGCCTTTCTGTCCTTGGGCTGCTCGGCCGGGCCCAGGCGCTGCGCGCCCGCCTCCTGGCAATCTTGGAGAGCGGCAACGAGGACCCCGGCAGGTTCCGGGTGACCAGCCGCTACGTGATCGTCACCGCCCGCCGCGACCGCTGAACCGGCCACCTGGCAGCGGAGTAACCTGCCAGGACGCATCGCAGGCCTCCCCGCGATGCCGGGACCCCACGCCATCGGCAAACTGCAGCCAGCGCTCGCTGAGCGCTCCCGCCTACTCGTCGCAGGCGCGGGCCTTCTGAAGGCTCGCGAATGGCCCTTATGCGCGTATCCGGCAATGCGCGCGCCTGGTAGTCCTCGCGCTCATACTCGGCACGGAGCCCTGGCTCACAAGTCGATCACGCTCCGCCACCAACGCTGGTCCGCGGCAGGTGTGCAAGAGGCTTCGTTATGCGCGGCAGTCCCCGTCAGCTGGCTGGCCGTCGAAGGCGCATCCGAACGTTCATTCTGTCGCCGTCGAGCCCATGCGCGTGCTCACGCTCACTGGCCTGCTTCCCGGAGGTCCGTCGGACCACTCGATCGCTGAGTCAGCCACAGGCCCGATCGTGAACTGCGCGAACACAGGTGCGCGCGGCGGCCTGCACGCGCCTTCGTGTGCGGCCGGCCAGGTTAGCGGCCGGATAGCGCGCATGCGCAGACCTGGATGACGATACGCGGGGCGGTTGGACATCCCCGTCTCAACGACCCGCATCGGCGCAAGGCCGCCGGTGCACGCGGCTGGACCTCCAGCCTGCTGACAGGGTGCCCGGCGAACGCTAGCCGCTTGCCGACGTCCTAATACACCTTTGACATCCTAATACACATAGGAAATACTCGGGGTCATGACACAAGGGCCGGTCACAGCCGTCGACCGCCGCCAGCGCCGGCGGCAGGAGACGATCGAGGAGGTCCTCGGCCTCGCGGCGCAGATCATGGCCGAGCAGGGGGTAGCCGGGCTTTCCATCGGCGAGATCGCGCGCCGGATGGGCATCCGCCCCCCGTCGCTCTACGTGTACTTTCCCTCCAAGCACGCGCTCTACGACGCGCTGTTCGCCCGCGGCGCCCGCCTCCTGCTGGAGGCGATGGAGGCGATGTTTGCCGCCCTGCCCGCTCAGCCCGCAACGCTGCAGGAGATCCTGCTTCCTGCCGCGCAGGCCTTCGTGCGCTGGTCGGTCGAACATGCCGCCTACTCGCAACTGCTGTTCTGGCGCCCCGTTCCAGGTTTCGCGCCGTCGCCCGAGGCCTACCAGCCCGCCGTCCGGCTGATCGAGCTCGGCCGGGCCCGCATCGCAGCGCTGCAGGACGCCGGCCTGGTACGCGCGGATGTGCCCACCGGGCAGATCGAGCGAGACTGGACCATCCTCGTCTCCGGCGTCGTCAGCCAGCAGCTGTCCAACGCGCCGCAACAGGCCTTCGAGGACGGCCGCTTCACCGCCGCGCTTCCCGAGCTGGTAGCCATGTTCGCCGGCCACTATTCACCCCGCACCCCGCCGCCGGCACGGGCGAGCCGCAGCGAGAAAAGCTGAACCAGAACCACCAACACAAGGAGCGAGACAATGGCCAGTGCACGCCAGGGACAGGTCCGGACTCACATCGACGCGCCACCCGGGGTGGTGTGGGCGCTGCTGGCAAATCTCGAACGGATGGGCGAGTGGAGCCCCGAGTGCTACCGCGTCCAGTGGCTCGACGGGGCCGGCTCCCCGGCCACTCCCGGCGCCCGGTTCCAGGGGCGGAACCGCTTCGGCTGGATGCGATGGTCCATGACGTGCCAGGTCACCAATGCCGAGCCAGGCCGTGAACTTGCCTTCTCGACAATCCAGCGAGGACGGGAGCTGGTGCGCTGGCGCTACCGCTTCGAGCCCGCCAGCGGAGGCACCGACCTCACCGAGTCATTCCAGGTCATCAGGCTGCCCTTCACCGCCCGGTTCGCCGAGGACGTGCTCATGCGCGACCGTGACCGGCGCCGCGAGGAGGCGATGCGGACGACCCTCAGCCGGATCAAAAACCTCGCCGAAGGAGCCCGGGCGGCAGCAGATCGCCCATGAACCGCAGCGGCGCCGTCCCGCACCAACGCGAGAACAGCCGCCTGCCCCAGGCGCCGCCTCCCAGTCCGAGCGTGTGGCGCCGACCGCCGTGGAAAGACGCGAATCGGCGGGATGCAGGCCGTGCGGCCCGCAGTCGTTTCTCACGGTGTGTAGCCAGCTTTGCCCCCGGGCCAACGATCCGTAGCTGCCGATCTGCGCCTCCGATCTGTGACAGACGCACATGCAGGTTCGTGGACGGTTGCGTCACTGCGCCGGAGAGTGGGAATCTAGCTGGCCTCAGCTGCAGCCAGCTGGAGCTGTCGGTCCAAGCCGATCAATCCGGCATCGTTGAAAAACTCGCACAGGCGTATTCTCGGACGAATTACTACGACTGACGGAAGGCGCCATGGGCGTCCTTTCTAGATTGCTGATTCCGCGGAGTGTCCGCCGCGCCGCGCATCCGAGCCGTGTAGTCAAGCGAGCAGTGACGCCCAAGTCGATCAAGAAGGCTACGCGGGCACTGCATCCAATCCATAACGCCATTTACTCGATGGAGCGGTCCGCCGTGACCGCTATCCGCTCCGGCCGCAAGCGGAAGGCTCCAGTGTTTCGCCATGGAAGCTGCCAGGTGAAGCACCGGACCGCCGAAGCAGCAGCCAGACGCAAGAACGCTTAGCGCCATTCCAACCTGGGCGGATGCGGGTCGGCTATGAGCTTTGGCACCTTCGAAACGACACGGTGAGGATGTTTCGCGCCACGGCATGGAGTAACGGAAGCCCGCACGACTCCGGAGCCGGTTACGGCCTTAAGATCAGCCAGCAGGACCGCGACCGCTTCTTCCACCAAGGCTGGTCGGCGATAGTGCTCCATCTTCCAGGACAAGGCCCAGCCACGAGCCAGCTGTCAGCTTCATTCTGGAGATCATGCACCGAGCTGCGAAGTGCAGCAATCGGCCGTTGGCTGATGGGCAACGGGCTCGCCCCGTGGCCAAAGGGCAACCCGCCGGTAGTCGGATTGCAACGCACAGGCGACAAGGTCTTCAGCGTACTTACATCCGCGAACCAGTAGCCGATACCGCCAGCCCTCAGACGCTCGTAGCCACCTCGAGGCCACGGAGAAGGTCTGGCCCATGGACCGCGTGCGCCGCAAACCGCCGATCTGGTGCCTGGGGATATGGTCCGGCTTGGGCGACCCACGTGTACCGAGCAGGGCGATATGCGTGCTGCCCTCGGAGGGGGCGACGCCGCTGACCCATGTGCGATTCCTCGGAATCGAGTGTGCCTGCCTGGCTGGTCGGGGATGGCGTTCGGCCGTGATGCTTGCGCGGTCTGGTATTCGGCAGATGGGCGTCGATAAGGCAGCCCGCTGCAGGTATCGAGCCGGCTGGCGGCCGTCACCCGGGCGCTTTCCCCGACCACGCCGCCGGCTCGAAGGCTGCCCTGTCGGAGGGTCTGAGATTCACCTAGGCTCGGCGGTGTGACCAGGATGACGGCCGCCGAGCTTGTCGCCTCGGGGCGTGCGGCGCTCGCGGCCGGCGATCTCGAGCGCGCCTGCCATGTGCTCACGGCGGCCGTCGAAGCGGGCGAGGCCCCGGCCGCTCACGTCATGCTGGGCGGACTTGCCTGCGCCGACGATGACTTCGCGCAGGCTCGCACCCACTGGGAGGCCGCCTTCCGCGAGCTGCGCTCCGCGGGAGAGCTGCGGGCGGCGGCGCGGGTGGCGGCCGAGCTGGCCCACCTGCATGCCAGCGCGCTCGGGAACCATGCGGTCGGGGCGGGCTGGCTCGGCCGGGCCCGCCGCCTCCTCGACCGTACCGGCAGGTGCGTGTGGAGCAGGGTTATCTGGCGCTGGCCTATCTGGCCGTGCACCGCCCCGACGTCGCCGCGGTCGAGCGCGATGCGGCTTTCGCGCTGGAGCTGGCGGTGGAGTTTGCTGATGCCGATCTTGAAGTCCGTGCGCTGGCCGAGAGCGGGTTCGCTTTGGTGGCGCAGGGCCGGCAGACCGAGGGTTTCTCCCGGCTGGACGAGGCGATGGCGGCCATCGGCGCCGGGGAGGTCGCCGACTGGAGCATCGTCGCCAAGATCTTCTGCGCCTTGCTGGCGGCGTGCGACCGGGCCGGCGACCTGCGGCGGGCACAGGAGTGGACGGCCGTGGTGGCCGAGGCCCTCGGCCAGCACCAGGGCCGCCCCAAGATCCTGCAAGCTCACTGCCGGGTGGCGTACGGCGCGCTGCTGTGCCGGATCGGGCGCTGGCCGGAGGCGGAATCGGTCATGACCGAGGCGCTGTCGCCGGATGGCGGCCGCGGCTTCCAGCTTCGCGTCTACGCGACTGCCCATCTGGCTGACCTGCGCATCCTGCAGGGCAGGCTCGAGGAAGCCACCGCGCTGCTGCGCCCCTGTGAGGACCAGCTCGAGGCGTGCGCGCCGCTGGCGCGGTTGCACTTTGCGCGCGGCGAGCAGGGCTTGGCGGCAGCGGCCATCGCCCGCGCGTTGCGGGAGCTGACCTCAGATCTGCTCCAGGAATGTCCGCTTCTCGGCCTGCTCGTCGAGGTCGAGCTCGCGCGGGATGACGTCGGCGCCGCGGGCCTCGCCGCCGACCGTCTGGCGCTGCTGGCTGCCGGCGCGGAGGCGCCGAGCCTGCGCGCGGAGGCGATGCTCGCGGCGGCCCGGGTGGCGGCGGCGCGGGCCGACCACACGGCGGCGCTCGCCCACCTGCACCAGGCGCTGCATGTGCTGACGGGCGAGGAGCCGCCGCTGCTGTCCGGTCTGATCCGGCTTGAGCTGGCGCTCGTGCAGGCCGAGGTCGCCGGCCAGGCTGCGGCCATCGGCGAGGCTCGCGCGGCCCTAGCTCTCTTCGAACGGCTCGGCGCCCGGCCGTACGCCGACCGGACGGCTGCCCTCCTGCGCGGTCTCGGGGACACCGGCCGGCGCCCCGCGTCGCCCGCCGCCATGCGGTCCCTGAGTCCCCGCGAGATCGAGGTGCTCGACCTGGTGCGCCAGGGCCTGACCAACGTCGAGATCGCCGAGCGCCTGTTCATCGCGGCCAAGACGGCCGAGCACCACGTGAGCCGCGTTCTCGCCAAGCTCGGCGTTCGCAGCCGGGCCGAGGCAGCTGCGATGGCCGTCAACACATGCCGCGCGCCCGTGGTTGGGTAAATAGGGGCCGGCGATGGGGGGATCCCCCGATCCGCCGCCTGCTCGTTTCGTGTCATCGTGCAGTCAACGGAGCTCCCGACACACCGCGCACGGCCTGACCGGGGGCATGACCAGCCGATGAGCAGGGGAACGAGATGCCGCAGATTTCCGGTTACCACCACGTCAGCCTGGCCGTCGCCGACATCGACAAGAGCGCCGGCTGGTACGGCGAGGTGCTGGGGTTCAAGAAGTTCGCGGACTTCGAGCGGGACGGTTTCCGGAAGATCCTGCTTATGGATCCGGTCAGTGGCGCCATGTTCGGCTTCACCGACCACCGGGCCCGTGCCTCAGGCGACGCGTTCAGCGAATTCCGCACCGGGCTGGATCACCTGGCGTTCAGCGTCGCGGACCGGGCGACGCTCGAGGCCTGGAAGGCCCGCTTCGAGCAGCTCGGGGTGGACCACACCGAGATCAAGCCGTCGGCGATGGGAGATGTCATCATCTTCCGCGATCCCGACAACATCCAGCTCGAGGTGTACGCGCAGCACGCGGAGTCTAAATGAGCACGGCGGCCGCGCTCGCCTCGACGTTGACCGGTGAGCTGATCGGCCCCGACCACGCGCGCTACGACCAGGCACGCAAGATCTGCAACGGGATGTTCGACCAGCGGCCCGCCCTGATCGCCCGCTGCGCCGGGCCTGAGGACGTGCGTGCGGCTCTCGCGCACGCCCGCGGCCGGCACCTCGTCGTCGCGGTGCGCGGCGGCGGGCACTCGACGCCAGGGTACTCGAGCTGTGACGGCGGGATCGTCATCGACACCGGCCCGATGAAGCACGTCGGGCTCGACACCGGGCGCCGCACGGGCCGGTTCGGCGCGGGGCTCACCTGGGCCGAGTTCGACGCCGCCACTCAGGAGCACGGGCTCGCGGTCACCGGCGGGCGTGTCTCCCACACCGGGGTCGCGGGCCTGACGCTCGCCAGCGGCTCGGGCTGGCTCGAGCGCAAATACGGCATGACCTGCGACAGCCTGCTGTCGGCGCAGGTGGTGACCGCGGACGGCCGCGTGCTGCGGGCCAGCGCCGACGAGAACGCCGACCTGCTGTGGGGCCTGAGGGGCGGCGGCGGGAACTTCGGAGTGGTCACCGAGTTCGAGTTCCGCCTGCATCCTGTCGGCCCGGTCGTCTACGCCGGCATGATCGTCCATCCTCGGGCGGCCGCGGCCGGGCTGGCGCGCTTCTACCGCGACTTCATGCGCGACGCGCCGGACGAGGTGGGTGGCGGCTTCGCGCTGATCACGGCGCCTCCGGCCGACTTCGTGCCCGAGCAGGCCAGGGGCAAGCCCGCGTGCGGCGTCATCCTGATCTACGTCGGCGATCCGGGGGACGGCGAGCGGGCGTTCCGGCCGCTGGCGGGGTGGGGCGAGCCGTGGCTCTCGATGGTCCAGCCGATGCCCTACGTGGCCGTGCAGCAGCTCATCGACATGGCGAACCCGTGGGGTATCAACGAGTACGCCAAGGCGGACTACCTGCCCGGGCTCCCCGACGACGCGATCGACGTCATGATCGCGCAGGCCAACCAGGCCCGCTCGGCGTTCACCGAGGTCATCTTGTGCCCGCTCGGCGGGGCGATCTCCCGCATGGACCGCGGCGCGATGGCGCTCACCGTTCCCGACGCGACGTGGATGTACTTCTGCATGGCGAAGTCGTGGGACGTCGCCGAGGAGGAGAAGGAGATCACGTGGCCTCGCGGGTTCATGGCCGCCATGCGCCCGTGGTCGGCCGGCACCGCCCCGGCTAACTTCCTGCTGCCCGACGAGGGCACGGCCCGGCTGCGGGCTTCCTACGGCGAGGACAAACTGCGCCGGCTGGTAGCTCTCAAGGACCGGTACGACCCTGGCAACGTGTTCGCGCTCAATGCCAACATCGCGCCGAGCACCACCAGTGGCTGAATCACGCTGAATCACTCACTGCGCAGCGGGAGGCGCGACGGCCCGGATGCCGCCGAAGCGCAGCCGGGCCGGGCCAGCGGCCCGGGATGCCGCGGTTCAGCATCGGCTACCTGCTCGACATCATCTACAACCGCGACCTGCGGATGCACCGGCTAGACCTGGCCCGGGCCACGGGCAGCCGTTCCAGGCCGACGGCCACGACCAGCACATCATCGAGCACGTGGTCCGTGACCTGGCCCAGACCTGGCCCAGACCTGGCCCGCGGCCCCGGTCACGCTCGAGCTCACCGGCGCCGCCGGTGACACCTGGCTGATCGGCTCCGGTGAGCCAGCTGTGCTTCATCGCGCTTCCTCGCGCTTCGGGCTCTACGGAGTGCTGGCGCTGTCTGGGGCATGGCCGGCGACGGCTCGGGCTGAGTGTTGCCGGCTGGATCGGGGGGCTGGGATTCGGCCGCCGGTTTGGGGTCTGGGCGGCGGCCACGGCTTGCGCCTGCGGCGTGGTCTCATGGCACTGAGCCATAGCCAGACGGGGCGCGCCAGATAGCAGGCAGGAGCGGTGTTCGGGGGAGTGGCAATACGACAAGGAGTAACCCATCCAGCGCGATGGCCACGGCATCCCTTCAAGCCCGGCCGGCCTCAGAATCAGCCGATCACCACGCGAGCCGGCGAATGCAGAACCAGGTGATATGCGGCGCGGTAAGACGCGAGCCGATGGCGGTAGGCGGCCGCTCAGAGTCGGCGATCTCGCGTTCCGCTGCCCCGTGAGTCCCTCACGCTCAGTAATCACGCCTGGGTATCTCCGAAGCGCGCATCGCCGCCTGATTGAGAATCCACGTAGGCGCTGCGGTTTGGCCGTAGCGTCGGAGTCCCCCGAGGGCTTGGCTCTATCGCTGCCTGCCGGCCGGTTTCCGGCCTGGCTTATGAACGAACTGCCAGCCCTCGGGGGTCTTGCCGTGGCTGGCTCATAAAAGGGCTGGACCGAGGAAATTTGGCGGCGGTACGATCGCGCGGATGGCCAGGGCTGATGGTGGGCAAGCGCTGCTGGAGCGAGACGCCGCTCTCGCCCGCATCGATCAGCGCCTGCGTGCCGCGATCGGCGGTACCGGCTCGCTGCTCTGGCTCGAGGGCCCGGCGGGCATCGGCAAGACGCGCTTGGTTGTGGCGGCCGGACGGCGCGGTCGCGGGCTTGGCCTGACGACGCTGAGCGCGCGCGGCTCAGAGCTTGAGCGACAGTTCGCATATGGCCTGGTCCGCCAGCTGTTCGAGGCCCCGCTGGTCGCAGCGCCACCGCCGGAACGGGCCGAACTGCTCGCCGGCGCGGCCGGGCACGCGGCGGCGCTATTCGGCGTCGCGGCGGCCCGGGATGACGTCGCCGGCGCGCTGCTCGACCCTTCCTTCGCGATCCTGCACGGGCTCTACTGGTTGTGTGCGAACCTCGGGCGGCGCTCGCCGCTGCTGTTGTGCATCGACGATGTCCACTGGGCTGACCAGGCCTCGCTGCGCTTTCTGCACTATCTCGGCCGGCGTCTTGAGGAACTGCCGATCGCGGTCGTCGCCGCGGCGCGGCCAGCCACCCAGTCGGCGGAAGGTTCGCCGCTGGCTGCGGCGCTCGCCGCTGATCCGTCGGCCGAGGTCTTCGTGCTCGCACCGCTGAGCAAGGGCGCGGTGGGCGAGCTTGTCCGGCTGGGGCTCGGGCCCAGCGCACCGGCAACCGCATCAGGATCGGCCGGGACGTGCCGGACGCCGCTGGCGGCCAGGGCTTCCCGCTCGGCCGGATCAAGATCTCGGGCATCGACCAGCACGACCTGATGGTCGGCCACCGGGCGCAATCCCAGCCCGTCGCTGATCAGCTCGCGGCCGCGGCCGGTCAGCATCGCCAGGGGCATCCCGCCCAGGTATCCGGTGATCGTGGTGGCCGGGGTGTTGAAGTCGCCGTGCGCGTCCAGCCACACCACCGCGACATCGCCGTGCCGGCGCTGCAAGCCCGCCATGGCGCC
>WNGK01029374.1_pt1 | contig 12727 bp, 10 predicted proteins | sample 5400601 | NCBI WGS metagenome assembly WNGK01 (sample SAMN13153376, study PRJNA577476) | soil metagenome | isolation source: 60 cm soil or saprolite under Garry oak tree replicate 1 | place: USA:California | collected 2016-06-15 | reverse complement strand
CGAAGTGGAACAGCCTGGAGAAGGGATTCGCGCAGTGCAAGCTGGGTCAGGTCCAGTCGCCAATCGACATCCCCGACCAAAAGGCGCGCAAGGGCGATCTCGCGCCACTGTTGTTCAATTACAAGCCCTCGCCGCTCAAGGTCGTCGACAACGGGCACTCGATCCAGGTGAACTATGCGCCCGGTAGTTTCCTCAACTGGGAGGGCAAGCGTTACGAGCTGGTGCAGTTCTCCTTTCACAAGCCGGGCGAGGAGAAAATCGACGGCAAGGGCCACGACATGGACGCGCACCTCGTGCACCAGGGCCCGAACGGCAAGCTTGTCGTGCTCGCCATCCAGCTCGACGCCGGCAAGGAAAATCGCCTCATCAAAGCGCTGTGGGACAACCTGCCGAAAGAGAAGGGGAAGGAGAACGTGGTCGAGGCGGTGAAGATTAACGCGATCGACCTGCTCCCCGACAACAAGGGCTATTATCTGTTCGCTGGGTCCCTGACCACGCCGCCCTGCAGCGAGGACGTGACCTGGTTCGTGCTGAAAGCGCCCGTGCAGGTCTCGGCAGACCAGATCGCGCGCTTCGCGAAGCTCTACCCCATGAACGCGCGCCCCGTCCAGCCGCTCAACGACCGGGACATCCAGGCCACGCGCTAGCCAGTCGTCGCCCCGGCGCAGGTCGAGGAGAGGCGTTGTCGTGATCCTCGCGTAAGCGGGGATCCAGCGACTTTGCCACGCCGAACGACACTGGGTTCCCGCCCAGTTAGGTAAATGAGCGGGAACGACGAACAGGACACGTCAAACGCGAAGCGCGGCTCATGACCGCGCTTCGCGTCGTTGTGTTGCCTTACTGGATGGTGATTTGCTTGCGGTTGGTTTTCGCGACCTTCGGCAGCGTCAGTTGCAGGACGCCGTCGACGTGCCGGGCTTCCGCCGCGTTGGCATCGACCGTTTCGGGCAGTCGGATCGTGCGGCTCACCTTGCCGTAGCTGCGTTCCTGCCACAGCGGCTTGCCGTTGGCGTCGACTTCCTCGCGGAATTCGACGCCGATGGTCACGTCGCGGTCCTCGACCTTCACTTCGATCCGGTCCTTGGCGACCCCGGGGGCTTCCGCCTTCACGACGTACGCTTCGGGCGTCTCGACCACGTCCAACTTGAGCGCGCGGCCGTTCGAGCCGGCGTCGCCATTGACCGGGGGGAGAATCGAGCCGAACGCGCGATCGAACACCCGATCGAGCGGGCTGTAGTAACCAATCAAACTGGTCATTGCTTTGCTCCTTGAAGTTGAGTTTGGCGGCGAATTTTCCGCCGCGCACGAGCCACAGTTGGCGACAGGGTCGGCGTTTTCAAGGGCCGCCGCGGCCGGGCGGCGGGTACTTCCTACTGGTCGCGAAGGCCGGGCTCGGCGCGCTGCGGCTGCGGCGCTGCGGTGGTGATCGCCGCCAGGATGCCCTCCAGCAGGGCAGTGGGCGTCGGCGGACAACCTGGGATCGCGACGTCGACCGGAATCACGTTGGCGACCCGGCCACAGGTCGCATAGCTCTCGCCGAAGATGCCGCCGGTGCAGCCGCAGTCGCCGACCGCGACGACGAGCTTGGGATCGGGCGTCGCTTCGTAGGTGCGCTTCAACGCGATCGCCATATGCTTGGATACGGGGCCGGTCACCAGCAGCATATCCGCGTGCCTGGGGCTGGCAACGAACTTTATCCCGAGGCCTTCGAGATTGTAGTAGGGGTTGCCCAGCGCGTGGATTTCGAGCTCGCAGCCGTTGCACGATCCGGCATCGACCTGACGGATGGTGAGCGCCCGTCCGAGCGTGCGCAGAATTTCCTCCTGCAGCCGCGCCACGACGACCATCTCCGCGGCGGGCGAAGGCTTGGGCTCGGTCTTGATGCCCGTCCGGGCGATCTGGAGGAGGATGTGGAGCATGTTGGATTAGGCGATATTGCGAGCAGACTCTTGAAAAGCGTAGCAGTTTTGCATGAGTCTGCTAGAGGTCGTGGCCGCTGTAGGAGAGGTTGAACGACTTGTTGATCAGAGGAAAGTCGGGAACGATGTTGCCGATCACCGCGTGCTCCAGTACCGGCCAGTTCTGCCACGACGGATCGTGCGGATGGCAGCGGCGGATCGTTCCCTCGGGTCCGCTCTCCAGGGCGATGACGACCGGCCCCCGCCAGGCCTCGACGATGCCCAGTGCGAAGCGGTCCGCGGCCGCAAGCGGAAACGACGCGGCGACATCACCCTCCGGCAGCGCGTCGAGCAGCGCCTCGGTGAGGCGCAGCGATTCGAAAACCTCGTCGAAGCGCACGGCGACGCGAGCGGCGACGTCGCCGTCTTCGCGGGTCGCTCGGCGCACGTCGAGAGACGTGTAAGGTACGACCGGAAAGTCGCAGCGCAGATCCTGCGGCACGCCGCTGGCGCGCGCGGCAAGGCCGGTGATGCCCAGCTTCAACGCCAGCTCGCGCGAGACCTGCCCGCAAGACCGGAACCGGTCCTGCAGCCCGGCGTGCTCGTCATAGATATCGCGCAGCACGCGTACCTCGCGCGCGAGCTCCCGACACTGCTTGCGCATCGCGCCAGCCGCATCGGTGGCCAGATCGCCCGCGACGCCACCGGGCAGGACGACGTCCATCAGAAAGCGATGTCCGAAAGCTTGCGCGTTCAGGCGCAGGACATCCTCCTTCAGCCGCGAGAACTGCGAGAGGCCGAACGCGAATCCGCCGTCATTGCCGAGGTAGCCCAGATCGCCGAGGTGGTTGGCGATGCGCTCGCGCTCGAGGCACAGCGCACGCAAGCTCGCGGCGCGCGGCGGCACGGTGAGCCCGCCGATCGCCTCGGCCGCCTGCGCGTAGGCCCAGGCGTAGGCGACGGTGCTGTCGCCGGAAACGCGCCCGGCGAGGCGGTAGCCCTCTGCGAGCGAAAGCGTTTCGAAGCGCTTCTCGATACCCTTGTGGACGTAGGCGAGCCTTGCTTCGAGACGCAGGACCTTCTCGCCGACGACCTGGAACCGAAAGTGTCCCGGTTCGATGATGCCCGCATGCACAGGTCCGACCGCGATCTCGTGCACACCATCGCCGCTGACGCGCACGAACGGGTAATCCTCCTCGCCGGGTTCCCACTTCGGCGAGACTTCGAAGTCGCGCCGCAGCGGGAACTGGTCGATCGGCCACGCCGCCTGCCACAGCCAGGGCCGCTGGTCGTCGGCGTCGCACTGAATGCCGAGAACGTCGAAATTCGCGCGCTGCATGCGGTTCGCGGCCGGGAAGATTGGCGACAAGTCCGGATAGCGCGCCTCGCCGTCGGGCAGCGTGTGCTCGAGCAGCGTCAGTCCGTTGGCGTCCACGAGCAGGACGCGCAGGCAAAAGCCTCGCCCACGATCGCGCTCGTCGCTCCCCCACAACGCGACGAGTTGCCCGCCCTCCTCCCAAGCCAGGCGGCACGCGGTCAGAAGCTGTCCCGAGCTTACCGGGCAGCGCTGCGCCGGAATGGGCGAGGCGAGCGGTGCGGCGGCGGCGATTCCGAGGGGGGAGACGTTCACTGCCTGTCGTCCCCGCTCAGTGACGTCACTGAGCGGGGACCCGGTGACTTGCGATAAGAGCCGATGGATTCCCGCTTTCGCGGGAATGACGGCGCTTGATACGCGAATGCGCGTTCGATCATCATCCGATGAGCCGCGCGGCCTGCCGGTACCAGTCGGCGAGCACGGGCGGTATCCAGAGCCCGAGCATCAGCACGAGGGCGAGATGCACGAACACCGGGACCATCGCCGGCCGCGCCGGCAGACGTTTCGCCGTCGTTTCGCCGAACACCATCGGCTGCACCTTGGAGAACACCGCCGCGAAGGCCACACCGAGCGCGAGCAGCAGGAACGGCGTCGCCCACGGCTGGTCGCGCATCGCCGTGGTCAGGATCAGGAACTCGCTGGCGAAGACGCCGAACGGCGGCATGCCCAGGATCGCCAGCGACCCGAGAACGAGCCCCCAGCCGATCAGCGGACTGGTGGTGATCAGGCCTCGAATGTTGTCCATCAGCTGCGTGCCGGTCTTCTGCACCGCGTGTCCGACCGCGAAGAAGATCGCGGACTTGGTCAGCGAGTGTACGGTCATGTGCAGCAGCGCGGCGAAGTTGGCGATCGCGCCGCCCATGCCGAAGGCGAAGGTGATGATGCCCATGTGCTCGATCGACGAGTAGGCGAACATCCGCTTGATGTCCTTCTGGCGCGAGAGCAGAAACGCCGCCACGACGACCGACAGCAGGCCGAAGCCCATCATCAGCTCCTTGGCGAACGACGTATGCACCGACCCTTCGACCAGCACCTTGCAGCGGACCACCGCGTACAGCGCGACGTTCAGCAGCAGGCCCGAGAGCACGGCCGACACGGGCGTCGGCCCCTCGGCGTGCGCGTCGGGCAGCCAGTTGTGGAGCGGTACCAGCCCCACTTTGGTACCGTAGCCCACCAGCAGAAAGACGAAGGCGAGCGAAAGCACCGTGGGCTCCAGATCGCCCTTGACGGCGTTGAGCTCGGTCCACAGCAGCGCGCCGCCTTCGGCTCCGAGAATTTTCTCGGCCGCGAAGTAGAGCAGGATCGTCCCGAACAGCGCCTGGGCGATACCCACACCGCAGAGAATGAAGTATTTCCACGCCGCCTCGAGGCTCTCCGGCGTACGGTACAGCGACACCAGCAGCACGGTGGCCAGCGTGGCGCCTTCCAGCGCGACCCACAGGATGCCCAGGTTGTTGGTGAGCAGCGCCAGCAGCATCGTGAAGTTGAACAACTGATACATGCTGTGATAGAGCCGCAGCCGCTTGGCGGTGAGGCGACCGTGCTCGCGCTCGATCCGCATGTACGGCTGGGAGAAGATCGCGGTCGTGAAGCCGACGAACGCGGTCAGCGCGACCAGGAACACGTTGAACGGATCGACGAAGAAGAGCTTGCCGGCAACCAGCAGCGGTCCGGTGGAGATCACGCGTACGGTCAGTGCGCCTGCCGCGAGTAGCGTCAGCCCGCAGACGATCGCGTTGACGACGGGAGCCTCGTCGCGCTCTCCGATCACTGCGAGCAGGAGCGCGCCGGCGAGCGGCATGCCGAGGACGATGAGGATCTCGATCATGCGGCGAGCACGCCTATTCCCGTTCCCACTCGGATTCCTTGAGCTTCTCGAGATGCTTGAGGTCGAGGCTGTCGAACTGCTCGCGGATCTGGAAGAAAAACACGCCCAGGATCAGCACTCCGACCAGCACGTCGAGCGCGATGCCCAGTTCGACGACCATCGGCATGCCGTAGGTCGCGCTGGTCGCCGCGAACAGCAGGCCGTTTTCCATCGACAGAAAGCCGATCACCTGCGGGATCGCCTTGCGACGGGTGATCATCATCAGGAACGACAGCATCACGCTCGCCATTGCGATGCCCAACGTCGCGCGGGTGACGGTGTTGGCGAGCTTCGCGATGGGAAACGCAAGGTTGAACGCGAACACAACCAGCACGATGCCGATCAGCATCGTGGTCGGAATGTTGATGAGACCCTCGACATCCCAACGCACGTCGAGCTGGCGGATCATCCGGTGCAGCAGCCACGGCAACACTCCGACCTTGAGCGTGAGCGTCAGCCCGGCCGACCAGTACAGATGCGACTGGTGCGTCGCGAAGGCTACGATCGCGGTCGAGCAGGCGAGCGCGAACCCTTGCGCCGCGAACAGGTCGATCAGCGTCAGCACGCGCCGTTGCGCGAGCATCGCGAAGGCGAGCAGCAGCAGGATCGCTGCAAGCAGGTTGATGAGTTGCGCCCAGAGCGGTGTGAAGGCCATCGCTAGTGTCCTGTTCCGTGAGTTCCGACGATAAAGGAGCGGATGAAATCGGTCGTCAGGCAAGGCGCGAGGCCGATTGCGTAGCGAGTACTACGGTGAGGCCGAGCAACACAGCGTGGCGGTCGATTTCGCCGCGAACTATCGAGTGAATTTGCGGAACAGGACACTTAGCTTCCCAGCAGCAGGTTCACCAGCATCGCCAGCACCGCCAGCAGGAACGCGGTGCCGAGAAATTCCGGCGCCCGGAAAATACGCAGCTTGGCGGAGAACGTTTCGATCAGCGCCAGCGCAAAGCCGCCGACCGCGAGCTTGGCGACGAGCACCGGCGTCGCGACGAGGATCGCCGCCCAGTCGGAGCTGCCTTCGGCGATACCAAACGGCAGAAACAGAGCCAGTCCGATGCAGGCGTAGTTGAACAGCTTCAGCGCCGATGCCCACTCGATCAACGCCAGATGGCGCGCCGAGTATTCGAGGATCATCGCCTCGTGGATCATCGTCAGCTCGAGATGTGTCGCCGGGTTGTCGATCGGAATGCGTGCGTTCTCAGCCAGCGCGACCATCGTGAACGCGACACCAGCGAACGCCAGACTGGGATAGATCGCGATCTCGCGGTGGGCGAGGTTCTCGACGATGGTCGGCAGCGAGGTCGCCCCGGAGATGAGCGACGCCGTGAACAAGACCATCAGCAGCGCCGGTTCGGCGAGGAAACCGACGAACATTTCGCGGCGCGCGCCCAGGCTGCCGAATGCGGTGCCGATGTCCATCGCGGCGAGAGCGATGAACACGCGGGCCAGCGCGAAGAGCCCGACCAGGGCGATCGCGTCGGCCGCGCTGGCGAACGGGAGGTCGGTGGCGAGCGAAGGGACGATCGCCGCGGCCAGCGCCATCGCGCCAAACACGACGTAAGGCGTGAGCCGGAATAGCGCCGATGCGTTCTCGGCGACCACGGCGTCCTTGTGGAAGAGCTTCCTGATCATCCGGTACGGCAGGAGCAGCGGCGGCGCGGTCCGGTTCGACAGCCACGCGCGGCACTGGTTGACCCAACCCACGAGCAACGGGGCGAGCAGCAACGCGACCGCGAGCTGCAGCAACTGGGAGAGGAAGCCGCTTGCCGTCATGGGTAACTCAACTGAGACTCACCGGACGAAGAAAAGCAGCGCGAGCAGCGTGAAGAAGCTGTAGGTCAGGTACACGGAGATCCGGCCCTGCTGGATCAGTCCGACGAGGCGCGCGAGCGCCTCGACGCCGCGTGCGAGCGGCAGATACAGCCAGGTCCAGAAATGATCCTCGGCGGTGACGCGGTAGCGCGGACTGGTATCGAATGGCGACGGGAGGGTCCGCTCGATCCGAAAAAATTGCTCGAATATTTGCCGGATCGGTTGCCCGAAGCCCTCGGCCGTGTCCTGCATCCGCGGGGTCTGTAGCGGAAAGCCGCAGTCCCACGGCGGTCCTTTGCGCAGACGTCCGTGATACAGGCGGTGCACGATCCGGGTCGTCACCAGCACAGCCGCGACGATGACCGTAAGCACGATAACCGGGCTATAGCTCGAGCGGTCCGGGTTCACCGGCGCGAGCAGCCACCAGTTCCCTCCTGCACGACCGACCGTGGAACCGATCAACGTCGCATTGACGGCATCGATCAGTCCGATGACCTGCACCGGAAAGATGCCGAGCACGACGCAGCCCAAGGCGAACCAGGCGAGCCCCACCCGCTCGAAGCCGCCCGCATCGTGCGCGTAGGCCAGATTGGGCTCGCGCGGCCGGCCGAGGAACACGACCCCGTAGAACTTGACCACGACGTAGGCCGCCAGCGCCGCGGCGAGAACCAGCGCACCGGCGGCAAGCGGCACCAGCATGTTGACGAACGACTGGGGAAGGCTCGGCGTGAAGAGGAAAGCCTGCAGCAACAGCCATTCCGAGACGAAGCCGTTGAGCGGCGGCAAGCCCGCCATCGACAACGCCCCGACCAAAGCGAGCCACGCGACCCATGGCATGCGGTGGATCAGCCCGCCTAGCTTGCCGAGGCTGCGCTCCTTGGTGGCGTGCAGGACCGAGCCGGTGGCGAGGAACAGCAGGCTCTTGAAGAACGCGTGATTGAGCGCATGGTAGAGCGTTGCCGTCAGACCGACCGCCGAAAGCAAATTCTGACCGTAGGCCTTGAACAGAATCGTGAGCCCGAAGCCGGCAACGATGATGCCGATGTTCTCGATCGACGAGTACGCGAGCAGCCGCTTCATGTCGGTCTGCGCGGTCGCGAAGATCACGCCGAAGAGCGCGGTTGCGAGGCCGAGCACGAGCGCGAGGACGCCCCACCACCAGAGCTGGCTGTTGAGCAGATCGAAGGTCACGCGCAGCAGTCCGTAGATCGCCGTCTTCAGCATCACTCCGCTCATGAGCGCGGAAACCGGCGAGGGGGCGGCAGGGTGCGCCTCGGGGAGCCAGATGTGCAGCGGCAGCAGGCCCGCTTTCGCGCCGAAGCCGAACAACGCGAGCAGGAATGCGATGGAGCTCCACGCGGTCGAGCGACTCGCCACGCGCATGGAGGCGAACGTGTAGTCGCCGCCGTGCAGCACGCCGAAGCACAGCAGGATGGCGATTGCTCCGATATGCGCGATCAGGAGGTACAGGAACCCCGCGCGACGGATCTCGGGCAGCCGGTGATCGGTGGTGACCAGGAAGAATGAGGCGAGCGCCATCGTCTCCCAAGCGACCATGAAGGCGTACGCGTCGTCGGCGATCAGCACGAAGGCCATCGCCGCGAGGAAGGTGTGGTACTGCAGGCTCACCAGGCCCGGAGCAGCCCCTTCGCTCTGGCGAAAGTAGCCGGCGGAGAATATCGAAATGCCTGCGGCGGCGGCGCCCAGCAGCAGCAGGAAAAACGCCGACAGCGGATCTAGCCGAAGGTGAAAAGGCAGGTCGGGCAAGCCCAGCGCCAGCCCGAGTCCGACAACCGCACCCGCGGTGAATAGCGCGCGCCCGACATAGCGGATGCTTCGCGGTCGCAAGAGCCCGAGCACTCCAATCGCGAGCCACGCCGCGATCGCCGCGATGACGAGGTTCAGCGCGTTGCTCACTCGAGTACGGTTGTCGTCCCCGCGAACGCGGGGACCCAGTGACTTTTGTCGCAACGACTCTGGATTCCCGCTTTCGCGGGAATGACGAGGGTGGCGAGCGCCCCGCCTTCCATCATTTAACGCGCATGCCGGGCGTCGCACCCGAATCGGGTGCCAAAAGAAAGATGCCGGGACCGTCGCCCGAGGCGGCAAGCACCATGCCTTCGGAAACGCCGAATTTCATCTTGCGCGGCGCGAGGTTCGCGACCATCGGTGTGAGGCGGCCGACCAGGTCCTCGGGCTTGTACGCCGACTTGATGCCTGCGAAGACGATCCGATGGCGATCCTCGCCGACGTCGAGCGTCAGTTTCAGGAGCTTGTCCGCGCCGTCGACGTGCTCGGCGTTGACGATCTTGGCGATGCGCAGATCGACCTTGCCGAAATCGTCGATCGAGATCGTGGCGACACCGGCCGGTGCGGGGCCGACTGCCGTGCCTGCTCTCTCTCCCCCGCCAGGGGTAGAGGGCTCGGGCGAGGGGGCAACATCGAACAAAGCGTCGATCTGCTTGGACTCGACGCGAGTCATCAGATGTGTATACGCGTTGACGGCGTGACCCTCGGGCAAATGCCTGGGCAGGTCGACCCAAGTCTGCGCCCGGATATTGAGGAACGATTCGGCGCTTCGGGCGAGTTCCGGCAGTACCGGTTTGAGCAGGATCGTCAGGATTCGAAAGTCGTCGAGGCATTCCGAACACACTTCCATGGCCCGTGGCAACGCGCTGGGTTCCCGCGCGAGTTCCCACGGCTTCATCCGATCGAAATATTCGTTCGTTTGATCCGCGAGCACCATGATTTCGCGGATTGCTCTTCCATATTCACGCTGGTCGTAATACTGACCGATCAGTTCGCCGGCCGCCCGAGCCGTGATCCGGTGCCGCACCTCGAAAGCCTGAGCTCGCGCGAGCTTGTTCTCGGACTGAGCAATGAACCTTGCCGAACGCGCAGCGATGTTGACGAGCTTCCCGACCAAATCGCTGTTCACCCGCGCCACGAAATCATCGGGCGTGAGGTCGAAATCCTCGACCTTGTCGTTGAGCTTGGCGGCGATGTAGTAGCGAAGCCACTCGGGGTTCATGCCCACCTCGAGATAGCGCTGCGGGCTGATGCCGGTGCCGCGCGACTTGGACATCTTCTCGCCCGAAACCTGGATGAAGCCGTGGACGAACACGTTGGTCGGCAGCTTGCGCTCCGCGAACTTGAGCATCGCCGGCCAGAACAGCGTGTGGTGGTACACGATGTCCTTGCCAATGAAGTGATATTGCTCGACTTCCGAGTCGAGGGCGACAAACTCTTCGAACGTACGCGTCTCGCGAGCGGTGGGGTTCGCGTGGGCCTTGCCGGTATCGAAGTAGTTTTTCAGACTCGCCAGATATCCGATCGGCGCGTCGAGCCAGACGTAGAAGTATTTGCCGGGGGCATCCGGGATCTCGATGCCGAAATACGGCGCATCGCGCGAGATGTCCCAGTCGGACAGCTTGCTCCCGGTCTCGCCGTCCCCGAGCCATTCGGCAATCTTGTTCTTGACCTCGGGCTGCAGCGGCGTCGTCGCGGTCCAATGACGCAGAAACGCGACAACTTTCGGGTCGGACAGCCGGAAGAACAGATGTTCGGAGCGGCGCAGCTCGGGCTTCACGCCGGTCAGGACCGAGTACGGATTCTTTAGATCGGTCGGCGCATAGGTCGACCCGCAGTTCTCGCAGGCATCGCCGTACTGGTCCTTCGTTCCGCATTTCGGGCATTCGCCCTTGATGTAGCGATCCGGCAGGAACATGCGCTTGACCGGATCGTAGAATTGCTCGATCGGCTTGGCGTAGATGAGCCCCGCATTCTTGAGACTGCGGTAGATGCTCTGCGACAGATCGATGTTCTCGGGGCTGTGGGTCGTGTACCAGTTATCGAAGCTCAGGTGGAACCGCGCGTAGTCGCGTTGGTGCGACTCGGCGACGCGCCCGATGAGCTCCTCGGGTGTGATACCGTCGGCCTCCGCTCGGAGCATGATCGGTGCGCCATGCGTGTCGTCCGCGCCGACGAAACACACCGTATGGCCTTGCAGTCGCTGGAATCGCACCCAAATATCGGCCTGGATGTATTCCATGATGTGGCCGATGTGGAACGGCCCGTTGGCGTAGGGCAGGGCCGTGGTGACGAACAGGGTGCGGCGCGACATGCAGCAAAGACCTTGGGTGCGGCAGGGGAATCTTTAATTCTAACAAAGCGATGCGCTGCTGAGTACCGAGCGGATCGCTTTTTCGCTAAACTGACGTGTTCCAGCCGTCTTCACCGAAGTGGCCTTTTACTAAGAATCTTCCGATGCCTATTGCCGAGGCCGACGTCCAGGCCAGTCTGCACGCATTGACCGATCCCAACACCGGCCGCGATTTCGTCTCGACGAAATCGGTGCGGAAGGTCGAGATCGACGGCTCGAAAGTCGTCGTCGACTTGCAATTGGCGTACCCGGCGAAGAGCCAGCATGAGGCGCTGAAGAAACTCGTCGCCGGGCAGCTGGCTGGCCTGCCCGGGATCGGCAAGGTCAGCGTGAACATCGGCCACAAGATCGCCTCGCACGCGGTGCAGCGTGGCGTGAAGCTCGTCGCGGGGGTCAAGAACATCATCGCGGTGGCGAGCGGCAAGGGCGGCGTCGGCAAGTCGACGACCGCGGTCAATCTGGCCCTCGCGCTCGCCGCCGAGGGCGCGCAGGTCGGGGTGCTCGACGCTGACATCTATGGGCCCTCGCAGCCGATGATGCTGGGAATCACCGGCCGGCCGGAGTCGAAGGACGGCAAGACGCTCGAGCCGCTCGAGGCGTGGGGTGTACAGGCGATGTCGATCGGCTTCCTGATCGACACCGACACGCCGATGGTGTGGCGCGGACCGATGGTCACGCAGGCGCTCGAGCAACTCCTCAAGGACACCAACTGGCGCGACCTCGACTATCTGATCGTCGATATGCCGCCCGGCACCGGCGACATCCAGCTGACGCTCGCGCAAAAGGTTCCCGTCACCGGCGCCGTGATCGTCACCACGCCGCAGGACATCGCGCTCATCGATGCCCGCAAGGGACTCAAGATGTTCGAGAAGGTCGGCGTCCCCATCGTGGGCATCGTCGAGAACATGAGCATGCATATCTGCTCAAATCGTCGAGAACATGAGCATGCATATCTGCTCAAATTGCGGGCACGCGGAAGCGATCTTCGGCCAGGGCGGCGCCGAGCGCATGTGCAAGGACTACAACGTGCCGTTTCTCGGCGGCTTGCCGCTCGATATCCGCATTCGGGAGCAGGCCGACTCGGGACGACCGACCGTTGTCGCCGACCCCGACGGCAAGATTGCCGCGATCTACAAGGAGATCGCGCGCAAGACTGCCATCTTCGTGGCGCAGAAGGCCGAAGACTTCTCGGGGAAGTTTCCGAATATAGTCATCCAGAATACGTAAAGAGGGGAGACGCGAGAGCCAAGGCAGCGACGTGCGCCCGCCTCGCCCTCCCGCCCGCGACGCCATGATCAAGTCCGATAAGTGGATCCGCCGCATGGCGGCCGAGACCCGCATGATCGAGCCCTTCGAGCCCGGCCAGGTGCGCGAGGCCGGCGGCCACAAGATCGTCTCCTATGGCACGTCGAGCTACGGCTACGATATCCGCTGCTCGAACGAGTTCAAGCTGTTCACCAACATCAACAGCACCATCGTCGATCCCAAGAACTTCGACGACAAGTCGTTTGTCGATATCCGTGGCGACCACTGCATCATCCCGCCGAACTCGTTCGCACTGGCGCGAACGGTAGAGTATTTTCGCGTTCCAAGAAACGTGCTGGTGGTCTGCC
>WNGK01011868.1_pt1 | contig 12728 bp, 11 predicted proteins | sample 5400601 | NCBI WGS metagenome assembly WNGK01 (sample SAMN13153376, study PRJNA577476) | soil metagenome | isolation source: 60 cm soil or saprolite under Garry oak tree replicate 1 | place: USA:California | collected 2016-06-15 | reverse complement strand
TGCAGGTGATCGGCTGCGCCTGCATCGCCACCGGCACGCTCGCGCTCTTCTACGTCGGCCTCGCCCTCTTCCTCACCGGCAGCGGCCTCAACGTCACTTGCATCAACATGATGCTCACGCAGCGCTTCACCCCGGAGGATCCGCGCCGCGAGGGAGCCTTCCTCTGGAACTACGCCGGAATGAATGTTGGCTTCTTCGTCGGGTTCAGCGCTGCCGGGTATTTCCAGGCGACCCAGAGCTACTCGAGCCTCTTCATCTTCGCCACGCTCGGCAACTTCGTCGCCATCATCCTCGCCCTGTTCAACTGGAAGACGCTGACCGACCGCAACACACCGCTACTCGACGCGACGCGAAAGCAGTTCCGGCTGCGCCAGCTCGCCGGTCTCGCCATTCTCATCGGAACCGTCCCCGTCGTCTGGTTCATGCTCCAGCGGCCCGGCAGCACCGAAATGATAATCAAGGCGATCTGCGCCGCGGTCGCGCTCGCCCTCATTTATCTCACGCTCCGCCACTCGGATCGGCGCGAGCAGCGCAACATGACGGCCTACCTGATTCTGACCATCGGCTCGCTGATGTTCTGGTCCCTCTACCAGATGGCGCCTAGCGGCCTGATGCTGTTCGCGGTCAACAACGTGGACCTGATGGTGGGTCCTGTGAAGATTCAGCCGCAGTGGATTCAGAACATCAACACAGTCTGCATCGTGCTCGGCGGACCGGTGCTGGCGTCGCTCTTCACCCGAATGCGTGCGCACGGGTGGAGAATCGACATCCCGAAGCAGTTTGCGGCGTCGCTGCTCTTGATGGCGCTCGCCTTTTTCATTCTCCCGCTCGGCATCAAACTGGCGGGGCCCGATGGCAAGAGCCCATTCGTCTGGCTCTTCCTTAGCTACGTGCTGCAGAGCATTGGTGAACTGCTCATCATGCCGATCGGATACGCGATGATCGGCAAGCTCGCGCCGAAGCAGTATCAAGGCATAATGATGGGCAGTTGGATGCTCGTGACCGGCTTGGCGTCGCTCTTTGCCGGCGACTTTTCGGGAATGATCCCCGAGCCGACCGGCACCACGGCGATTGCCACCAACCCCGGGTACGCGAAGCTCTTCGCGGAGCTTGGCGCCGGCAGCCTCGCGGTCGGTGTCGTGCTCGTCGTGCTGATTCCGTTCCTGCGCAAACTGATCACCGACAAGGCGGAGACGCCTACCGCAGAAACGTTGGCGACTGTCGTTCCCGTCGCTTGAAAACGCCGCATTGCTGAAGCGAAGCCAAAGTCGATTTACAAAACCAGTTCATCGGCGACGCGCTCTTCTTATGCACAAATAGGGATACGGATTGCAAAGTTTACCAAAAACTGTCATACGCATGGCGATGAATGGAGCGTGTGGCTAACTTCGATTTTACCCTTCAGCCAATCGGTACACTGCTTTCTGCGGGGCGGCTTCGTGTGCCGCGAAACCAGCGGGATTATTTTTGGGAAGTTGAGCACGCGATGGACCTCTGTACCGACTTCGGTGAAGCGATTCGATCGAACCAGCCCTCCTATTTTCTTGGCACGATTGTTCTCACTGCGTCAAACGATCAGACCTTCGAAGTGGTCGACGGCCAGCAGCGACTTGCGACGACATCAATCATAATCGCGGCAATCCGCGATATTTTTCATCGTCGTAATGACGAGGCGATGGTCACGTCAACAGAAACTGATTTTTTGTTTCGACTCGACCGGGATACAGAAGCGCAGCTGCCAAAGCTTTCTCTAAATGTAAAAGATCAGGAGCTATTTCTTACGACGATCCTGGCGAACCCACGCGATCCGCGCCGCGGAGAAGCAAAGGCGACAAAGGTGCCGTCGAATCGCAAACTGATCGAGGCCGCAGTGGCTATTCGGCGTTACTTCGACGAAGTCTTGAAGCCGATCCCGGAGTCTTCTCGGAAAGATGAACTGAAGCGCTGGCTCAATTTCATTGAACGTGGAGCGACGGTGATTGTGCTGAAGGTGCCGGACACGGGCAACGCGTACACGATGTTTGAGACGTTGAACGATCGTGGTTTGAAAGTATCACAAGCGGATCTCGTGAAGAACTTTTTATTCGGCCGCGCCGGCGACCGCTTCAATGAAGTAGAAAACAAATGGTCATCAATGATTGCAGTTTTGGAGTCCATCGGAGAACAAGACGTCGCGATCGATTACTTGCGTTACGTTTGCACATTAAAGTTCGGACTGACGCGTAATGTTTTCGATCGGATCAAAGACCATGTCAGTTCACAGCAACGTGCGGTCGAGTTTGTGCACACGCTCGAACAACTCGCACACGATTATGAAGCGATGCTGCGTGCCGATCACCCAAAGTGGAATGAGTACCCGCCGACGATCCGACGCGCAATCCAAACACTGAATCTTTTCGACGTAAGTCAAATCCGTCATCTAATGTTGGCGGTCGCGCATCATTTTTCAGCGGCTGAAGCCGCGCGCGCATTTAATCTGTTTGTAAATTGGATTGTACGGTTGTTTATCGCCGGCGCCGGCCGCGTTGGCCGCGTGGAGAGTGTGTACGCAAAGCTCGGCCACGAAATCCACACAAAGGGCAAGATTCACACTGCGGAACATCTCGCAAAGGAGATGAAGCTTTACATAGCGACGGACGATGAGTTCAAGCAGGCGTTCGCGAATGCTAAAGTTGGCCAGGCTAAACTCGCGAGATACTATCTCGATGCACTGCAACGGAAACAAGATGCCCAAGATGACAAGCCTGAGTTGGTGCCGAGTGACGATACTTCGCAGGTTAATCTTGAGCACGTCATTCCGCTGAATTTCAGCGAAGCGCATTGGGGTGAGCTCGACCGTGAAGTCGCGGAGGGACTTTACAGTCGCCTCGGGAATATGGCGCTCCTAAACGCGCGCAAAAACTCGAAGATCGGAGCAGTAGGTTTCAGCGAAAAGCGGAACACATTCAAAGCCACTCCGTTTTCGCTCACGAACATGATTGCGAAGAACGACAAATGGGGCGCAGAAGAAGTAAGCGCGCGTCAAGCAATACTCGCCAAACTTGCAGTCAAGACATGGCCGCTGCGCGTTTCGTAAATGTATTTGGCAATTGGCGTCCCCGACTTAATGAGGCGCGCGTTGAACATGCGCGAGATGCAGCAGCGTTATGGGATGCGCGAGAATGCGAGCATCGCGCTATTTTGCGCCCTCGCGACCGAATCCTTTCTTGGCGACTTCAAGATTATCTGTGAGCGTGCGATTCTTCCATTCGATCCGATAGCACCGCGGCTTAAGGCAGTCGCTGACCTGCTCGAGGAGATGGAGACCAGCCGCTTACCTATTCGTGCGAAATACGGGTTCTTGTACTACGCGTTGAGCGGTAGCCCTGTTCCGAAGGGAGAGCAACCATATCAAGATTTCGACCTTCTGATAAGGATCCGCGATTCTCTTGTGCATTACAAGAGTTACGCCGGTCACACCTTTCCAGATTATCTCCAAAAACTGTTGGACCAGCTTGTCGCTCGTAAGATTCTAACACAATCCGACATCGGTCCTCATCCGGATTGGGGCCGCCTCTTAGATCGATCGGAGGAACTAGGAACGTGGTCTATACAAACTGCTAAAGCGATTATGAAACTGGTCGCCGAAGTGGCTCCACAAACGGAATCGGGAATGTTGCATAACGTCCTGGTGACAATGTATCGGGATTAGCCTCAGTACCGCGACCACTCGGTCACGCGTTGGCCTCACTGCGGAGCGATCGCAGTCCGTTGCGCTCTCAAGATATATTTCTGAATCTTGCCGGTCACAGTTTTCGGTAACTCTTTGACGAACGTCACCCTGTGCGGCGCTTTGAAGTGCGCCGCGTCAGCTCGGCGAAGAATTTCTTTGGATCCATTGCGGCGTTTACTTGCTCGGCTCTTTTGGCGCGAAGGAGGCGACGATTTTCTCGAAGCGCGGATCGCCGCGGAGCGGGTCCCAGAGGGGGTGCAGTTTTAAGAGACCGTAGCTCAGCATGTTCCCTTCGACGGGACCACGCACTCTAGCTTCCAGTTGCTGCAAGGCGAGCTCTTTCTCGCCCGCCCACGCTGCTGTAAGGGCGAAATACTGAAGGACGAGGCTGCCGTTGACGAAATCTTTTTCCACCGGCATGAGCGCGATCGCTCGTCGGCCTTCGTCCAACGCCAGGTCTTTCCGCCCAAGAGCAGCGTCGATTAAGCCGAGGACGCAAAGCGCCGGGCCATAGTCCGGCTGCGCCTGAACGATCTTCTCCTGCTGTGCGCGAGCCGTTTCAAACGCACTGCGCGCTCGCCCTTCGTCTTTAACCATGCGCGCCAGCAGGCCTTCACCAAAGCTGTGGCTCAGAATAATCGCCCGTTCGAACAGGCATGGATTGTCGCCCAGCGCGACGAGTGCTCGTTCGGCCGCAGCCGGATCGCGTTCGGCCAGCGCGCAAGCGAACCAGATGACCGCCGCACGGACAATGGCGCTCGGCCCTTGCGCGAGGATTGCATCGATTGTCTGGTGGAGCGGCCGGGTGTCCGCTTTCCAGAAGAGATAAACTAGTGCACGATCGGCCCGCGTTTCGGCGTTCTCGGGCACGATCGCTAACGCCCGATCCAGCGCAGCGATCGCCTCGGCATAGCGCCGAAGGGATTGGTAACTGAGCGCGATCTGCTGCAGAGTAAAAAAGTTGCGCGGGTCCAGCTCCACCGCGCGCTCCAGATTGCGCAGACCTTCCTCCTGCTGGCCGCGCCGCTGCAGAATGTAGCCGGTGAGTTCGAAGAGACGCGGATCATTGGGTAACGCTCGCCGCGCAATCTCCAATTCGGCGAGGGCGCCGGCATAGTCGCGCAGCCCGTAATATAGATATTGTGCGCGCGCCAAATGCGTTTCGGCAGCATCCGGTCGCAGCCGTGTCGCGGCTTGCACCGCAGCTTCAGCCAGCGCGAGCCGGGCGGGAGTGTGATCAGACCCCCTTACTGCATAAAGGGATTCGTGCGCAAAGGCGAGCTGGCAGTAAGCGTCGAAAAATAAGGGATCGCGCTTAACCGCTTCATCCAGGAGTTCAATTGCCTTCCGCCGGTCTGGCTCGCTCGTCGCGCTGAAACCTGCCGTGAGGAGAACTGGCTTCGCCCGGCTGTAAAGGTCGAAAGCCGCCAGATCTGTGGTGGGCGGCTGCTCGATCGCTTTCTTCTCGTTAGGCGAGAGCTTCGCCTGCAACTGGTCGGCAATTGCCTTGGCAATCTCGCTTTGGATGGCGAAGACATCGGCCAGATCGCGATCGTAGGTTTGTGCCCACAGATGCGCGTCGTTGCGGGCATCGACTAACTGCGCGTTGACGCGCACGCGATTGCCTGAGCGCTGAACGCTTCCTTCTACCACATTCGCGACTCCCAGTTGCTGCGCGATCTCGCGCAGATTGCGTGCAACGCCGCTCTTATACTGCAAAACGGAGGTGCGGCTGATGACTTTCAAGTCGGCGATCTTCGCCAGGTCCGTGAGGATTTCGTCCTGCACCCCATCGGTGAAGTAAGCATTGGCTTTGTCTTCACTTCGGTTTTCAAACGGGAGCACCGCGATGCTCTTGTCGAGCACACGCAAGGCCGAGGTGGTCGGGCGGCGCGCAAGGAAGAAGACTCCGGCAATAATTGCGCCCAATACAAGAAGTGCAGCCGCAATTTCAGCCCAACGCACATGAGCGCGATGTTTTCTGACGGTCTGCAGTTTGCTCGGCAGTCGAGGATTGCCAATCGCCTCCGAGTAGAGGTTGGTGACGCTTACACGCATCCCGTGCTTCACTTCGAATGTGCCGATATCGTGCAGGAACGGTCGCCAGCGTTCATATTCCGCCAGATCCTCAGCGACATGATGTGAAAGAAGGATGTGCCCCGCGTCGCCGCAGTCCATCACCCGCCGGGCGATGTTAATGCCAGCCCCGGCCACGTTCGTCCGCTCATTCACGTCCACCACACCGCTGACCGGCCCGCTGTGAATGCCCATGCGAATTTTCAGGCGAGGACGCTCTTTAAGCGCGCGACTGATCTCAAACGCACACTGCGCCGGTTCCTCCGGGCTCTTGTAAAACACCAGCGCCATGCCGTCCCCGGTAGGAATCTTTAAGATTCGGTTTGCCGCTTCAGCGTTCTGGAATTGCTCGGATAAACGAACAATCTCGTTCAGTTCCTCTACCCGGGCGTGCTGCTCGTTAACCGAGAGCCTGGAGTAACCGACAATGTCGAGAAAGAGCACATGCGCGATTTCAAGTTCGATCTCTTTCTTAACTTCGGCAGCCATATGGATTCACATGGAAATGCCCGACGCAAGGATACTCTCAAATAGGCTGCCGAGAGTCGAGAGCAAAGCCATGCGGCCGAAAAGATTAATCAAACCGGCGAAAGTATCGGCCACGGTGCAATTAACCAACGAAATTTCTCGGCATCGCGTCTCAGTATCCGCCGACCGATACAACTTACTGCGGAGTGATCGCAGGCTGTCGTGCTCGCAAAACATATTTCAGAATTTTGCCGGTTGCAGTTTTGGGCAACTCTTTGACGAAGGTCACATTACGGCGCCTTAGAGTGCGCGAGGTTGACTCGTGATCGCCCGATCACTCACCGCTTCCCCAGCGGCTTTGCGGTCTATCCACCGGCGCCCCCGCACGGCGTATTCGCCCGCGCAAACTCGCGCAGTTCGCGCTCATCTGCGCGCGCGTTTTGCGTTTACGTAGTGACGTTCGGGTAGCGACCGCATTATGATTGTCACAAGATGAAGATGCTAATCAGTTCACTGATGATTGCGACCGCGGTCGCTGCGTTACTTCACGCGCAGGAAGAATCGGCGTCGCCTGCTGCTGAAAAGAAATCGTATCCGGAGGTCCCGAAGGAATATGAAGTCGGCGAGGACACGGTTTCGCCGGATGGACGGTTCGCGATCCTTTATGAGGTGCGCGATGAGGATTCAAATGTCGATCCAGGGCTGCCCAACCTGCTCGTTCGTCTCAAACCGTATACGGAGTTGGCGGAAATCGAAAACAAAGGTGTTACGTGGAAGGGTGGACGCGGCGCGCCGGACGCAAAATGGAACGGCAATTCAACGGTCGCGATCTGGCACGCGATGAAATGGGGACATGAAGACCTGGCCGTTTATGAAATTGAGAATGACGGGGTCAAACGGGTGCAAAAAATCTGGCCGGAGATCGTCAAATATTTCGATCGTGATTTTCACGAACGGTTTTTAAAGAAATATCCGAAGGAATTCGACAGCTACACCTTTGTTTCAGACTCGGATGTGAAAGAGTTGGAATTCAAGGAGCACAAGCTGCTGCTCGATATCTTTGCCGACAACAAACCGAACCTGGCCGCTGGGCCGCATTGGACGGCCGAGCTGAAGGCAGTTTGGGATTTGAAGCAGGCGAAGTTCGAGAAAGTCGATTTCAAACCGGGCAAGATCGAAGTCCGCAAAGAACTCGAGTAGTAATCCGCAGATCGACAACTGTAGTAGACTCAACCAGACTGAACAGTAATGTTCGTCGGGCATTACGGCGTTGCGTTCGCGGTCAAAACGCCGCGAAATAAGATCCCGCTCTGGGTTTTGTTCGTGGCCGTGCAGCTGCTGGATTTTTTGTGGGCGCCATTTGTTCTGCTTGGGATCGAGAAGATGCGTTTCGTTCCTGGAATCACCGCGACTAATGCGCTCGATCTTTATTACATGCCTTACACGCACAGCCTCCTCGGCGCGCTCTTCTGGTCGGCGGTAGCATTTGCAATTTACAAAATCGGCTGGCGCAACATTGCCTCGAACAGCGCGGCGTTGCTCGTGGGTTTCGCCGTTTTTTCGCATTGGCTTCTCGATCTGATTGTTCATCGTCCCGATCTCCCCATCTATGACGACACGATGAAGGTCGGTTTCGGTCTTTGGACTCATAGAGGCATCGAATTTGCATTGGAGATGGGAATTCTTTTTTTGGGCGCGGTCGTTTATTTGAAACGCAACGGCGCGATCGCGCGGAAAATCGGCATCATCATTTTCGTTGCGGCGCTGGTCTTGGTTCAAACCAGCAACACCTTCTTGCGCCGGCCGCCCTCTTCCGATCGCGCCTTCGCGATCACGGCGCTCGTCTTCTACACGGTTTTCGCGATCATCGCGTTCCTTCTCGAGAAGCGACGGGCAATCCCATCGTGATTTTTTCCACCGCGCTGATCGCTGCGGAGCGATCGCAGGCTGTTGCGCTCTCAAAATATATTTCTGAATCTTGCCGGTCGCAGTTTTGGGCAGCTCGTTGACGAAGGTCACACTATGCAGCGCCTTTAACTGCGCGAGGTTTGCCCGCGCAAACTCGCGCAGCTCGCGTTCATCGGCGCGCGCGCCTTGCTTGAGAACAACAAAAGGCGTGCGGCGCCTCGCCCCAGCGTTCATGCGCGAATCCGTTAACCGAAACTATCCGACTGCGGATCCCAAAAGTCGCCTTCTAAGCCGAGCCCGGCGAAAATGGAACACATCTCCTCGGGCTGCGGGCGCCGCGAGTTCTCTTTTAAGCGCGTCGAATACCAGGTAGTCGCGAGCGCCCATAGCTGGTCCATGGTGACGAGCGGCCGCATGGGATAACCATGCGCGGCGCACCACTCCCGAACCCGTTCTTCCGACCGGAAGAAAAGCATGTTGTTTCAGGTGAAAACAATGTCGTCCCACCACTTGGCCGCGGGAACAAGGCAATGAAAAAGCCAACTGCAGGGCGGTGGACCTTCTAAACCAATCTCCAGTGAGAGCGGATTGCTCGCAGCGCGAATGAATTCGCCCCGGGCGCTGCAGCGCCGCCGGTATGCCGAATGAATCCCAGGCGCAGTTAGCGAAATACTTCGTCTCATCGACGATGACGACGTGTTGGGTCGGTACGCCGGAAAATGGCGGCGCCATCCGAATGGACACTCCATCGGGTTCCAACACCAACACTCGCTCAGCGCGTAATCTGCCATAGGCTTCGCGAACGCTGCTGGCGTCGGCGCGAACGCGTTCAGCTACAACTTGCAGCGAGGGCCTCTGCCCGGTCTCGGCGAAGTGCCGGTAGATCGCCAGTTTCGTCTGCGTATCAAAGCTCATGCATTAAATCTCTCAGGAACGCAGGAACGCAGGAACATTTTTTCCATGATCTTAAGCACCCTGTTTTCCAAAGGACGCCCGATGCGGCCGGTGCGATACTTTTCTCGATGAGCAGAGCCTTCGTCAAAGAAGATGTGGATCTTCCGGAGCGCAGCGGACGGAAGCGATCGGCGTCAGGACTGCCGCCGGGAGCGACCAATTACATCACCGCGCGCGGCGCGAAGCATTTGCGCGACGAGCTGCAAAAGCTCCGCGTGGCAAACGCGAATAGCCAGCACGTCACCGAATTGGAGCAGATTCTGGCATCGGTCCACGTTGTCGATCCTCCGGACCCGGCGTCGAACAGCGTTGGCTTCGGCGCAACGGTGACGGTTAAAGATAAAAAAGGCCGGACCGAAACCTATACGGTCGTCGGTGTTGATGAACTCGATCTTGAACCGGACGCGGTCAGTTGGATTTCTCCAATCGGCAAAGCGCTCCTCGCCGCGGACATGGGCGACTGGATTACGCTTGAAGATGGACGAGCCGCGAAAATCGTGAAGATCGAAAGAAAAAGTGACACGTGACGAGTGATCAGTGACAAGACCGGGAGGTCAGAGTACAGAAGTTGGTCGTTGAGGACTAGGGAAATAAAAAGAACAAGATGTCCGGCACTTACGAATTTGTGCAGCTTGATGTTTTTACGCGGACGCCGCTCACCGGCAATCCGCTCGCCATTTTCACCGATGCGCGCGATCTGACCGACCAGGAAATGCAGGGGCTTGCGCGCGAGATGAACCTTTCTGAAACAACTTTCATCTTGCCGCGCGAGCCGGAGGTTGAAGCGCGGGAGGGGAAGCGAGTGCGCATCTTTACTGTCGCGGAAGAGTTGCCTTTTGCCGGGCATCCGACGCTCGGCACGGCGCTGCATTTGTATGCGCGGGCTGCGCCCGTTTCTGAACAATCGACGGAGATTGCGCTCGATTTGAAAGCGGGAAAAATTCCGGTGCGGTTCACGGCCAATGCGGAGAATGCCGGACGTGACCGAGTAGACGGTCAGGTGTTCGGCGAAATGCGCCAACGCGATCCTGAATTCGGAGTTACCTTCTCGCGCGAACAAGTCGCGCGAGTGATTGGAATCGCGCCGGACGAGATTCCGTGGCCGGTCCAGATCGTCTCGACCGGGTTGCCTTTCGCGATCGTTGGCATTCGCAACCAAAAGACCCTGGCAAGTCTTAGCTTCGCTCATGCGCAGGCAGCAGAATTTCTCAAGAACAGCGAAGCCAAATTTTTTTACTTTCTCTGTCCGCAACGGCGAGAAGATCGGCTCGAAGCTCGGGCGCGCATGTTCTTTTATGGCGGTGAAGATCCGGCGACGGGATCAGCGGCCGGTTGCGCTGCGAGCTGGATGGTCCAACACGGGATCGCAAACAGTGACGAACAAGTACTGATTCGACAGGGCGTCGAGATTCGTCGTCCGAGCGAAATGCATGTGCGAGCCACGCGCGACGGCGAACGTGTCACCAACGTTCGCGTGGGCGGATACGCGGTGGAAGTGCTGCGCGGAACCGTGCGTCTTTAAGGGAAGTTGATGGATAGTTGGAAGAAAAGGAAAAGCTAAAGCATGGAGATAAAAAGAAGTGGATCACAGCCTTCAAACAAAGGGCCAGCTGATTGGTTTACGGGTACCGTGCGAATAAACCCTCTCTTCCAAGCACCCGATCCGGCACGCGTAGCCTGTGCAAGCGTCACGTTCGAGCCGGGTGCCCGCACCGCCTGGCATACACATCCACTCGGTCAGACGTTGATCGTCACGTCCGGCCTTGGGTGGGCGCAGCGTTGGGGCGGCCCGATCGAGGAAATCAGGCCAGGCGATGTGATCTGGTTTGCGCCCGGTGAGAAGCATTGGCACGGCGCTACGCCGACCACGGCGATGACTCATATCGCCATTCAGGAGGCGCTGAACGGCAAGCCGGTCGACTGGATGGAAAAAGTCAGCGACGAACAGTACCGTATCTCTTAGGAAAGCATGAACGCAGGAACCGAATTCGTGGATTTCCTGGGTTCCTGATTTCCTTAGAAATCTCTGCGGTTAATCTGACGGAAACCGCTACTAAGCGCGGCGTGAGAGTCTGCTGCGATCTTTAAATACAGAAACAATTTCAAACATGAAGAAGCGCAAACTTGGAAAGAGTAATCTGGAAGTGTCGGCTATCGGACTCGGCTGTATGGGAATGAGCTATGGCTACGGTCCGGCTCACGACAAGCAGGAGATGATTTCCCTAATTCGTTCAGCGGTGGAACGAGGCGTCACGTTCTTCGACACCGCCGAGGCGTACGGCCCATTCACGAACGAAGAGCTCGTGGGCGAAGCGCTGGCTCCGATGCGTGAGCGAGTCGTAATTGCCACCAAGTTCGGATTCAAATTTGGTCCTAAAGGCGAGCAGATTGGACTCGATAGTCGGCCGGAGCACATCAAACAGGTCGCCGACAATTCGCTGAAACGACTTAGGACCAATGTTATCGATCTGTTCTATCAACACCGCGTCGATCCCGGCGTGCCGATTGAAGATGTCGCCAGCGCGGTGAAAGAGCTGATTCAGGAAGGCAAGGTGAAGCACTTCGGACTTTCTGAAGCAGGAGTGCAAACCATTCGGCGCGCACACGCAGTCCAACCCGTGACGGCGGTGCAAAGCGAATACTCGCTTTGGTTCCGAGATCCTGAGAAGGAAGTGATACCGACACTTGAAGAACTCGGAATCGGATTCGTTCCATTCAGTCCGCTAGGCAGAGGCTTTCTCACGGGAAAGATGAACGAAAACACCACGTTCGACAGTTCGGATTTCCGTAGCACACTGCCTCGTTTTTCGCCGGAGGCTCGCAAAGCGAATCAGGCGTTGGTTGATCTGCTCGGTGAGATCGCGAAACAAAAGAAGACGACCCCAGCTCAGATCGCGCTTGCCTGGCTCCTTGCGCAGAAGCCGTGGATTGTTCCAATCCCTGGCACCACGAAGCTGCATCGCTTGGAAGAAAACATCGGAGCAGCTGCAATCGAACTGACGGCCAACGACCTCCGTGAGATCGACAGCGCCGCCTCAAACATCACGGTGCAAGGCGCTCGATATCCGGAAAAACTGGAGCAAATGACGGGTCGCTGAAGGAGAAATGACGAGTGACGAGTGACGTGTTGGCCAGCGAGTCCATTGAAAGCCATTCAAGGTTACCATCTCATCAAGCCGGAAGACCTCTTCTGGCGGCTGTCCAACCTGATGCAAATCCCGAACGCGGATTATCTGGAGCGCACCGGGAGCGAGAATCTCGGCGCGCGGCTCTGGCGGTTGTCGCCCGGGAGCGCGAACACGCTGCACAAGCACATCCGCGCGGAGGAGTTTTATTTCGTGCTGGAAGGTGTGGGGCGGCTGCGCGTGGGGGATGAAACGTTGACCGTGCCGAAATACGGCGGCGTGCTGGTCGGGCCAGAACAATTGCGCCAGGTATTCAACGATACCGACGCCGAGGTGCTCTGGCTCGTCGTGGCGGCGCCGGAGGAAACGGAATTTCTGCCCGGTGCAAAGACCAAGCCCGACATGTCGCTGATTTATCCGGTTGACCCGAAGCAGTTGCCAAAGGAATTGCTCGGGGTGGATTGGCCGCCCAAGGCGTGAGCGAC
>WNGK01019548.1_pt1 | contig 12729 bp, 14 predicted proteins | sample 5400601 | NCBI WGS metagenome assembly WNGK01 (sample SAMN13153376, study PRJNA577476) | soil metagenome | isolation source: 60 cm soil or saprolite under Garry oak tree replicate 1 | place: USA:California | collected 2016-06-15 | reverse complement strand
GGCTCACGGCCATCTTCGCTTCTCTTGCGGTGCTGCTTGCGGCCATCGGGCTCTATGGCGTGATGAGCTTTAACGTCGTTCGCCGCAGCAATGAGATCGGCATCCGTATCGCTCTTGGCGCGACCGGCAGCGGCGTGCAATGGATGGTGCTACGCGAGTCGTTGGCATTGCTCGCAGCGGGCCTCGTGCTTGGTATTCCCATGGCTCTGGCGGCGGCTCGACTGATTCGCGCGCAGCTTTACCAGATGAGCCCGTTCGATCCGGCCATCTTCATTGGGGCAACGGTCGGGATTGCGGCGGTTACTGTGCTCTCAGCATGGCTTCCCGCGTCTCGAGCCGCCGCTGTCGATCCCATGACTGCGCTGCGATGTGAATGACTGCGTAAGCTAAAGCAGAGCCTAATATCGCATGGTTATCGCCAGTTCATCGGACAGTTGGCGTGTACAGGGCCATGCGCTCATTTAGCGCGGGTAGTGTGCAACTTCAAGGATTGCTCCTCGTAAACGCCCCAGCATCCGGAAAAGCATCGCTGCGTTGGCTTAAGGAAAACTTGCGCGCTGCCGACTTTTGAGGATTAATCGGTTCCTCGATGAGTCGGCGATTATGCCTCAATCTGCGGATACCCTGTTCTACTCGGTTCGGAGCGCTTTCATTGGATCTAACCGGGAAGCACGCCATGCGGGAGCCAGGCAGGCCAGAACCGCAACCGCCAGCAGCGTCGCAATCACGCCGGAGAGAACCGCAGGATCGAGAGGAAAGCATCGACTGGAAGATGCGTGTCGCCGCGAAGCTCATCACCAAACCAAGCCCGAGCCCGAACAGCGCTGGCCGCAGGCCATCCATCAGCATCAACTGCAAAAGCTGATTTCGCTGCGCGCCGAGCGCCATGCGGATTCCCAGTTCCGAGGTCCGCTGAGTGGTAAGGTACGATAGCACGCCGTACAATCCCACCGAAGCAAGAATCAGCGACAAAATAGCAAAAGCCAGCACAAGGGTTGCGCTCAGGCTCGCATTCACCAGGGACGCGCCAATGATCTGGTTCATGGTGAGCACATCTGAGACCGGAAGTTCCGGATCGAGCGACGCGATCTGTTTTTGCAGCGGCACCGAGAATTGCAATGGATCCGTTGCCGTGTGAACCGCGAGCGTCGCATCGCTACGGCCCTCAAGGATCGGGAAATACGCTGTTGCTTTCGGCTCTTTGCCGACTTGGTACAGGATGTCGCCGACGACGCCCACAATCTCCCAATCCACCAGGTTAGGCGCTCCATCGTGGGCGCGCCCGGGAAAGCGCAAATGCTTGCCGATAGGATTTTCGCCTGCGAAATATTGCTGAACGAGTTGACGGCTCACAATCACCTTGTACGAGCGCTCAACACGTTCGTCGCTGGTAAAGAACCGTCCGCTCACAAGCGGAATTCCGAGCGCGCTGAAATAGCCTGGATCGGCCCAGCGCGTCAGCGCGTCGGGCAAGTGTTCGCCCATCTTGAGCGGAGGATGCTCCTTCACCGTGAATTCGTCCGTACCCCAATATCCTGTTCCCGGAACGGTGGTTCCCAATGCAGCGCCGCGAACTCCGGGCATAGCTCTCACTCGCGCCAGCAGCGCTTCGTTGAATGCGTTTCGCTTCTCCGGCGTGTCGTACTTCTTGCCGGGCAGGTTGTATTGCAAAGTGAGCGAGTTGTCTTCTACGCACCCGACATTGGCTGCGCGCAATTGCATAAAACCTTTGAGCAGCAGCCCGGCGGCCACCAGCAGCACCACGGTGATTCCAATCTCCGCCGTGAGCAGCGACTTTCTGAGCGCGGTGCGCGAAACGCTGCTCGAGCCGGTCCGGACCGAGGTTTGCAGGGCCTTCAGCATCGACTTGCCTGTTATGGAAAGCGCGGGCAGCAAGCCTGCAATCAGCGCCGCTGCGAACATGAGCGCGCAGGCAAACGCAATCACCGCGCCATCAATGTGAATGATCTGTGCGGTGGGTAGGTCCTTCCACGTTTTTGCCAGCCACTCAGTGGCGCCTAATGACAGCAGAATCCCGCTCACACCGCCGGCTGCGCAAATCAGAACACTCTCGGCTATCTGCTCGCGGATCAGGGTGGCCCGCTGAGCGCCGAGCGCGCTTCGTATCGCCACCTCCTTCTGCCGTGTCGCGCCCCGCGCCACCAGCAGGTTGGCGACATTGAGGCAGCCGATAAGCAGCATGCAGCCAGCTGCGGAAAGCGTCAACGTCAGCGGCTTCTTCACATCTCCGGCGAGATCCTGGTTCAGGGAGCGCGAAACAACATCTTCTGCCACCGGATCGTGCGGGTACTGCAAATGAAGCTGGTACTGTATGGCGCCAACCTGCCCGATTGCGCTGGCCAGGCTTACGTCAGGGCGGAGCCTTGCCACCACCTGGCTCCGATGCCAGTCGTGATGCTGAAGCATCTCAGGACTGGCATCGGCCTTGTAGGGAACCCACAGCTGAATTCCGGCATCGGGATAAGTGAACCACGAGGGCAGCACGCCGACCACTGTGTAGGGCTTGCCGTCAAGGTGAATCTGGCCGCCCAAAATCTTCGCGTCGCCTGCGAACCGCCTCTCGAACACGCTCCAGGTCAACATCACAACGGCGCTGCCGCGCAGATCGTCCGCCTCCGCAAAGTCCCGGCCCAGTGCCGGCTGTACTCCCAGCAGTGAAAACAGGTTCGAGGAGCCTGCCGATGCGCGGACCGACTCCGGCAATTCGTTGCGCACACCGGTGAGGTTGTACCCGGCATAACGCATGATTGCCATGTCTTCAAAGCCGTGGGTCTTCGAGCGCCAGTCGTAGAAGTCGGCTGGCGCAACCGGGTGGTAGCTTAATTCCCCTCCTCGGAAGTGTTCGTACACCATCATCAGCCGAGCGGGGTCGCGAAAAGGCAGCGGCCGCAGCAGCGCCGAACGCATAACGGTGAAAAGGGAGGTGGCCGCGCCGATGCAAAGAGCCATCACCGCGATCGCGATGATCGTGAATCCGGGCGTTCGGCTCAACGTTCGAAAGGCGTATTTTACGTCGCGGGCGATACCGGCCAACCGTTGGGGAGTGTTTTGCACCCACAGCGATTCGCGCACCTTCTGTGGGTTGCCAAATTTCAGTCGGGCCCGTCGCCGGGCTTCGTCGGGTGTCAGGCCGCGGGCCTCATTGTCGGCAGTCTCTTCCGTCAGAAAAGCCTCGATCTCGTTCTGCAACTCGGAGTCGGAGCGTTTGCGGTGTAGGAATCTCATCCAGCTCATTGCGCACCGCCTTCTTCACCCATCACAAGGCCAATTGCGCGGGTCATTTGCCGCCAGCGGCTGGTTTCGCGAACCAACTGCTTACGGCCTTCTGCCGTCAACCGGTAGAACTTGGCCTTGCGATTGTTCTCGCTCGCACCCCAATGGAGGAAACCCACCTTCGGTCCTCGAGCCTGTGTAGCGCGGGATAGAGGGAGCCTTGCTCCACCTCCAGAAGATCCTCAGAGGTGCGCTCAATGACTTTGGCGATCGTATGGCCGTGTGCATCACCGCCGACAAGGGTCCGCAGGATCATCATGTCCAGGGTGCCCTTGAGCATTTCATTCTGTGGCTCGCTGCTTTTCCGCATCGATCTCTCCACTCGGACTTCTATGGGAAAGAATCATACACCACTCGAACTTCTATGGGAAGAGCAGAAATTAAGCTGGGCTTCGATTGACGACTTCAGGCCAACGCGCTCAAGGAGCCAAGAGTGGATGAGGCAGTCGGCTGATTTGATACTTGGCGGATTATGCGCTCATTGAGAAAAAGGAGCAGCTGACTTGAATCGCTCAATTTGGCCACATGGACCTTACGGCATGCTTCACCCTGCGCCGGACTTGATGCAGCTTGGCAGCACCCACGCGGAGTCGTCCGTGATACTCTCGCCAGCTCGCATACAGATGCCGGTCGGAGTTCCAGAAATAAGGAAGCAAGACGTGACCACATGCAGGGTGCGCCGCCCGAACTCGGTCATCAATTCGAGTGCAGGGACGATGACAAGCTTCTGATAGACCATCGGCCGATCGCTATAAGTAGTGCACTCCGATTGACTCATCACACTTCCATCGGGTGCTATAACTGTGACCGTATCTCCTTCAGCTCCATATATGGGTTTCACTACGTAGGCTGAGTTATCGGCCGGTGGATCCAGATAGGTGGGCAGCATGTGCCGCGCAATCAGCCTACGCTCGTCGGCGGTGAAACAAGCTCCCGAATCGGCAAGATTCCAGATCACCGCCTGCAGCGCCTTGCTTTCCAACAGGAATGAGAATGGAGGGTTGATCATGGCGAGCTGACGGCTCTCAACCAAGCGCAGCAGCGTTCCGCCCATCTCTGGATCGATTGAAATCCCTCGCGGCTGGAAGATCTCATTTCGGATGAACTGGAGCGGGAACACGCGATAGAGGACGTCGATGCGCTTACCATTGGGATCGTAGAGTCCTTGGTTATCTATACTCAGAGATGAAATAGGAGCATACTGCGTGGAGTAAGGCTCTATGAGCCGGCACAAATATTTCGCCATGGCTGCATCTCTCGTATAACAGTCGACATATGCGACCACCACATTCGGCCCTTCACAACCACTCTTATCTACATATTCGATTCCGGCACGCACCGCATCGTAAAGCGCCTGGGCCAGGATCCGTTCACTGCCGTGGTTGGGATCCTCCTTTCCGGCATGGCGACAAACTTCAGCATTAATTGAGAACGCCTCGACGATGAGACCCGGCACATCGGCATTGAACTCGAGCAGTTTATAGCCGCTCTCCGTGCGCGCCAGATCAAAACGTCCGACGACACAATCGGCCATTTCGGGAATCACGCAACGTACGAATTGCAGCAGGTGATCTGGTACTCCCAGTTCGGAGAGCGCGTGGACAGATAACTGGCGCAGTAACTGGGCAGTCCGGCGGTAAATCTGGGCGAGGTTCCCAGCGGTTTGGAGGATTTCGTCGGCCTCAGAGCGGCTGAGTTTGAAAGGTGCCAGCACGTCGAATTCGTCGGCGAGAGTTCCCGCCCAGCGCGCACCGTAGCGCGCAAAAAAATCTTGACGGGCGCTTCGATATTTAGAAAGTTCAGTACTCTTCACGGTCTTCAGCCACCAGCGCCGCCGCCACTATGCTCGAAGTATCGGTAGGGGTTGCTTTCGCTGCCATCCCCTGCTCGCTTAATGTCACCTTGCCATACCAACCGCTTCAGGGCCTTCCCGACCACAGCTGGAGTGAATGCAGGAAACTGCTTGAGGACATCGTCTTGCGTCTTGGCCTGTGCAAGCCTCGTGCCCTTCAGCCAATCGAGGATCGTATCGGCAGCCTTTTGCACCTGCGGATCCGTCTTCCACGATTCATCCGGTTGTGGCGCAGTTTGATCTTGGGGAGCCGCCAGGGCACCGTTCGTCGGTATCGTGCCAGTCAATAGAAGCGAAGTGGTAACGGCGGTCATGAGTCTTTTGGTCCGATTCATTGGAGCGCTTCCTTTCAGTGGCCAAATGGCCCGCTAGAGTCTTCATTGGTGGGACAGTCTTTCACGACATTCTGCTTGTAATAATCGCCCAATTCGGGTGCGAATTCCCGAGCCAGTTTTCCTCCGGCTTTGCTGTCCCAGTACCACAGAAGGCGAGGATTGCTGCAAAGCAAATTGTCGAAATACAATAAGTCATCCTGCGCAAGTTCGGCTCGGCGCGAATCATTGCCTCGAGACTGCTGCCATATATAGAACGTCTCTTCATATGAGGTAAAGATATAGTGCGCCGTTGCCCGCTCCTGCAGTAGAAGTTTGCCCCGGTCGTCTTCGGAGATAGACGCCACCGCAGCCTTTATTTGTTTGACAGTCGAATCGTAGGCTTCACCAGTAGACGTGAGGAGGTGCTCCATCATAGGGAACTGGAGCTGAAGCTGCGCCAAATCGTGGAAAAGACCGTATTCGGTCTTGATTACATCGACCCGTTCTACATCCCTGCGAGCCCCTTCAGAAGAGTAGAGCGAGAACAGCGACAGGAGCAGCGCCACCACTGGAAGGATGAAACCAATCGATGGCTTCCACTTCTTCGCGGGATCAGGCTTTCCGTCCTTCTGCTCTTCATCGCCCATGCGCGGAATTATGTCACACTTCATTGGGTAACGGAAGGCGTATATACTCGGTCCCCATGAGGAATCCGACCGGCTGGTCCAAACGGCGCGTGAAGCTCTTGTTGGAGGAGATTCGCGCGCAAGCAGAGTTCGGCATCCAAAATGACCTGGACCAATGTCCGGCAACACCATCAACCGTCATACGCAGACTGGCTCTTCTTGGACGCCGGTCCGTGGATATCTTGCTCCTCGGCGATGATGACCTGCTGAGTCTGGCATTGGCGCTGACGGGAGCACGCAGTCGAATTGCGGCCATCGATATGGATGACGAGCTTCTGGGGCTTATTGGAAGCAATTCCCCGCACGGTTCGATCGAGCTTGTAAAACACGATCTGCGCTCAGGAATTCCGCATGTCCATAAAGAACGTTTCGATGAGGTTTTTGCGGACCCGCCCTATACCCTGGCCGGACAGTTGCTTTTCGTCCACAGAGCGATGGGCGCGTTGCGTTCAATTTTAGGTGTCAGCCTGTTCGTATGCGCCTCGCGTGACTATCTCAGCGGGCAGGAGCTAAACCTGGTGCGTGGCTTTCTATCGTGCGCAGGATTCGAACTTGAAGCGACTTATCCGGATTTCAATTGCTACAAAGCCCCGCCGGATGTGCGCAAAGATTTGAAAAAGAAAGGCCGGAGGTGCACAACGTGGTTGTACTCCGATTTATTCCACTACATGCGGCGAAATCTGGCGCCCATACCATGCCTCCCTCAGGCAGACACTGACAATATATATGAATACCCATCCTGAATATACGCATATCATCGTGGAATGCCACAGATGTCCTTCGGGACTGATCGATCATATGCCCACTGTGCGCAAAGCCATCCGTATGGCCGCCGAGTCGTGCGGTTTGCAAATCGTGAAGGAAGGCATTCACCGATTTCGGCCGCAAGGTGTCACCGGATTTGCGCTGTTGAGGGAGTCGCATATCTCAATACATACATGGCCTGAGAGTTGTTTCGCTTTAGTCGACATCATGAGTTGCAAGGAAATCGATACAGAGACGTTGGTCTCTTGTTTCAGAGCGGTGTTCAAGCCGGACCAAATCCGCGTGCGTGCGCAAGAACGATGTGTAATAGAGTCAAGTTAGTTCAACGCTCGACTGGTGGTGATGCCAAATCGGATTGTTACTTCTCAACTGGCTATAACAGCCCAAAGCACGTTTCCAGAATTCATTGTGCTGAAAACGTGCCTCGGCGATCAAGCTCTCATCGAGAGTTGTCTTCTTGCTCTTCCCTCCGCAGCGGCTCCGATTCCGCCGTCTCCAAGAACGACAGATTACGAAATATGCAAAGCCGGTGAACCATGATGCCGGCTCTTTAATTTCCCATATGGCTAATTAGCCATATGGTGAAATACGTGTCCGACCATCTCAGTTCGACATTTGCAGCTCTCGCCGATCCCACCCGGCGCGCCATCCTGTCGCGCCTGGCGCGAGGAGAACTCTCCGTCAAAGAACTCGCGGAGCCATTTCCGATGACTGCGCCTTCGATGACCAAACACCTCAAAGTTCTCGAGCGTGCGGGACTGATCAGTCGTAGTCGCGATGCGCAGAGAAGGCCATGCCGCCTGCAGAGTGCTCCCTTGCGGGAGGTTGCTGAGTGGGTCGAACAATATCGTTGCTACTGGGAGCAAAGCATGAACCGGCTCGATCAGTATTTGGGCCAGTTACAAGGAAAAGCAGCAGAGGGAGGACGCAAGCGTGCTCGGAAAAAACGTTGAAGTCACAGTGAGCCTGCCTTCAGACCGGGAGATTAAATTTTCGTGCCGTCTCCATCGCCAGCCGCACCTGCTGTTTGAGGCATGGACCAAGCCCGAGCACCTCAGGAACTGGTGGGGCTGCGAAGGGTCGAGCATTACACATTGCGCGATCGATCTCCGTGTCGGCGGCGCGTGGAGTCTCATCATGCAGATGGCGGACGGATCCGACCATCCCTTTCACGGTAACTATCGCGAGATCCTGCGCCCGCATCGGCTCGTATACACCGAGTGTTATGACATGCCCCGATTTGGAAGCCCCGAGTGGCTGACCACCGTGACGTTTGCGGAGATCGAGGCGGCAACGCTTGTCACTCACACCATCCAGCACAAGTCGCGCGAGGTTCGCGACGGGCATCTTCAGGCGGGAATGCAAGAGGGAATGATACAAACCCTCACGCGTCTCAGTGAGCACACCGCCGGCATGGAGCTTGCGACCTGAGTGAACCACCCCGACAACACCAGAACAAAATCAAATCACGCTAATGGAGCTGATATGAACCTGTTTATTCATCTGAACTTCCCGGGCAACTGTGCGCAGGCGCTTCACTACTACGAGCAGAATCTGAGAGGAAAAATACTGGCTTTGATGAAGCAGAGCGACGCGCCGGGCGCGAGCCGGAAAGCAGATGGAGAGGATCCCGTTTTGCACGCGCGCATGGAAATTGGCAATACCGTCCTCATCGGAAACGATGTACCTCCGGATCGCCTCCAGCCAATGCGCACCGCATACCTTTATCTCAGTGTCGACTCAGTGCAGGAAGCTGAGCGAATCTACGCTGCGCTCATGCAGGGCGGCGAAGCCTACATGCCCCTGCAGGAAACCTATTTCGCATCGCGCTTCAGCCAACTGCGCGATCAATTTGGCACACTTTGGACTCTGATCCAGGAACGGTCAACGTCCTGACGCTAAGCCGCTGGGCTATCCCGCTAACTGCATTGAGGGCGCCCCGGCCTCGATTGCGAGATCGGGGACACGCCAAGAACTTTCGTCATCGAGGGCCGGCTCGATTGATGCCAGCAGGGCTTAGCACGTTCCAGAATTGCAGCGCCTGGAAACGCGCATTGGCGGAGATAACCACTCGTCGAGAACCGGGGGGGGCGGCAATCTGGACCTTCACTAGCGCTCGGACCCGGACGACGGCATCCCCGGATTACTTTGGGTCGAAGATAACGAAGCGATCCGAGTGGCTGACATATACACGTTGAAAGAGCACCGTAGCCAAGATCCCAGCCTCTTCACGATCTGGAACGTTCTGCGACCTACTCGCTGGGGTCAAGAAGGGAACTCTCCGAACGATGCGGCTGCCAAGCCTCATATCCTGCGGAGGCAGAACAGCGAATGCCCTCCGCGCATCGCTTACCTCCGATCCCTGAACCTTCGCTCGCTTGAGTAGCGGCTGTTCCAACTGAATCGCCCCCAGATCCTGGGTGACGACGAGGGGCTTCAACACTGTTTGTGGGCCCACCTGCAACGAATCCGCTACCCCGACAGACGCCTGGGACCAGGCCGCGGCGGCAACCAGGCCCACCGTACCTTGCGATTTCAGGTTAAGCTGGGCCGCGAGCGCGGGGTCAATGACGTTGAGCTGGCTGCCGGTGTCCAGCATGAAGTCAAACGGGCCGGACTGGTTGATCTTGACGGGAATCACGATCAAGGCCCCGGCGACGATTCGCGGATGGAGGGTGGGGAGGATGCCGGGGCATCGCGTTTCGGACTGACTGGAAATGGACGTGAAGGCAAATGCGGTGGCGAGAAGGACACAGAGGGAATTACGGAGCGATGCGAATTTCATGCCGGCCTCCGCTCGCGGGGTGCGAGCCGAAGGCGACATTGGCGGCTATATCTGGCTACCTCAATGGATTGGGGGTAGAATCCATGTCAATGAAATATGGAAAAGATGTTGATCGGCATAACTGCTGGTGATTGTTGGAGTTGAATCAGCAGGCACCGGGCTGGGCAGAAAACAGCAAGACCTGCCGTGGACCGAAAGGGACCGTCCCCGATGGCCGAAACACAATCCCGTCCCCGGCTTGTTCGCTTCGGCGCATTTGAAGCAGACGTGCAAACGGGTGAATTGCGCAAGGATGGCGTGAAGCTGAAGTTCAGCGGGCAGCCGTTTCAGGTGCTCGCAATCCTGCTGGAACGTCCAGGCGACGTGGTGACACGGGAGGAACTGCAAAAGCGTCTCTGGCCGGACACGTTTGTGGATGTCGAGCGCAACCTCAACACTGCTGTCAACAAGATCCGCGAGGTTCTGGGCGATTCGGCCGAGAGCCCGCGTTATGTCGAGACTCTGCCGCGCCGGGGGTATCGATTCATCGCGCCGATTGAAACCGATCTTCCCCTGGCTAACCAGGACCCGATCGAAAAGCCAATCGAATTCCGGGTAAATTCGAGAAGAGCGTTTAAGTTGTGGGTACCAATCTTGGTCGGCGCTGCCGTTCTGGCCGTTGGGCTTGTCCTCTGGATTTCGTTCTTTAAGACACCGGGAACGCCCCGTGTGGTGCGCTTCACGCAATTGACCCATGATGGCCAGAGAAAGGACGGTCCTATCCTGAGCGATGGGGTGCGGATTTATTTCAACGAATCGCTTCCCGACGGCAGGACCGTGATCGCGCAAGTGTCTGTGAACGGAGGCGAAGTTGTTCCTCTTTCGGTACCGCTCAAGGCTCCAAACGTTCTCGATTTGTCGAGGGATGGGACGGAGCTTCTGATCGCAAACGTCGAACCGAATCGTGAGGGTTCGATTTGGCTTCAGCCCGTCGGGGGCGGGTCGCCGCTTCGGATAGGGTCGATTATTGCAGCGGATGCCGCGTTTGGCGCGGATGGGACCAGCGTCATCTACAGCCAAGGGCACGATGTATACGCGGAGAACCGCGACGGTTCCTCACCCAGAAAGCTGCTCACGGTGGGCGGCGTTCCGTTTGGCTTCCACCCGTCCCCTGACGCAAGGGTTTTTCGATTCACCCAGTTCGACTTCCAGACCGGCACGATGAACATCATGGAGGCAGCTGCGGATGGAACAGGGCTGCACACAATAGAACACGGATGTTGCGGTGAATGGACTCGCGATGGTCGGTTTTTCGTTTTTCAGAACAGGCACGAGGACCGACTTGACTTCTGGGCCCGGTCGGAAAAGAAAGGCCTCCGCTTTCGGAAGCAGGATGATCGACCAATCCGATTGACTTCAGGTCCTCTGGACTTTCAAGACCCTTCGACGAGCAAGGATGGCAAAGAGGGTCTTCGCCAAAGGTACTTCACGTCGAGCTGAAGTAGTCCGGTACGATTCGCACAGTCACGAATTTGTTCCATATTTCGGCGGAATATCGGCGGATGGCCTGGCTTTCTCGCCCGACCGACAATGGGTTGCCTACACATCTTATCCGGATGGGACGCTGTGGCGGAGCCGAGTAAACGGGAGCGAGCGGCTGCAGCTTACCTCGCCGCCCATGAAGGTCATTTTGCCACGTTGGTCGCGCGATGGTACGCAAATCGCCTTCAATGCAGTTCTTCCTGTGCCGGCGGCCTGGAATGTTTATGTTATCTCGAGCGCAGGCGGTTCGGCCGAGCGTCTGCTACCGAGCGTATATTCTCGACTTGAAATCCCGGCGCGTCTCTACCGTGCCCGGCTCTCACGGATACTTTTCTCCCCATTGGTCGCCCGATGGCAGATACATCTCGGGCACGATCGTCGAATCCCAAAAGTTGATGCTCTTCGATACCTCCACACAAAAGTGGACGAAGCCGTGCGATTGTACTGTGGCTTACCCGATGTGGTCGCATGACGGAAAATATCTCTACTTCGAGTACTATCCTGCACCGGACAAGGCGTACCGAATCGTCCGCCTCCGCATGAGCGATCGCAAGATCGAGGTTGTCGCAGAAATCAGCAAGGTCGGCCGCGTTACGGCGGGCAGCTGGGGGCAGTGGTTTGGGCTCGCTCCCGATGACTCTCCTTTGCTGGCGCGCGACATCAGCACCCAAGAAATCTATGCGCTCGAAATGCAATGGCCATGATTGAAAGGGAGGTTCCCTCTCGTTCTCTCTTTCCACATTCGCAAACTCAACCAGCTCTGGGCGACTTCAGTCGGCGGCCAACTCGGGACCTCAACTGTTGCCTACAGTCAGTATGGAGTGACCGGCACCGATGCGCTGATCGTGGGTTAGGCTGTGAGTTCAGAAGGACGCCACAGTTCAGAGCCACAAGCGGAAGGGAGCCGGTCATGAAGGGAAAGTTACGATTTTTGGGTCTGGATGTCCATGCCGAGACGATCGCCGTAGCAGTTGCTGAGACGGATGGCGAGGTACGGAGCCTGGGTACGATTCCGAACCGTGCCGAGTCGATCCGCAAGATGATCCAGAAGCTTGGTCCAGCAGAGAAGTTGAGAGCCTGCTATGAGGCAGGTCCGACGGGCTACGTCGTGTACTGGCAGTTGGCGGAGTTGGGCATTCAGTGCGAGGTTGTGGCCCCCACGCTGGTACCGGTCAAGGCGGGTGATCGGGTAAAGACGGATCGACGGGACGCTGAGAAGTTGGCACGTTGCTATCGCTCCGGAGATCTGACGGCGGTATGGGTTCCGGATGAAGGTTCGGAGGCTCTGCGGGATCTGGTACGTGCTCGCGAAGCAGCCAAGCAGGATCAGATGCGAGCGCGGCATCGGTTGAGTAAGTTTCTACTGCGCTCAAGCCAGCGTCCACCCACCGGGGTGAGACCATGGACGCGCCCTTATCTGATCTGGGTTGCGCAGCTGCGCTTCACACAGGTCGCTCAGGAGGCCACGCGGCAGGATTATCTGCACGAGGTCGAGCACATGCGGGAACGGGT
>WNGK01018748.1_pt1 | contig 12730 bp, 14 predicted proteins | sample 5400601 | NCBI WGS metagenome assembly WNGK01 (sample SAMN13153376, study PRJNA577476) | soil metagenome | isolation source: 60 cm soil or saprolite under Garry oak tree replicate 1 | place: USA:California | collected 2016-06-15 | reverse complement strand
ACGGCAAGAGAGAACTCATCGCAGACTCCAACAAGCTCGGTAAAGATGTCGTCATACAAGGGGTCCAAGCACGAGACGACGGCGAACGATTAGCCCTCCACTTCTCAACGGGCGGTAGCGACGAGGGAACCATCAGAATCCTAGACTTGGAAACAGGCGATGTGCTAGACACTCTCCACGGCTTCGTCGGCAATATCCTCTGGCTTCCAGACGAATCATACTACTTGGCCAGAACTGCTCGGAAGGAAAAATCCCCCGACGGAGTCGAGCCGCCAACAGACCGGGTCTACCACCGGGTCAACGGAAAGGAGGAGATGGTTTTCGGCAAAGGACTCCCAACAAACACGTTCATCGAACTCTTCCAATCACGAGACGGATCGGACGGATCGAAGACACTTCTCAACCTCTACCAGGGATTCACACGGAGCAGACCCTACGCCGGAGCAATCAAAAATCCAGATGCATGGGTCCCGATCTATCCAGACGTTGACTCGGTCGTATCCAACATCGACTACCAAAGTGGAAAACACATCCTCCTATCGTTCGAGAAGAGCTGCGGCGAGATACTCTCCACCGATGGCAACACCGCGCGCCCGCTAGTCGGCGAGACCGAGTGGCCCTTGCAAGAAGCCGCGCTGACGGACGACGGCATACTATGCCACTACTTGGTAGACTGTTGCTCAGAACTTCACCTCTACGACTCCAAAGGAGAACCGAAAAGACAAGTCAAATTCGACATGCCAGGAGCACTGGTCGGAATCTATCCCATCAGCGCTCTAGGCAACGAGGCAGTAGTCGCCTTCAGCTCATTCACTCAACCCTTCCAAGTCTACAAGCTCAAGGCCGGACGACTCACAACAGTGCTATCAGAGGACCTACCTGGCAAGTACACGGTCAGACATGAACACGCGAAATCAGCAGACGGCACAAACATCCACTACTTCCTAGTCCACAAAACTGGCAAATCACCAAAGAAAGTCCTCCTCTTCGGTTACGGAGGTTTCCGGGTCTCACCAACCCCATCCTTCAACCCGACCTATCTCCCATTCCTGAAAGACGGCGGAGCCTTCGCAGTCTCGAACCTTCGAGGCGGACTCGAACATGGAGAAGAATGGCACCGGGCAGGCATGAGGGAGAAGAAGTTCAGAGTATTCGAGGACTATATCGCGGTCCTTTCAAAACTGAAGCAGGATTCCAACCAGGTAGTCGGCTATGGAAGAAGCAACGGCGGCCTATTGATGGGCGCAACCATGAACGAGAGACCAGAACTTTTCGACGGGGTCCTCATCGGATACCCTGTCCTCGACATGATGGCCTACCACCGATTACTCGTAGGTCGAGCCTGGGTTCCAGAATACGGAGATCCAGATAACGAGAAAGACCGTGAGTTTCTCATGCGATACTCCCCTTATCATAACCTGGAGAAAGGAAAACAATATCCTCCAATCTTCATTTACTCAGGACTGAAGGATGATCGAGTCCATCCAGCCCACGCCTTCAAGTTCTACAGCAAGCTGAAGGAAATCGGCGCGGAGGCTGCTCTTCGAGTAGAAACCGAGTCAGGGCACATCGGGACCACCCCCGAGGCAAAGATGAGAGAGGAAGCGGACAAGATGGCCTTCGTGTACAAGATACTCGATATGTCACCGGGAACGTTGAGGTAGACGCCGATCTCCCTTACCCAAGGCAGACCGAGCGCTTCAGATAGGAACCGGCTCAAAGGATCTAGCTTCTTGCCAGCCTCAACAAACTCTTCAAGGAATCTGCGTGCGTGAATCTTAAACATACTGCCTGCAAAGCTGAGTCTAGTCCGGGGTTAGCTGAATCCAGCATAATCAGTCTTTTTTGCGGCGCGCTTCGCGGCAATTTCCTCGGATACTGAGTTCTGCCTCGCTCGGTGGAAGAGCCGGTAGTTTTTCTTGAACTCACGGGCTACCGTCAGTTGTAGTGATGAGCTAACTTCTGAATGCGTCATGACATATGTTATGAGCGCGTTTTATATAAACGCATTGATGAACGTCTATATCTCTCTGCCCGAACGCGTAGCAACGGGAACTATGTTCACTGCGAACCTACGCTGGAGTTCTACCATGTAGGCAGTCAGGATTTCCGAGTTGACGTGATAGAAACAGAACTGGCCTTGTTTCTCCTTCTGCACCAGTTCGGCATTGAACAGTTCCTTCAAATGATGCGATACAGTTGGTTGGGAAATGTCGAACAGAGCATGAATATCTGAACAGTTCAACTTGGCGGTTATGGCGAGCTTCTGCAGTATCTCACGTCGTTGAGGATCAGCCAAGGCTTTGCTGATTCTGTCGAATTTCTCGGTCGCCAGTTTCATTACTACTAGCTAGACTTTACCCTACGTATTAGCATTTCGATATGCATCTATCCAACCGGGCCCGCAAGGGATGCTCCCTACGGAGGACGGGTCAGAGCGGGAAAGAGATTCGATCCAATCAGACAAGAAACGAAACCAGCAATGTGGAGGTGCCGCACAGGTGCAACCTCTGTGAGCGAGCCGAAGAACCAGTTCTACGGCGACCACAACGCCGGCGTCAAAGATCCTCTGGGCAACCACTGGGGAATAGCCACTGACTTCGAAGAGGTCCCGCCGGAAGAAATGCAGAGACGAAAGAAGGAACAGGCCAACAAGTAAAGCCTCAGACCCTCGGCCCGAACCTCTCGACCGCACGAGCCTTCGCCTTCTCAGCCTCCACCTCCCGGTTTCGAGCCGGAGAAATAGTTTCGAGCGACCGGAGCAGCCGGGCTGATGCATTGGCTACCTCACCAACGGCCAAATTGAACGAAGCCTCGTTCGCTTTCGAGGGTTTGCTGAACCCACTGATCTTTCTAACAAACTGAAGTGATGCGTCCTGGATCTCTTCTGGTGTTGCGGGAGGGTCGAAGTTGAACAGGGGCCGAATGTTTCTGCACAATTCTTCTCAGCCGCTGCGTTTGCTTCGGGATGTTTTTGAATTAATGTTTCCAAAACCGAGGGAGGATGCCTGTTGAGCCGTCGTTTGACGGCGTCGAGCATTTATCCCGAGTCAACCCGTCTACTCTATCTGGATCAAGTTGACGCGTGAAATTGCCATTCCGATTGCGGTGAACAATCGTCACGTTCACTTGTCGAAGGAGGACGCTGGAAAGCTCTTCGGACCCTCAAATGAGCTCACTTTGGAGACTCCGGACAAGCTTCTCTGGCCTGGACAGACGCTCTGGAAAGAGAAGGTGACCATATCGGGGCCGGGCGGCCGCATCGAGAATGTAGGGCTCGTGGGTCCCTACGGCACGACCAGTATCGAGCTCTCGTGCGGTGACGCTTACCGACTGGGGCTGAGTATGGAAAGCGCGGGGGCCAAGAAGTTTCCGCCTGGGGTAACCGTCAAGGGTCCTAGAGGCAGCATGTTCATTTCAACTTACCTGTCCGTTAGCGGGCGCTGGTTGCTGGTGTCCAAATCGCGTGCTCAGAAGCACGGCTTGAAAGATGGCGCGTCGGTCGACGTGCGGGCCGGATCGGAAACGGACTCAGCTGTGACCTTCGACAACGTCAAGGTCGTAGCGTCCACTTGGACGGATCAGGATTGCTGGGGGTCTACTTAGATCGGACGCGGCCGGCGCAGCCTCAGTCAAGACGGGAGACACAGCACACATAATCCTAGACTAGCTGGACAAGTTCGAGGAAACATCTAAGCATACCATACTAGGATGGAGCCGTGGGATAGAAATGGTAAAGTCGAGCAAGCGTCGCTCCGGGAAGCTAGATAGTCCGCATGCTGGCAGCGCGAAGTTCGAGCGCCTGAGAAAAGAAAAGCGTCGATGCAATAGGTCCCAGCGATAGCCTCTCTAAACATACTATCGAGGAACTCCTGTCCAAACCGTCGGGTACGGCTTGTCATCCAAGCTGTGGGTGACGGTCGACTAGGACCGAGCCTCGAGTCATTCCTACTAGTGTAGCCAAGAATCCCGTGATAGGTAGCGCGAGGAGTGCGGCTGAGTTTTGGGTCGGCGCCAGTCCTATTCGCTCGGAGTACAACAAAACACCTCCTAGCACGGCAAGTAGCGTCCCGAGTGGAGGAATAAGCCATCTAATCTGTCTAGGCAGCTCCAGCGACAGAGTGTTCGAGTTCGAGGACAGTCCGAGAAGGGTGATTGGAGCTCCCAGCCATGCGAGCCAGAACCCTGGGCCGAAACTCCACTCGGCGGGAAAGAACGAGGGTCTTGGGAAAGGACCGAACAACATGTATGTTACGAGGCCCAGCGTTGTTATCAATCCGCCATAACGGGAGCGAATAGAAACAAATCCGCCAACGAGGACAAGCACGAGCGCCACCCATGCTGACCCGGAGCTTAAGAATAGAAACTGAAGATTCGGGCCCACGATTATCCAAGGGAGCAGAGTTGAGATTAGAGTCAGGCTGCCTCCTGCAAGGTTCGACAGGCGCGCAATTTGCTGGGTCTGCATTCAACACCCCGGCTATTGTGATTCTGCCCCACGGGCAAGAGTTGTGAGGATAGTCTCTACCAGCTTTCGTGCAGATTCCGGGGTTAGCTCGACAGCAACCCTCGCGCCTGGACCCTCCACCTGGTTGACGAAATCAATGTTCAATGCGTATTCTACTTGTGCATCGACCGGATGGTCAAAGGACACGTTTGCCTGGTCCAGCTTGAACCATCCCTTGGGACCCTTCCCACTCCCTGTTACCGGTGTGGTCTCGACTATTCCAGTGCACACTTTTCCCTAGTTTCTCCCCGCAAGGTGTTTCTCAAAGAACTCGAAGAGTCTCTTCCAACCGTCAATTGCCTGTTCGGGCCGGTATCCTGTGCCGGTGTAGTAGAAGAAGCCGTGTCCGGCTTTGGGGTACATGTGGAACTCGTAGTTCTTCCCGTGCTTCTTCAGCTCCACCTCTAACATTGCGACCTGTTCCTTTGACGGGTTGTAGTCTTCCTCTCCGAATAGTCCGAGCAGAGGGCAAGAGAGGTCCTTCGTATAGTCGATCGGGGCGACGGGCTGGGCTTTCGTCAGTTTTTCCTTGGGCTGGACAACGTTTCCGCCCCAGCAATCCACGGCCGCGTCCACGTTCTTCAGCCTGCATGCGGCAAGAAGTGTTTGGCGCCCCCCTGAGCATGTCCCGAAGACTCCGACTTTTCCATTGCATAGTCTCATGGATTTTAGAAGGCGGATGCAAGAGTCCACGTCTCCAACTACGCTATCGTCCGAGACGCCTCCGAGGCCGCGGACTTTTGCGGACATGTCATCCGGGCTGGCGTGGCCGAACCTGTGGTAAATGTTCGGGCTGATCGCGAGATAGCCGTGATGGGCAAACTTCCGAGTGAATTCTCGGTAGAGCTCGTCCCAGCCGGGCATGTGGTGGATCAGAACAACTCCTGGAAGAGGCCCGGGACCAAGGGGGCGTGCATAGTAGGCATTGATTAGGTCGTTGTTGTAGCCTTGCAGCATAATCGTCTCGGCAAGCATTCCCTCATACATGTCAGTCGTGTATTGATGCATGCACCATGGCGCCTCCTAACTTGGTTAAAAAACCGAGCCGTGACCAATGTGGCATATGACAGTGCGTACTAATCTTAGCGGCTCTTAGCTGTCGACCAGGCGCTAAAGCTTTCGCATGATGAACGTGACATAGTTCATGTATTCTTCACGGTAATTCCTGACCAGTCTCTCCTCAACATGCTCCCTCTCAACCTCGTCCAGCAGTTCTCTGCTTACTTCCGGTCTCCGCGAAATCTGTGTCAGCATCTCGCGTTGCAGGTCATAGTAGTCCATCCACGCTTGTTGGCTGCACTCCACTTCTCGAACTATTCTCATGCCACGACTACTGTACCAATCACGAATAGTCTCCAGTGTAGGAGGCTCGCCTGGCTCTTCGAAGAAAATTCCTAATTCCTTAGGAGGGGGAAGCTTCTTGCAGACCAGATCTGAAACCGCGACATAACCACCCGCTTTGACGCTTTGAGAGAGCTGTATCCATCCGGGTTCATCTGAAGATGTAGAGTGCTCCGAGACAGGCTCCGAGATCGTAGGTTGATGATGGGAGGGGAAGCCGTCTGGTTAGCGCGAGGGCAAACTTGACTTTTGAATCAAGTGCGAGCTGCTTGGAGCGGCTGTTGGAGTACTCCACGAATTCAGGGTTGATGTCGAAACCATCCAATCTGCATCCATAGTTCCTGGCGAGATGGTGAGCGAAGGCCCCTTTCCCGAAGGCAAGTTCAACGACTCGTGAGGACGCGTCTATCCTTCCCGTCTCCGCGATGGTTCTCCATGTCTCCTGGTCTATCGGGCTGAGAATCTCGGTATTCGCATACATCTCCGCCAAGCGAATCAGCATCTCGTGAATCACCTGCGAGTTTGGTAGCAAGATTCGGAGTCAAACTACATATCTTCTCTCGATGGGTAGTATCCTATGCTGGCTCCGCGAACAGTCTACGAATGGTCTGAGGTAAGATCTGAAAGAGACTCGATCGATGATTCGGAGAAATGGGGCGCTGTCCTGGCGAGGGACGCGAGAATGGATGGAGTCTTTATGGTGGGTGTCAGGACGACCGGGATCTACTGTAAACCATCCTGTTCGTCAAAGCATCCATTCAGAGAGAATGTCCAGTTCTTTTCTGGTCCCGATGAGGCCGAGAAGGCAGGCTTCCGCGCGTGTAAACGTTGCCGTCCCAGAGAACAGAGTTCTCACTCGGAGCTTATCACCCGTATCACAGAGTTTGTGAATCAGAATCTGGATGGGAAGCTGACGCTTGAGAATCTTAGTCATGAGGTCGGTCTGAGCCCGTTTCACTTACAGCGGGTCTTCAAGAAGGCTCTGGGGATCTCGCCGCGACAGTATGTTGAGGCTCAACGTCTAGAACGGGTCAAGCGGTCGCTCAGCCGAGGGGAGACTGTGACCGATTCTATCTATGATGCTGGGTTCACCTCGACCAGCAGGCTGTACGAGAAAGGCTCGAAGATGCTCGGCGTTCATCCTGGGACGTTCCGTCGCGGGGGGGAAGGTCTTAGCATTCAATTCACGATCCTGGACTCTCCTATTGGACGTCTGCTTCTTGGGGCTACCGAGAAAGGTATCTGCACGGTCTGTATCGGGGCCTCGGATGAGGCTGTGGAGTCTGTGTTGAGGGACGTGACTGGGACCGCGTTTCAATGGAGGGTTTGGCGAGCACTGCAATCCATTCCGTATGGTAGCACCGCTAGCTATAGTGGGATCGCGGAGGCTATCGGGGAGCCTAAGGCTGCTAGAGCAGTTGCAAGGGCATGTGCCACGAATAGGGTGGCCATTGTCATTCCATGCCATAGAGCTGTGGGAAGAGATGGCGAACTTCACGGCTATAGATGGGGTATGAAGAGGAAACGTGCACTCTTGGAGCAGGAAGCTAGGCGTAAGGCCATGATCACTTAGCCTCCAGCATTGGTTGTTCCTTTTTGCCGAGTAGCCTTCTCAGTATTCCCGGTTTCCCTTCCGGGATCATCTTGAGTGGTCGAATCTGCGTGTTCACTGTTGCTATGACGAGGTACATCTTAAGTCCGTAGCCGATGTCCACCCAGCCTTCGGAATGGAGTAGAATGCCTCCGGGGAGTGTCGCGTGAGGCCCTTCCAGCAAGGCGAGATGGACCACGAGCTCGTTGCCTCGCCTCTCTACCTTGATCGTATGGGGCACAGCTTTCAAAATTATACTCCAATCTTTCCTGGGTAGTCGTGGATAAAAGAATGGCTCAGACAGAGAGTTAGGTCGGTCAGTTGGACCGACTGCTGGCGACTTGAGAAACACGGTCCCTGGGGGAATGGCGTCTCAGGCGCTTGTCGGAGTCGTACTTGTGAAGTAGGCACGGACTGGGGGGCGAGAGGCGTAAACGAGGATTGCGATGTTTGCAATTATTCCGACGATCGAGAAGCTTGACTGAAGCGCGAGGGCGGCAAGGCTCGTTGCGAGACCGAGAAGAGCAATAGCCACTGTCAACCTGAATCCCCAGTTACCCATTGACCACACTCCATAGCCCGAGACCAAGAGGAGAACACCCTCAACAGTGAAGGCGTTCTGCAACGCCGAGGCAGTACTGCTGGTAAGGGTTAGATCCTTTCCACTAAAGTCTGCGAGGCTACCGATTCCAAGCGTTAGGTGGACAATTCCGCCTATGAGCGCAAAGATTCCGAGAAAGAACTCAGCAACCGCAAGTGCAACGATTCCCCTCCGACGAGTCCGCTTTTGCCCCATGTCAATCTGGGACCAAGGGGATGGTGATAAGATTGGCGGCTACAAACCTTGATTCCTGCAGACCCTCTTTGATAGCTCTACGGGCTTACCAAGTGTCTTCATCGTTCAATTATCATGGTAGCGAAGCAGAACTGGGATGAACTAGGATAGTTCTTGCATCGTTCTTGGCTCTATCTTTCTGTAAACTTGGACCGGTTCTATGATTTTTCCACTGACTGTCAGAAGGTCCTTTTTCATTGAGATCCCGAAAAGCTTCTCGTTTTCTTCCAATAATGGTAGGGCAAGTTCCCAGTCCCTCATGGTAAATTCCGCTAATCGTCCGCCGTTCAGTTGCTCGCTAGAAACCTTTTGGTGCGGATCCCTGATGAATATTGCCCCGCCTGAGGCCAGCGAGAACAAGTTGCTGCCCGGATAGGGGTATTCTTGTTCCACGAACCTTCCATCGAAGGATGGCTTCAGACCATTGATGATTACAAATCCTCCGCCGTTGTAGGGGTCCCCCGCCATGAAAGACTCGGCTAGATAATCCAGACAAGTGCCGTTGATGACAACCTTGGGCCTTCCGACCGCGTTGATTAACGGGCGTCCCGCGGCATTTCCCTGCACGTAGACCTCTCCTCCCTTCGCGGCATACATGAAAGCCTGGCCAACATCTCCATGGACCACCAATTTGCCACTCTTCATAATCTGAGCCACTTGGTCCTGGCCAGCTCCGTGCACGTGCAATTCAGCACCGTCGAGACCCGACCCCGCGTAATCCCCAATGTCACCATAACAATCCATTCTCAACCCAATCGTGTCCGGTCCGAGCCCGTTTCCGATAAAACGATGACCGTGTAGATTGTATAGTATCATTCGCTTCCAACCCTGAACATAGGCCTGAACTACCATTCTAGCAAGGCTTGAGTCCCCCTCGACTGGAAACTCTGACCCATCCATGACCAAGACTTGTTCGGGACTTGTCGGATGCTCAAGGCTCGTCCTATACGCCCAGTCGAGCCGAGAGTAGTGCCTTCCCTTGACGAGTAGTGGGACCCTCCCAAACATCTCGTTCAATGCGTCACTGCACATGTGTAGGAGTGAGCTACGTTTCTTTGAGCCAGTGTCATACAATCTGTCGAAGAGTAGGGTGAGCGAGTCCACCGCAAACCTCCATGAGCTCTCGTCCTTGGTCCCGAACCGCTTCAGTTCCTCCAAGACTTCGCTGAAGTACGAGAACTCAGCCTCTTTCAAGACTGGAAGTAGATATTCGTATAATGCAGTTGGACTAGATGATAGTCTTGGGCTTCCCAATTGCAGTGAAATGCTTGCGTTCAACGACAGGGGCGCAAGGTCACGCTCAAAGTGAGTCTGTCCAGGTGAGGTCGATATCTCTCTCCCAAACTTGTCAGTACATGTCAGCTTCTTTCCCATCTCGCCGTCTGAGACCGAGAAGACGAACGCGCCGCCATCCGTGTGGCTTCCACCTCTGGCGTTCCAGTAAACGTCCGCAAACTTGGCTGGAATCTTGCCATCATTCGCCAGTTTTCCAAGCATTGCGTTGATCGCTTGCCTTTCCGAGGCGATTACCCCAATCTTCACTCTGCCTTCCTGCAGGGCGAAGACTTGTGGTCTGAGCATTGACGTGTCGGTGATTCCGAGCAATTGCCACTGTCGTTTCTGAGGCTCGTTTCTGGCGACGATGAAGAACCAGGGACCATCAGGGGAGCCATGAATATGGGTAGACTGGACCATGCGATAGAGATTCTTTTTCTCTTCAGGCAGCATGTCAAAGTCGCGCTCTGTGGTCGGTGCCATCGCCTCGATCAAGTACTCTAGTGGGTACCGGTAGACTCTGTTGAGGAGGTCGAAGAGGAGAACCGAGACCTCAGTATCAGTCAGAAAGAGTGGTCGGATCTTTCGTTGCGCAAGATACTCAACCATTGAATGATAGTTTGCGAAGTCCCCGTTGTGTACCAGTGCCTCGTGAAGTCCAACGAATGGGTGTGCCCCGCCGGGATGCCAGACTCGTCCTTTGGTCGGATACCTATGGTGTCCTATCCAGATGTGAGCTCTGAAGTTCTCTAGTTGATAGTATCGGACTACGTCGTCGCCAAAGCCGACTAGTTTGAGGACGATCATGTCTTTGCCGTGTGATAGGACGAAGGCCTTCTTCTCGCCGAGAGAGGAGTAGTATCGGAAGTTCAGCTGGTAGCTGTTCTGGTAAACGAACTCGTCCTCCAGCTCCTCTTTGTCGAGGCCTTCAAGGCCCTTCTCCGCCGCGAAGCTGTTGAGTGCTCCTTTCTTCACTCGGCAGAAGTATCGGTAGACCTCAGGAGGCTTTACTTCCAGTCCAACTTCCTTGTAATCCTCAATCTCATCTGCCTTGGACGAGCTGTCAACATCAAAGAATGGAAAAATGAATTCATTCTCAACCTCTCTCCTAGCGCCGGGGTCCAAGTAGGCAATCTGGACCAGATAGTCCTCGTCCAAGACCTGTCGTGTGACCCCGAGTTGTTTGGGGTCCAGACCTACAGCTGCGATTCCGCCACCCTTCCCGTTTCCCCTGTTCCTCATCTGGACCAGAGACTGCAACAGATACTTGCCCTCTATCGGAACTGTACATGCGGCACCAATGACTCCGCATCCGCCTTCAGCCTCCATCTTCAAAGACTGGACTGTGGAAGCTAGTCCTGTTCTAGATGCGATGATCTTATCAGATGTTCTCATCAATGGGCTCCTCTATTTGTAGCGGACCAACAGGTCCGTCCTCCCTCTAAGCTCACGTATGCTTGACAGTCCAAATCTTGCAAGAATGTTTCTCAGCTGTTTCTTCCAGGCCTCGAACAGGTTGACAATTCTCGTCTCTCCCCATTCAGGATCGATGAGCTGGGATAGTTCAGGGTCAGTGGTTGTTATTCCTACTTGACATCCTCGTCCCCTCTCACAATTTCCACAGTGAGTACAACCAACAGCTACCGCTTCCGCAGTCGCCACTACCGCCCCATCCGCGCCCAACGCTATCGTTTTTGCAATATCATCCGCTGTGCGAATTCCCCCGCTCGCCATTAGGACTACTTTGTCGCGGACCCCTTCCGAGACTAGGTACTTGTGCACTTTGGGAATCGCATACTCCACGGGCATTGCAATGTTCTTCTTAGCAATCTCTGGTGCAGCACCTGTTCCGCCATATCCACCGTCAATGTGGATGATGTTCGCGCCCGCATAGTAACTGCCGATCGCTACCATATCGACATCGGTCGGCGTTGATACCTTCACCGAGACCAACGCGCGCGGATTCACCGTCTTGATCCAGTCAACATGCTTCTTGTGATCTTCCACAGAGTAGACGCTGTGAAACGGGAACGGTGAGTAGAGGCTTGTGAACATTGATGACTCGCGCATTTTCGCAACCTCAGACGTAACCTTGTCCGCGAGCAGGTGCCCGCCGAGACCGGGCTTCGCTCCCTGAGCATACTTGAACTCGACAATGGGCGCATACTGAATCGTCTCCTCACGGACGCCAAACATTCCTGTCGCAACCTGGGTGATTACGTTGTCGCGGTATGGGACGAGTTGGTCAGGATACCCGCCTTCGCCGGTGCTCATGTATGTCCTGAGCCGTCTCGCTGCGCGGGCGCGCGCAATCATGAAATTCAGACTAATTGAGCCGAACGACATTCCACCGCCGTAGATTGGAAGCGGAATCTTCAGTTGCGCTCCTTCTCCCCTGCGGTTCAGCGGAATTGAAAGGTCTACGCTGTCCTCGTCGATCTTTGCAGTTCTCTCAGTCTTCTTCCAGCCGAGGACGTCGAAGCCGCCACCCGAGTCTCCGGTCCGATATTCCAGATCGTTCTTTGGAAGCTCGCCAGTCAAAGCCTGCTCGTAGGTGGCGAGAATTAGCTCACCAGTCCACCGCTTGTTCCCCAACGCAGGAGGAACACCGTACTTGAGAGTCGGGAGAACTTCCAGTCCGTGATGAATCCGTTCCGAGTGTTTTTCGACAATCAGGTCTATGTTGCCCATGCGACTCCCTCCATAGCCTGCTCTCTCAACTCCGAGTCTAGCATCGACCGTCCAACATCTCCTCGAAGCCTCCGCACGTCACGCATGCCCATGGCGCTAAGAATTTCGATTAGCTGATCATGCCACGCCGCCATTAAGTTCACGATCCTCTGAGCTCCCCACTCGGCTTCAATCCTTCTCGGAGCAAGCTGGCAATTCTCGCGTTGGCGTGTCTCTCCGGTGAACTCGGCTTGCAGAGAAACAAGCAACGTCGTATCTAACGCGACCAAGTCAGCGCCGCAGATGATCGTTTTCGGAACATGCTCGGCCAGGGTGATCCCGCCGCTCGCAATGATTGTAACTTGGTCCCGTAGTCCTTCCTCGACCAGCCGGGTATGAACAGCCCTGAGAGCCGATGAAATGTGATGAGGCTCGCCTGAATAGTCCATGCCATGATAGTCGGCGTACAAGTGCAGACCGTCAACGCCTCTCTCTACAAGGCTCGACGCTC
>WNGK01014496.1_pt1 | contig 12730 bp, 7 predicted proteins | sample 5400601 | NCBI WGS metagenome assembly WNGK01 (sample SAMN13153376, study PRJNA577476) | soil metagenome | isolation source: 60 cm soil or saprolite under Garry oak tree replicate 1 | place: USA:California | collected 2016-06-15 | reverse complement strand
TTGCAGAAGACGAGTTTCCATCACTGCGGCCATGCCGCTCAGGCGCAGTTGTACCAGGGAGCGATTGAGTTCGATCAGGTTCATGGATTGGGTTCCTCGAAGTTGATGCGTTGCTGGATCAGGTCGCGATACTGGCTGACTTCGCGGATGAGTGGATCGACCTGTCGCAGAGTGAGAGGAGCCTGCGGACTGCGCTCCAGATAGCGGCGCACGAAGCGATACTCGGGGACGCGCAGTTCCAGCGCCGCCGCACACGCATCGTTCGAAGCCGCGCTGCCATATTGCTTGACCAGTTGGAGAACGCCCTGAATACGGCGCATTCCGAGTTCGCCCTGGCGAGCATGTATGGCGTCGCAGACAGCGCAGATATTGGCTCCTGCCTTGTGCGCACGCGCCAGCAGCTGAAGCAACGGTGGCGGCGTACGACGCGGACGGTCCGCATCGCGGATGCGATGCCCACCGCGCTGAGGCAGATCGCTTCCTGGAGGAGCTCCGGGAGCGGCTGCGGAAGTTCGGTTTGGAACTACACCCAGACAAGACGCGCCGGATTGAGTTCGGGTGATCCGCCGCGGTCAGAAGCATCACCTGAACTGGGCACGAATACGGCAACTTGAGGCCCGATGGCTCCCGAAGCCGCGTGTTCTCCATCCTTGGCCCAGCGTTCGCTTTGACGCCATTCATCCGAGATAAGAGCCTCATGCGGTAGTGCCGCTCGTGGGGATCTCTGCGGGGGGTATCGGGGCGACTGATATCCCCACCGCGACCCGATCACTGGCGGTGTAGGACCTGAAGCCGCGAAGCTGCTTCAGGAGGAGAACACTCGTATTCTTGCCACGTTACTCCGTCCATGCCCACCGCTGCGGGTCGCCGCAGAGTGTAGAAGCTCTTCGTCAAAAGCTCCGGCGTGAGGTGGTGTAGTGGTGTAGTAGCGTCGTGAACCCGGATCGTGATTTACCACTCCGGGTCATTCTGCACCGGTAAACACGCGAACTTTCAGCTTTCGTTTACTGTAGGTTTTGACGCACACCGGGCCCGGGCGGGAGAGCGTCTTTGAAGTGAAGAATGCCGGAAACTGCCATGCAAGAATAGGTCAGGGAGAGTACATCGCCGATGCAGTCCAGAGATCAACTAGAAAGCCTGCTGAGCGAAAGCACCGCAGGTTGTAGAACACGAGAGCGCAGTGCCTTCGACGAAATCACTGGCGGCAATTCACGAATCGTTCTCTTTGGCGCAGGTGGACTCGGGAAGAAAATACTATCCGTCTTGCGAGACAGCGGTATTGAACCGCTGGCGTTTATTGACAACAAGCTGGCCGGCCAGACGGTCGATCACCTCAAGGTATTGGCGCCTGTCGAAGCTGCCAAACAATGGGGGAACTCTGCGGTCTTTGTCGTGACTATTTGGGCAGCATGGGCCGACGCGATGAGAGAACAGATGCAGTTCTTGCGGAACCTGGAGTGCAAGAACGTGGTGTCGTTCATTCCCCTACTTTGGAAATATCCGCACCTGTTACCCCATGTCCAGATCGACCTGCCGAGCCGGGTCCTTGATGAGAGAGATCAAGTCCTCGAAGCCTTTGATCTTTGGTCTGACGAAGATTCCCGGGGTGAGTTCATCGCACAACTCCGCTGGCGATTGTTGGGCGACTTCGACGGGCTTAGTGAGCCGAAACCTGATCCGTATTGGCAACGTGACATCATCCGTTTGAAGGAAGATGCTGTCTTTGTGGACGCTGGTGCATTTGATGGAGATACTTTCGCTCAGTTTCTAGACTTTTCAGGGGGCAAATTCCACGCAGCGTACCTCTTCGAACCAGATAGACGGAATCTTCAATCTCTCGAAAAGAGGCTTGAGGCCATGCCCCAGGAAATCCGCCGTAGGGTGAATGTCTTCGCGTCCGCTGTAGCAGAAAGTGAATATGACGTATCCTTCCAAGGTGGGTCAGGACCAAGTTCGGCACCGGGTGCGGGGCACGATGTCGTTCACTGCGTATCTCTGGATCACGCCCTCCCAGAAGCACCGCATGTGATTAAGTACGACATAGAAGGATTTGAATTGCTGGCTTTAGGTGGGTCTCGCCGAATCATCGAAAAGAATAAACCCGCTCTTGTAGTGTGTGCCTATCACATCCAAAATCACTTATGGCAAATTCCACTATTGATCCGATCAATCAACCCCGGTTATCGCTTCTATCTTCGTCCACACGGCCAAATTTGGGAAACTGTATGCTATGGAGTTGCGTGACTTGACCCCTTTATCCGGCTGGACCGGGATAAGTAGCGCCAGGTTGGAATCTGAACGGTCTTGATTTCTCCCGTTTCACACCTGTAGACCTCGATAGTGCTGCCAGTATTCTCTGAATCTCAGAAACCTGAAGGAATTGAGCGATGGGTTCATTTCGCAGAATAGTTAAACATTGGTTGCCACCGGTGATTGTGGATTTATTGCGGCACTCGCGGAATCGGAATGTCCGTAAAGATTCTCTATCCATCCGCGATGCGGAACTGTATAAGCCGCTATTCAGCCCTTGGCTCGGACTTGAACACTTTGCTGGCGTGTACGGGAAGTCTCGCGCCGTGTCATTGGTTTCTGCAGACAGATGCTGGGTGCTGTACACGCTGGCAGAGCAGGCAATAAGGTTGCCGGGCGACATCTGGGAAACAGGCGTGTACCGGGGTGGAACCGCCGTCCTGCTTCGAGAGGTGGTCGCTCATTCTGGGGGGCGCAAATCGATGCATTTGTTCGATACGTTTGAGGGAATGCCCCAGACGGACCCCACTCGCGATTTGCACAATCGAGGAGACTTTTCCGACACCAGCCTGGAAGCTGTCCGAACAGTGGTCGGCTCGGATCCCTGGATTTTTTATCACAAAGGACTTCTACCTGGGACGTTCCGCGGTCTCGAAGCAGAAAGAATAGCGTTGGCGCACATAGACGTGGACATCTATCGCAGCATTCTTGACAGCTGCGAGTTCATCTACCCGCGATTGCTTCGAGGCGGCTTTATGATTTTTGATGATTATGGCTTTGCGTCCTGCCCGGGTGCCCGCCAGGCAGTGGATGAGTTTCTCTCAGACAGACCCGAGCACCCGCTTGTCCTGCCCACTGGTCAGGCAGTGGTATTTAAATCTCTGGCCTAGTACTACAGTTGGATTTAGCCAGGCTTGCGTCGGTCCGGGCCTAAAGGCCACTCGGTTTTGGCCTCTTTTCGGGGGCCTGAAGGCCCCTGCTCCCTCCGGAACCGCTATCTGCAACTATAGTACTAGGAACTTGTTGAAATTCGTCGCGCTGCAGCTTATCTCTTGGGGATTCGCGATGTTGCCGGTTTGAAATCTGTTTGAATCGTGTGGTTGGTGTGTGTTCATTGGGGTTTGCGGGCATTGGGGAGGGCTATCCCAACGCCCATAACCGTGGTTCAGGCACACTGCTCCCCGAGCTTTATCAGTGGTTGAGCCATGAGTTTGGGAAGCCGGATCAGGTTGTGCGCCGCGCAACTGAAGACGAACAACCAATCCACCTTTTCCAGCCCTCGCAGCTTGACCTGGCGCAGCGGGCCAGTTTGTTTCAGCCACCCAAAGCCCTTTTCGATCAGCCATCGGCGGCTCAGGCTGATCGCGTAGCCGGGCTGCCGAGTGGTCCTTCGATCCAGATTGCTGCTGCGGTTCTTGTCGTTCTTCGTAATATGCGGCGTCACATGCAACTCCCGCACCGTGTCCACGAAATCCCTGCTGTCGTAAGCCTTGTCGGCGCCCAAGGTAATACGGCGTGCACGACCTTGCTGCTTCTCGGCTAGCATCAACAGCGCGGCGTCGCGCTCGGCATAGCCATCCGCATGAGTCACCATTGCGGCGGCGATCAGTCCGTTGCGGTTCTCCACCAGAGCGTGGCCCAAATAGCTCAGCTTCGACTCCTCGCCATAGCTCTTCTTGCACAGCCGCGCATCGGGATCGGTGGTGGACTGATGCGTGTCGTTGCTGCGCTTCTGTCCGCGAAAGTCCATCCCATCGTCATCGTCGGAGCCATCCTTGGAGCGAAAGTTCTTCTGCGAGGCCCAGGACTGGATCAGCGTTCCATCCACCGTGAAGTGCTCATCGGACACAAACTTCTTCGCCTGCCTGTTTACTTCGGCGAAGAACCGCTGTGCCACATCGCTGGTCAGAAGACGGTCGCGATTCTTCGAGAACAGCGAATCTTTCTGCCCAGAACGTCCCCTCCCCCCCAGATAGCCATTGACGAACGCTCGGTTGACGGCCATGACCGGCAAACTCGCCGCAGTGTTATCTGCAGTGAAGAAGCGGCCGCTGCGCATCGGAATTCCAAGCACTTGGGTCAGTTCCGGCGTGACGGCACGCACCGTCGCACCCGCGTCTTCCTTAGTCCAAGCGGTCGCGGACACAGTCGTCTGCGGTTCCACGGGATGCTCGATCGGCATCACCGTGGATAAAGCAGCCGTCTGCTCCCCGGGCACCACTATCGGCTCCCACGCCACTGAAGCCACATTCTGACTCTTGTACAAATCGCCTGGGGCGGTAAGAATGGTGAGCACGAGGTGGTCTGTTCTGAAGCCTAGACTAGTGGAACGTGACGCAAAGCATATATTGTTCGCATCATCAGGCCGCCAATCAGCAAAGCGATCGATAGCGCGACCTGCCCAACCAGAAGAAGCGAGCGCACGCGTGTCTGGTTCCGGTCCCCCAACGCGCGACGGCCGCTTCGGAATTGTTTCAAACGTGATCAGGCTTTTTGTGACCCAAATCTCTTCCCGATAAATTTGTAACCTACCCCTGAAACGGTAAGAAGGAGCTCAGGTGATTTCGGATTTTCCTCCAGCTTCTTGCGCAAGCTGAACACGTGCGTATCCACTGTTCGTGTGAATATATCTGCGCTATATCCCCAAACGGACTTCAAGAGCTCTCCTCGCGGGATTGTGCTGCCTGACCGTTCAATGAGATAGCGGAGGAGCTGGAATTCGCGCGCCGTCAAATAGACCGGCTTCCCATCACGAGTAACCTGCCCCTGACGGACATCCACGCGAAATGAACCGAATTCATAAGTACCTTGACCGGCGTGAATGGGCACGCGACGCAATAACACTTCAACCCGAGCCAGGAGCTCCGCCGCCTCGAACGGCTTGGTCACATAGTCGTCGGCACCCAGCTTAAGTCCAACCACTTTGTCAACCGTCTCATTCCGCACCGTCAGTATCATGATGGGTGTCGCCATTCCAGCAGCCCGAAGGTCGCGACACACGTCGAGCCCGCTGCGTCCCGGAAGCATAATATCCATGATAATGAGGTCGAATGGACGGCTGGAGGCCTTGTCGAAACCGTCGTTTCCGTCAGCGGCAGTATCTACGACGTATTTCTCCGCGCGCAGGCGATCGCTTAGAGTAGTACGAAGTGCCGGTTCATCTTCGATCACCAGTATGCTTTCATTCATTGCTGCCACCTTCATTGCTCTGCGGCGTTACATCGACGAGTTCCTGTTCTGCTGCCCGCGGAATTGGCAATCGTAATGTAAAGGTACTGCCTACTCCGAACTCACTGACGACTGAGAGGCTGCCGTTCATTGCTTCGGCAAAATGTTTCGCCAACGATAAGCCCAAGCCAGTTCCGTCAATCTGCGCAGCCACTGCATCCCGACTGCGATAGAACGGCTGGAAGATATGTTTCAGGTCAGAGTTCCTGATCCCAAGCCCATGATCTTCGACACTAATCGCCACCTCATAACCCTTGTATTCGTTCCCTTCGAGCGCGGCGGAGATATGGATACGGCGGTCGCCGCGACTATACTTGACGGCGTTTGTGACCAGGTTCTCCAGACAGCCGCAGACCGCCAAAGGATCACCCAGGACGCGAGAAACTTTCGGATCCACATTCTGCTCGATAATGCATGACTCCTCGAGCGCCAATGTTGATGTATCGTTCCGAACACGTGCCAGGATTTCTGAGACTTCGAGCGGCCGAATATTGTATCGGTCCTTATCGCTGCGGATTGAAGCGAAAAGGAGAATCCGGTCGATCTCCTTCATCAGCTGGCGGGACTTGTTTATGATAATCGACCCATATTGAGTAAGTCCCGGCCTGTCAGTTACAACTCCATCCTTGATATTTTCGCCTGTGGAGAAGATTGCTGACAGCGGGGTGCGCAGTTCGTGAGATATCGAGGCTACGAACTCCATCTGCAACTTAGCGAATTGTTGGGCTCGATATCGGGCGGTCGCGAGTACTGCGACGTTGCCTGCGAGGAGAAGAAGCACTAACGCGCTCACGCTCAGGTTTCTTTGCCTCGCTCGGCTAAGAACCGCTTGAAGCGGACCGGCGCGACGCTGCAGCTTGAGGATCCAACTGTCCGGCACCGTGTTGTATTCGATAACTGGAAACCATGCCGGCCCGATGAAGCTTCGCCATTCTGTGCTCTTTAAGCTGTGACCGGCAGCAGATTTGCCGTTAGGGCCGCTATTTATGGATTCGGGCGATGGGCCGAAGACGCTCATCGCCGAATCAGCTTTCGCAATTTCCTGCTCGCCAAATCCTGGATCTGAAGAGTAGATTGTTCGCGGTCTCGTTCCCGTCGCGATGACGCCGACTCTGTAGTGGAGACCATCCAAGCCACCGAAATACCGGTTCGCAAGCTCGGGCAAGATTCTCTTCTGGAGCACATTCATGTCCAACGTTATGATGATCCAGTCAACTGGGCCCTCGCCGCTCAGGGCCTTACCGGCGCCGCGATGGAGAATGGGGTGAACGATCGCCGGAACATTTTGGTCGAACTGCCATCCGGTAATCGAGTCACTAACGGTTTGCATCTTGCTCGAATCATTCTCCGTTCTGGAGCTTCGATCTGGATGGACACCGGGAAATTGCCAGGCGTTCAGGGCCATGGAGGGACTGGCTGAGTTGGACTGCAGCCGCGCCACGAGAGATGTCAGATTCTGAGGCACAGAAGTAGACTCAATCTTCTTCTGGTCAATATTCAGGAGCAACAGGCGGGATTGGGGCTGATGATTGGGGTCCAAGATGAAAATGTCCTGAACCAGGTCGGGATTCCTATAAATACTGGGCAACGCCTCGTGCGGGAGGGCGAAGCTCCATTCCACATATCGGTCCAAGTAGTCGTTCCAGGTATCGCGAGCACCCGAATCCGGGCCTCCCCGCATTGCAACGCAGATTGCGGAGAGCTGTCCGTAAAGAGTGCCGTGCCACTTCATCATCAGCGACTCAAGTTCAGCACCGATTCGCAGTTCCTCACCGGTGCTCGCTTGCTCGATCCAGCGATATTGGAGAACTGCGACGGCGGCGAGCAGCGCTGCGATTGCGATCAGGGCTGTCGACCAGAATGAAAAGGAGGCTTTAATCCCGCTCCGGCGAGAGGTTCCTATTTCGGATCGGTTCTTCGTGAATCCTCGCAACTCTGCTCCCTGGCCCCGACGATGCTTATCGTAGGTACCAGCATGACCTCGACATCCTGGTTCTATCTCTATTCGAAGATCTTTCGGAGAAAGAACGTGGTGGCTAAGGCCTTTAGAGTCGAGTTCAGGCTGGCTGAACCCATCTTTTCTACTTGTTATCACTCCTGTCAAGAAATAAGGTCTCCGGGAGGGTTAGCTGCAATCTCCCCATCACCGGATCTTTCTGTTTCAAGCCTCTCGGAATGCTCAGCTTGCACAGACTTCACAGGGCTCGTTTCCATATCGCCCCCCCGCTAGGGAGTCGTTTTTTGACGCGAAATGGGATTGCTGTCCCAATTCTGACTGCAATGTGGCCTGGACGCGCCGAAATGCCTTGGTGGGAGAGCGATGGGAGGCCAAACGCCTTGCAAGAGGCCGGAGGCATTTCGCCATCACGCCGTCGCGACGGACCGGCGTGCCAAGTTGAGAAACGAGCACAAAGTCCTCAGATGCGGTAAATCGGGATCGACCCCTGAGCCGCGTCAGAATTTGAAGAAGAGGCGGGCTAATGGCTAAGTCTCTGACGGATTTGCTTCTTACCGTGTCCAACTCTCCGTGTTACCAACGTTGTCTCACAGTGATCGTTATGGCCGGAATGCGGATTTGTTCACAAAACAATCCTCATCAGACATGTTGACGTGGCGCCATTGGCGGCCAATCCATGTTTGAAGCGCTATTCGACGATGAGTCCGTCGGCGTGGAAGTGACCGATTACCACGTTCACGCGATCTCCCGGCTTGACTGTCCGGCGAGGGTTCGAGAAGGCCATCCAGTAGACCTTTCCCTCCTCCGGTGTGCCGCTTTGGCGTAGCTGTCCAACTTTTTCGAGCGAGGGTATGACAAGACTTACGCCCGCGCGAGGAGCGATGAGGGAAGGCTCAGCCTTCTTATCATTGAGTTGCCGGGCCTTGGCCGGGTCGAGCACCCGGTAATTGAAACGGATGAGTTCTCCGGATTCCGCGCTCTTGACCGTCAGCGAATCGATCCCCCAAACGTTCTCGTAGTACATCAAAGCCCTTTTCGGGAAGTGGTTTGGCGCGTAGCGACTATGGTTAGCCGTTACGGACTTTGGGATGGGGTTCGAAGTCGGCCGCGATGTGGGAACCGGGCTCGACTGGCCGAAAACCATAACGCAGCAGGCGGCGAGGCCAGCAGCGCTTACAACTAGGGTCAAATGGCGTTTAAAGATCATATTCAAGACACTCATTGCTAGATTTTTCCCTTCTAATTGAGTTGCAATCGGGCGCGGCTTGAGCGCTTATCGGCTGGGGCCTCCTCGCTTACGCGAGGAGGCCCCAATCTCCAATCCGTCGTGGGATATTCTCCGCTACGGAATGGTGTACAGCTTTGCCGATGGGAAGCTGTTGGTGAACCCCGGAGCTGCGGCGATTGCGATCACAAGTTCGTTCGTACTGATTGTGATTGGGCCCGTGTATACGGTCGAACTCGTGGTGGGAGTGGATCCGTTGGTGGTGTAGTACATGGTCGCCCCCGGGGTCGAATCCGTAAGGGTGAGCGACTGCGGTGTGGTGTAGTGGCCGCCAGGCAGACTGAAGACTGGCGATGCCGCTGTCGGCAGCGTGTTGTAGGTGTACGACTTCGCGCTGACGAGGCTGAGTGAGTAGTTCGGTGCGATTGCAACGGCCTCGACCGTTTCCGTGGACTGGATTGTGATAGCCCCGGTGTACACGGTTGATGAAGTGGTGGGTGTCGATCCGTTGGTGGTGTAGTAGATCGTCGCTCCCGGTGTTGTGTCGGTCAGAGTGAGGGTTTGCGGGGTGCTATACGTGCCGCCCGGCAGGCTGAATACGGGTGCCGCCGCCCTCGGCAGTGGCGCGTAGGTGTAGGACTTTGCACTCACCGGACTGATTGAGTAGCCTGATGCGGTTGCGACGGCCTCTACCGTTTCGGTGGACTGGATAGTGATCGGTCCGGTGTACACGGTTGACAAAGCGGTTGGCGTCGATCCGTTGGTGGTGTAATGGATCACCGCTCCCGGTGTTGTGTCGGTCAGAATGAGAGTCTGCGGCGTGTTATAGGTCCCACCCGGAAGGCTGAAGACCGGAGCAGCCGCCGGCAGTAGTGGCACGTAGGTGTAGGACTTCGCACTCACCGGGCTAATTGCGAAGCCTGGTGCGGTTGCAAGGGCCGCGACCGTTTCCGTGGACTGGATAGTGATTGGTCCTGTATACACGGTTGATGAAGCGGTTGGCGACGATCCGTTGGTGGTGTAATGGATCACCGCTCCTGGTGTTGTGTCGGTCAAAATGAGAGTCTGCGGTGTGTTATATGTCCCACCCGCAAGGCTGAAGACCGGAGCCGCCGCCGGGATGGTCGGGATGCTCTCAATGGCGCCGATATCGAAGGCGGTGAATCCAGACCCATCAGGCCGCGGATTTCCGAAGAAGTCCGTTGCCGGATGTGTAACGGAGGTTGGGACCTTGTCGATCGCGGCCGAGTTTGCTGACGGCGACGGGTTCAAGGTATACACCGGAAGACCCGTCGTCGGATCCGCATAGTTCAAAGAAAGCGGTCCCCAGCGGAGGTTGATCCAGTTGTTGCCTTCGTCCACCGTGGCGGCTGCGGTCAGCGTGAACGGCGGCGCAGGGAGCGCGTTGGTCTCATTCGTTCCCGGAGGAACCTGCCAACCGTAAACCCCGGCTTGAACGCCATTCTTGGCAGCTTCCACCGGAAGGCGGGAGCCGTTGCAGTACACACTGGCGAGCAGTGAGCCCGGCGCGAAGATGTTGGTGGTTGTGTCTGTGCTTTCAGACAGTGTTCCATTATTGGTCAGCACCGAGTAAGCCGGCGTCAGAGAGCCACCTGACGCGTGGTTACCCGGAGCCAGGTCTCCGCGGATACCGATGTCCCAATAGCTGGCGTTGGGATCATCGCAAGCGCCCGTAGAAGCCTCGTTTGCCGCGGGAGTTGCGGCTTTATTGAAGCCCGAGTTATACAGGGTGACCTTGTTCTGCTGGTTCTGGAAGGCGGTGTTTAACCCACCGACGCCGATGAAGAGCGAACGGTTTTGCCAGAACAAGTCGTTGGTCAGGCGAGGAACTGAATACTTGGTGCAAGACCCGTTCGTGCCGTGGTTCGTTGGGCAAACAACGGAAGCTGTGCCTCCCGACAACTGGCTAATGTTGGCAGTCAGCACCTCGGTATCCGTGACACTGACGAGTCCAGCAACCTGCGGGCACGACTGTGCCCCGTTGTTTGTTGTGCAGTTGGTTCCCAGAGTGCTCGCCAAAGGCGCGAACAAGGTTTGCAACAGCACTCCGGATGAGGCGGTGGAGTCGTTGGAGATGATGGTGTTGTTGATGATATCGACCGCCAGCGCGTCCACCAGGGACACGCCGCCGCCGTCGATGCCAGCAACGTTGTTGGCGATGACGTTGTTGGTTACCTGGACAGCATTCCACGGAGTTGCAAGCTGGAATGCGGGTTGCGCCGCATGTCCCGCTATGGTCGGCCACGAAGTGCTTACGTTGCCCTTCGGGAAGTTGAGCACTTCACTTCCGTTGATGTGCTGCAGTCTGAGCCCGCCGCCGCTACCGCTGTCGGCCGCGTTGCCCACGATCAGGTTCGCGTTGATGACCAGGCCAGGACCAGCGCCATCACTCGGCGTGATGGTCCCCGGAGCCGAGACGCAATCCTGGTCAGTCGTGAGGCCGCAAAGAGGATCGACGTCGGGGGCACCCATTACGAGCAGGCCGGCACCATTGGTTACGATGGTCGGGTTCGTGCTCTGGTTGAACAGGATGGTGTTGTGCTCGATGTCGCCATCGTAGCTCAGGCCGAGGTGCGCCACGCCAGCGCCGTCGCCGGTGCTCATGTTGCCGCACACCCAGTTGTAGTTGAACTTGTAGTAGTCGCTGCCGTTGCAGAAGGTGACACCACCCGCTCCAGCTGGCGTCGACGAGAACAGTTCGTCGCCGAGCGATGAGTTCTGCGCGACGAGGTTGTTGTGGACGTTGACATCCATGTTGTTGCAGTAAGGCAGAGCGAGGTTTGTGGGAACGTTAAAACCGGGTGTAATGCACGAGCCCGGAACCGTGTTGGTGGTCGAGCCGGCGAGGAACGCGTCGGGATGCTCTCCTTGTCCTACCGTAATGCCGCCCGACAGTGTTCCTTGATTGTTGAGCACGCGGTTGTTGGCAATCTGGAGGTTGTGGCCCCATGCGTGAACCATGATGCCGCCGCCACCTTGAGAGCTGTTCTTGACCGTCAGCGCATCGATGCTGGACGGATTGCACAAGAAGTTGCCCGGGTACGGGTTCTTACCGGTCGAGTCGACGCAATCTCCAGAGGTGAGCAGTTGAGTTCCATCCGGGAAGACGTCAGAGGCAAACGGATTCGACCCTGTCGGGAACTTCACACCTTTGGAGAGTACCGTAATGCCTGCTCCCTCGTAGGCTCCCATCAGTGTCGGTTCGATAAGCTGTTCCGCCAGGTTGCCGTTGAGAGTTGCATCCCATCCCACAGTGGCTTCGAGCGGCAAGCGATCGACCGCGAACTGCATGTCGGGGCTGCAAGTGAATGAATTGGATGAATCGTACGGGTTGGTGTCTGTGATCGGTACACCGTTCAGCGAAAGGCCGAAGAGGCACACGACCTGGCGCCGCCACGGATTGAGCTTGCCAGCCGGGTGCGGATTGGCATCGACCATGCTCGATGCCGCGCCAACTCCCTGCAGACGTACTGGCTTCCACATGAGCAGCATTTCGCTGTAGGTTCCCGGAGGAACGATGATCAGATCGCCCGGCGACGCTGCGTCGATTGCGCTCTGCATCGTCTGGCCGGCAGCCATTACGGTGGGCTGTTTTCCGCCAACCGTTACGGTTACTGCGTCAACCGATTGCTTTCCGTTGCCGGCGGTGATGACCAGCTGACCGCAACTTGCTGCCGAGCCGCCGTAGAGAGACTGCTGCTGAACCGCACAGGCCGGTACGCCTGCGGGCGCCGTCACCGTGATCTGGGTGTCGGTCCAGGACGCAATCGGAGCTGTGACGCCGCCGATCGTGACGCTCGAGAGCGTATTGCAAGTCGTGCTGCCCGAGGTTGGCGCCGTGCATTGCGTACCGAAGCCGTAATGGCGCGTCACCTTCTGTTGGTTATAGGGCGCCGCGGTTGCAGAGGGTCCAGAATAAGCGTAATTGTCAACGCTCTGGTTGCCCAGTGCGCTGATTGTCAGCGTTCCATTCTGTTCAATCGCAGCCGTGGCCGTGGCAGTTGTTCCGCTGGTTGGAGGTGCGATGGTGACCGTGGGCGCGGAGGTGT
>WNGK01006068.1_pt1 | contig 12730 bp, 12 predicted proteins | sample 5400601 | NCBI WGS metagenome assembly WNGK01 (sample SAMN13153376, study PRJNA577476) | soil metagenome | isolation source: 60 cm soil or saprolite under Garry oak tree replicate 1 | place: USA:California | collected 2016-06-15 | reverse complement strand
CATGCTGACATCCGAAAAGCATCGGCCACGCTTGTGGGGCACCCTGCATAAGCTTCGTCAGGACAGGCGAGGCAGCCACCGCCAAGGACACAATCGATATTCTTCCATCCACAGCCCAGCGGAGCTTTACTCTCCACGATCCGATCGCGCGCTTGAGTGAAGAAGCGATGAAGACTGCGAACCGTGAACCAACGCAAGTGAGTCGCATCGATAATCCCCGCTGGCTGGTAATCGAAACGTCCGGGTAACAAATTTAAACGCATTGTCCAATGCGGGGCGTTCGGGACTGATGCGACTACACGTCCGCTGGCTCGAAGGAATGTCTGTGCAAGGACGCCCCGCAAAATTTCTTTCGGATATTCGGCTCTCGGATTGTAAGTGGGAATCATCACCGACGAGTAGGGACGCGCACCAGAACCTTTTCTGTCCGGAATCAACGGAGGGCGTGGAAGCATGTTCTCAATGAAAACAGCGCCACAGTTTCGTCAATAGTCGCGCTGGGTCAAGTAATCCACGCCTAAGCGACAGGTGGTCGAAACGTTTTCTTTCCTATGTTCGTAAATCAGGCGTTTGAGAAGCGTTTGTCTCGAGCAACGCGAACAGCGTCTAACGAGAAGAAAATTCTAACCACTGCGTTCCATGCTTGAGCGCAATGAGTCGGCCCAGGCTTTGTTCACGCTTTTCGATGACTGCCACGAATGGGTATAAGTGAATGGAGCTAATTGCAGCTTGGAAATTAGATGTGGCGCACGCCAACCCAGAAGTGCCTTCGGGCATTTCGCACGGAGATTCAGAGTTCAGGGCGCTAGCGAGTCCCTGCACGTATGCTGCGAACGTATTAAGAAGTCCGTGTATGTCCTCACAGACATAGACTCCTCCCGGAGCAATATATGGAAGCATTTCCTCCAGCGTGATGCGCTGTTGCTCAGGCAAATGTCCTCCATCGTCGATCAAAATGTCGATTGTTGGCACTGCATGTTTGACGCGAGTCCAGAAGGAGCGATCCGCCTGATCCCCTATGAACACTTCGATCCCCTCGTCTTTATAGGCCATGCACGCCTTATTAAGATCCACGCCGTATACGCGACAACCCTTTCCAAAATACTCTCTCCACATCCGGAGGCTTCCGCCGCTGTAAATACCGACTTCCAGCACGTGCACCTCGTGGCCAACAAACTTGCTGAAGTGCCGGTGATAAATATCGAAGTAGTGCAGCCACTTATAGATGCCAGGCCCCTCCTTATGTGCGTTGAAGTAGGACAAGAGGGGATTAGGTGCCTCTGGGAATCTAGCCCCATGTTTGCGTTGAGGTGCAAATTCCGTCTCGCAGCAAAATTGCACGCCCCGCATTACCGACGCCAACAAATTGAGCAAATTCGCAGTTTCTCGCGAAGTTCGGAGTGCATCGCCATCTTTCCGTTGCGCACTCCGCATCACCGACGCCAACAACCTGAGCAAACTCGCAGTTTCTCGCGGACGTCTGATTCCGCAGCCGATGAGGTGAATGATTTTGCTTAACCGTGACATAGGATTACTGCTTCAAAGCTGATGAGCCTAACCAGAATTGGATGAAAAATAATTCCGCCCAATCCCCGAACTTGACTGAGGCGGACGTCCGGTGCGATCGAAAAACTTCACGGCTCTCTGGAGTGCCTCCAAGTACTCTCGCCCATAGCGCTGGTCCGGCTCGAGGTGATTGCCTTCCGCCCATTCATTCCAAGCATTGATAAACAAGATCGGCGCAGTATTCGTGGAGTTCTTTAGCTTGGCTAGCGTATTGGCGGCCCACTGTTGAAAAAGAGCAGGTGACGATTCGATAAACACAATTGCACCGCGACGGCGGCGAGGAGAATTATCCCACGAGGGCGTTATACAGGGAAAACGAGGGTATGGCGGCATGGCTCGTGTGCTCATCGAGCTGACAAGATGGGAGTAATTCTGAACGTTGGTTCTGTCGTCTAAGAACGTCCGGCGAAGAAGAAAACGAACATCATTCCACCGGAAGTGCCTGAGTCCCCGGGCCCCGCAACCTAATGGCGCTCCCAATTCCCACCAGCCCGGCTGAAATTCCACCGCGGCGTCGAGGCCGACTTCGCTTGGCGGCGATGTGTCGGCCGCCGTATCTACGCGGCACAAAAAAAGTTCGCCAACACCAAGTCGACGGCATTCGTGCCGCCAAAGATCGGTTGTGCGTTTGAGATTAGGTAACTTGTGCGCGCGGTAGATAATGAAAATTGGTTTGCCATCTATGCGTATGTATCGCTCGTCGGCAAATGCCCGGGTTAGCCAGCGAATATGAGCTACGTCGTCTTCTTCAGAGTAGGTTTGCTTCATCAAAACCTCGTCCTCGCCTCCGTCCCAAATGCGTGTCCAATTCTCGTTAGCCCAGCAGAGACAAAACGGAAAGTCAGGCTTGCCCGACATAAGCACCTCATCGAAAGGTCGATTCAAAAGGCGTTTGCCTGCGAACCAATAGTGGTAGTAGCAGAAGCCGGTGACTCCATACTGCCGCGCCAGCTCGGCCTGAGCTTCACGGGATTCCGCAACGCGAAGATCGTAAAACCCGAGATCGGCGGGCAAGTGTGGCTGGTAGTGGCCGCGAAAAAGCGGACGCGCTTTAGTGACGTTCGTCCACTCGGTAAATCCTTTACCCCACCATGCATCATTCTCGGGTATCGGATGATACTGCGGCAGGTAAAAGGCGATAACGCGCAGATCCATTCAGGAAGCGAATATTACGCTGGAATCGCGTGAATGATGTGTTGACAGCCAAAAAGAAGAGGGAACCGACGGGCGAGCGACCGAATTATCGGGTCGCGGGCATCGCGCGATATCCAGCGCCATGGACGCCTGCTCTCATAGTCAGGTAAAGCCACGCCGGCAGTGTGCTGCAGACTTACGACACGCAAGCCGTTCGATTCGAAAAGCGATCTGACAGTCTGTCCAGTAAACCATCGGAGGTGAGTCGCGTCCCGGATGCCGGTCGGCTGGTAGTCAAACCGGCCGCGGAGTAAATCCACGCGGACGGACCAATGCGCGACGTTTGGAACTGACGCTATCACCCTTGCGCCCGGAAGCAGCGCGCGCTGAGCCAACTGCAGGAAACTACCGGGATCGGCAACGTGTTCCAATACGTCAGCAAACAAAATAACGTCGAATGGCTCCAACAGTTGCAAAACTCCAGGCGTGAATGGCTCTTCATGAACTTCCAAACCCCGAGCGCGAGCGGCCGCGGCTCGAGAAGAATTCGGTTCGATCCCGATGATTTGGGCATCGCGAGTGTCCGCGATGATGCGTGACACAGAGCCCGTGCCACAGCCCACATCTAAGACACGCGATCCTATTGGCACCAACTCTGCCAGCATGCGCGCAACCTCCTGTGGCGCGTCCACGTGCAAGTCGTAACGCAGTGGGTCGAGGCAGCCATTTTCCCTGGTTCTCAATTTCTGGTCATCGGCATTCACTTTGTAGCCTCCTCGATAGATACAGTCTCGTTACATAGATCAAACAGTTGATCACAATTCGCCACCGCACTCAGACGGTGAGCGGCCACCACCATGGTGAGCTTACCTGCAAGACTGCGCAACGCCTCAAGCAGCTTTGCTTCGGTCGCCACATCCAGCGTGCTGGTTGCTTCACCCGGGATCAACAGCGATGGACGTTGGTAAAGAGCGCGCGCAAGACCAATGCACTGGCGTTGCCCACCGGAAAGTCTCACGCCGCGCTCCCCAACATTTGTATCAAGACCACCAGGCAGTTCCGCTTCGACGAAGTCGAGCAACTGCGCCATCGCGCAAGCCTCGCGCAAGCGCGCGAGGTCGATCTCATTGTCCGGCAAACCAAAGGCGACGTTGCGCGCGATGGTATCGTCGAGAAGAAAAATGTCCTGTGGCACATAACCGATGCAAGCTTGCCACCAAGGCACCAGCGCAGGTGTAAGCGGCCGGCCATCAACCAGGATTGCGCCTGCCGTCGCCTCGTATAGGCCAAGCAATAAATCGACCAGAGTTGATTTTCCCGAACCGGTTGGCGTCGGCACAGATCTGTCAGTCATTGTTTCATTTGACCCAGCGCAATCGTAGCCTAACAGGGTGCCCAGATGATTCGTGCCAACAACTTTCTAGTACAGCAAAGCACCGACAGCTTCCAGGTTTTCAATCGAATACGGTCAACGGCTCTTTAACTTCTCGTTTCGTGCCATGCGCCAGCATGGATTTCACAGCGTCAAAAACGGTCTCACAGTCGAGTTTCTTCATACAAGCAATGTCGTTGGGACAGCCGCTAATCCAATGGATGATTGGCGTTCTATTATGACAAAACAAGCAGGGGACATCACCGGACAAGCCAAGCGCCGGCGAGTCCAGTGGCAATATCGTACGGGGGTCCAGAGGTCCAAATAATCCGATAACGGGTGTGCCAACGGCTCCCGCTATGTGCACTGGCCCTGAATCAATTGAAATAATCAAATCGCAACTGGCAATCAGCGCCACGATTTCTGTCCCCTTGAGCCGACTGGCCAGCGATTTCACGCTCGTCAGATTGTCGTATTCAGAAGATCCATCGCCTTTGTTAATCCCGAACTGTATGATTACAGCATCATATTCCGAGTGAATTCTGGTAATCAGCTTCTGCCATTTCGAGACGTCCCATTCTTTAACACGCCAACTGGGACCTGGATTGATCCCGATCAGCAAACGATCCCCAGTTGTTTTACAATCCAATTCGTAGGCAGTGCGGGTCCTTTGTATCAGGCCCGGTGATGGATAAAGCCTGGGTTGGCGCGCTTTAAGTGCAAATCCACACGATGCAGCAAGATCATCTATGAGATGACAGGTCATCCCGGATGGCCCGGATGTGCACAACCGCTCGCCGGTCGTTTGCGGGTTGTAAATTGTGTCCACCAGCCCAAAAAGTTTGACCTTCGTTGGCATGGTAAGCGGGTGGACCCACCATCTGTTCGCGTATACCAAATCAGCCGAACGAGAAAGTATAACGACCTCCCGCCAAACTGCCGCCGTGATAAAAACAAGAAGCTTTCCAGGGTGGCGGCGACGAGCCTCATCGCACATTGGCAAGGTGCAAACTACGTCCCCTATCCCGCCAAACCGGCAAATGATGACGGCTCTCTTTCGATGCCGAGCGCATTGCAATGCCAGCCAGACGAGCCACACGATGAAAGGTATCCACCATTCACGAACGCGCTGTTCAAAACGGAAAAAACGACGCCACCAAGGCCTCAGTGCGGAACGCACCGGGCCAGGTAAGATTGAAACCAGGAATTCTCGGGAACCACTCACAATCGCACGGCGGCGCGGACGCCTATGATTTCCAATACGCCAGGTCCGTTCCTTCGATGCGAACGATATTTCTGCCCAGCGCACGCCACTCCAAAATGAACTTTACGATTCCGGGATGCCATTCGTTGCAGTCATGCCAGAGAAACGTTGCGCCCCGTGGACAAAGGGCAAGGCATTTCTCCGAGTCGTTCTTGCAGTATTCATAGGTGTGCGAGCCGTCAATGAAGAAAAAGGTCGGCTCACCAATCCGGGTGAAATCGATTACCGCCGTGTCCCCGAAAAGTTGCACGATCCGTGCTTCACAGGGTTGTCCCTTGAATTCGCGTCCCACAATCCGTCCAGCTATCAGATCAAAATTGCTTTTCGGCAGAGAGTCGCCAATGCCCGGTTTGGCCGGAAAATCTGGTGGCAAATCAATCGTGTGAATCGTTGTATTTTCCAGGTTTTCCGCCATCGCGCGAGCGGTATATCCCATGTAAGTTCCAATCTCAAGCACCTCGCTGGGATTTTCCGCCACTAAAATCGAAAGCAGCGCCACAGCATCATGATAGGGCGTCATACCGTCTTCATATTTCATCACCCGCAGCTTGATCTGGCATTTTCGGTCGCCCAAGCGAGTTGCTCGAATGGGTTAGATGCACAACTGGAATCTGATTCAATTGCCGGCGTATCACCGCTTGATGACGATTGGCGGCCGACCGCGCGGCCCAGTATGCCGCACAGCTGGCGCGTCCCAATGTGCGCGGGCCTTCCTTAAGCCCGCGCAGCAAAGCGGCGAGGTTGAAACCTGAAACGCTTCCAAATACCGGTTCATGGGCAGGGCTGGCCGAGGTCGCCCCTCCATTTTGCCCTCCGCCGCACAACCGACAAACATCGACTCGGCGAATATGGATGGCGGAACTCTGCGACGCTCGTAACGTACGTGCTGCTCCGACCTGCAACAATACGAAAACAGGCAATCAGTGCCATCTCATTTCGCACTCACCGCAACAGCGGGGATTTCATTGCCCAAGTCAATTAGTTGATTACAATTCGCAACAGCACTGAGACGATGAGCCGCGACAACCATGGTGAGCTTACCTGCAAGACTGCGCAACGCCTGAAGGAGCTTTGCTTCGGTCGTCATGTCCAGCGCGCTGGTTGCTTCGTCTAATATCAACAGAGATGGGCGATGATACAGCGCGCGCGCAAGACCAATGCGCTGGCGTTGCCCACCGGAAAGTCTCACGCCGCGCTCCCCAACATTTGTATCAAAACCATCGGGCAAGTCGGTTTCGATGAAATCGAGTAGCTGCGCCATCGCGCAGGCCTCGCGCAAGCGCGCGAGGTCGATCTCATTGTCCGGCAAACCAAAGGCGACGTTGCGCGCGATGGTATCGTCGAGAAGAAAAATGTCCTGTGGCACATAACCGATGCAAGCTTGCCAAGAAGGCACCAGCGCCTGTGTAAGCGGCCGGCCATCAACCAGGATTGCGCCTGCCGTCGCCTCGTATAGGCCAAGCAATAAATCGACCAGAGTTGATTTTCCCGAACCGGTTGGGCCGATCACCCCGACTGAGCTATTTTTGGGGATGGTCAGAGAAAGCCCGTGGAGCGCAGGCCGCGGTGCGCCAGGATAACGAAAACTGACCTCGCGCAGAGTGATCGCGTCGTGCCAATCAAAAGGTCTCGCTGGGGCAAGATCATCGGTACTTATTGCCAGCGGAATTGACTTGTCGGTCTCCGCGGCAACAAATTCGTCGTACACTTCGTCCACGGCGTGGCGCATCGTGCTGATCTGAGTGAGCTGGCTATAAAGTAGCTGGAGCGCAGGCAGCAGCCGATAACCTGCCAGTGCCATCACCCCCAAGTTCGGCAGGATGTCGGAGAACTCGCGTCCTCTCGCTGCGAGCAGCAACACGGCCACAACGAGACCTCCGAAAGCGAGCGGTTCTACAAAACAACGGGCACTGTTGGCCAAAACGGGCAGCCATGCATGCATCCGCGCGACTATCGCGGAATGCTTGGCGAATCGGCTGAGAAAATGTTCTTCGGCGCGATGCACTTTTACTGGCTTAATCCCGCCGAGCATCTGTTGCGCTTCCCGGAACAAGCCGCCAACAGATGTTCTTAAATTTTCATCCACCTCTCGGCGTTTGCGCGCGAGGAGTCGAAAAAGGACCACGTAAAACCCACCCAGCAACGTTGCCGCCGACAGAGCAATCAGCGGCTGGACCAGAAACAGCGTGGCCAAGAGGAGCGCCGCCGTGAGGCCGCGCGCGATGCTGTCGAGTAACGGCAGGAGCACACCGCCGGTGTAATTTCCCACGTCGCCAACAATTTTCTTGAGCAGATCCCCGGAGTTGCGCTGAAGAAAATAGGTATATGGCTGTGATGCCATTCGGCGTAGGAGGCGGACGCGCAACCAGTGACCAAAGTTCTGGCTGTAACGCGTGCGTGCATACTCGGCCAGCAAGTTCACCGCGTTGGATGCAACGAGCCCTGCGATAGCAATGATGCCGGCTACGAGGAGCAATTGCCGGTTTTCCATGGGCGGAAAAAGACTGAGGAAACGCGTGCCAAAATGAGATCGGCGGATGCGTTCTGGATCAGCTGCGATCGCCAAAAATGGAAAGATTGATGTGATCCCGATGACTTGAAACAGGGCCTGCGCAAACGAGAGCGAAAATATCAATCCCAGCTTCGCTCTACCGTATGGCCGCGCCAGAAACAGAACGCGACGGATCAGGTCGGCAACGTTATGAATAAACCGAGGCAAGGGGGTCCGAGTTACGCGTTCAAAGAAAGTGGGTGCATCATATCCCTGACGCTAGGGTTGACAATTATCTGCGGGAAAAGTCACGTGTCAAAGAGTACCGGACTATGGACTCGTCTCATGTATAGCGCTCTCATGTTGAGCGAAGCGAAACATCTCTGGGTGATTCTGTTGGGCGGTCCACAATTGATCTGAGATTCTTCGCTTTGCTCAGAATGACATTATGAAGTGACTTCTAGTGCCTACGGACTACCCGTCTTCGCGCGAGCCGCTTCTCCGTAAATTTTTTTGATTTTCTCTGCTCCATCGTTCATATACCAGCCGTTGAAAAGCAGGATGTCTCCACGCCGGACAGCATTTAGCAGGGCGGCGTGATCCTCGGGCCGATCGCCTTCAGGCGCCATCAGCACACTAAACGCCTTCGGGTAAACCAAGCGCGCGCCAACTGGCGTCGAGGTAATCTTATGATGCACATAAGAATTAAGCGGAGCGGAGTACGCGAAGTAACGCATCGATTCATTCTCGGGAATCAACAAGACATCGGGATACGCGTCCGCGACCGCTTTAAAAACGTCCGGATTAATCCAGGTATATGCGGTCGCGGTCGAATCCACATAGAAAAGTGTGCAACCCCATCGCTGTTTGGCGTAGGCGATCCTTTCCCGAAGAATCTGGACCGCGTGCTCGTCCTCGGCAGCTTGGTGCACGGGCTTGCCATCTACCATCGTGATTTGTTGCGGCCGAATGCAGACACCCACTTTTAGTCCGGCAGCGCGGAATTTCTCGAAGTACTCGTCAATCGCACTTTTGGCACCGTCGTTTTTAAACTCCATTTCCGGCGCGAGGGTCGGAACAAGGAGTGGATCGCCATAATAGCAGGCACCGGGAAACTCCTCGCCTTCCGGATCCCAGGTGATCATCCCCTGGGCACTAGTGTCCTTTAAAACTTGAACGCTGTTATCTGCCAGCTTAAGAAGCGCGTTTCGAAAAGCCGCTTTGCCTTTGTCATTGGTAATGTCGATCTCGCCGAAGTTCATGATCCAGCGGCGCGGATTGCTCGGCACGTTGATTTGCGGGCCGGCCAGAAAGATCGCGCCAATTGGGCGACGATCTTTCCAGTCCACCTGGAATGGATACTTCCCTGCGTACCGTTCCAAAACGTCGCCCGAGAGATCTTGCACCCCTGCACCTGCCGGGCCGAAACGCAGCGAAACGTTGAATACCCTGGTAGTGCCCGGCTTCATGTCACGGCAAGTGATCACCAACGGATAGCGGGTACCATCGGGATTTGTCGTGTGCGGTATGCCGACGGAACAATCAAGATCGTCGCTGCAAAAATTGAGTACACCGGTCCCAAAATCCGCGCGAACAATGGGAACGACAAACAGTGGATCGGCAACTGAGGGAATCGAAGCAGGCCAACGATCCAGGGGCCATTCCGGCCCTTTGAAGCCGAACCCGAACATCCCCGCCTCGACTGTGCCGCCGTCCGGAACACGTGGAAAGTTCAGTTCCATCAAGCGAACAGAGAATTCGTTAAGTGGCTCTGAGCTGGTATTCGAAACCTCAAGTCTCATTGTGAGTTTGTCCCCTTGTTTGCCGTAGCTGCATGAGACGCGGCCCCCGGGATAAATCAGGTCGACTGTATCCGCCCGTTTCGTTGGCGCCGAAATGGATGATGATGCACGAGGGAAAAGCGCATCAAGCGCCGCGCGAAAAACGGATTTCTGCGGCTGCAATTCCCCGCTTTCAGGCGAAACCAGAAGCGATTGTCCATTGAACGAAAGTGAATCGAGACCGTGAGCGCCCACGACGAAATTCAACCCTCCCTTCGCAGGAGGAGATTGATGGGCGGGCGTTGTCCTGGCCTGACCGCTTTGTGATTGGGCGTTCGCCGGGGACATGGGGGTGAAAATGCCCAAAGCAAAGAGCACGAGAAAACCGAGCAGCAAAAATTTCAGCGAGTCAAAAGGCATCATCGAAAGCGAGGAGCCAGAAGATAACAGATAGCTTTCGTATTCGTGCTCCTGCTCGTGATCGGCTCTTCAGAGGAGAATTTCGGTCACGATCAGCAGCAGGAAAAGAGTAAAGCGACGACCTTTAAACCATTTCTAGTCTCGTTGTCTCGGTCGGTTCCGATCGGCGGGATTTGCTTTGCCCTTGAACTCGTAAACGAAGGTCGCTGCCTGACACAACCATTCGAGCCGCTGCTCGGGGGTAAGCCGGTAAAACTCAGTGTGGCCGTCGAAATCCTCGCGCGTGCACTGAGCCAGCGCGCGCTCGAATTCTTCGCGCGTTGATTTCTTGCGTAGATTCATCGCGACTCTTCCTCAATCAATCTCGAAAGTTCTTGCACGTCTAGAACATCCTTTGGACGAAGGGGCGTAATCTGGTTCTTAACTTGTATGAGTAATTCTTTTGACGCAACGCGCACTTTCGCGTCACCGATGTCGAGCCACTTCGCTCCTTTGGACAATCGCTCGAAGGACACGACCGGGCTCAAGAAAATAACAAGATGCCGAAGCGGGTTGTTGAAATCTGCCAAACTGAAGACGAGAGCTCCCTTCTCCGTAACCATCGAGTGAACGAAATCCGGGTCAGCGATATCGGCCAACGAGACTGGCACTCGTGGTTGCAAATTGAGCCGCTCCACTGCATGAATCAAACGGTCGAGATTTGGCGCATTCATTTGGACGGCAACGTCGAGATCGAGAGTAACGCGCTCAACGCCGTGCAGAACGCAGGCGACTCCACCGCCGACTACAAACTCCACGCCGGCATCCGCCAAAGTCACGAGCATTTCCTTAAGGTAATTTTCCATTCTCCGCGATCTTTGTTCGTAGTTTGATTGTGATTACCGACTTCTGATATCTGACCCCTGACTACGGACTACGGACCACCGCGCCCATCGGCAACTTCTCGCCGTATTTCCAAATCAACCATGGCAGTTCTGCTGCGCGCGATAATCGCGGGATGAAAATGCGCGGCCGCGCAACCAATCGCCAAAGCCACCCCAGATAGAACCGATCCGCCCAATCAGGTATTGCAGCCTGATCGCCCGTGATTAATCCGAGCGCCGCGCCGATGCAATGGATCGCCGGCCGAAACGACAAGTTTTCCCGTAGATAATAGCCGAGCTTTTCCTGTGCGCCGCTGCCAATCGCGATGATCACGTGCGCAGCACGACGTTGTTCGACCAACGCAAGAAGATGTTGATCAGCGACTTCGAATCCATACCGCGGCGCGACATAATAATTCTCGCTCGTAATCGGAAACGCTTTACCGCGCGACCAGTCGAGTAATTTTTGCTCTGCGCGTTTGGTCGGAAGAACCCAGAACACGTCTCGATTCCCCTCGCCTTTCAGGTTTCTGAGCAGATGCTTTAGATATTTGAGACCTGAAATACGCTGGATGCTTTCACCTCGCAACAAGCGCCACAGGATCACCATTAAACCGCTGTCGGCAATCGCGAGGTCGGCTGAAAGCATGGCCCCCCGATATGGTTCGTCCTCTCGCAGCCGTATAAAACACGTCCCAGACGGCGCGACCAGAAATCCCCCACGTTGGAACATCAACGCGACCGCTTCATCGACATCGCCGTTGAAGAACCGGAGGCCGAGAATCTGTCGAGTCGGGATCATTAAATGAACATCGAACATCCAACATCGAACGCCGAATATCGAGCATCTGTTCATGTTTATGTGAATTGTGAGGCCTCTATGTCACAGGCCCATCTTCCCCCAATCGTGACATTTCACGTACGTGTGTAGCGCCAAAGGCGCTATGTCAGCTTTAGCCTGGGGCAGCCGCCCCAGGGATTTGATCACATCCCCCAGACAGCGCTGAAAGCGCAATTCAATCCACGCAGGTCCTTCTCGATATCGAAGTGGCGCACCAAAGTGATTCGCGCTTTCAGCGCTGCCCGTTTCATTCCTACGAAACCTGGGACGCTGTCCCAGGCTCCGAGATGAGTGCTGCGCCTTCGGCGCTAAAACAAACCGTTTCACAGAAAACCCGTTTTGGGCGTCGGCGGAACTTGAAAAATCACCGTTTAAGCTCTATATCGTTCGGCTGTGTCACTGAGCGGTGGAGCAAGAGTGAGCACGTTGCCAGCGGTCGAGAATCAATGAATATTGCAGACCTGCCGTGACAGGGACTAACGCGCGTAGATCCCGTCGATATTATGAGCATTGAACCGACAGCACGAGTGCGACTGGCGAAAGATGTCCTAATGCAGAAAGTTGGCGACGACGCAATTCTTCTCAATTTGAATACAGAAAACTGCCTCAACGATGTAACGATTTCGATTGATCTCCCCCGGACTTTCTATTCAGTCTCAGTGGTCATGCGACGACTGTTGGTTGAAATCTTGATCATTGCGGCCGTGATTGCTTTTGGCTGGAACAAGCCTTTCAAAGACTGGACGGCGCAGGCGCACACAAATATAACATCTGCGTTCGACAGCCTTGCGCGGTAAAGGCGCGTGGAGCCCACGGCGCTTTACGCGATTTAACGATTTCCATTGATCTCACCCGGCGTCTCTGGCAATCTCACAGATTATGCGATTCTTGGCTGAAATTGTGATTATTGGGGCGGTGATTGCTCTCGGCTGGAACACGCCCTTCAAAGAACAGGTAGCCCAGGCGAAGACAACGATCGATTCGAATCTGCACAGGGC
>WNGK01029880.1_pt1 | contig 12732 bp, 11 predicted proteins | sample 5400601 | NCBI WGS metagenome assembly WNGK01 (sample SAMN13153376, study PRJNA577476) | soil metagenome | isolation source: 60 cm soil or saprolite under Garry oak tree replicate 1 | place: USA:California | collected 2016-06-15 | reverse complement strand
CGCTGGCTCCAATCGAGAATCGAGGTCAGCAGCGCCCCGCTCTGGCTCAGGAATGCGACGCTGCCTTTCTGCGGCATCGACTTTGCAAACGTTGCATTCAATCCAATCGTCGGATTCATGAAGCCCATGCAGTTGGGCCCAATCAAGCGCAGGCCCCCGCGCGAAGACCCGCGCCGCAGGTGTTTCTGGATTTCTTCTTCCAGTACCGCACCCTCGTGTCCCTGCTCGCGGAACCCCGCCGAAATCACAACTGCCGATTTCACTCCCGCGTCTACGCATTCCCCAATGATTTGAGGTACCGTCTTCGCCGGCGTCAGCACCAATGCCAGGTCGACTCCTCCGGCGATGTCTCCGATATGTTTGTGAGTTTTGATCCCGAGCACTTCACCATGACTGGGATTCACAGCATGCACCGTGATGGGAAACGTGCTTTCCAGAAGATTCGAAACCACGCTCCGGCCCACGGTTCCAGCGCGATCGGTTGCTCCGATCACAGCCACCGACCGAGGCCGAAATAGCGATTCAAGTCCGGGCCGCGCGGGAATCGCGGGGGTATAAAGTTTGTCGACGTGCGATGGCACGGAGGGAATGGACGTCTGGCTCACAAGATTCTCCCACTACGCGAATGCAAACATTTTTTCATAACTTTTGCGAGCTTAGGAGCAACGTTTCACCCCACACTTCACCCATGATGTCACAGTTTTCCATGCGCGTCTGTGATCGTACTGTACCTCCGATCACGTGCCCTCGTGATGGTGATCACAAGCGCAAACGCGGTGCTACAATTCTTGCTAGGAGGTGCACAGTGCGCGCCCCTTATGGACTAAATATTCTTGATAATTGCCTCACGTGTCCGGTGAGGGAAGAACACCTATTCTGTAACCTTTCTGTTCATGCCGGACAACGTCTCAACGAAATAAAATCCACCGCTGTTTATCCCAAGGGAGCGATGCTCTTCATTGAAGGGCAGCAACCCCGTGGCGTCTTTGTGCTGTGTGCGGGCAAGGCAAAACTTTCCACGTCTTCCCGCGAAGGTAAAACCATCATCACGAAACTTTCCGATGCCGGAGACGTTCTCGGCCTCAATTCGGTCGTGTCCAATCGCCCCTATGAGGTGAGTGCCGAGATGATGGAGCCGGGCCAGGCCAATTTCATTCCCCGCGATTCTTTGCTGCAATTCTTGAGGGACAACGGGGAAGTGGCTTTGCGCGTCGCCGAACAGTTGAGCCGCAACTACTACACCGCCTACGAGGAGATCCGTACTCTCGGTCTGAGTTCCTCGCCCTCGGAAAAATTTGCCAAGCTCTTGCTGTCCTGGTCGACCAAGACGCCGCAGACCGACGGTTCCTCGCAGGTGAAGCTCACGCTCACCCACGAGGAAATTGCGGAAATCATCGGGACCACCCGCGAGACGGTCAGCCGCTTGTTTTCTGATTTCAAGAAAAAACAGTTGCTGCAACTCAAAGGGTCAACCCTGGTCATTCGCAACCGGCCGGCATTAGAAAAAATCGTCCAGTCCTGACCGGACGCGTAGGGACGGTCGGAGCACGGATTATGTGGGACGGCCGCCCTCGTCCGTCCCGCCGAACGCAGTGAGGCGTTCAAGTGTCGCCGCGAGACCCGTTCTCAGCGGCGCGATCAGCTTTTTGTCCCCACGCTATCCCGCAACGGTCAACACCGGGCAAGGCGCGAAGCGCACAACCTCATGCACCGCGGACCATGGAATATGAGCTGCCGCCTTCGCCGACGCAGTCCGGTTCGCTCCCATCACAATCAGATCCACTTTGAACTTCGCGCTCGCCGTGAGCACTCCCTCGGGCAAGAAGTCCGTCCCCACGACGAACTCAACCTCCTGCTCCAGTCCCGTTTCCTTCGGCAGACACTGCCGCAACTCCTGGATGGCTCGTTTGTGCGACGATTCCTCCCACTCCTGCAACTCGTCAGCGGCCGCCCCGGCAGGCGCATAGGCCGACAGGCTCGCTGAAGTTGCGGGCATTGGCGAAATCATATGCAACATAATCAGTTTCGCCTGCTGCCCTCGTGCCAGCGCCAACGCCAGCGGCAAAGCCTTTGCGGATCCCTTACCAAAATCGGTCGCGAACAGAATTCTGTGAAATCCAGGTCCGTTCGTGACCGTGGCAATGTCCGCCTTCGGGCCAATCGTCATCACCGGGCAAGCCGCCACACGCAGCAGTTCCTCGGCGACTGAGCCCAGCGCCAGCTTCTGCAGACCTCCGCGCCCTCGCGTGCCGATCACCAGAAGGTCGATGGCTTTCTCCTCGATCACCGCCGCCACCTGCGCCGCCACCGGCCCATGTCTTACCACCGTCGCATCAATCGGGTGCTCCGGTGCGAATTCCGTCGCGAGCGCTTGGATTTCCTTCTCCGCCGCCCTGCGATCCAGGTCTAGCTCCGGAGGATTCTCCAATGCCCCATACTTGCGATCGGGATGCAACACGTGAATCAACGTCAACTGCGCGTGATGTTCCGCCGCCAGGACTAGCGCATCGCACAGCGCCCGCCGGGAGGGTTTCGAGAAATCGGTTGCAACTAGAATGTGGCGGAATGCAGCGCTCACGTTCTGCGTTTTCAACGATGGATTCAATTCTGCGACTGTCATAGCAACCTCCTTTGCCCGCTGACTCACCGATCCTCGCGGTCGGCGAATGCTGGCCGTGCGCGTGGTCGTCTTCTTCGCCACTCGTTCTTCTCACCGCTCGGCGCCGCCGCGTGCGCACCTTCCTGGATGCCTAGGGGTACCAGTTCCACTTGCGTTCCACCCCAGACCAGTGTCATTTCTTTCGAACACCGGTCGCAGAGCCAGAATCGCTCTTGCAGCACTGGATGCATTTCTCCGGTCAGGCTTTCAACTTCCGGGGTAGGAGCCAGGCAGAAGATTTTCCCCTGGTGAAGACAGCGAAGAATCTCAGAGCACTCGGGATTGGCGCACTTGGACAGCATGGCGCACTCCTGCCAGCCGTACACCAGAAATCCTATACCCAGTGGAACCAGTGTGAGGTGACCGCAGATACTAAATCGGGTGACCTTCATCACCCGCCTTTGGCACGACTGACGTTAATTTCCATTCCAGAACAATGCAAATGTGGAGTGGCAGCACCGCGCCTCGGAACACAAACAGCTTTATTCGTAGCGCAATGCCTCGATGGGATCGAGACGTGACGCGCGCATCGCAGGAATCATTCCGCTGACCAATCCCACCATTGCTAGGATCGCCGTGGATACCAGGACGCTGCCCGGTGAAATGATCAGCCGAATGTCGCCCGCCTCCCCGTGCTGGGCAAGCGCACTGTAAAAAGTGAGGGTACCCACAGAGAAGGAAATGACGTAGGCCAGCACAATACCCAGAAGACCACCCACAAAGGTAATCGCCAGCCCCTCGGACAAGAACTGCAGGAGGATGTCGAAGCGGCGAGCGCCCAACGCCTTCTCCACGCCGATCTCACGCGTTCGCTGGGTTACGCTTACCAACATGATGTTCATGAGTCCCACACCGCCAATACCAAGAGTCAGAGTCCCAATAAAGGCAAGCATCACCTGCAGTGCTATCGTAATGATGCGAAATTGCGAAAGCTGCTCCATCATGCTGAAAACCATAAGAGCCCGCTTGTCGTCAGCACGAAAATTGTGTTGTCCGGCCAGCGTATTGCGAACCGACTTCTCGACGCCTCCATAGTTGTAGCCGAGAAAATCCAGCCAGATCATGTCGATGTAGTACGTATCGCGGAAGTCGCTCATGGTGGAGAAGGGAACGTAGACGACACGGTTGATACTGTTCTCCGTGCCTTCCTGGGGTCTGGGCTTAAGCACACCGACTACTTCGTAAGGAATGCCGCTGATGCGAATCTTCTCTCCCAGGGGGAAACGTCCGGAAAACAACTTTTCCCTGGATTCCGATCCCAGCACACAGACACGCGCGCGCAATTGCAAATCTCCGGCACTGTAGAAACGACCGAGATCCACTTGCAGGTTCTGAATTTCCTGGAGCGCGGCATTGCCGCCATGAATGGTCCAAATGTACGAACGTCCCTCGTAGCTGACGGGCGCGTCGTAAAACGATTCGGGAGTAATGCGAGTCACTTCCGGCACATTCACCATGACACGATCAATGTCGTCCCTGGTCAACCGGATACTGGTACCGGCCTTATTCCCCCCGGCCTGCATCGACGTGCGCCCGCCCGCGATGCCCATCGCCGCCATGCTGGCATAGCTTCTGAATATGTTGACGATGGCCGTTGAGAACCCCGTGCCATAGGCCAGCAACAGCACTACGGTTGCGATCCCCCACGCCATACCCAGCATGGTCAGCGCACTCCGCTGACGGTTGTTCCTGAGTGATCCATATGCTTCCAAGAACACATCTTTCGCATGGATCATTCGCTACTCCTGACGAAGGGCTTCCACGGGTTGGAGCAAGGCCGCGCGCCGCGCGGGATAAAGTCCGAATGCCAGCCACGACGAGGCTGCCCACGGCGAGCACCGCGGTCGCGGGATAAATGTGAGGCAATTCAAATCCATCGATCGGGGGTGCAAGTCCGAATAGCTTGGTGGCCACGTAGGCCGCACCCACGCCAATGCCGCCGCTGATTCCGGTAAGCATCAGCCCTTCCAGAAAAAACTGGAACAAGATGTTGCGCCGGGTAGCACCCAAAGCCTTACGCAGGCCGATCTCGCGGGTGCGCTCCGTTACCGACACCAGCATAATGTTGATCACTCCGATTGCGCCCAGACCGAGTGTCACGAGACCGACGGCTCCCAGGAACATATCCATGGCATCGGAGATTTTGCCGACCATCTCGGCGCTGGCGATCGAGTCCCAATCGTCAAAGGCGTCGGGCATCTCGGGATCGAAGTTATGGTTTCTGGCAACGATACTCCGGACCGCCTTCTTGGCTTGTTCGTGTTGCTCCCGCGTAATCGGCTGGTACACGACATACTTGACCGCTTTTGCGTTGCCTGCTCCCTGCATGGGGAAATAGGTAGCCATGGTGGTATAAGGCATGATCAGGCGCATGTTCTGGCCGCTATTGTTCCCGTGCCCGATCTTCTCGATCGTCCCAGCCACCTCGAACGGCACCCCATTGATAAGGAGTGTGCTACCGACGGCTGGGTGGCCGGGGAATAGTATGCGCACAAATTCGCTTCCGATCACGCAGACATTGTGCCGCTCGCGTTCGTCGTTCCAATTCAAATAGCGTCCTTGCTCGATTGGCTGGTAACGAATATCAGAGAACTGCGGCTCGGCGCCATCCACGTAGCCGTTACTACTGCCGTATTCGCTCACCAGGCGGAGGTCGCCGCGGTAGATTACCGGCGTAGCATTACGAACAAACTGCGACTTGCGAATATCCACGTAGTCCTGGTAGTTCAGGTAGTACTGGCGAGACGAAAGCTGGCTGCCGCCCAGCGCCGGCACCCGTCCGTTGTAAATCTGCATGAAGTCTTCGCCGAAACTCGCCATACCCTTGGCGGTTCCCGCGCGGAACCCCTCTCCTAATCCAACCAGCAACAGCAGCGATCCTACCCCCCACGCAATCCCAAACATGGTCAGGAAGGAGCGGAGTTTGTGCGTCCACATGGCACGCAATACTTCGCCGAAGCTGACGGCAAATCGCTTCATAACTGAAGTTACGAACATTAGACCACCTAAGTTCCTATTTACTCCAATGTTCGCGCGTGGTTCGTACGTTTCTGCTGTGAGCCTGATCACGACGACGTTCGTGTTTGATGCGTCGTCTTCCAGCGCTCGACTCTCATCGAGAGCGTCACGCGGGCACTGGTCTGTAGCTATGACGGCAAATACATGACTGAATGACACAAATCACAGGAAGAACTAAAGCTCGCTCTGCATGGGTTAGCGCAAGACAGCCGTAACACTCATCGACCTCCACGTCCGGTTTCGCCGCTGGTTTACAATCGCTCCCACACCACCATGAGAACCAAGTATCTGTCGAAGTTTGTTCTTCCTTGTCTGATCCTCACACTGCTTCACTCCAGCGCGGCACAAACCACCCCGGCGAGCCCCGGTGCAAGCACTGCCGCATCATCGCCGCAGTCAACGCCGACCGGTACCATACAGACGCTAACGACGCCGAGATGGCCGAACGCGTTCGCCACGAATTCCGCCACGCCTGGGACGGCTACAAGCGATACGCCTGGGGACACGACGCTCTCCTGCCGCTCAGCAAAAGTTATCACGACTGGTATGGCGTGCCCCTCCTCATGTCGCCCGTCGACGCACTAGATACGATGATCCTGATGGGCATGAACGACGAAGCGACCGAGACTCGCGAGTACATCGTCAAGAATCTATCGTTCGATCGCGACATCTACGTCAAGAATTTCGAAATCACCATCCGCCTGCTCGGTGGATTGCTCAGCAGCTATCAACTCACCGGCGACAAGCGTTTGCTCGCGCTGGCCGACGATCTGGGCGCGCGCCTTCTGCCAGCCTTCAATTCTCCGACAGGGATGCCATACGTATACGTCAACCTGAAAACCGGCGCGATTCGCGGCGAGGTCACGAATCCCGCCGAGGTCGGCACGTTGCTGCTCGAATTCGGCACCCTCAGCAAGTTAACCGGCAAGCCCGTCTACTACGAGAAAGCCAAGCGCGCACTGGTCGAACTCGACAACCGCCGCTCGCCCATCGGCTTGGTCGGTTCATCCATCAATGTAAAGACCGGCGAATGGACCGATCCCGTCAGCCACATCAGTGGAGGCATCGATTCCTACTACGAATACCTTCTCAAAGCCTGGCGGCTGTTCGACGATAAAGACTGCGAACGCATGTGGAAGTCGAGCATCGAGGCAGTCAACAAATACCTTGCCGACCAGGCATCCACCGGATTTTGGTACGGCCAGGCCAACATGAATACCGGCGCCCGCGTGGGCACTGACTTCGGCGCCCTCGACGCGTTTTTCCCCCCTGTCCTCGCCCTATCGGGAGACCTCGACCGAGCGCGCAAACTCGAAGATTCAGCTTACAAAATGTGGACGACCTTCGGCATCGAGCCCGAGGAGATGAACTACTCGACAATGAAGATTACCTACGAAGGATACGCGCTGCGGCCGGAGATCATTGAGTCCGCATATTATCTCCACCACTTCACGAACGATCCGCGTTACCGCGAAATGGGCAGAACGTTCTTCGACAGTCTTGTAAAATATTGCCGCACCGACGTAGCCTACGCTGCCTTAAGTAACGTAGAAAAGAAAACCAGGAAAGATGAGATGGAAAGTTTCTTCTTTGCCGAGACTCTCAAATATTTGTACTTGCTTTACGCGCCGCCGGACACTCTCGACTTGAGCAAGATCGTTTTCAACACCGAGGCCCACCCCATCCGCCCCCTATGACTCAAATTCACTGCGCCGCTCTTCTCTTCGATATGGACGGAGTCCTCATCAACTCCACTCCCGCCGTCGCCCGCGTCTGGAGCCGCTGGGCCATCGAACATGGATTCGACCCCGAAGAAGTGGTTGCCCGCGCCCATGGCCGCCCCAGTCTCACTACGGTGCGCGATTACCTTCCGCACGCCGATCATGAGGCCGAAAACCGCGAGGTCGAACGCCGTGAAATCGAAGACCTCGAAGGCGTCATCCCTCTGCCCGGCGCTCTTGACTTGCTCGCCAGCCTTCCCGCTGACCGCTGGACGATCGTCACCTCGTGCACCCGCCCGTTGGCCGAAGTTCGCATCCGTGCTGCCGGACTGCCGCTGCCGAAAAAGCTCATCACCTCCAATGACATCACCCACGGCAAGCCGCATCCCGAGCCCTATCTGAAAGGGGCGTCCCTGCTGGGATTTCCCGCCGCGGAATGTATCGTCTTCGAGGATGTCCCCGCCGGAGTCCGCGCCGGCAAAGCTGCAGGTGCGAAGGTCATCGCTTTCAAAACCACGGTTCAGAAATCTGTATTGCAGGACGCCGGCGCCGACTGGATCTTGAATAATTGCGCCGATATTCGGCTGCTCGATCGCGACCACGATCTGAAACTGGCCCTCGCAGACGTTCGCTGAGTCCTCTGTGTCCCCGGTGTCCTCTGTGGTTCTCGCGTTCTCGGTTCATTACCCTATTGTGCAATCCTCGTCAGTAGCCGCCGGTCGCTCCCCTACCGCATCCCCCGTATCGCAAACCCAACCTCTCCGGAGTAGACTTTTCCCGACTCTGGGAATCCGTCCGCAAGGAGAGACTAACCCATGAAATATCGCCTGCTGTTGCTATTTGCCAGCTTGTTTGCAGTTGTCACCGTAGGCGCCGCCCAAGACGCTCAACGCGACCAACCCTCCGCCAAGTCCCAGGAGCGGATTACCAAAGAAGTCCGCCACGAACTGTTGATGCTCCCGTATTTCGGCGTGTTCGATTACATTGCGTATAAAGTCGACGGCTACAACATCACCTTGCTCGGTCAAGTCGTACGGCCCAGCCTGAAGTCCGACGCCGAAAATTCGATTAAGCACGTTGAAGGCGTTGAAAAGGTCGATAACCAGATCGAGGTTCTGCCTCCTTCTCCCATGGACGATCGCCTTCGCGTGCGGCTGTTCCGTGCCATCTACCAGTATCCGGCCCTGCAAAAGTATGAACTGGGAGTACAGAAGCCCATCCGCATTATCGTCAAGAATGGCCATGTAACTTTGGAGGGCGTGGTCGACAACGAGGCCGACAAGAATCTCGCCGGCCTCCGCGCCAACGGAGTTTCCGGCATCTTCTCGGTGACCAACAATCTGCACGTTGTGAAGGATTAGTCTTTATCATTATCATTTTTTCTTTGCGAACTTTGCGGCTCTTCTTCGCGAACTTCGCGGTTCAATGCTTTTATCCCTAACATCGGAAAGAGCTCTTAACCGCGAAGGTCGCAAAGCAAAAGCCGCAAAGAACGCGAAGAAGCACGAGAAACATGAAGAAACCGTGACTAGGGGATCGAAGCAGAAGGACACGGATATCGCGAAGGACTTCATCGGTACGTATTTCCTTCGTGATACTTCGTGTCCTTAGTGGTTTATGTTTTTGCTCTTCCAGGGAAGTGCTTCCACCACTGATCTTTGCAAGTCGCGTCTTTAAGCCGCGCCACGCGTATAATGCTCCCGGATTCGACTTCCGCCCCAACGGAGCCCCCGGAGGAAATGCCATCATGAGTTTGCATGCCATGAACCGCCGCACCTTTCTTGAAACCGCAACCGCCGCCGTCGCTACTACGATGCTGACCAGTCGCTTTGGCTGGGCCGCCGCCGAGCACAAGATCGAGAAAGTCGGCGTGCAGCTTTACACCGTGCGCGATCAGATGAAAGAGGACTTCGACGGCACCATCGCCAAAGTCGCAAAGATAGGCTACAAGGAAGTGGAATTCGCCGGATATTTTGGCCACACCGGCGAACAAGTTCGAGCCGTGTGCGAAAAAAACGGTCTCGATCCAGTTTCTACCCACGTGCAATATGACGAACTCGACGACAAGTTCGTCTCGGTCATCGAGACCTCCAAGGTCATTGGACTGAAATATATTGTCTGCCCCTGGATCCCCGAGGATCTCCGCAAGTCTCCCGACATTTGGAAGCAGGCCTCCGAGAAATTTAACCGCTGCGGAGATCTGACTAAGAAAGCCGGCATGCAATTCGCCTATCACAACCACTGGTTCGAATTTCTGCCCGTCAACGGCAAGCTTCCCTACGATGCCCTGCTCAAAGAGTGCGACGCCAATCTAGTCAAGATGGAAATGGATTTGTGCTGGGTCACCGCGGCTGGAGGCGATCCATTGAAGTATTTCAATGCTTATCCCGGGCGATTCCCGCTGGTTCACGTGAAGGATCTCAAGAAACTTCCGGCCGTCAGCTCTGGCGGTTCCCAGAATTTCGGCGACACGGTGGACCTGACCTCGGTAGGCAGCGGCATCGTCGACTGGAAAAAGATCTTCGCGCAATCCCAGAAGGCGGGCATCAAGCATTACATCGTCGAGCACGACAAGCCCGCAAATCCCTTCGATAGCATCACGCAAAGCTACGCGTACCTCGAAAAACTGCGCTTCGCCTGATGTTTTGAACCTGATGTTTTGAAAGGGATGGGCTTCAGCCCATCCCTCAGTGGAATGAAATAAGGCGCGGCTTTAGCCGCTGAGCGAATGCCGCCGCTCTGAGTACCTGCCGCCACTTCGGTGGCGGCAGTTCTCTTTAAGCTCGAACTCCAAGGGAGGTCCATGCAGGTTCGGCGCTCGCCTAAGACTTATGACGTTTGCATCATCGGCTCCGGCGCCTCAGGAGGCACCGCGGCCAAGGTGCTCACCGAAGGCGGTCTGAGTGTCGTGCTGCTTGAGGCCGGGCCTCCGCTCATTCCCGAGCGGGATTACAAGGAGCACGTCTGGCCTTACGAGTTGCCCCATCGCGGTGCTGGCATCGGCGGCCGTGCCCGCTCGGGACTCGAAGGAGAATTCCTCGCCCCGAACGGCGCCTGGGAAATCGAAGGCGAGCCTTACACCGCGGCTCCAGGTTCAAAATTCCGCTGGTTCCGCTCGCGCATTGTCGGCGGACGCACCAACCACTGGGGACGCATCGCCTTGCGTATGGCTCCGGTGGATTTCAAGGTGCGCTCCCACGACGGCATGGGCGACGACTGGCCGCTTACCTACGAAGATGTCGCGCGGTACTATGACAAGGTCGAGTCCTACATCGGAGTCTTTGGGACGAAAGAAAATATCCCCAGCGCCCCCGACGGAATTTTTCTGCCTCCACCCAAGCCGCGCTGCACCGAGACGATCATCAAGAAAGTGTGCGACAAGCTGCACATCCTTTGCGTGCCTTCGCGGCTGGCGATCCTGACCCAGCCTCACAATGGACGCGCCGCCTGCCACTACTGCGCGCAGTGCGGCCGGGGATGCATCACCGCGTCCAACTTCAGTTCCAGCCAGGTCATGATTCCTCCCGCGGAGAAGACTGGACGATTGACGCTGGTGACGGGTGCGATGGCGCGCGAATTGATCGTAAACAAAGACGGCAAGGTGGAATCGGTTTCCTACATCGACAAAGCGACTCGCGAAGAGAAGCGGATTCACGCGCGCGCTTTCATTGTCGCCGCCAGCGCCTGCGAATCCGCGCGCCTGCTCTTGAACTCCGAGTCGACTCTATTCCCTGACGGTCTGGCGAATTCTTCCGGCGTCGTGGGCCGCAATCTGATGGACACTGTGGGCAGCGATGGCGGCGGATACTTTCCGGCATTAGAGAAAATGCCCGCGCATAATCATGACGGCGTCGGCGGCATGCATATGTATTTGCCTTGGTGGAAATTCGATCGCAAGAACGAATTCCTGCGCGGCTACCACACCGAGTTCGGCGGCGGACGCGGCATGCCCGGCGTTGGCGATTACGACGATTTGTGCGATGAATTCGAGGGTTACGGTTCCGCCCTAAAGCAGGAGTGCAAAAAGAAATACGGTACGTTCATTGGATTCGCCGGCCGCGGCGAAATGATTCCCAATGAAAACTGTTATTGCGAAATCGATCCTGCCGCCGTCGATCAGTGGGGAATTCCTGTGCTGCGCTTTCACTGGAAGTGGAGCGACAACGAAATCAAAATGGCGAAGGACATGCAAGAAACCTACCGCGAAATCGTCGAAGCGGCTGGTGGAATCTATGTCACTCCGAAGCTTCCCGATGGGCCAAATCCTTATGGGATCGCCGATGGCGGCATGATCATCCACGAAGTCGGCACGGTTCGCATGGGAGCGCATCCCGCAACGTCCGCACTGAACCAGTATTGCCAGGCGCATGACGTAAAGAATCTATTTGTCACCGACGGAGCCAGCTTTGTCACCAATGCCGACAAGAATCCTACGCTGACGATTATGGCTCTGACCTGGCGTGCGTCCGATTACTTGCTCGACGAGGCAAAGAAAGGAAATCTTTAGCGAGCGCGTCCTATGTCCATTTCCCGACGAGACATTCTCAAATCGCTGACGCTTACCGCCGTGGCCGGCTCGGTACTGCGTGTGATTCCGCTGGAAGCTGCTGAATACGCGCATCGCATGGTGCGTGCGGCAAAAGCCGATGTGGAAAATCAGGTCTACACGCCCAGGTTCTTCTCGCCGCATTTCTACAAGACGCTGCAGACGCTCTGCCAGACCATCATTCCGTCCGACGAACAAGCCAAGGGAGCGATCGAAGCCGGCGCGCCTGAATTCATCGATCTCATCACCAGCGAAAATAGGGACTACCAGGTAGCTCTGGGCGGTGGCATGATGTGGCTCGACAACTCGTGCATCGATCGCTACGGCAACGCCTATCTCGATTGCACGCCCGCGCAGCAGAAAGAAGTCCTTGACCTCATCGCTTATCGCAAAAACGCAAAGCACGACCCCAGCCTCGGCCAAGGCATCGAATTCTTCGGACTTCTGCGGCGGCTTACGGCGGACGGTTATTTCACCAGCGAAATCGGGATGGCCTATCTGGGCTACGTCGGCAACACTTTCGTGAAAGAGTTCCCCGGTTGCCCGCCTGTACCGGAAGCGTAAAGATCTGGTGGATCATTGGGGGAGTCGCCACGATGGACGCCGTATGTATCTAGGGCTCTCCGTCGTAGAAGTCGAAGATCAGCGTGCATCGAAAGCCGTGCGCCGCTGCTACCGCGCGGTCCACCCGCCGTCGATGAGAATCGTATCGCCTGTAATCAGGTTGGCTGCACTGGATGCCAGAAAGACAACAGCTCCCGCAACATCCATCGGCTCTCCAATGCGGT
>WNGK01009515.1_pt1 | contig 12736 bp, 11 predicted proteins | sample 5400601 | NCBI WGS metagenome assembly WNGK01 (sample SAMN13153376, study PRJNA577476) | soil metagenome | isolation source: 60 cm soil or saprolite under Garry oak tree replicate 1 | place: USA:California | collected 2016-06-15 | reverse complement strand
CCTCCTGCAGCATCTGGCCGTCCGGCGCCTCCCGGTAGTACATCAGCTGGTTGGCGTCCTCGGGCTGGTAGAGCTGGCCGGCCTGGCTGAAGATGCCGAACTGCCGGAACATGCCCTCCATCCCGAACGTCCGGGACTCATCCGGCACGATCGGCACCACCCGCGGCCCGATGGCCGCATCCCGCAGCAGCGTGTTCAGGATCCGGACGAACGCCATCGTGGTGGAGATCTCCCGGCCCGGCGTGCCGCCCAGCTGCCCGCCGAACGCGCTGAGCTCCGGGACCACAAGCGTCTCCGTGGACCGCCGCCGTCGAAAAGGCAGGTACCCGCCGAGAGCGGCCCGCCGCTCCCGCAGGTAGGCCAGCTCCTCGCTGTCCTCGTCCAAGCGCAGGAACGGCAGCCCGGCCAGCTGCTCGTCGGACAGCGGCAGGCCGAACCGGTCCCGGAACCTGGCCAGGGCCGCGTCGGCCATGTGCTTCTGCTGGTGGGTGATGTTCTGGCCCTCGCCCGATTCCCCCATCCCGTAGCCCTTGATGGTCTTGGCCAGGATGACGGTGGGCTGGCCGGTGGTCCGTACCGCCGCCGAGTAGGCGGCGTAGATCTTGGCCGGGTCGTGGCCGCCCCGGTTCAGCGCCCAGATCTCGTCGTCGGTCATGCCCGCCACCATCTCGGCCAGCTCCGGGTACCTGCCGAAGAACTTCTCCCGCACGTAGGCGCCGTTCTTGGACTTGAAGTCCTGGTATTCGCCGTCGACGCATTCCTCCATCCGCTTCAGCAGCAGCCCGGTGGAATCCCGGGCGATGAGCGGGTCCCAGCCGCTGCCCCAGATCACCTTGATCACGTTCCAGCCGGCGCCGCGGAAGATGCCCTCGAGCTCCTGGATGATCTTGCCGTTGCCGCGGACAGGACCGTCCAGCCGCTGCAGGTTGCAGTTGACCACGAAGATGAGGTTGTCGAGCTTCTCCCGGCTGGCCAGCGCGATGGCGCCCAGCGACTCCGGCTCGTCGGTCTCGCCGTCACCCAGGAACGCCCACACCCTGCGGTCCGCGCCCTCCGCCAGCCCGCGGCAGGCCAGGTACTTCAGGAATCGCGCCTGATAGATCGCCATGATCGGGCCCAGGCCCATCGACACCGTCGGCATCTGCCAGTAGTCCGGCATCAGCCACGGATGCGGATACGACGACAGCCCTCCGCCGTCCACCTCCTGGCGGAACTTGCTCAGCTGCTCCTCGGTGAGCCGGCCCTCCACGAACGACCGGGCGTAGATGCCCGGCGACGAATGCCCCTGGATGAACAGCAGGTCGCCGCCGTGGGCGTCGGAGGCGGCCCGGAAGAAGTGCTGGAAGCCCACGTCGTACAGGGTGGCCGCGGACTGGAAGCTGGCGATGTGACCGCCCAGCTCGGAGGACTCCGCGTTCGCCCGCAGCACCATGGCCAGGGCGTTCCACCGGATCAGCGACCGGATGCGGTGGTCGATGGCCAGTTCCCGGGGGCTCAGCCGGTCTTCCGAATCCGGCGGGATCGTGTTCAGGTACGGCGTGGTGGCGCTGTACGGGACCGGCGCGCCCTTCCTGCGCGCCTCCGTCACCACCTCATCCAGCAGGAAGAAGGCCCGGTCCGCGCCCTCGTAAGCCAGCACGGAATCGAGCGCCTCAAGCCACTCGCGCGTCTCGGCCGGGTCAAGATCTTCCAGCATCAGCGCCCCCTGCCCTCACAGCGGTCTTCCAAGCATCCGCCCGCCTGACGCCGCCGGGCAAGGCACTACCCTTGGCCAATGGCGAACCCGCTCGATCAGGTGGCGTCGTGGCCGGCCACCGCCGCGGTCGGCGTCGCGTCGGCCGGGGGCCTGATGGAGACAGCCGGCCCTACTGACCAGCCCTTCCGCTGGGCCTCTGTAACCAAGCTGCTCGTCGCGCTGGCCGCGCTCGACGCCGTGCAGCGCGGCCTGCTTGACCTGGACGAGCCGGCCGGGCCGCCGGGGTCGACGATCCGGCACCTGCTGTCGCACGCGTCCGGGCTCGCCTTCGACAGCGACGCGATCCTCGGCCCGCCCGCCCGGCGGCGCGTCTACTCCAACCGCGGCATCGAGATCGTCGCGGACGTCCTCGCCGCCCGGTCCGGCCAGCCCTTCGAGCGGCTGCTGGCCGACGAGATCTGCCTGCCGCTCGGGATGACGGGCACCCGGCTGGAGGGCTCCCCGGCCTGGGGTGCCGTCGGCCCGCTCAGCGACCTGATGAACCTGGCCGTCGAGCTGGCCACCCCGTCCCTGGTCGACGAGGACCTGCTGGCGGAGGCCACCCGGACCGCCTTTCCCGGCCTGTCCGGCGTGCTGCCCGGCTTCGGCCGCCAGCCGCACTGCGACTGGGGTCTGGGTTTCGAGATCAGGGATAGCAAGGCGCCGCACTGGACCGGGTCGCAGAACTCGCCGCGGACGTTCGGTCATTTCGGCCGCTCGGGCAGCTTCCTCTGGGTGGACCCCGACGCCGGGCTCGCCTGCGTCGCCCTCGCCGACCGCGACTTCGGCGACTGGGCCAGACAGGCCTGGCCCCGCCTCTCCGACGACCTGCTCGCGGCGCACGCCGCCGGCTGACAAGCTGATGCCAGGGACCGATGCCGCGAAGCGCCGATGCCCCGCGGCGAGAGGGAGGCAATCATGATTCCATGCGGCGATATCCATCACCTGCGGCTCACGGTGACCGATGTGCAGCGCAGCCGCGAGTTCTACACCGGCCTGCGCGGCGTGGTCATGATGCGCGGCAACCTGATCATGGGCCTGCGGCCGATGGCTCCCGCGGCTGACCGTTTCGACCCGGACCGGGCGGGCCTGGACCACCTCAGCTTCGGCGTCCCCGGCCGCGAGGACCTGGAGCAGGCGATCCGGCTGTTCGACGAGCACGGCGTGACGCACGGCGAGATCAGCCGGCTGCCCTCATTCGGCATCGACGTGCTGTCGTTCGAGGACCCGGACGGCATCCAGCTGGAACTCACCGCTCCCGTCCCCGCGGACGGCTGACCCGCCGAACGGAAGGTGATAATGCCCGCGCTCACCCAACAGGACTTCGAGCGGCTGCTGGAGTTCCGGGTCACCCTGCGCCGCTTCCAGCGCTGGAGCGAGGACCAGGCTCAGGCCGAGGGCCTGACCCATGTCCAGCACCAGCTGCTGGTGGCGGTCAAGGGGCACCCAGAGAACATGCCCCCCACCGTCGGCGACCTGGCCGGCTACCTGCTGCTGCGGCCGCACAGCACGGTCGAGCTGGTGGACCGGGCCGAAGCCGCCGGGCTGGTGGAGCGGACGCCGGACGGTGACGACGGCCGCGTGGTCCGGGTCCGGCTGACCGGCGAGGGTGACCGCATCCTGCAGAAGCTGACCCAGGCTCACCTGGAGCGCCTGCACGAGCTCGCGACGGTCCTGGACGAGCTGGTGACCCGGCACGGGTCCTTAACCAGGGCCAGCACGTCAGGGCCAGCACGTCAGGTTCAGCGCGCCGCCGTCGCCCGCGGCCGCAGCGCGCCGAGCACCCGCCTGGGCGTCAGCCGCAGCTGTTCCCAGCGCGGCTTCGCCTCGCCGGCGTTGAAGCTGCTGAAGGCGCCTAGCATGGAGTTTAGGCGGGGATCGGACCGGCCCACCGCCTTGCCGATCCGGCTGAGCGCTCGCCTTTCACTCAGTGACAGGCACATGGTGAACCTCCACCGCGCGGACCTGGCTTTGAATCAGTATCGTATCACGATACATCTGGCCGGGCCTCGCGGCGGTGACCACCGCGGGGCCCGGCCAATGGGTCCAGCCCGTTAGCCGATGGGTCCAGCCCGTTAGCAGCCGTCGTAGGGGGACCAGTTGGACTGGCCGCCCTGCGCCAGCGCGTTGCTGAACACCCGGTTCTGCTCGGCCACGCTGGCATGCCCGAAGGCGGCGGCCGAACCGCCGTATGCAGACCAGGTCGACGCGCTGAACTGGTACAGGCCGTAGTGCCCGCTGGAGTTCATGACCTGCGCGTTGCCGCCGGACTCCCGGGCGATCACGCATGCGCCGAACGAGCCGCCGGGCGTGCCGCCCGAGTAGCTGCCCGCCGCCGCGGACGTGGCCTGCGCGGGTGCGGACACCGCGCCCGACCCGAAGCCCGACGCGGCCGGTGCCGGGGCGGCCGGCCCGAGCTGCCCGGGAGCGGCGGGGATCTTGGCCGGCTCGGCCGGGATCTTCAGGACCTGCCCGGCGCTGAGGACGTTTGCCCAGCGGACCGTGCCGTGGTTGGCCCAGTAGAGGACCGGCCACGCGTTCTGCTTGTGGTAGAACCGCCCGGCGATCGAGGAGAGCGAGTCACCCGACCGGACGGTGTAACTGACCGCCTGGGCCGCGCCCGCCGTGTGCCCGGTGGCCTGCCGCAGCGCTGACAGCAGCGCGGGGGTGGCCCTGCCGGAGTAGATGCCCGCGTCCGCAACCATGGCGGCCTGCGCGGCTGCGGCGGGCAGCGCGGCCGCGTGGGCCGGCGCCGGGTCGGCCAGCGCCTGCGGCGCCAGGCAGGCCGTGGCCGCCAGGCCGGCCAGGGCGGGCACGGCGGCAGTGGGTAGAAGGTGTTTTAGCCGGATGCGTGATTGTTTCCTGTGGCAGCCCAAAGGGCTCCTCTCCGAGGAGTACGCGCTCACCGGGAAGGCAGCACAACATGCGTGCTGTCTTCTGAGCGCCTGACATCCGGGCAGCTTATAGGGCACTTGGGGCTAAATTTCCCAAAATGGACTAAATCGGCCTCAGCCTGCTAAACTGCGCGCACCCTGCCCCAAGGATCCCTTTTCTTTACTCTAGTAACACACGCCACAGCATCCAGTCGACAGTCGACACCTCATGGGCCGCAGCCGCACGACTCCCCGCCCGCTCCGCGCCCCCGCGGCCCAGCGAGCGGGCCAGGTGTCCGGTGGGAAAGCCCGGGCAGATCAGCCCGAGAGCATGCCACTGACGAGGGCCCGCCAGGTCAGCGGGACGGGATGTCCCTGGCTGCCCCGCTTCAGCACGGGCCACGGCTGGATCGCCTCACTCATCGCGTCCTCCTCTGGGTTAGCCCTAGATCACGCCATGGCCACGCAAACTGCTTGCAGAACCCGTGGAGACGGCGTGGAGGACTGCCGGGGCGCGGTGCCGGGCTCAGGTCAGTTCGAGCAGCAGGCGGGCGAGTTCCCCGGGCCGGTTGCTTGCCACCATGTGGCTGGTCGCGATCTCCCGGTAACGCCAGGCCGGGGAGGCCTTGGCCCGGTCCGCGGCGGCCCAGAACGGCCCGCCGGACTCGGGCCGGGGCTCTGCGGTCGCCTTGATGTAGGTACGCGTGAACGGGTAGTCCTCCAGCGGGCGCGCCAGCCGGACCGGCTCGGTGAAGCAGCCGACGGGGTGCGGCGTGCGCCGCGCGCTGGCCCAGGCCGCCTCGGCCGGGTCGTCGAACTCGCGGGGGATCGGTGGCACCAGCCAGTCGCGGCCCAGCCCGGTCACGCCGTAGCCGCCCCCGGCGCCGCCGGTGCCGGCCACCGTCTCGCCGTCATCGGGCACGAAGGCGTCCAGGTAGACAAGGTGCCGCACCCGTTCGGCGATATGCTCGAGCGCCCCCGTGACCACGAACCCGCCGTAGGAGAAGCCGAGCAGCACGACGCCGCCGAGATCCTCGTACAAGACGGCGTTGACGACGTCGGTGATATGGGTGGTCAGGCACACCTGCGGGCTGGTCAGGTGCGCGCGCTCGCCGATGCCGGTCAGGCTCGGCGTGAAGACCTCGTGCCCGGCCGCCCGGAGCGGGCCGCGGACCTTGCGGAAGCCGTGCGCGCCACCCCAGGCACCGTGGACCAGGACGAAAACCGCCATCTATTCCAGCCCTTCCTCGCAGATCGCCAGCAGCTCGTCCACCCCCCGAACATGCAGGTGCGGCCGGCGCGACGCGGGCAGGTCGTCGTAGGATGACGAGGCCCCCAGGCCGGTGCCGACCGCGATGGCCAGTGACCGGCCGCGGTGCGCCATCGGCACCTCGAGCTCGGGGTCGTCGCCGACCACGGCCAGCCGATCCGGCCGGGCGCCGATCCGGTCCGCCGCGCTGCGCAGCGCGGCGAGCGACGGCTTGCCCACCACCTGGACCCGGCAGCCGGTGAGCGAGGAGATCATCGCGGAGATCGCCCGGGAGGTGCCGAGCGCCCGGCCCCCTTCCACCGCGAAGAACGGGGTCTGCGAGCAGCTGTACAGCTCGGCCCCGGCCCAGACCGCGTCGCAGGCGGCCTCGAGCGCGGGCATGGTGAACTCGGGGAACCAGCCGGCCAGCACCGCGTCCGCCCCGGCCCCGGGAGCCGGCGGCACGACCTGCAGCCCGGCCTCCCGCAGTGGCTCCGCGATGCCCTCGCCGCCCAGCAGCATGATCCGCTGGTAGCCCGCGCGGGTGAAGACCCGGACGGCGCTGCTGGCCGGCGTCATCATCGCCTCGTCCGGCAGCGGGAACCCGAGCTCTCGCATGGTCCGCGCGTAGTGCGCGGGCGAGCGCATCGTCCCGTTGGTGAACACCACGAACGGCAGCCCGCGGTCCGCCGCCCAGCGGGTGATCTCCAGCGCGCCGGGCAGCGGCCGCAGCCCCAGGCTCTGTTGTCCCGCTCGCCTCCGGGCGCCCTTTAGGTTCCTCCTTCCCTCCTCGCTCGTTCCTCGCTCGTCAGTCCAGTCGGAACCGGCGCCCTTCGGCTCGCGCCTGGGCCGGTCGCCGAGCACCAGCGTGCCGTCCATGTCGAACACGAAGCCGCGCACGGCGCCAAGCCGCTCCAGGACCAGCCCGCTATGCATCAGCGTGATTCCTGCTGAGCGAAAGCCGGAACCCCGGCTTGTCCACCACGAGGCGCGAGACCGGCGGCCGGGAGCCAAGCTCGCGCAGCAGCCGCAGCACCGGCTGCACCTCCGGGGTGTAGTGCCGCGCGGGTGGCGCGGCGGCCAGCATCGCGTCCACCTCCCCGGCCGGCATGGCGAACCGCAGCAGCAACTCCTCGTCTGAGATCCCGCGCGGCAGCCGCTGGCGGAGTTCGGCCACCGACGGCGGCGGCGGCTCGGCGGCCAGCTCCCGGGCCCGCGGCCGGTCCATGATCCGGTCGAGCACCCCCTCCTCGACCGGCGCCGTCGGCCTGCCGAAACTGCCGAGCACGTACCTGATCACCTGATCAGGCACCACCTCGTACCGCTCAGCACCGAGCACGTTTGACAGCGCCTGCCCCATCACCATCTGCGGGAACGGGGTGACCATGATCGGGTAGCCGAGTTCGGCCCGGACCCGGCTCACCTCCTCGAGCACCGCGCCGAACTTCGTCTCGAGCCCGAGTTCGGCCAGCTGCCGCCGCAGCGTGGTCATCACGCCGCCGGCCAGCTGGTGCCGGGTGAACGCCTCGTCGTACGGCTGCGGCCGGCCGGCCGGCAGCGACTCGGCCTCGGCCAGCCGCCCGAAGTAGCGCGCCGCCCGGGCCAGCAGCCGGTCGTCCACGTCTACCGTGTGCCCGAGCGCGCGCAGGTTCGCCACGACGCGTTCGGCGTCGGGCAGCGAGGTCCCGTCGGCCAGCGCGCCGCAGCCGGTCTGCAGCACCTCGACGCCCAGGTCCGGCGCGGCCAGGTAGACCAGCGGCGCCAGCCCGATCGTGCAGTGCGCGTGCAGTTCAAGCGGCTTGCCGCCGAGCCGCGCCCGCACGGCCGGGATCAGCGTCCGGGCCCGCTCCGGCGTCAGCAGCCCGGCGGGGTCCTTGATGTAGGCGCGGTCGATGTACGGCGACGCGGCGGCCTGGCCGGCGATCCCGGCGTAGAAGGCGTCGTCGTGGACGGCCGAGATCGTGTAGGTCAGCGCCATGATGATCTCGGCCCCGCCCGCCCGCCTGATCATCCGCGCGCTGGCCAGCACCGCGGCCATGTCGTGCGTCGGATCGAGCACCACGAACCGCGATATCCCGGCCGCGACCAGCCGCTCGTAGACCAGCCGCAGCACGTCAGGGTGCGCCCGCTCCCAGGAGATGAACCGCAGCCCGGTGCCGATGAACTGCAGGTGCGCGTCCGGGACCGCGGCCCGGGTGAGCCGGATCCGCTGCCACGGGTCCTCCCGGTGTGTCCGCACCGCCACCCCCATGGCGGTGCTCGACATGAAGTCCAGCGCCCGGAACCCGGCCCGGTTGAGCACCGGGGCGATCTGCAGGATGTGCTCGGTGCGCAGCCCGGTGGCCCCCCACAGGCTCTGGTTCCCGTCCCGCAGCGAGACATCCGCAAGCTGAACGTCAGCCATCTTGCTGATCCCTAACGAACCGGGTTTCCCGCCCCAGCCACCGTGCCAGGTACCCCACCTCGACGCCCCCGGCGGCGAACTCCGCGTCCGCGGCCAGCGCCGCGTGCACCGGGAGGGTGGTCGCCACCCCGCCGATCTCGCACCGGGCCAGCGCGCCGCGCAGCCGGGCCAGCGCCTGCGCCCGGCTGGGCCCGACCGCCACCAGCTTGGCCAGCAGGCTGTCGTACTGCGGCGGCACCGCCGCACCCGGCTGGATGTGCGTGTCGACCCGGAGGCCCGGGCCGGCCGGGAAGACCGCGCTGGTCACGGTGCCCGGGCTCGGCCGGAACCCGGCCGCAGGGTCTTCCGCGTTGATCCGGCACTCGATCGCGTGGCCGCGCAGGCAGACATCGGCCTGGGACAGCCTGAGCCCGCGGCCCTCGGCGATCGCGATCTGCTCCGCCACCAGGTCCAGGCCGGTGACCGCCTCGGTCACCGGGTGCTCCACCTGGATGCGCGCGTTCACCTCGAGGAACCAGAACGCGGACCGTCCGGCGTCCACCAGGAACTCGACCGTGCCGAGGCCCTGGTACTTCAGGTGCTGGCCGAGGGCGACGGCGGCCGCCCGGATACCGACCCGCAGCGTCTCGCCGAGCAGCGGCGCCGGCGCCTCCTCGATGAGCTTCTGATAGCGCCGCTGCACCGAGCAGTCCCGGTCGCCGAGGTGGATCACGTTCTCCCCGTCGCCCAGCAGCTGCACCTCGACGTGCCGCGCGGGAGAGACGTACCGCTCCAGGTACACGCGCGGATCCCCGAACGCCGCCTGCGCCTCCGCGCTGGCCACCGCGACCGCCCCGGCGAGCTCACCCGGCCCCGTGATCACGCGCAGCCCGCGTCCCCCGCCCCCACCCGCCGCCTTGACCAGCACCGGATACCCGATCCGCCCCGCCAGCGCCTCCGTCTCGCCCCCGCCCGCCCCGATCCGCCCCGCCAGTTCCCCCGCATCCGCATCCGCATCCGCGCCCTGGACCAGCCCGCCCGCCCTGGCCCCGCCCGCCCCGGCCTCCGCCGCGCCGACCAGCCCGCCCGGCAGCACCGGCAGCCCCGCCGCGACCGCGTGGTTCCGCGCCGCGAGTTTGTCCCCGGCCGCCTCGAGCACGTCCGGGCCCGGCCCGATGAACACGATGCCCGCCGCCCCGCAAGCCCGCGCGAGCCGCGGGTTCTCCGACAAGAAGCCGTAGCCCGGGTGGATCGCGTCCGCTCCCGCCGCGGCCGCGGCCGCGACGACCGCCGCCACGTTGAGGTAGCTCTCCGCCGGGCTGGAGCCGCCGATCCCGATCGTCTTGTCGGCCAGCCGGGCCGGAACCGAGTCCGCGTCCGCCGCCGAGACCGCCAGCACGGTCTCGATGCCGAGCCGCTGGCAGGTGCGCAGCACGCGGACGGCGATCTCGCCGCGATTGGCGACCAGCACCCGCCGCAGGATCATCAGTCGGTCCTGATCCGCAGCAGCGTGGCGCCGTGCGCCGCGAACTCGGCGTTCCCCACGCAGAACTCGGCGACCACGCCGGCCACTCCCGCGTGCACCGGGTTCATCAGCTTCATGGTCTCCACGATCCCGATCACGGTGTCCGCGCCGACCCGGCTGCCCACCTCCGCGAACGGCGCCGCCCCCGGCCGCGGCGCCCGGTAGAACGTCCCCGGCAGCGGCGCCCGCACCGCCACCAGCCCTTCGCTCCCTTCCCCGGCCACCTCAGCCCCATCTTCCCCGCCCACCTCAGCCTCATCTTCCCCGCCCACCTCAGCCTCATCTTCCCCGCCCACCTCAGCCTCATCTTCCCCGGCCACCTCAGCCTCATCTTCCCCGGCCACCTCCTCAGCCCTACTAGTCCCATCCGCCTCGCCGTCGCCCCGCTCAGCGCCCTCACTCGGCAACACCGATGTGACATCGACGTGGCTATAGCCACCCCGATGTGACATCACCGTGGTTGGCTTTGGGCCTGACGGCGCGGGGGAGAGCGGGTCCGGCTCGGACAGGACCTGGGTGGACTGGGTCCAGCCGGCCGGGGTGCGGCGGAGGGTGAGGCGGAAGCGCGAGGTTTCCAGGTCCAGCTCGTCGTAGGGGAGCGAGTCGAGCAGCGCGAGTATGTCCGCGACATCGGCGTTGGTGAGGTCCATCACAGAGCCCTCCTGAACCGGGCGAGCACGTGATCGCCGGCGCGGGGCTTCGGGGTGGCGATGGGCGCCCGGTCGCGGGCGGCCCAGACCGTCTCCGGGCGGCTTTGCAGCAGCACGATGCGGTCCGCGGGGTCGGCGTGCAGGGCCGGGTCGCCCGGGCTGTCGCCGAGCAGCGCCCACTCGATGTCCTGGGGCACGCCGTAATGATCCTCGATCTGCCGCCCGACCAGGGCGAGCGCGCGAGCCTCGTCATCGGTCAGGCACGGGGAGCGCCGCAAGGCAGGAGGCATCGGCTGGGCGGAGATCCCCTGGCCGTTCGGCATGAAGGAATGCGCCCGCAGCTTGGCACTGACGCGGCGCCCGGTGATCTCGCCGGTCACCTTGCTCACCGTGAAGCTGTCCGGCGTCACCTCGCCGGCCACCAGCGCCGAGCCCAGCCCCCAGGTTCCCTCGATCGCCACCACCGAACGGTCGCCGCTGACCGGGCTGCGGGTGAACATCACCCCGGCCGCGCGCGGTCTGAGCATGCGTTGCACGACCACGCCCATGGCCAGGCCGTCTTCGCCGATGCCCTGGCGGCGGCGGTAGGCGACCGACTCGTCGTTGTACAGGCTGGCCCAGCAGGCGCGCACCCGGTCGAGCACCGCGTCCGCGCCGCGGACCGCCAGGTAGGTGTCCTGCAGCCCGGCGAAGCTGGCCTCCGGGCTGTCCTCCATGGTGGCGCTCGACCGGACCGCCACCGCACTCGCCCCGAGCTCGGTGTACGCAAGGCTGATATCGGCGGCCACCTCGGCCGGCAGCGGCGCCGCCGTGATCCGGGCGCGGAGCCCGGCCGCGGCGCGACCGATCGCCGCGAGATCGTCGCCGGGCAGATCCCCGAGCGCGCCGCGGACCGCGCCTGACGGATCGAGCGCGTCCATGGCCAGGCCGAACGCCGCCGCGGTGACCACGTAACCGCGCGGCACATGCATCCCGGCGCGGGCCAGCTCGCCGAGCGCGGCCGCCTTGCCGCCCGCCCGGGCCGCATCGGCGGCGCCGAGGCCGGCGATCCCGACCGCAAAGCGGGTCACCCGATGACCTGGACGATCCCGCGGTCGCCGTCGACGCGCACCACCTGGCCGGTGCTGATCCGCTTGGTCGCGTCGCCGGTGCCGACCACCGCCGGCATGCCGTACTCCCGCGCGACGATCGCCGCGTGCGACATCGAGCCGCCGATGTCGGAGACCGCCGCCTTGATCTTGCCGAACACCGGCGCCCAGCTCGGCGCGGTCACCGGGCAGACCAGGATCTCGCCGTCGCGGACCTCGCCGATCTGGTTGACGTCGGTCAGCACCCGGGCGGGCCCCTCGACGATCCCGGAAGAGGCGCCGCAGCCGCGGATCGCGCCCTTGTCGGGCCGCAGCCAGGCCTCGATCGTCTGCTGGGTGACGCCCCAGAGCATGTGCACGGCCGGGTCGTTCAGCGCTTCGGGCACCGGGCCCAGGGCGGGCGGCGGTGACCAATCGCGCAGGGCTTCCAGCATGCGCTTGCGTGAAGCAACGATGGGCCGGAAATGGGCCGCGCCGAGCGGCGGAGCGCCCGCCGCCCAGGCCAGCATCACGTCCGACAGCGCCTGGTCGACCTCGGTGTGGTGCAGCTGGAACACGTCTTCGGCCTCGGCCAGCACCCCAAAGCGCGCCAGCAGCGCGCCGAACTCCCGGATCCTGCCGAAGAACTGCGTGGTGAACCAGTGCTCGCAGTAGAACTTGTGGTCTTCCACGTAAGGGAAGACCACCCGGCACAGGCCGAGCATCTGGTCGAAGGCGGCCTTCTCCTCCTCGCTGTCGAGCAGGTCCCGGTACTCGGCCGCGATCCGTTCCCGTTCGGCCCGCAGCGCCTCGGTGGGCCGGTCGGCGAGCAGGCCGCTGCGGACCTGGGCCACGTACCGGGGGAGCGCGGCGAACGGGACCGTCATGTCGTCGGACCAGCTGCGGTGGTGATGGTAGAAGCCGTCGCCGGTGGACACGTTGAACCAGGGCTCGCGGGCCTGCTCCAGAGCGGCCAGCCAGGTCCGGCCGGCCTCACCCCGGTCGGCTAGGGCCGCCAGGACCGAAGACGGCGAGCATCCCTCGGTGAACAGGTCGTCCACCCCGGCCTCGACGGCCAGCCTCGCCAACGCCCTGAGCTCGTCGTCGGGCCGGTACATCATCACGTCGATGCCGGCCACCATGCGGGCCACCGCCTGGTCGCTGATCTCCGGGAACGCCTGCTTGCAGAACTGGAAGAACACCACGTAGGCGCCGTAGCCGAGCATCAGGAACTCGGTGTGGTGGTGCCACATC
>WNGK01006063.1_pt1 | contig 12738 bp, 11 predicted proteins | sample 5400601 | NCBI WGS metagenome assembly WNGK01 (sample SAMN13153376, study PRJNA577476) | soil metagenome | isolation source: 60 cm soil or saprolite under Garry oak tree replicate 1 | place: USA:California | collected 2016-06-15 | reverse complement strand
CCTCCGCTTGCTCCCCCTCTGGCTGAGCGGTAGCATGAAAGGTTCCCCGGAGGCTTCTTATGGCGACCGATACGCTCACCAGCCCGGTTATTGCAGGGACTGCTACCCGGCCTAATGTTTACCGAAACTTCATAGATGGAGAATGGGTGGAATCCGAAACCGGGGAGACGTTTGAGAACCGCAATCCCGCCGATACTCGCGATGTGGTGGGGATTTTTCAGAAATCCGGGAAGGCTGACGTAGATGCGGCGGTGGATGCAGCGAAACGCGCATTCGTGAAATGGCGGCTGGTTCCGGCTCCCCGGCGTGCCGAGATCATTTACTTGGCGGCAGAGATGCTGGCCGAGCGCAAAGAAGATTATGCCCGCGACATGACGCGGGAGATGGGCAAGGTCCTCAAGGAAACTCGCGGCGATGTTCAGGAGGCGGTGGACACTGCCTACTACATGGCCGGGGAAGGACGTCGGATGTTCGGATCGACTACGCCTTCGGAGCTTCCCAACAAGTTTGCTATGGCAGTGCGCCACCCGCTCGGTGTCTGCGCAATGATTACGCCCTGGAATTTCCCAATGGCGATTCCTTCGTGGAAACTGCTGCCCGCGCTGGTCTGCGGGAATACGTGTGTGATTAAGCCGGCCCAGGACACTCCGCTTTCAACATTCAATCTGGTGCGGGTGCTGGCGGATGCGGGCATCCCCAAAGGTGTGGTGAATATTGTCACGGGATTTGGCCCGCAGACCGGGGCGCCCATGCTTGAGCATTCCGAAGTTCGTGCCGTGTCGTTCACGGGATCGAGCGCCGTGGGACGAACTATTGGCACAACCGCCGCCAAGAGCTTCAAGCATTGCTCGCTCGAACTGGGCGGCAAGAATCCCATGATCGTGCTGCATGATGCCAATTTGGACCTCGCTATTGAGGGCGCGCTGTGGGGCGGATTCGGCACCACCGGCCAGCGCTGCACCGCGACCAGCCGCATCATTGCGGAAAAAGGAATCTATGGAGAGTTTGTCAGCCGGCTGGTCGAGCGAGCGCGCAAACTGCGCGTCGGCAACGGACTCGACGAAACCACCGACATGGGCCCGGCCATCAATGAGCGCCAACTGCAAAGCGATCTTGAATATGTCGAAATTGGCAGGACTGAAGGCGCGAAGCTGCAATGCGGCGGCAACCGGCTGGATCAAGGCGATTATCAGTACGGATTCTTCATGGAGCCGACCATCTTCACTGATGTTGATCCCCAAATGCGCATTGCGCAGGAGGAAATCTTTGGGCCGGTGGTTTCCATAATTCCCTGCGAGGGTTTTGAAGACGCAATCCAGATTGCCAACAACGTTGAGTACGGCCTTTCGTCAGCGATCTACACGCGTGATGTGAATAAAGCGTTTACCGCAATGCGCGATCTGTATGCCGGCATTACGTACATTAATGCACCGACGATTGGCGCGGAGGTCCATCTTCCCTTTGGCGGAGTAAAGGCCACTGGCAATGGGCATCGCGAAGGCGGTATCGGCGCAATTGACTTCTATAGCGAATGGAAATCGGTGTATGTGGATTATTCGGATCGGTTGCAGAGAGCGCAGATTGATAGGCCCGAGTGACAAAACCCGTCGTTGGCTGTTGGTGTTGGCCAAAAACCACTGATTACGGATTACCACGATGCCAATTGCCGTTCCGGAAAACCTCACAATACGTGTGTTTATTGTCCGGGAGCGCCGTGAGAGGTTTCTTGAACTCCTAGCCAATCCGAAGTATCGACACGCTATCTTTGACTTTTCCACACCGGCGGCCTGCCTTTCGCCTCAATAAGCGCGCACAAAAAAATACGCTGTCATCCCAGCTCCGACCGCGATCACGAAATACCTGACCCAAGCCTGCGGCAATCGCAACGAATAGTGCGCGCCGAAATAGCCGCCCAGCGCGGCCCCGCAAATCATGATCAGCGCCTGCGGCCAATAAACCGCGTGCTTAACAATAAAGATCAGCACCGCCAGTCCATTAGTGACCGTGCTCAGCACGGTCTTCAGCGCGTTCATCTCATGGATGTCCGCCATCCCGAAAGCAGTAAGCATGGCCAGAATCACAAATCCCATGCCGCCTCCAAAGTAGCCGCCATAAATCGCGACCAGCAATTGAAAGAAGCATGCAGCCACAATTGCCCCGGTACTCGTATCGCTGGCGACGGCCGGATTCGCAGACAGAGTCAACATAGGGCCAACAACAAAGAGCAGGGTGGCCGAGAGCATCAGCCACGGCAGAATGCGCAGAAAAGTGCCGACCGGAGTATGTAACAGCAGGAGCGCTCCAACCGCTCCACCGGCAACCGAAACGGCCACTAAAGAAACCAGAACTCGCCGTCGGACATTCAAATGTCGTCGGAAGGCTCCGCCGCTAAACGCCAGCCCAGTCCACAACGCCACTGTATTTGTAGCGTTCGCAGGGACCGCTGGGACTCCAGTGAAAAGCAATGCCGGAAACGCAATAAAGCTCCCGCCGCCAGCGACCGCATTTAGCGCGCCGCCAAGCAACGCAGCAATAAACAGAAAAATAGCACTCTGGAATTGATTGAGATGAGGGAGATTATCCAAACAGCTACCGATGTAGGGTATTTGTCATGCGGCTCACAATTTTCCAAAGGATCCCCGGGTTTTCAGAGACACAGGGTGGGGACTTCGAGAAAGGGTTTCCTAAGACGACGGCGGCGAGAGCTGCTCGATCTGCTTTATCTGAATCGTGTTCGTCTGCTTATCCAGAGTGCCAAAAACTTTAACACTCTGCCGCTCGTGACTCTGCGCCTGGTTCTGATCGTCGAGCCTATAACTCAAATCGCCGACGCGAAGTGAATACCCGGTAGTTTCCTTAACGATTGTTCCAACAAACGACCGCGCCTTTCCCGCAGCCTTGGACTCCGATGGCTTCGAGTCGTTCGAGCCAGGCTGACGCGCCGTACCCGAAGGAAAAGTTGGTGGAGTCGACTGCTGCCCGGTACCAGGAGAGGAGGCAGGCGGCTGGCCCATCTGGCCAAAAGCCGCCGGACACACCACTGCCGCTAGAGCGAATACCAGCAAAGCCCACAACAAAAAAAGTCCTCGTGCCATTTGCTTACGTGCCGTAGGTCCCGGTTCCTGACTCGCGCTTCTGTTCAGAGAACTTATCGCGCATCCGGTCACCGAACTCCTGCACTTTGTTCGATATCGAACCGCGGGTCTCTTCGCCGCTCGCCGGCGCCAACAGCATACCGACACCAACTCCCACGCCGACGCCGATCAGCAGAGCTGCAACTGTGTTGATGCCGCCGTGGTCTTCCCCGCGGACCACCTCCACCGCCCGCCCCGCCCGCCGCGAGGCCTCGCTGTAAGTGTCGCGCGCGCGGTCGCTTATGTCGTCAATACCTTCACTCAACCGGCCCCGGAGCGAATCCAGCAGGTACACACTGGTCCCCAGCAGCACGTTCCACAAAATCTTCTCTCTACGTAGTTTCATCACATGCCTCCGCCAAACATTGTTGTAGATATGGAGATGCGGAAAGGGGACGGCGCGGTTGGAAAGGATTTCAACAGCAAAGAAGCAGCAGCTCTGTCGTTATTGCGCCAGCCCGACGCGGCGCAGCAGGTCCTGGAACCGGGGGTCGCTGCGTAACGGATCGTAGCCAGGAGCTACCTTCAGAGAAACAAGTTCAGTGGAGTGTTGCGCGTAGGCTTTGTCCAGCCAGCCAAGGGCCTGGTCCTTGTCCCCCTGCCCTGCATATGCGTCGGCAATGACCTCCGGATCAATCGGCTGGCGCTCGTTTAGACGCAATAACTCATCCAGTGCGCGCTGGGCCTCGACCTTGTGTCCGGAACGGCCATAGGTGAGGGCGAGATGATCCCAATACCATGGGGCGTTCACCATTGGGCCATGCGCATCAAGATCGGCTAGCGCCTCGGCAAACATCGCTTTTTCCACATAGGCAGCCCTGATGAGGTGAGCACGCGGGAATTCAGGATCCATCGCCAGGACAGAACGCCACTTCTGAATCGCGCGATCGTATTGCCGTGAGAAGTACAGGATTGCACCATTATCGGCGGCGATGATCAAAGAAAGCGGATCAAGCTGGCGTGCCCGCTCGCTTTCCTGGAGCGCCTCGTCGAAGCGGCCGCGCCACATCAGGTGTTCGGCGTACCAGTGGTGAGCAGTGGCATAGTTGGGATTCAATTCAAATTCCTGAATTCGCTGATTCTATTTCCGCCAGACGATACCGCGTCAACGCTCGATCCCGGCAACCGATCAACGCCGAATTTCCCGCAATTTGGGCACGGCAGCATCAAGCTGACAGTTTTGTTTAACGATCCAACAGACGTGGAGTAAAACTGGTCCCATTGGAGCGAAGTCTTCTGGGCCATTTAGACGGCACTTGCCGCGATCGGCTGAGCACCATCGACTAGGAGAAAACCTTCGATTCCCAATTCCCGGCACTTCTCCATCCAGCGTTCTTTGCTGATATCGCCGTCGGAAAGCTGGAGAAGCATGCCAAGCGGGTTGAGCTGCTCATTGCCGCTCACCAGATAGAGTTCCCCTGGATTCGTGTACAACTTCCATCCATGGTTAACGAGACACAGACCGAGGGCCACACTGAGCAAGGAGCGCGCTCGTTCAATGCGCTGCTCTGGGGTCAGGAGCATGCCTTCAGGGTCGCGAATTTGAGGTGCGATCTGCGGAATTCTACCGAGCGAGTCAAACAGATCTCCTACCTTTAAACCTTTAAGAAGATCCGCATATTGGCCGACAAAGTTCGACCACGAAGGAATGATTACGGCCAGTGCTTGCTCGTCCCATGAGACTGATTTCAATTCCTTTGGCATTTTGGGATAACGCGCTTGCAGAAAGGCCAGTTCTGTAGCATCGGCGTTCTCCAATAAAGTCCAGGCCGAGCGGGTATCCTCCGAGTAATTCTGATTAGGCAGGGCCTGCGCGGCTGCAATCCGATCGCGCAAGGGTGGATGACTGTCGTACGCTTGGACCTTGCCGTCGCGGATTTCGGATTCGATTCCCAGGGTTACCTCCTTTGAAATAGCTGGCGCACCCAGGAATCGGGAAAATCCGCCGGTGATTGGGGGCAGAAATCCAGCGTTCAACATCGGGCCCAGTTCCTGTCTGCAATAAGCTGGCCATGCCAGAGTCGTTCCGTGGACGATCTGCAAGCCGCTGATCAACGACTGTGGTCCGGCTACGATGGAAGCGATCTCGTCCGCCCGGAACTCCTGGCGTCGTGAGACAAGATTGATCGCGCGCAGGAAAAGCAGCCAATACCATTTCAAAATTCCGAAAACAACCGCGTACATGATCTGCATCACGGCGACTTTCATCGCCTCGCCAACCGTGCCCATGTTTTCGAAGGTACGAATCATGGTTGTCTGCGCGCGCCACAGCCACGGCCCGAGCTTGGTATCGCCGCCGTAATAATGTGCGAATTCATGCGCGAGGATGGCCCGAAACTGCGAGATGTTCAGTGCAGCCAGAAGTGGCAAACCTAAACCCATGATCCGGCGACTGCCGATGCCGAAAAAGCCGCCTCGATTCGCTACCCATGCATTGGGCTCATCAATGAGATAGACCTCGCGTGGAAGAGGTTCCCGTAATGCTTCGGCAATATTGTCGATTTCTGAGAACAGGCGTGTGTGCACAGACCGCGCCAGCAGTAGCCCTGGCGCCTCGAAGTTTTGACGTCGCGGTATTAAGGACCAAAGCATGGAAGCGGCGATGACCACGCCGGCAACGAAAATGGCTAGAGTCTGGAAGTGGATCTTGAGTGAGATCAATAACCACGGCAGATATACACAGGCCGCCGCAAGAAAAATCACGAGCAGATAGGAGACGACCACCAGAAGTATGGCCAATGCGGCGAACACGACCAGTGAGCGGCGGGGTAATATGTACAGAGCAGGGGTCCGCATATGGGCCTACATAGTAGCAATCCTCGGCCTGACCCGCCCAGCACTTCTCGTTGTGTCGGCCTGAGGTGAATGATGATCACAGACCTAACGCCGGACATATTAGCTCGACAGCTGCACTACTCTACTGTATCAACCCGCCGTTCGGGTCTTCATCTGGCGGAATCACCACGGCCGCCGCGACTCGATCCCCCGGCTCCATATGTAGTAGGCGCACGCCTTGAGCCGAACGGCCGGATTCGCGGATGGTGCTTGAATCCATGCGGATGATTTTGCCGTACTGGCTGATCAGCATGACCTCGGAGCTCTCCGACACCTGCGCGATGCCGGTGACTTTGCCGTTGCGCTCGGTGGTCTTGACGTTGATGACGCCTGAGCCACCGCGTCCTTGCAGGCGATATTCGTCCGCGGGCGTGCGCTTGCCGTAGCCATTTTCCGTGATCGACAGAATCAGCGAGCCTTTCACCGGAATGGTGGCGTCGGTGGCGGTGGCTTCGGGCACGCCCGCTTCGGCTTTGGCCTTCTCGGCTTCAGCTTCGGCCTTCTTCGGATCTTTCGGCGTTGTCGCCATGCCGACGATGTAGTCTTTCTCATCGAGGTTCATGCCGCGCACGCCGTACGCCGGGCGTCCCATAGAGCGCACGTCGGACTCGTCGAACCGGATCGCCTGGCCATCGTGTGAAGCCAGGAAGATGATCTGGCTGCCGTCGGTGAGGGTCACACCGACTAGCTCGTCGCCCTTGTCGATTCCGATCGCGATGATGCCACGCGACATCACGTTGCAGAAATCCTTCAGCTCGGTTTTCTTCACGGTGCCGTTGCGCGTGGCGAAGAAAATGTATCTGCCTTCTTCTTCCAGGTTGCGGACGGCGAGCATCGTGCGCACCGTTTCGCCGGGCTGAAGCGCAACCAGATTGGAAACGTGCTTGCCTTTACCCGCGGCGCCCACGTCTGGGATCTCGTAAACCTTGAGCCAGTACACGCGCCCCGTATTAGTGAAGATGAGAATGTAGGCGTGCGTCGATGCGATGAATAGATGCTCGACGAAATCCTCGTCGCGTGTCTTCATCCCGGTGCGGCCTTGCCCACCGCGGCGCTGCTGGCGGTAAGTGGAGATAGGCGTGCGCTTCAGGTATCCGCCGTGGCTCACGGTGACCGCGACTTGCTCGTCAGCGATCAGGTCTTCGAGATGAATTTCGGCAGCTTCGTCTTCGATCACCGTGCGGCGCTCGTCGCCGTAGAGCTTCTTGATTTCTTCGAGCTCAGTGACGATCACCTTGCGCAGCTTCTTCTCCGAGCCAAGAATTGATTCGTACTCGGCAATGCTTTCGCGCGTTGTACCTAGCTCTTTGTTGATTTCGTCAATTGAGAGCCGCGTCAACCGGTGCAATTGCAGTTCTAGAATCGCATCAGCCTGAATTGCCGTAAACGGCTTCTCGGGATCAAGCTTCGGCGGTCTTCCTGTCGTGTTGATCTCAATTTTCTTGCCACTGAAATACGTGACCAGGTTCTCGCGCGCATCGGCGCGGTTGGCGCTGCCTCGAATTATCACGATCACGTTGTCGAGGTGATTGAGCGCCGTGAGATAGCCTTCAAGAATGTGCTCGCGGTCTTTGGCTTTCTGCAGCAGGAACGCCGTGCGCCGCCGCACCACATCGACGCGATGATCGATGAAGTGCTGAATCGCCTGAATTAGCCCCATTTCCTTGGGCTGATTGTGCACGACCGCCAGCAGGATCATGCTGAAGTTTTCCTGCATCTGCGTATGCTTGAAAAGCTTGTTGAGCACGATCTGCGCTTCGGCGCCGCGCTTGAGCTCGATCACGATACGCATGCCATCGCGGTCGCTTTCATCGCGAATGTCGGAAATGTCCTCGATCGTCTTGTTATTGACCAGCTCTGCCATGCGCTCGATCAGGTAACGCTTGTTTACCTGATACGGAATTTCGGTAACGATGATCGCCTCGCGGTCTTTCGAAAAAGTCTCGATTGCCGCTTTAGCGCGCATCATGAAGCGCCCCCGCCCCGTTTTGTAAGCGTCAAGAATCCCGCTCTTCCCGTGAATGATTCCCGCGGTCGGGAAATCCGGCCCCTTGACGATCTTCAGAATTTCCGGAAGCGCGGTCGCGGGATTGTTCACCAGCGTTATCGCTGCATCAACGATTTCCGTCAGATTGTGCGGCGGGATTTTCGTCGCCATGCCCACGGCGATTCCGTCTGAGCCGTTTATGAGCAGGTTGGGGACGCGCGCCGGAAGAACGTCGGGCTCGGTTTCGCTGCCGTCATAGTTCTCGCGGAAGTCAACTGTATCTTTGTCCAAATCTTCAAGCAGGGCGGTTGCCACGCGCGCGAGGCGAGCTTCGGTATAACGATCAGCCGCCGGCGGGTCGCCATCAACCGAACCAAAATTCCCTTGCCCATCCACCAGCGGATAACGCATGGCAAACGGCTGCGCCATTCGCACCAACGCGTCATACACGGCGAGATTGCCGTGCGGGTGATACTTACCCATGGTGTCCCCGACGATGCGGGCACACTTACGCGTGGCGCGGTTCGGCTGCAGCCCCATCTGCTGCATCGTGTAAAGAATGCGGCGATGCACGGGCTTGAGCCCGTCGCGAACGTCGGGCAGCGCTCGCCCAATAATGACGGAGAGCGCATAGTCGAGATACGACCGCCGCATCTCCTCTTCAATGTTGACCGGCTGAATGTTTGCCGCGCCGGGGCTGCCATCGCCCGGGGGAGGAGTGAGGGGAAGTTGGGGATTTTGATCGTCTGCCATAAAAAGAAAGCTCTTAGCTGTTAGCCTTTAGCTCTTAGCTTAATTGCGCGGGAATTAACCATCCGAGCACCATCCAGGAGCTCGGTTCCGGCTGCGCAGAAAAGCTATAAACGTAGCCGATTCAATAAGTTAACGGCTATCTTAGCTTATGTGGATTATACCACGAAACTTATGCCCAGAGATTCAGGTTCGAGCTAGTACGCATTGGCAAAATGAGTTCTCGGACGCCAGTTTTTCTTCGCGATCTTTGCGATTCCTCTGCGAGCTTCGCGGTTAAAAGCTTTAACGCCTAATCGCACAGTTGAGATAATCGCCCCATGAACGACCTCGAAGGCAAAGTGGCTCTTGTGACCGGCGGAGATCGAGGGATCGGAGCGGCCATTTCGCTCGCCTTAGCAAAGGCGGGTGCGAATGTTGCGGTCAACTACCGCTCAAGAGCGGAACTAGCGGAGCAGATCTGCGCGAAAATTCGAAATCTGGGTCGCCATACCGCCGCCATTCAGGCTGATGTTTCAAAATCTGGAGCCGTGAAGCAGATGATTTCAGACATCGAGCGTGAGCTTGGTGCAGTGAACATCCTGGTCAACAATGCTGGAATCGCCCGTCCGCAGAAAATCGAAGAAATCACGGAGGCCGATTGGGACGAGATCATCGACGTAAATCTCAAGTCGGCATTCCTGGTCACGCAAGCTGTTCTGCCCGCAATGCGCACTGCCGGCTGGGGACGGATCATCAACATCTCCTCTGTCGCCGCTCAAGTTGGCGGCCTCGTGGGCCCACATTATGCTTCGTCTAAGGCCGGCATGATCGGACTAACGCACTCGTATGCTCGTCGGCTGGCAAAGGAAGGCATTACGGCAAACGCGATCGCTCCCGCGCTCATCGAGACCGACATGGTGATTTCAAATCTCAATGCCACCCCGGAAGTGATCCCTGTGGGCCGCTTTGGCAAGGTCGCGGAGGTTGCGGACGTGGTGGTCATGCTCGCTATGAACGGCTACATCACCGGTCAGACCATCGGCGTGAACGGTGGCTGGTATATGAGTTGAACTCCTATCTCCACCGTGCAAAGAAGCTGTACTTTAGCAAATGAGTGGGATCCTTCTCTGATCCGCGCGACATCCAATCTTGCGTTGAGGACACTTGCATTGGAGGACAAATGATCAGCCAAGAATCGCGCCGGCTTGGCGGAATCCTGCTCGTGGTTCTGCCCACCGTTTTGTACGGCGGCTACTTCCTTCTTACCCAACTAATCACCCCAGGTTCGGGATACATGGACAATCCGCTCCGCCAGAACTTATTCCGAGCCGGGCATGCCCATGCTGGAGTATTGCTGGTGTTGTCGCTGGTGGCGCTTCGCTATGTGGATGAAGCGCAATTATCTGAAGGATGGAAGCGGTACGTGCGGTCGTCCATTCCAGCGGCAGCGATTTTTCTTCCCGCCGCGTTCTTCTTTTCGGTCCTGTCGGCGCACGCCACCGCGCCAAACGGGTTCATGTATCTGGCATATGTTGGCGCTGTGGCATTGGCGACCGGACTGCTGGCACTTGGAATAGGGCTCTTGAGAGCAAAGTCGTAGATCGTGGATCTACGCGCATACGGCGAAGAGGAAAAGCATGCGCCGAGTCTCTGAATTTTCCGGACAGTGACGGCTGAAAGCTGACAGCTGAAAAAGTAATGCGGTCCAGGCCAGCCACCCGGACCGCATTCGCTTGCGTGAATCTCACTGCCGCCCCAGCCCGCGCTCGCCTGCCGGCCTCCAACGGAGAACCAGCTCTCAGCAACGGTGGCGCAGCCACACTCGAAAGTGCAGGTGCATCCTCATCGCGCTTGCCGGTCGCAGTCCCGCCATGCGAGACCGTTCTGAGGAGGCCGCAACGCCCGGGTGCCCGCAACGCTTTCACGTTTGGGAACCGCTCGGCAACTCATCCTTTCGGCTACGCCGGGCACAGACCTTTCGGCTTGCCTCAGCGTACTCTCAGGATGACTGCCGCAGAACCAACTTGCGCGATCACTGGCGGCGTGTCACTCACGCCTGCAGTGATTGCACTTTCTCTTATTGTGAAAACTTCATCAACGGAAAATCGAGTGGCAGCTGTGCGAAAACTGTGGATGACAGTACTTGTTTGTGGAAGTCAGCGGAAAACGGGGAAGAATTATCCCGGGCGCCGGTCTCGCGAATGTGGTTGTCGAATTTGTTTTAGCGTGGCAGTGCAGTCAAACTGCATCAGTCCCTTCTTTTTTCGTGAAGCTGTCCTCGCCCTTGAGGATGGAGGAGCCGGCGTCTCGCCTGTTCGGTCGGACGCTACCCCTCAGGAACCAACTTGGGCACGAATCACGAGAATAAAAGGTGGGAAAGCAATCTCAAAATCGATCCGGAACAGACCCAGTTTCAGCGCAATTTACCACCGAACCAGTCGTTTAAAGCCGTCAAAAGGCTCAGAGGCAGGGATCTACCGCGCCGGCAAACCAATTTGCCTCACCAGTAAGAGGAAGCGCGGGTCAGAACGCAGTGGGTCGAGACGCGGCTCGGAATTCAGCCAGGTAACACACATCGAACGCACCTGATATGCCCTCTCCAGCCACTTGAGCGCCTCGTCTTTTTCTCCCAGCGCTGTGTAAGCAGTAGCCATCTCGTAAGGACACACGTACCGGCTTTTCATCACTGCCTGCATCTCTTCGATCAGCTTCCGGGCTCGCGCCGGCTCGCCTGCGAGTGCGAAGATACTTCCGGTTGTGGCCACATCGATGGGAGCAGCCTCCGGAAATTTCACCGGCAAGACTTCGTCCACAGCCTCCTTGAACTGTCCCTTCTGCACCTCAGACAGTCCAACATAGATGCGGCAGGTGTAACAGTTCGGGTCGAGCTCCAGCGCACGGCGGCCCTGTTCAATTGCCCGGTCATATTGCCGGCCCATGTAGAAATAGAAGCTGCTGTCAGCCAGAATCGTCAGCGAAAACGGATCAAGTTCCCGCGCAAGCTGGTTCTCCGAAAAAGCCTCGTCCCGTCCCTTGAGAGAAGCTAAGTAATAAGCATAGTGATCGTGCGCGAGCGCGTTGTAAGGGTTCAGCTCCAAGGCCCGTTTCAGGTGTTGTTCTGCCAGCGGCCAGTTCCACCGATAGGCAAATTCCACCCACCCAAGCGCATCGTGTGCCTCAGAAAGCGTGTCATCGAGTCGCAAACCGTGAGAAGCCGCTTCTTCCGCCCGCGGCATAACTTCATTCGGAGCCCGATAGAAATCGGCCAGCGCCGAGTAGGCCACGGCCAGGCCGGAATAGGCCAACGCCGATTGATGGTCCTTTGCAATCGCAAGCTCAAAATTTTCAGTGCTACGTTATGCTGTGTTTTAAACAACTTAAGTGACTTCAGGTGGCCGCCTAAGTACTTGAGAAGACGTAAGAGACATGCGAATCATGGGTTGAAATCGTGGGTTCAAGCCGGATCAGAAAAGCCCTCGTCTCATGGTGACGCGACCATGACCTCTCCGGATTGACTTGCAAAGACCGTCAGAATCTCCTCGGCACTTCCTCGAGAGCGGCAGAAGCTCGCTAAGTCATGTGCACCCAGACTCCCATAGAAGGCACGCGATCATTATCCAAAACGAAAAGTAAATACCATCCGGGAGGTGCGACATTCCCGTCGGGTGGCGCGGACAATTGGACGTCAGTTGCGGTTCGTCCAGTTATGGCACAGCCGATGCAACGCTGATTTTGGTTAAACGCGTGTGTCACTGCGCCCGGACGCAAAAGAACCACTTCTGTAATAGAACCTGGTAAAGGTGTCTGCACTGCAAATCCAGCTCCGTAGGCAATTGCTGCGGGAGAGTTAGTGATTGTTGGACGAGGCTTAAAGAAGTAGTCCGGACGATATCGCTCGTTCGGCGTCGTGCCACCATTCGGATCGCCACCCATGACGACACTACCATCTGGTAGCAGAAGCGCCGCCGAATGATAGCCACGGACATACTTCATGTCGGGACCGAGTTGAAATCCAGACGCTGGATCCTGCGGGTCAAAGATCTCGGCAGG
>WNGK01014991.1_pt1 | contig 12742 bp, 13 predicted proteins | sample 5400601 | NCBI WGS metagenome assembly WNGK01 (sample SAMN13153376, study PRJNA577476) | soil metagenome | isolation source: 60 cm soil or saprolite under Garry oak tree replicate 1 | place: USA:California | collected 2016-06-15 | reverse complement strand
CTTCGCGCCCGAGGCGTTCCGCCTGGCCGGCCTGTTCCGGGCCCGCGGCAAGCGCGTGGTCGCCGGCGGGCCGCACGTCACCTACGACCCCGAGGGCACCCTCCGCCACGTCGACTCGGTCGTCATCGGCGAGGCGGAGTCGGTCTGGGCCGAGATGCTGGACGACGCCGAGGCCGGCCGGCTCCGCCCCGTCTACCACGGCTCACCCTGCGACATGAAGGGCCTGCCCACGCCGCGATACGACCTCTTGCCGCCGCGCTTCTTCGTGCCCCGCGTCGTGCAGGCGACGCGCGGCTGCCCGTTCCGCTGCTCCTTCTGCACCGTGCCTACGCTCAACCCCGGCTTCCGCATGCGGCCGGTCGACGAGGTCCTGGCCGACGTCGCCTACGACCGCTTTCCCCACTGGTGGCAGCGTAAGGTCGTCTGGTTCTGGGACGACAACCTGACCATCAACCGGCCCTACATCAAGGAGCTGCTGGCGCGGATGGTTCCGCTGCGACGCTGGTGGCTCACCCAGGCCAGCCTCGACGTCGCCAAGGACGACGAGCTGCTGGACCTGATGGAGGCGTCCGGCTGCATCGGCATCTTCTTCGGCCTGGAGACGTTCACCGCCGAGTCGCTGGCCCACGCCAACAAGCGGCAAAACCGCGTGGCATGGTACAGCGAGGCGATCGCTCGGCTGCACCGCCGGGGCATCGCCGTGATGGCGGGCTTCATCGCGGGCTTCGACGGCGACACGCCCGAGACCGTCGAACGGATGGCGGACAACCTCTACGCCATCGGCGTCGACGTGCCCTTCCTGAGTGTCTTGACGCCTTTCAAGGGCACGCCGCTGTACGAGCAGATGGCCGGCGACGGGCGGATGCTGCCGGAGCGCGGCTGGGAGTTCTACAACGGCTACAACGTCACGTTCCGGCCGCGGGCGATGACGCCCGATGAGTTGCTGACGGCACATCGGCGGCTGTGGCGGCGAGCGTTCTCGCTGCCACACGCCCTGGGCCGGGCCTGGCGCGGCGTGCGCCGGCTGCGGGCGGGGGCGCTGCTCATGAGCCTGTGCATGAACGGCTTTTACGCGCTGAAGGCGCTGCGCGGCAACCTGCCGGCCGACATGCGGGGGCGAGAGGAATACTCGGACTTCGAGAAGCCGCAGCACGGTGCGGCGCTGCCTAACACGCGCCTGGAGCTGACGGCGCCGGGTCTTCTGAGGTAGTCTTTTGTTTGTGAACGTTGACTTTCGGCGCTGAAGCTTAGGCGCCGTCCGTTAGGGCAGCGGCGAGCAGCGAACAGAATGTCTCATTCGTACTGTCGATGATGGGCACGGTGCGCTCACTCCTCATGGAGGAGCCTTTCCATGAAATCATCATCCCTGTACGTCGTCTCCTTGGCAGTCACGGTCCTGTCCCGCACAACATGATCTCCGCTCCCGGCTGGCCCCGGTTGACATTGCTCCTGTTGGTCGTCATCGCCACGGGAAACCCACACCGCGGGCAGGCGCAAGCCTTGGCCCTCACGGCCGACGTTGGAAAGACGTTGTTCTTCGAGGATGAACCGGTTTTCCTCGTCCTACGGCTGACGAATGTCGCGTCCGACACCGCCTGGGTGACGGACTTTGCCGCAATCTCGATGGCTGTGCAGATGTCTCTGCGGCGGGACGGCGAGGCGGTTCCTGTCGGAGGTTTCTGGATCGACTACAGCTGCCCCGACGTGAACCGTTGCGGCGATCCTCTGGCACCAGGCAGCAGCCGACTTAGCGCGGGGATTCTACAGGATCGCGCTGGCGAAGAGACAGACTTCAAGCGCAGCCTCTTGACACGCCACCTGGGGCCGGGTGAGTACAACGTTAACGTCTCGACTCGAGGGGTCGAAGCTGCGCCGATCACCTTCCGCATCCGCGAACGGAGCGCTGCCGAGACCAGAGAGCTGAAGGAGCTCGAGGCGATCCGTTGGATGGTGTGGGACCGAACGGGCCCGACCAACTACGAGGGCTCGTTGATCGCATGGGTGGCACGGCACCCACAAGATGACCCGTTCCTGCCCTTCCTGTTGGCGCAATGGCTATACGGCCCCCCTCCGGGCATGATTGAAGTAGTCGCACGACAAGCCAAGCTCGATCTCGACAGCCTCCGCGTGGCTGTACTCGAGGCCGACCGATCCTCCCCTGCGGGGGCGTACATCGCCCAGTCCATGACGGGGTGGCGTCCTCAGCAGCTCGCGGCCTTGGCAGAACTGTTAGGAGCGTCGGTCGCCGGTGAGGTGGCGCGCTCCCTAGGCAGCCGGATACCATGACCTCTTCCGCCCAGCCGCTGCTCACGCTCTCGGAAGCCCGTATTCAAGAGGAACTGTGGAGAGCGGAGCTCATCGGCGCCGATGCCGCCGCTTACGGTCAGAAGACGGCTCGGCTCGCCTTTATGTGCACCCTCGCGGGAATGGCCGTACTGGGGTTCAGTCTCGAGATGGTCAGCAGCGGGCTGGCTCAAGTGCTGTTCGACGCGGGCGTCCTTGGTGCGCTGTGCAGACCAATGTGGACGCGTTTCCTTTCGTCCCATTAGACACTCCGACTGCAGTGAGTGCCCTCGCTCCGCTCAACTGGAGGCCATGTGAACGTATTCCCGATCGCGCCCGCCGAGAGCCGCTACCTGTGGATGATCATTCCAGTCACCGTGCTCCTCATCGTCATCTGCGTCGGCGGTGTCGCCCTGCTCGCGACCTCGGTGCGAGGCGCTCATGCGTCGCGCTTCGAAGTGCTAGTCGACGGCCTCCGCCTGCAGGGTGACCTGTACGGCCGTCTCGTTCCCAAGACGCAGCTGCGCGTGGACGCGGCTCGCCGGGTCGATCTCGGCCGCGAGGAAGCGCTGCGGCCGAAGTGGCGACGCGTGGGAACGGCGCTCCCGGGGTATCAGGCCGGGTGGTTCCGCCTGCGCAACGGAGAGAAGGCGTTGCTGTACCTCACCGACCGCACGCGGGCCGTCTACATTCCCACCACGGCGGGGTACAGCCTGCTGCTGAGTCCCGCCGATCCCGACGGGTTCCTCGCCCGCTTGCGTGCCGTGCTGGGCTCGTGAGCACGACCGAGGGAATACTTCATTCACCCGATGTTGAAAGGACTGGCCCATGCCAAAGTTCGTGATCGAACGCGAGATTCCCGGCGCCGGCAAGCTCTCGCCGGCCGAGCTCAAGGGCATTTCTCAAAAGTCCTGCAGCGTCCTGAACAATCTGGGACCGCAGATCCAATGGGTGCAGAGTTACGTCACCGGCAACAAGATCTACTGCGTCTACAACGCTCCCAATGAGGAGATGGTCCGGCGGCACGCGAAAGAGGGCGGCTTCCCGGCGAACAGCGTCGCGCGGGTGACGGCGATCATTGACCCGACAACGGCCGAGTGACTCGGAGGGTCCTCATGGGGCCTGTTTTTCTCCGTCTCCCAACCACAACAGGGCATCGATGATCAGCTGATCCTGAATTGTGTTGCCCAGAGTATGTGACAATGTCTTGTCCGTAGCGCCGTACTTGTGCTCGTAATCCATGTCATTGTGACCCATGTTCAGGTAGATCATCCGGTACCTCTTGTTGGTCCACACCACGGGGTAGTACCCACGGTGCCAGATCTCGTGCGGCTTTGGGCCGGTGCCCACCGGAAAGCTGGTCGAGTCTATCGAAAGCAGAATGTCGATGTCCGGATTCTGCCGCAGATCCTTTTCCCAGCGGTACCACTCGCTGGGCGAGGACCGGAACGTCTCGGGCAGATGGGCAGTCGCCGGATGCTTGCGGTCTTCGACATGGAGAATGGCCGAGGTCGGCCGCCACGTGTTGCTTACATACGATCCTGCCCCGAGAAACGAATTGTGATACCAATCCCAGTTTGCCGGATACGCCGACGGTGTCAACGCAAAACCGGCAAAATGAAAGCCCATCCAGGCTCCTCCACGCTCCATGTACGTCCGAAACGCGGCGCGCTGTTCGGGATCTTCGGGACGCGTATCTAGAAAAACCACGACCTGATACGCGGCAAGAAAGTCCACATTCAGATTGCGCCAATTGGATGTGGTGTCGTAACTGAAATTGTATTTCGCGGCCATTGCCGGAAACCATACTTCGGCTTCACGCAAGAAACTGATATGCGCCGCATCTTCTCTGCCGGTGAAGAACCCGATTACCCGAAACTGTGGCTTGACGTAAGCGACGCCGGCGCTCCGTTGATTTGCAGTCCGCTTCCGCACGATGGCTCGCGCCGGCGCCGCTTCGTGCCCGCGCACCTTGAGCGGCAGCACGACCAGATCGTAGTCGCCCGCCTGCACGGGGCGCAGGTCCAGCCCCTCCACGATGGGAATTCCGCGCCCGAGCAGAATCTGGTGCGTCCGCGGCGCCGGAGCGCCGAATTGCTCCGCGGAGATGTAGTCTACGCCGACCAGGACGACTCCCGCGTCCGCGAGCAGCTGCGCCGCATCCGGGGCGACGTACGTGAAGTCCCGATGGAACGCGGACGAGTCCATCCAGCCACGCAGCGTGCTCCGCGTGCGGAACAGCACACGCGTCGCACCGCGCCAGTCGTGCCGGTTCAGTTCGCCCGCATCGATCGCCCGGACGCTGTCGGGAATGTCGATCACTCGCGCCGGTCCGATCAGTGGGGCCAGCGCCACCTGGTCGATCGATGCCCCGTTGGCGACGAAATGCATCGGGGCATCGATGTGCGTCCCGCTGTGCGCGCCCAGGGCGTAGACCGATAGCGTCAGCCGGTCGCCCTTCCGCATATCCTTGAGAAAATCGAACTTCAGCGGCGCGTCGCCCTCGTACACGGGAGTCCTGGCCGGATCGAGCGTCGCGGTCACATCGATCCACCCTGCCCCGCTCACCTCCGGCGTCCCCGGTTCGCGGGGAGAGCACCCCACCCCGAGGCAGAGCAACGCGCACGTCTGCAACGTCTGTCGGACGGTCATGTCGAAGAACTCCTTCCGCCCCAATCCTATACCGCCGCCGCATTCATGGCTATTCTGCTGCTAGGATACCCATATGACCCAGATCGCCTTCGCCGGCGTCGGCGTGGACTTCGGCGCAACGAAACTGTTCTCGGGCGTCTCCTTCACGGTCGCACCCGGTGAACGCTGGGGCATCGTGGGCCGTAACGGCACCGGGAAGACCACCCTCTTCCGGCTGTTGACCGGCGACCTCGAGCCCACGCGCGGCAGCGTCACGCGCGCGCCCGGCCTGCGCGTGTCGCTGCTCGAGCAGCACCGCGACTACGGCGCCGCGACGACGGTCTGGGAAGCCGCGGCCGGCGGGCTCGCCGAGCTGCTGGCGCTGGAACAGTCCCTGGTGGAACAGGCCGCGAATCTCGCCCACGACTCTTCGCCGCGGGCGCTGGCGCGGTACGGCGAAGACTTGGAGCGCTTCGAGCGCGAGGGTGGCTATGCCCTCACGGCGCGCATCGACGCCGTGCTGCACGGCCTCGAGTTCGATCCCGCCCAGGCCCGCGTCACGCCGCTCTCGGCGCTGAGCGGCGGTGAGCTCGGCCGACTGGGCCTGGCCCGCCAGCTGATGTCGACCGCCGACGTCCTGCTGCTCGACGAGCCGACCAATCACCTCGATCTCGAGACGACCCGCTGGCTCGAGCAATACCTGGCTACGAGTGAGCGCACGGTCCTGCTCGTGAGCCATGACCGCGCCTTTCTGTCCGCGACCGTGGATCACGTGCTGCATCTGGAAGGCGACACCGCCGTGCCCTACGCGGCCGGCTACGTCGATTTTGTGGCCCAGCGCGCGGAGCGGCGGCTGGCGCAGCAGCGGGCGTTCGAGCAACAGCAACGGACCATCGCGCACGAAAAGGACTACATCGCGCGCAACATCGCGGGCCAGAACACTAAGCAGGCCAAGGGGAGACGCAAACGCCTCGAGCGACTGCCCCGGCTCAGCCCCGTTATCGGCGCCGAAGGCACGATGGCGCTGCGGTTCGAAGTGGCTGAACGGGGCGGCGATCAGGTGGTCACGGCAAAGAACGCGAGCGTGGCGGTCGGCGCACGCACGCTGGTGGAGCGGTTCAGCGGGACACTGGAGCGAAGCGGCGTGGTGGGGATCATCGGCCGCAACGGAGCGGGGAAATCCACGCTGCTCCGGGCGCTCCTGGGCGAGCACCCGATCCTCGGCGGTGAGCTCCGGCTCGGCACGTCGATCACCACCGGCTACTACCGGCAGGATCTTTCACAGGTGCCGCTCGATCGCACGCTCTACGAAGTGATTTCCGCGTTGCGCCCGAAATGGGAGCGCGGTCAGATACAGGGGCACCTCGGCCGTTTCGGATTTTCAGGCCAGGAGGTGCTGCGCCGGGCCGGCTCACTGTCGGGCGGCGAGCGCGCGCGGCTCGCGCTCGCGATCCTGATGTTGTCGGGCGCCAATCTGCTGATTCTGGACGAGCCGACGAATCATCTGGACGTCGAATCGATCGAGGCGCTGGAGGACGCGCTCGCCGGATACGACGGCGCCGTGATCCTCGTGAGCCACGACCGGGCGCTGCTGCGCGCGCTGACGACGCGGATCTGGATCCTGCACGAGCGACACATCACCGAGTTCGCCGGCGGTTTCGCAGAGTGGGAGGAAGTCAGCACGGAGCGCGCGCACGCCGCGGCGGTCAGCGCCGCCGAGGAGCAGGCGCTGCGGCAGGTTCACGAACGCCACCGGGTCGCCCGGTCCCCGACGAACGACCCCCGTAACGAACTGCGCCGGGCGCAGCGCGAGCTCGAGCAGGCGGAAGCCGCGGTGGCGGAGCTCGAAGCGCAAGTGGCGACAGTGGTCGCGGCGCTCGAGGACCCGGCCCTCTACACCCGTCCCGACGGCGCAGCGCGAGCCCACGAGCTCGGCGCACAGCTCGAGATGCTCAAGCGCGAACTCGAGGCGGGACTCGAGCGGTGGACGCAGGCGACAGAGCAGGTCGAGATGCGAGCGCCGCGAGGAGGGTCAGTCTAGGGGTCCAGCCCTGGACAGCGCGGCCCGCAGGGGTCTAATGTCTCGCATGCGCAACCCATTCCTTCCCGCTCTGCCCGCCCTGTTACTCGCCTTCACGCCCGGCGCCGGCGCCGCCCAGAGAGCGTTGCAGCTCCGCTGGGAGCTGGTGGGCGACAGCGTCGCAAACGACTGGGGCGCGTCTCGAGCCGCGTTCACACTCACCAACCGCGGCACGACGCCGCTCCCGTCGAGCGGATGGACGATCTACTATAACGCGCTTCACTCGGCCCAGCCGGGAAGCGTGGGAGCCGGGTTCGTCATCGAGGACGTGATCGCCGACCTGCACCGCCTCGCCCCGGCAACGGGGTTCGCAGGACTCGCGCCAGGTGCGAGCATTCGGATCCCGTACCTCACCGATCTCCTCCTCAACCGCAGCTTCGTTCCGAAGGGCCCCTACATTGTGTTCGACAGCGCGAAGGACGTGGGCGCCTCGCTGAACGATTATGTCGCCCTTCCCTTCGAGCGGCCCCCGCAGGGCGCGGGACACGATCCCCGCGTGGTGACGCCCGAGCACCAGTTCACGCTCGATTCCAGCATCCGCGTCATCCCGGCGAACGAGCTGCCAGCGGTGTTCCCCACGCCGGTGGAGCTGACACCGGCAGGGGGAGCGCTGCGGCTCACGGCGATGCCGCCGGTCGAAGCGCCCGTCGCTGCGCAGCCTCCTGCCCCCCGCCGGGCCCACTCCCCGCGCCGGTCTCGTCCTGCCGGCGATCGGCGTGGTGGACGCTCCCCGCTTCGGCTACCGCGGGTTCATGCTCGACGTCGCCCGCAATTTCCATTCGAAGGCGGCCGCGCTGCGCACGCTCGATCTGCTCGCCCGTTACAAGATCAATGTCTTTCACATTCACCTCACCGACGATGAGGGCTGGCGGATCGAGATCCCGAGTCTCCCCGAGCTGACGGCGGTGGGCGCGCGCCGCGGTCACCCACCCGACTCCGACCGGCATCTTCCGCCCGCGTTCGGCTCGGGCCCCGACGTGGACCGGCCATTCGGCAGCGGCTTCTATGCGCGCGCGGACTACGTGGAGATCCTGCGCTACGCGGCGGCGCGGCACATCGAGGTCATCCCCGAGATCGAGATGCCGGGGCACGCGCGCGCCGCGATCAAGGCCATGCAGGGCAATCAGTCGTACCGGCTCGACGACCCGGCCGACCGCTCGGTGTACACCTCGGCCCAGGGCTACCACGACAATGTGATGAACCCGGCCCTCGAGTCGACGTACCGCTTTATCGAGCGCGTGATCGGCGATGTGGTGGCGATGCACCGGGAGGCGGGCGTGCCCCTGCGTCACATCCACATGGGTGGCGACGAGGTCCCGAACGGCGTCTGGGCAGGATCGCCCGCGGTCCAGGCATACCTGAAAGCGCACGATCTCACGAGTGTCGACGACCTGTGGTTCGTCTTCTACGGCCGGGTGGAGCAGATTCTCAAAGCGCAGGGTCTCGTGCCCTCGGGTTGGGAGGAGATCGCGGTGCGCAAGACCAGCCGCGACGGGCGGCACACGAACATTCCCAATCCCGACTTCGCCGCGCGCGGCTGGCGCGCCTACGTCTGGAACAACGTCCCGGGCGGCGGCGCCGAAGACCTCGCCTACCGCCTGGCGAACGGCGGCTACGAGATCGTGTTGAGTCCCGTGAGCAATCTCTACTTCGATCTTGCGTGGAACGAGAATCCTGAGGAGACGGGGCTCGACTGGGGAGGCTACGTCGATCTCCGCAAGCCGTTCCAGTTCATCCCACTCGACTACTACCGCAACGTCCCGGTCGACCCGTCGGTGTTCGTGGGCAAGGACCGGCTCACGGACTACGGTCGGGCCCACGTCGTGGGGATCCAGGGGAACCTGTGGTCGGAGACGCTGGGCGCCGACGGGCGGCTCGAGTACATGCTGCTTCCCAAGGTGTTTGCGCTGGCCGAGCGGGCCTGGGCGCCCGACCCGGACTGGGCGAGGGAGCGCGACGCCGCCAAGGCCGAGTCTCTCTACCGCGAGGCGTGGTCCCGGTTCGTCAACGTGCTCGGCCAGCGTGAGCTGCCCCGGCTCGATCGGGAAGTCCCGGGCCTCAACTACCGGATTCCCACGCCGGGTCTGAAGGTCGAGGCCGGGATGGTACGCTGTAGTCTGGAGCTGCCGGGAGGGGGGTTCACGCTGCGCTACACGACCGACGGCAGCGAGCCCACCGTGCAGAGCCCCGAGGTCCGCGGTCCGATCCCGTTCCGCGGGACCGTGAACGTGGCCGCGTTCAACACCACGGGCCGGAAGGGCCACACGGCCCGCGTCGGGTCATGAGCGCTTTGATCAGAGTAGCCATTCTCCCGCTGTGCGTCGCTTGCCTGGCGTGTGGGCAACGGTCCCGGCCGTCCGCCGGCGAGGCGAATGGCGGCATCGACTCGTTGAACGCGCGCGTCGTTCAGGCGTACCGGAGTCATGACCCTGTGGCCTATGCCGCGCTGTACACCGACACGGCGGTGTTCGAGTGGCCGGCGTTCAACACGGTGCGGGGCCCCACGGATCTGGCGGCGATGGCGCGCGACAACTGGGCCACCCTGCGCGACATGGACCTCCGTCTCAGCGTCTCGAGTCGACGCGTCGCGTCTGATCACGCGACCGAGTTTGGCGCGTTCGAGCAGTCCTGGCGCGACTCGAGCGGCACACGCATGACGGAGTTCGGCCGCTACGTCTCGTTTCTCCTGCGGCAGGCGGATGGCAGCTGGCGGATGGATCGCTTCTTCGGCTTCGAGGACTCGACCCGGCGCGCGAAACGATCGCTCGCGCCCTGACTAGGCCGTCCTCTGATGACGATCACCTGAAACGGGAGGGCGTGAGCGATGGTGCACGTGAACTACTTGCCTGTCGTCGTTGCCGCTGTCGTCGTGTTTGTGCTCGGCTGGCTCTGGTACAGCCCCCTGCTGTTCTACAAGCCCTGGATGCGGCTGCGTGGCTTGGATCCCGTGGCGGCGATGGCCGGCGCGCAGATGCCCGCGGGCAAGCTGCTCGTCGAGTTGGCGCGGTGCCTCCTCCTGGCTTACGTGATCGCGCGTTTTGTGGCTCTCCTCGGCATAACCAGCTGGATGGGCGCCGTCCATTTCGGGTTCTTCTTATGGATCGGGTTTCCGCTGATCCTGCTCACGGGATCGGTCCTGTGGGAGAACATCCCGTGGAAGGTGGCCGCGATCCACGGCGGCGACTGGCTCGTGAAGCTGCTCGTGATACCGATCATCGTGACCGTATGGACGTGACCAGCGCAGGCGACCCAACGCGCTGGTCACGTGTCGCAAGTCTCGTCGCGCGGCGGCGGGCCTGTCGCACGTGCGCCACACGGAACGCACCGTCGGAACGCCGGGTAGGCGCTGACGCGGAACATCACATCTTCTGTCGTGAGTCCACGTCAAACGAAGGAGGCTGCTATGAAGCTGCAAACAGCCGTGTCGGCGCTGTCGCTGGGACTCATGTTCGCCGCGTGCCACGAGCCGCCGATGACATCCGCGTCGCTCGCCGGCACGCCCCTCGCCCAGGCCGCGGTTGGGAGCGGACTCGTACTCCATAGCGTCACGGGTCTCGCTTTACCGCTCATCGGTCGCGTAGGAGACGTCGCCATCGACCAGGCGATCATCACCAACATCGAACTGGTCGAGAACGTCGTGGGACAGATCGTCGGGCTGCAAGCTCGCGGGGTGCTCCAGCTCACCGGCGGCGTCCTGGGCACGGACGTCGTCACCGAGGACTTTGCCACCGATGCCACCGTCACGCCTTCCGACCCTCAGTGCCGGGCGTTGACCATCGACCTCGGTCCCATCACTCTCGACGCGCTGGCCGCCAGTGTCGACGTTCCGGCGGCGTCGGTCCATGTCGACGCATCCGGAGCCGTGGGCACCCTGCTATGCCAACTGACCAGCCTGCTCGCTAGCGGCGCACCCGCGGCGCAAGTGCAGCAGGTCGTCGACGCCATCAACGCCGCCATCTAGGTCCCTACCCTTATGGTCCCCCTCTCGCTCCGCTGGAGAGGGGGACGAGGGCCGGCCTCTACGACGCGGGCCCCGTTTCGCTGGGACTCCCGCCCGCGAGCGACGTGACCAGCTTCATGGAGTAGAACAACGCCCGGCCACCGAGACTCTCCAGCTCCTGACGATCTTCCTTGGAGATGACGTCCATCGCGCATCCGACCTCGAGATAGAACGAGATCTCCGACAGCGCGGCGAGGGTCCGGTCCACACAGGCAGTGAACATGCGGCGATTGCGGAATCCGGATCCGCGCGCGATGCGACTCGAGGCGCACAGGGCCGCGGCCCACAGTTGCGCGGCTAGCGTCGCGTCCCGCTCCTCCAGCGACTCGACGACGCGATGTACCGCCAGCGTGAGGTGATGGCAGGCCTTGAACGCGTCCAGGTCTTCGTAAGGTGACACGGCCCAACGATAGTGGAGCGAGTCCCGTTTGCACGAACCGGATTCACGCACACCGTACCCAACAATTGCGAACCGGGCGGTGAGATTCTCCTGGATCCTATGTGGGAGGGCGTACCCGCACGATCAGGCGCGCTTCCCCGACGCGTACGGGCCAGCGCGGCGTGTACGAATACCCCTGCACCGTTTCCTCGAAGCCCCGCTCCGAGCGGGACACGGTCGTGATGGAGAACTTCCACACCTCGCCCGCCGGCGCGAGCTCGAGCTCCCCCTCGCGCGCCAGCGACACCTCGGGACAGAAGAACGCGTCGACGGGGAACGCCGCGGGATCCCAGCGGTAGCGCACGCTCAGCTCCCCGCCCTTGTGGAGCCGGATGCGCTTCTGACCTCGACGGCATCGGCCGAGTGCTCCAGGCTCGCCTCGAACGTGTGGCGTGACCAGCAGGCGATCGACGCGAACGCTCCGCCCGCATAGGCATCGAGCGTCACGTCGGGCGCGAGGACGCGATCCACCAACAGCGTCCGGTCCACGTGGTCGATCGGCGGCAGCTGCTGCAGACGCGCCATTTGCTCGAGCTCGTGGATGCTGGGTGTGCCGTCCGCGGGGGGGGGGCTCGCCTCCCCGCCCGCATGACCGAGGGCGGGGGCCGGCTCGTGGTACGCCTCGCGTCGCCGGGTCAGCACGTCGGCGTAGTTGATGCCGTGCTCGAACACCGTGTATTCCTCGATCACACCCCCACGCTCGGGGCTCACGAGCGCCGAAAACGCGCCCGAATGAATCCACAGCTCCTCGGCGCCGTCGCCGTCGAAGTCGAGCCGCTCGACCACGAGTCCCTCGCCGCGGCGCAGCTCGGCTTCGGCCAGCGCCAGGTTCCGCCAGATCGCGTTTCGCAGATGCGGCAGATACAATCCCCCGAACACGCCGTGCCAGTAGGCGTCATTGCACTGGGCCCGGCCGATGGCGCGGCGCGCGGCCGGCGGATCCCCACGCTCGCGGCACAGCCCCGAGAGCGCGAGCATTTTCTTGTGCATGCGATTCGCCTCGGCGTACTTCACGAGGAAATTGCGCCAGTGCGCGCCGCGCACGAGCGCCCCCTCGGGCCCCGCCATGCGGGCCTCCCCCAGCTCCTGCTCGAGCACGGCCAGGCGGCTGGCCGCCGCCGGCGGCAGCGCCCACGCCTCCATCTCCCGGTAGGAAGCCGTTGGCAGATACGCGAGGCCGCCGCTGCGCACCGTGTCGAGCGCCGCGCCGGGCGTCGTGAGGCGGACGTCGCCCGCGGCGACGAGCCCTTCGACGGCATCGAGGAACTGCGCCAGCCAGCCGCGCGTGTACACCCAATCCTTGGTGCCG
>WNGK01010736.1_pt1 | contig 12742 bp, 10 predicted proteins | sample 5400601 | NCBI WGS metagenome assembly WNGK01 (sample SAMN13153376, study PRJNA577476) | soil metagenome | isolation source: 60 cm soil or saprolite under Garry oak tree replicate 1 | place: USA:California | collected 2016-06-15 | reverse complement strand
TTGATCTGCGCGGCCTCATCGGGGCCTGTCACAACGAGGTCCGGAGCCACGTTGGTGATGCCAGCCGCGCCACCCAGAATGGTGGAAGGTCCGCCGGCAGCGAGTGCAGTGGCCAGCAGCGACTTGAGGACGGCGCTGATGCCGCCTACCGCCAGGTAGTCGCTCATGACTTTGCTCCGGACCTGCCGCGGAGATAGTCGTCAAGCGTAACGCGGGGTTTGAAGGGCGCAGCCTGCCGCGGAGTCTCGGCGCGAGGCGCGCGTAGTTCAATGCTGCCGATGGTGACGTGAATCTCGGTGTGCTCGGTCGCGGACTCGAGCGGAGACGCAGCGGCCGAATCCATTTGCTGCGCGCGTGTGAGGCGAGGTTCCTGCTGAGCCTTCGCGATTTCTCTCGGCCGCAGTGAAGAAGTGTCCTGCGGGGAACGCGAATCATCGGCCTGCGAAGCGATGGCGGATTGCTCCGAGATCGCTTCATGAAGAGCTTGCTTCACCGCATGGACTTCAAGAATGATCGGATCGCGCGAAGGGCGGGGCGCAGAAGGCTGTGGAGAACCAGGTTCAGTCGGATGCGGAAGTTCGGCGCGAATAAGGCCTTGCTCCGATTGCCCCAGACGATCGTCGGCATGAGACTGCAATGTGCCTGCGACGAGAGGAACGCGATCATCTGCCGGAAGCGTCGATTGTGATGATGAGGTCGGTGATGGAGACTGCTTGGACTCTGAGGCGAGAGGGGACGAAGGAGACGCGCCGGCGAAGTTTTGTTCGACGCGCATCCCCAGAGCAGAAGCTGCAGTCTTATGCGATCGAATCAGCGGCTCGACACCAGGTAACGTCCCGCGCGCGCGCTGCACCATCCTGTTGATGAGGCCGGTCATGAGTTGAGCATCTCCAGGTACGCATGGCGGCGCGCCGGGCTCATTGCGGCGATCGCGTGCTCACTCCATCCATAGGCCAAGGCCAGGCGGTGGATTTCAGCCAGCAGGCGGCGTGCCGCGGTGGCGACTTCGCGCCAGAGAAATCCGGCGATGTCGAAATCAATCTCGGTGCGTCCTGCGCAAGCCTCGCACGTCAACGCACATCTTGTCTCAGCCGGCGCGTTCAGCTGTTCGAATCGAGCCAGCCAATCGGAATGGTCCTTCAGATCGATGTCCCCTTCGCTGATTCCCATGGATCGGGCCAGCAGCATCACGCAAGCATCGTCGTCCCTTGGTTCTTCTTTGACGGCCGCAAGATCGGCTGTGGTGGCCGCGCGCATGTGCATCCGGGTCTCCGATTCGATCCAGGTGTCCTCAGCGGCTCCAGGTAACTCGCGGCGGAGATCGTCGGCATTTAGAACGAACTCCAGCGGCGCATCGCATTGGGGACAAGTTGCAAAGGCCTCGATCGTCCGGCCGAAGCTGATCGAGCGAAGTTCGAGGAGCCTGGTGTTGCGTTCAGCGAGCGGCATGGACGCCAGGGAGGACAGATCACACTCCGGCATCGCAAGCTCGAGCAATGCTAATGGGCGCCACGGCTCGGGAGTGGAAAGCCCGCGCTCCCACGCGATGAGAATTCGTTCGCCGCTCAGTGCGTACACTGGATCTCCTTGGGCGGTGTCAGTTTTGGGGCGAAGGGCGTGTTCTCGCGAGACAAGCGGCACCCGCTGACAAAACTTCGCTGCGCAGACTGGGAAAGGTTGATTGCCACAGAACACCGATGCGAACCGCATTTGGCGAAGCCGCCTCGATTGCTTCAGAAAGCAGTTTTGAGTTCTTAAGCTCTTGTCGAGGTAAAGCTCACCTCGGTTGGCTCCGTGACGGAAACGTCTCGCTCCCAGCCTTCGTTTTCAAGGATGATGTGCTGGATGGCGACTGCGTTGGCGTTGGCGTCGAGATCGGGCAGCGCCTGATATTCCGACACCCACGCACGGTATATCTTGTAGCTGATGGCCAATTGGCCTGCCTCGTTGTAGAAGTCGAGTAGTACGTCTTTGCGGAAGTCCGCAAGCGACACTTCCGAACCTAGTCCTGCTTTGATCTGCCACACCTTCGCTGCCCATGCTTCGAACTCCGGATCGTGCGTAACGCCGCGCTCGAGCGTGATTGGTCCGAATTCAGTGCGGCCTGGCGATTTGCGGCTGGTGCTGGGGTCGCCGCCTTCGCGGTACTTGACGACTTCCGTGGTGCGTTTGAGCGCGGAGCACTTGCTGATGCCGGCCACGTAGCGGCCATCCCACTTCAGGCGAAACTTAAAGTTCTTGTATGGATCGAACCGCTGCGTATTAACTGAGAATTCCGCCATGATTCACCTCTCCAAGATCGTTCGCTGCTCGAATCGAAAGTTGAATGAACCTCGACGTTGAATTGAATTGTCGTGGTGCTAGGTTCCGGTCTGTCCGGCCAGTTGCTCAATCTGGATGACAACGAACTCCGCCGGCTTGAGGGGCGCGAAGCCGACGAGGATGTTGACGATTCCGAGATTGATGTCGGTCTGCGTGGTGGTTTCGCTGTCGCACTTGACGAAGTAGGCCTGCGAGGCGGTGATGCCCTGGAATGCGCCCTTCTTGAAGAGCGAATCCATAAACGCCTCGACGTTGAGCCGGATTGCGGCCCAGAGCGGTTCGTCGTTTGGCTCGAAGACAACCCACTTCAATCCGCGATAGAGGCTTTCTTCGAGATAGAGCGCGGTGCGCCGCACCGGCACGTACTTCCATTGATTGGCCATGGCATCTGCGCCGACGAGAGTGCGAGCGCCCCACAGAATCGGGCCGTACAGCGGAAAGGTGCGGAAGCAGTTCAGACCCAGCGGATTCAGCGCGCCATTTTCCTGGTCGCTGAGGTTGTAGGTCATGTTTTGCACGCCGTTGAGCGTGGCCTCGATACCGGCCGGTGCTTTCCACACGCCGCGCGTGGCATCGATGGTCGCATACACGCCGGCCACGACCCCCGACGGCGCGAAGGTGCGCAGCTTGCCGCTATTGAGTGCATCGGCAAGCCGCAGACGTGGGAAGAACGCCGCGCCATTGGGATTGACGATGCCGACGCCATTGGACTTCCAGTCGACTGCTCCGGCCACCGTGTTCACGTTTGGCGGCGGGTCCACGAGTAGCATGGCGCGACGCTGATCGCAGAGAGCGATGGCGGCCGAGTAAATCTCGGTTGCGTTGATGTTGGGGTCGGCGGAGTTGGGGTCTCCAGGAAGAGCGCGTGCGGCTTCGGGGATGCTGAGGAGATTGAACAGATCCACCTTGTTCAGCGCGTAGATTCCGGAGAAGGCGAGCGGGTCGCCGATCAACTCATTGCTTTGCGGCAGGCCCGAGGGCACTGTGGCTTGCGTACAAGTGATGCCGGGAAGGGGATTCACGACTTGTGCGACGGAGGATTCAGTCCCAGTGCAGCTGAGGCATCGTGTCCTGTTCCCGGCGTGCCAAACGTGATCAATGCATCAGGCTGGTTTGGCAGCAGCGCGCTAACGGTGATGCCTGTGCCGCCCGCGCCGCCGCTGGGGGCCGCGGTGCAGGTGACGGACGCTCCCGGCACGTTGACCATGAGCCAGTTGTTCAATGCTTGTTGCAATTGGGCAGCGAGACCGGTAACGGTTTGCGCGATGCTTGTTCCGTTGCCGATCACCTTGATGGTGACGGGCGTTGCGGCTATGTGAGGAAGTGTGAGAACCAAGTTGCAATCCGCATTTGCGGTAGCAGTGCCGCCGCCCAGCGTGGCGTTCACTCCGCCGGCGCCGGTGATGGATAACGGTGTGCCCAGGACGCCGGTAGTGATAAGCGCATTTGGCGGCGCAGGAAGAACGGTAGAGACACTGACAAGCTGCGAGCCATTGTCGGGATCGTTGACGACCGAGGTCACGAAGTTCTGGCGAGTGTTGTCCAGCGTGACCGCAGGGAAGTACTCGGTGGTTTGATCCATCAGGTCAGTGACGGTCATGTTGAACGCATAGGGATCGCCGGTGGCAACGCTGAGATCCAATCCCAGCACGTCGATGTCGATCAGGAGTTGGCCGTTGGCCCACACACCGGAACTCAGCGCTTTGAAGGTGACTTCGCCCGCGGAGATCGATACCTCCGCGTAGGGTATAGGCGTCGGCGGGCCCGCGGGGTAATGCATCGGTGTCCGGACGATGTAAGCCTGTGTGCCGCCGTTCTGGAAAAACTGCTGCACTGCGTAGCTCACTTCGCTGTTGGAGGCCAGGCCTCCGTAAAGTCGTTCGAAGTCAGAGAAGCTGTAGATTGCCTGTGCGCGGTTGTCGATGCCGCGCGCGGTGTAGCCCACAAAAGCAGCGATGGAAGTGGCTACGCCCGCGATGGTGTGTACGGGGCTTGGGAGTTCCTGAATGTACACGCCAGGGTAGGTGTAAGTGCTGGACATACGGGTCCTCCGGCCGGGGAATGGGCGTTGAAAACGACGCAGGCAACGGGTATTTTTCTTAGTGTTTCAAGGAATCCGCGGGGTTAGAGGGGGAAGCGAACTCAGGGGCCTTGGTGTGCCTTATTCAAACGAGTTCGCATCGTCGCAGAATTGCTGGGGCGAGTCAAGTTAAACTTGAGTGTCGAATAAACTAATTTGAAATTAGTGAGATACGGCGTCGCTTGCGACCCTATCGCGGGCGTGGTCAGCGCATTGTGGCTGTAAAGCCGAGTTTACCGATGAGACGTCGCCAATCGTCATTTCAGGGCGGTTACCAACCCATGAACTAAACGTGCTGCACAGCTTGTGCGAGATGGCTGAGGCTTGACTTCGCGTCACCATAAAGCATGGTTGTGCAGGCCTTGAAGAACAGCGGATTCTCGAGGCCGGAGAAGCCGCGTCCCTGGCCACGCTTGAGCACGATGACGCTCTTGGCGCGATCGACTTCGAGGATGGGCATGCCGGCGATGAGGGACTTAGGATTGTCGCGCGCGTCGGGGTTGACGACGTCGTTGGCGCCGATGACGACAGCGACGTCAGTGGATGAGAACTCTGGATTGATCTGTTCCATTTCGTACAGCGCGGAGTAGGGGACGTTGGCTTCGGCGAGCAGCACGTTCATGTGGCCAGGCATGCGTCCGGCGACGGGATGGATGGCGTACTTGACGGTGACGCCGCGCTCCTCGAGCAACTCAGCGAGTTCGCGAACGGCGTGCTGTGCCTGTGCGGTGGCAAGGCCGTAGCCGGGTACGAAGATAACGCGGCTGGCGAAGGCAAGCTGCATGGCCGCATCGTCTAAAGTGATCTCGCGCATGACGCCGCCGGCGCTGGACGAGACTTCCGCGATGACCGAGCCGAATCCGCCAAAGAGCACGTTGGTGATAGAGCGGTTCATGGCCTTGCACATCAGCACGGACAGGATGAAGCCGGAGAAGCCGTCGAGCGTGCCGGCGATGATGAGGACGTTATTGCCGAGGACGAAGCCTGTGGCCGCGGCGGCGAGGCCGGCGTAGGAGTTCAACAGCGACATGACAACGGGCATGTCAGCCGAGCCGATGGGGATGACGAGCATGACGCCGAAGACGAATGCGAGGCCGAGCATGGTGTAGAAGACGGCGCTGGCTTCAGGATGGATCCAGAAGAAGACGAAGCAGCCGGTCATGCCAAGGAAGATGGCGAGGTTGAGGAAGTTCTGGCCGCGAAACTGAACGGGTTTGCCCTGGATGATTCCCTGCAGCTTGGCCGCGGCGATGAGCGACCCGGTGGTGGTGAGCGCGCCGAGCATGATTTCAAATCCGAGTGCGCCGCGCTTGATGCCACCGATTTCGTTGATATTGACCATGAACTCGCCAACGCCGACGAGAGCCGCTGCCAGCGCGCCGAATGCGTGCGAAAGCGCGGTCCGCTGCGGCATGGCGGTCATGGGTACGGTGACGGCCATCCACGCGCCGATGATGGAGCCGAGCGCGAGGCCCGTGATGATCCATGTCCAAGAGATGATGTGTGCGCCGACCAGCGTGCCGACGATGGCCGCGAACATGCCACCCTCGGCGAGGAACATGCCGCGCCGCGCGGTGTCAGGGTGCGACATCATTTTGAGCGAGAGGATGAAGAGGATCGAGGCGACGAGGTATGTCGCTTCCATGAAGTAAGTGGTGAGGGTCATTTCGCCACCGCCTTTGGCGCATCGTGTTTCTTGCGGAACATCTTGAGCATGCGGTCGGTGATGCCGAAGCCGCCCACCACGTTGACCGTGGCCGTAGTGACCGCGACAAAGCCGAGGATGTGCGCGGGCAGCGGGTAACCCTTTGCTCCGGCCAGCACCAGCGAGCCGATGAGCGAGATGCCGGAGATGGCGTTGGTGGCGGACATCAACGGCGTGTGCAGCAGGGGCGGCACGCGGCTGATGACCTGGTAGCCGAGGAATGCGGCAAGGGCGAACACGTAGACCGAAGCGATAAGGACTGCTGGATTCATCTGATTTCCTTGATGAGCTTGAAGCTTGTAGCTTGTGGCCGGTAGCTGCGGGGTGCGGCTGGGCTACTGGCTGGTCGTTGGCGTTTCAAGCAACTTGGCGACGCGCGGATTGACGGGTTTTCCCTGGTGCGCTATGCAGGCGCCTGCCAGGACCTCATCAGCAAGGTCGATGTTGAGTTCGCCCTTCTTCACAATCAGGCCGAGGAAGTTGAGAACGTTGCGTGCATAAAGCTGGCTGGCATGGACCGGGACTTCGGCCGGCAGATTGAGGGGCGCAAAAAGCGTGACACCCGCGATATCCTGAGTTTCGCCGGGCTTGGTCAACTCACAGTTACCGCCCGCTGGCGCCGCCAGATCCACCAACACTGATCCGGGCCGCATGGCCTCAACTGCTGCTTGGCGAATCAGCCGAGGAGCGGGGCGTCCCGGCACCTGCGCTGTGGTGACGATCACGTCGGAGTGGTCTGCCGTTTTCGTGATGAGGTCTCGCCCGCGGTCAAGGGCTTCTTCTGTGAGTTCGGCCGCATAACCTCCGCCGCCTTCCGTCGCGATGCCGCCCAGGTCAACGTCAAGGAACTTCGCACCGAGTGAGCGTACCTGCTCGCCGGCGGCCGCGCGCACGTCGTACGCCTCGACCACGGCCCCGAGACGGCGTGCCGTAGCAATTGCTTGTAGACCCGCGACGCCCGCGCCGATCACGAAGACGCGCGCTGGCGGAATGGTGCCTGCAGCGGTCATGAGCATGGGAAACAAGCGCGGCAGGCGATCGGCGGCCATGATGACGGCTTTGTATCCAGCCACGGTGGCCATGGAGGAGAGTGCGTCCATGGATTGAGCGCGCGAGATGCGCGGGATCAGCTCCATGCTGAAGAGGGTTGCGCCATGTGTGATTGCGGGAACGAGGGCGACGGGAGCTTCGAGTGGCCTGAGGAAGCCGATGACCACGGAGCCGGTTTTGAGACGCGCCTGATCGGCGGCGTTGAGCGCATTGACTGTGGGCATCAGGTCGGCTGCCGCGAGAATCGAGTTACGATCCGCTGAGATGGTGGCGCCGGCGTCAGCGTACGCTTGGTCCGCGGCGCCTGCGGCAACCCCGGCTCCTGATTCGACCGTGACCTCGATGCCCTGGGCCCGCAGTCCTTTGAGACTCTCCGGCAGCAAGGCGACACGTGTCTCGCCCGGAGAAGACTCCTTCAAGATCCCAATGAGCACTATGTCCTCCGTGAGGAAACGGGAAATGAGAATTGCACGGACGATACCCCGCCGTGCGCAGGACTGTCCATGGTTATCATGAAGGATTATCGAGGGTCGGGGGGAGGGAGGTCCAGTGATCCTGGTCACCGCCGGGGAGGGTAAGGCGCCCATGTCTGAACCGCCCGCCGGCGCGCGACCTGGCGGAGTTCACGATGTCAAAAGAGATTCAACGAACGATGCATCGAGAATGCTATTCTCAGCCCCTGATGGGCCCTGGCAGGAGGTGGTAATGGCACGGCGATCGTTTCTCCGTCAAATGTTGGCAGTTCCATTCCTCGGCATGACGTCCTTGGGGCAGGCGGCAACTTCGAAGCCGCTCAACATCATGATGAAAAGCGCCTGGGGATCTGACGATCCGACAAAGGCTGCATTCCCGTTTCTGCATGGGCTGGCACTCTCGGAAGCGGGGCATTCTGTGCAGATTTTTCTGCTGGGAGAGGCCGTGTCGCTGATGCGGAAGTCGGTGGCGAGCGCGGTGGTACCGGTGGGATGGCCGCCTTTGGAGCAGACCATGACCAAGGTGGCCGCGAGGCACGTGCAAATTTACGCTTGCGGCGCCTGCAGCCGTGCGCGGTCCGTGATGCAGACCGATCTGGACCCGTGGGGAGCGACGTTCGGGAACCCCACGATTTTTGTGTCGCTGGTGGAGTGGGCGGATCGGGTGATTACGGAGTAAGCAGACGCCCAACCGGGCAGGCTTCGTGATAAGCCTGCCCGTTGGATAGTTCCAAACTATTTCGGCAGTGAAGCGGTTCCGATGACCGTGAACCCGGCCTCGGACTTCGCCTCCGTCTCCTTCGGCTGCGCACCGCCAATCGTCAGCGTGTACTTTCCGGCGAGAATGGAGCGGTTGCCCTGATCGTCGACGCTCGAGAGCGAGCGCGGATCGATCTGCAGCTTCACGGCCTTGGTCACGCCAGGCTCCAGGCGCACACGCTCGAAGCCGACAAGGGAATGGATCGGCCCATCTTGCTGCGGCGTCTTGACGTATGCTTCCACCACTTCATCACCGGCGACGGCGCCTGCGTTGATGACCGTCACGATGGCTGTGACGGGATAGCCGGCTTTCACGGTTTCGGTGGAGAGCTTTACCGGCCCGTACTTGAATTTGGTGTAGCTCAAGCCGTAGCCAAAACCCCAGAGAGGCTTGCCGGTGAAGTAGCGATAAGTGCGGCCCTTGATGGCGTAGTCAGTGAATTCGGGCAGACCATCGAGGCCTGCGTAGAAGGTGACCGGCAGGCGCCCCGCTGGATTGTTTTCTCCGGCGAGCGTGCGCGCGATAGCGGTGCCGCCCTCGACACCGGGATACCAGGCTTCCAGTACTGCCGCGGCATGCTCGTTGGCCCAGTTGAGAGCAACCGCGCTGCCGCTCTGCAGAACTACAACCAGCGGTTTGCCTGTTGCGGCCAGGCCTTCAAGCAGCTTCTGCTGCGGCGCGGGCAGGTCGAGGCTGGTGCGGTCGCCGCCATTGAAGCCGGGGATCTTGATGGGCATCTCTTCGCCCTCAAGCTGCGGTGACAGGCCTACGAAGGCGACAACCACGTCGGCCTCCTTCGCGCGCGCTACGGCTTCGTCGAGCTGCGCTTCGGCGGGGGCCTTCCACTTGAGCATTACGCCGCCGCCGAATCGATCGCCGGAGTGTGAGTACTCGAAGCGGAACTCATGCGGGTTGGTATCTCTGAAGTCGACCGAGAAGGAGGGCACCGTTGCATTACTCATGCTGGGCGGCGCGGTCGGCGAGGCTCCGTTGATAGGTTTGGAGGTGCCCGGCGCGGCAGGCCGTCCCTCGCGCAGAACGCCCTCCGACACAACTTTGTCATCGAGTTCGACCCGGTAGCTCTCCGCCGGCGAATAGGGGAATGCGTCCGCCGCCTCGACAGTAAATTCGTAGTGTCCGGGCGCAGGAGCCGTTATGGTCCCGGTCCAGCGCACCGAGTAGTCATGCGCATGCAACTGCGGCACTGGCAGGGCACCCTCCCAATCCGCCTGCACTTCGGGCTCGGTCTCGGTGGCAACCGGACGGCCGGTCCAGTCAGGTGTGGCGAAGAACTCGGTTTTGAGACCTTTGTTCAAGCCGAATGCAGTGCGCGGCACGGGTACGCCGACGCCCTCGGCAAGCGTGGAACCCTGCGCATAAAGGATGGGTGAGCTCTTGAACTGGCGCATCATGCCATCGAGCGGCGTGACTGGATGCAGCGGCGTTCCCACGTAGTTGCCGAGGATGGATGGCAGCAGATCGGCGGTCGGACCGATCACGGCGATGTGGCCCGGCGCGCTCTTTAGCGGCAACGCGCCGCTGTTCTTCAGCAGGACAATGCTCTCCTCTGCGGCATGCAACGAGATCTTGCGGTTGGCATCGGAAGCAGTGTCGGAGAACGGGATATTGTCCGGTGGATTGGAGCCCTGAGGATCGAACATCCCGAGCTTGAAGCGCGCGGTGTAGAGCCGTTCCGCCGCCTGCGTGACCAGATCCTCGCTCACCAGCCCCTGTTTGACCGCATCGGCAAGCGTGTTGAATCCTGGCGTCCACATGCTGCAGGAGAGATCCGTTCCTGCCTGCAGAGACAGCGCGGCGGCGTGCATGATGTCGGGAGCCTTTTTGTGTCCCTGGTTCACATCGACAATGGCGCCGCAGTCGGATACTACGAAGCCCTTGAAGCCCCAGGCATCGCGCAGGTGCTCCTTGAGCAGCATCTTGTTGGTGCAGGCCGGCCACTCGTCAATCGAGTTGTAGGCGCACATGACCGAGGCAACGTGGCCTTCAGTCACGGTGGCGCGGAAGGCTGGAAGGTAAGTCTCCTCCAGGTCGCGATTGCTGGGATCGACATTGAAGCCGTGGCGCAGGCTCTCCGGCCCGCTGTGCACGGCGAAGTGCTTGCTGGTAGCCACCGCGCGCAAGTGGTCGAGATCCTTGCCCTGCACTCCGCCAACGAACGCGATGCCGAGGCGCCCGGTGAGGAAGGGATCTTCGCCGTAGGTCTCCTGCCCGCGACCCCAGCGCGGATCGCGAAAAATGTTGATGTTAGGCGACCAGAACGTGAGTCCGTAGAAGATGCGGTGGTTGCCCTCGCGCTGCGCCTGGTTGAATTTGGAGCGCGCTTCAAGGGAAATAACATTGCCCATGCTGCCCACCATGGATCGATCCCACGTAGCAGCCATTCCGATGGCTTGCGGAAACACCGTTGAGTACCCGGCGCGGGCCACGCCGTGGAGGGCTTCGTTCCAGGTCTGGTAGTCGGGGATGCCGAGTCGGGGAATCGCCGTTGCCCAATCCTCGAGTTGCGTGGCCTTCTCTTCGAGCGTCATGCGGCCCACCAGATCGTGCGCACGCTGTTGCGCTGGCAGACTGGCATCGAGATACACGGGAGCTTTGCTTGTTTCCTGGGCGGCGAGCGCGGCAGGTGCGGCGAAGACCAGCAGCAGGGCAGGGAACAATCGACGGCACGACATTGGGTCCTCCGGACGTGAGCAGACCCTTCCCTGGGCCGGCCGCTCGCGCGCCGGTGCGAACTGGCGCGGACGGTCCCGGTAACCGGAAAGGGCAGACGCAGGAACTCTAATTGATGGGGGCCAATTCTGGCCAGCTTTATCGGTTTACTTGCGTGAGTCGCCCAATCAGGGTCCGCTCACGCAAGGCACTCCGACTCCGCCGCTACCGTGGCTTCCATGCCCTCGAGCCGCCCGCGCATCCGCTCAAACTCCGGATTTCCGTCCAGAGACCGCAGACGGGGATCGGCCAGGACCTGGAAGAACCAGGGGCAATGCGCTACTTCCGCGGCCTGCAACTCGGCAATCGCGGCGTCCACCTCTCCTAACTCCAAGTAGGCCGCAGCGGTAAAGGAGCGCAGTACGTAGCGCTCACGTCCGAGCCACTGCAGGCGTTCAAGGATTTCGCTTGCCTCGACTCCGCGGGCGGCGCGGGCCAGCGCGTACGCTTCGATCGCGGCGGCGATATCGAGATAGGGGCGCCGGTGCGTCACTCCATGGGCCAACCCCGCTGCTCGATTTGGATCGTCATTGAAGGCCAGGATGAGGGCGGCACAGAGTTCCGCATGCTCGTCGCCGGGGAACATCGCGAGACACTGCTCCGCCTGGTCCAGGCTCTCCTGAGCGTTGCCTGCCAAATGATGAGTCCATGCGAGTTGGGCATGAAGCGAGGGCGACCACAGGTCGTCCCGCAATGCTTCTTCGAGCAGCTCATACGCTTCATCAAACCGCAGGCGGCTCAACGCAAGCATCGCCCGCAGCGTTGTCGACAACGTACCAACGTGGGCAGGCAGCGCGCCGTTGAGCATCCGCACCGCGAAGCCCATGTTGTGTTCGATATGAAACAGGATCCAACCAAGCGCCGGCAGAATGATCGCTGAGGTCCGATCGGTTTCGGGGATGGCGTCCGCGGCGCGGCGAACCTGTTCGGCGGCGATTGCGGGAGATGCGTACCCGAACAGAGACTGGTTGATGGACACCTTCACCAGGTGTTCTCGCGCCGCCAGACTTGTGCCGTCGAGGTCGGCCGCCTTCAGCAGGAGTTCCACCGCATTCCGCATACGATGAGGGTCTCGCGAGCGGCTCTCGTAGCGGCCCACAAGAAAGGCTTCGTATGCGGAGATGTCTGGCTCTTCCATACCTGTTTCGTCGATCGATGCGGAGATCGAAACGGGGAGTAGACCGCCGAGACGATATGCCAGTCGCTCCAACAAGCGCTGCTCGAGGGCGGCAGAACGTTCGCGCGGACCTAAAGCCTCCTCGACCCAAATCTGGTTTCCTTCCGGAACGGTTAACATCTCGGCTCGTACTCTCAGGAATAGCGTGGATGTCTGCACGGTACCGGCGAGGACAAGATCGGCGCTCATCTTCCGACCAATTTCCTGGGCGGTAAGGCCTTTGACGGCCAAAGTGCACACCGAATCCCGCGGCAGGACATGCACGATCGAAGGATGGAATCCCCGAAGGTGTGCCGCCGCGTCTTCCGCAAATGCGGGACCGAGGTATTCGGGGACAAACATTCCTCCCGCAAAGGGCAGGATCGCCAGGCGAGGCAGGACTTTCTGTTCCGAAGCCACGTGACGCTGTACAGGAGACTCGAGCCGGTATCCCCGTTTGTAAATG
>WNGK01008779.1_pt1 | contig 12742 bp, 7 predicted proteins | sample 5400601 | NCBI WGS metagenome assembly WNGK01 (sample SAMN13153376, study PRJNA577476) | soil metagenome | isolation source: 60 cm soil or saprolite under Garry oak tree replicate 1 | place: USA:California | collected 2016-06-15 | reverse complement strand
AACCGAAAGCAAAAACGATTAGACCGCTTAGTTGGTGAAGGTGCGGCGGGAATCATTCAAAGAAAGCACCACATCATCATGAAGCACATCTCGATCGGAAGACTCGAAGTCTCGCGCATAGGACTCGGCGCCATGTCGATGTCCGGCTACTACAACATCGGCGCAGGCAGCGACGCCGAATCCATCCGCACCATTCACCGGGCGCTCGAACTCGGCGTCACCCACCTCGACACGGCCGAGATCTACGGTCCTTACGCCAACGAGCAACTCGTCGGCCGGGCTATCAAGGGTCGCCGCGACAAGGTCGTGCTGGCGACGAAGTTCGGCCTCGTCTCGCACTCCGGCGGCGGCCCCGGCGTCATCGACAGCAGCCCGGCAAACATCCGCGCTACGGTCGAGGGCTCCCTGAAGCGACTCGGCACCGACCACCTCGACCTGTATTACCAACACCGGGTCGACCCCAAAACCCCAATCGAGGACACCGTCGGCGCCCTGGCCGAGCTGGTTGCCCAGGGCAAGGTCCGCCACATCGGCCTCTCGGAGGCGGGTCCCGCCACGATCCGCCGTGCCCACGCCGTGCATCCGGTCGCCGCGCTGCAAACCGAATATTCCCTCTGGACGCGTGACCCGGAGGCCGAACTATTGCCGCTGCTGCGCGAGCTGGGCATCGGCTTCGTTCCATACTCGCCGCTCGGCCACGGCTTCCTCACCGGGGAGATCCGCTCGCCCGAGCAGCTCTCCGACGACGACTGGCGCAAGACCAATCCGCGCTTCACCGGCGAGAACTTCCAGCGCAACCTGCGCATCGTCGACGAGGTCAAGGCGGTTGCGGCCGAGGCGGGTGCAACACCGGCACAGATTGCTCTGGCTTGGCTGCTCGCGCAGGGCGACGACATCGCCCCGATCCCCGGTACCAAGCGGGTCGCCCGCGTCGAGGAGAACACCGCCGCCGACCGCATCGAGTTGAGCGCCGCGCAGATCCAACGGCTGAACAACCTCACCCCGGCCGCCGGCGAGCGCCACGATGAGGGGAACATGGCCGTCATCGACCGGTGACCACGCCACGAGGCATGGCGAACAGTGGGCGGTGAGCGGACGCCGGGCGTTAGGCGCTTGAACACGCTCTATGAAGAAACGACCCACAAAGGCAGTCGGAAAGAAATGAACTCCCCAAAATTCAATTCAGTTGAGGAATATTTAGCCTCATTGGACCCTACGAAAGAAAGGACCCTCAGGTCCGTAATTGATTTGATTCTTACCCAATTTCCGGAACTACAGTCCAAAATTTCCTGGAACGTGCCTACCATCCACCGGAATGGGAAGTATGTAGTTGGCCTTGCTGCCTACAAGCATCATCTAACATTTTCACCCTGGAGTCCTCGTGTAATTGAAGACTTTAAGGTGAGGTTGGGGAAGTTTGTCGTCTTTAAGAACTGCTTTCAGATCCCTGTCGATTGGGAAATCGATAGAGAATTAGTGAAGGATTTGGTCCGGGCCAGACTAGCCGAGCTGGATTAGTCTCCCTCGAGTTTTTTTAGATCCACGCTAGCATTGTCTGCGTTCTTTTTTACGTGGTGAACAACCTCGCCTCCGTCAACCAACCTCCTTGGCACATCTCTCTCTGATTCATCACCTCGGAATCGATGGAGGAACGTTCCTCGTGTTGTTAGAATTTTTCTGCCAAGCGTTCACGCCCTGGAAACCGCGACCTAATCTCTCCCCACACCCAACGCATCAGCTACGCGATTGATGTAGTTAAACCATGACGCAATCAGCGTAATCTGCAAGACAGCTCGGTCATCAAATCCATTGGCTCGCAAGCGGTCATGATCCTGCGCAGAGATGCGGGTGGCATCCCTCGTCAACTGCGCCACGTAATCAAGCATTACTCTATCTTGTTGCGAGATTGGAGCAGTCCTATAGTCTTCTTGTAGCGCCCTCACCAATTCATCATCCAGCGTGACACGACGCAGAAACTCTGCGTGAGATTCGATTCAATAATGACAGCGGTTGATCACTGATACGACCGTGGTGATCATCTCGTGCTGTCGTCTGGTCAACGGCAAGTCGGGCGACATTAGCGCGCCGAACGTGCCAAATGCGTGATAGAGAGCAGCGGGTATGAGGCTGTGCGAAGCCACGATGTCTGAAGTCCGACCATCGGGAGTTGGATGAATCGGTTGGGCATACTCTTTCGGATACAGTTGACGCTGCCCTTCAACAGCGCGACGCAACTTCTCGTCATCCTCGACTGAGATAGTTCTAATCCAGGTCATACTCGCCCACGGCCCGAATAAAGTCCCACTGGATGTCAGCACCTCTGGTGTTCAGATATTTCAAGCAGAAGCTTTTCTCCCGGCTAATTTGCTGTGCCGTGCGGGTCGAGCCGGCGCCGGCAATGCTATTGAACCAGCCGACGGTGGTGTCGTTGTCGTGTGTGCCGGTATAGACAACGGTGTTTCGGTAATAGTTGTGGGGCAGGTCGACGTTTTTCGTATCGCTGCTGAAGGCAAACTGCAGAATGCGCATGCCGGGAAAACCGAAATCATCGCGCAACCTCTCCACATCAGGTGTAATCACGCCCAGGTCTTCCGCAATGATCGGCAGCTCGCCCAGCGCCTTCCGAATGGCGATGAACAATTCCCTGCCCGGCGCTTCCACCCAGCGTCCGCGCTTCGCCGTGGTGTCGCCCCCCGGAATTTCCCAGCAGGCAGCAAATCCACGAAAGTGATCGATGCGGGCGATATCGACCGTCTGTAACGTAGCCCGCACACGCTCGATCCACCATCTAAAATCATCCGCCAGCATTTGCTCCCAGTTGTAAAGCGGATTTCCCCAAAACTGCCCAGTGGCGCTGAAATAATCGGGCGGCACTCCGGCCACTACGCTGGGAATACCATTTCGGTCAAGCTTGAATTGTTCCGGGTTGGTCCAGACATCAGCCGAGTCGTGCGCTACAAAGATTGGGATATCGCCGATCAATCTGATGTTCCGCTCGTTGCAGTAGGCTTTGAGCGCGAACCATTGTTTGAAGAAAAGAAACTGGAAGAACTTGTGCGCCTCTATCTCTTCGTGCAGTTCCGTACGAGCGCGAGCCAGTGTGGTAGGTGTGCGCCGGACCAGCCCGCGTTCCCATTGGTGCCATGCGGTGCCGCCGTGCGCGCTCTTCAGGGCGCGAAAGAGCGCGTAATCGTCGAGCCATGAGGCGTTCTGCTCGGCGAACGTTTCGAACGCACTGCGCAGTTTGGTATTAGTGGTACGCTGATAACGCGCAAATGCTTTATCCAGAATGAGGTCCTTAAACTTATGGGCTCGCTCAAAATCAATCCGCTTAGCTGGCAGTAAAGGAATCTCATCTAAGTCGGTCCTCGTCAACCACCCTTCTTCAAAAAGTTTTTCGGGGCTAACGAGGAGAGTGTTGCCGGCAAATGCGGAGTAGCAGGCGTAAGGAGAATCGCCGTAGCCGGTGGGCCCAAGCGGCAACACCTGCCAGAGGCTCTGGCCGCTGGCAATCAGAAAGTCCGCGAAACGATAAGCCTCGTGACCAAGATCGCCAATGCCAAAACGTCCCGGAAGCGAGGTCGGGTGAAGCAGGATGCCGCTGGCTCTGGGAAACGTCATTTGCTCAAGCCAAAGATTCTTGGGTCCCGCGCGGGTAAGACTATCCAACAGATATCGATTTTTATTTTGGAATAGCGCGCCGTATAAATTGAACTAAACTAGTTTTGACTACGAAAGCGTCGCACGTACTTCACCAGCAGATTGACTTCATTGCGCTTTATATCAATTCATTGGAAGGTTTCAAGTTTCAAGCGCCGAGATATCTCGCTCGAAATCAAGGAACTGGTCAGGTCTACAGCGTATCACGCGGCGAAGCCAAAGCGGCTCAGCGAACACCTGCTCGAGCCCGCGCACGATTGCATATCTGGGTTCATCAGCGATACGGGTCGACAGCCGGGTTTGGTCCCTTACATAATTATCAAACCCGCTGAGCAGGGCCCCGCCACCGGTCAGAATGATCCCGCGATCATGTATGTCTCCGGCTACTTCGGCAGGAAGCTCGGCGAGGGTTGCAGATATGATGTCGACTATCTTGCGAACGACTTCGTGAGCGACGGGGTAGACTTCCCCGGCGGTGATTTCGATTGCCCCCGGACTGCTGGTCAAGATATCGCGACCCTTGATCGTGATCTGTTGTGCAAGGTCATCCGGCAAAGTCGCTGAAGCTAGCTCAAGTTTGAGCCGCTCCGCCGTTTGCTCCCCAATGACGAGTCCGCGGTGGCGGCGCACATGATCGATAAATGCTGAGTTGATGTCCCAGCTTCCGATTCGCTCGGTCAGCGCGTGAACCATGGCGCCGTTCGCGACTACGGCTACACTGGTAGTCGACTCACCGAGGTCGACGACCGCAGAGGCGCGAGTGTCTTCTATTTTGACACCGCTACCCAGGGCCGCGGCTAAGCCATTTTCTATCATGCAAACGCGGCCAATCCCTGCTTGTTCAGCGGCGTTGAATAGCGCTCTCTGCTCAACTTGCGTGATGCCGGACAAGACGCTCATGATCGCGCGCCGGCTGAAATGGGAAATACCGCTACGTGCCTTACGAACAAAATGCGCCAACATCACCTTGGTTCTTTCAAAGTCCGCGACTACGCCGTCCAGCAAAGGCGCAATCACGGTAACATCGCGGGCCTCTCTGCCGTACATCTGTTGTGCTTCCAGCCCTATCGCGATTACTTCACCAGTGGTTATATTAACGGCAACCAGTGATGGCTCGTCTACAACAACGCCACGCCCGCGCACATTAATGATAGTTGCCGCGGACCCCATGTCGATAGCCATCGAATCCGAGACGAGATTGCGCAAAGCGCCGAGCCCGGTGAACGCTGCTGTTTTGTTCATTAATGACATATGACTTAATACGGCGTCTCCAGTTTATATGATGCAGCTAAGAGTGTGAACTTTGTGCTTCCGGAATTCTCAATTATCAATCCGCAGAACGGACGCCACCGCGATGGAGTCAGAACTGGGAGCGGTAGCGACCGGGTAGCTTAGGCCGAAGGGCCGTCATATATATTTCTTCCTGGTTTCACCAATCTGCGTAATCTGCGTAATCTGTGGATATGGAGAATGAACCTACGGTCACCGTGAAGACCGGCCGCAATGACGATCTGCCAAACTTTGCCGGACCTTTTGTGCAAGGTCCCGCCGGCGAGCGATTTGTTTACATCGACATCGGCACTTACGCCGGCCAGACGAACACGCCCTGGAGCCGCCGGCTGAAGATACCTTTGAGCGGAATTTGCCCCCCAGATCTTTTCCGTTTTACTGCGGGAGGCGGCTCTTCACCGGCGCGCTACCGTAGAACGTCTCGCGCCACTCCGTCCTTCGTGATCGCCACGGGCATGATGAAGCCCTGCTCGTCGAAGCGCATTTCATCAATGCAAACCACTCGGTGATTCCGGTCCGTCTCCCCCAGAGGTCTTCTGTGATAAACGATGTACCATTTGTTGGAGCCCGGCGCATGCAGCACAGAATGATGACCAGCACCGGTAGCGACCGATGCATCCTGCTGCAGAATCTTTCCCACGCGATTGAAAGGCCCGAAAGGTGACGACGCGATGGCGTAGGCAACCGCATAGTCAGGGCCTGTCCAGGCACCTTCCGACCACATGAAGTAATACTTCTCGTCCTTCATGATCATGAAGGCGCCTTCAACGTAACCCTTGGGCGTGATCTCCTTGAACGTCGTCCCATCAGCCAAGGGAATCAAGCCCGTGAAGTCGTCCTTCAGCTTCGCGATGTTGCAGTGCCGCCAGCCACCATAAATGATGTAGTGTGACCCGTCGCGGTCCTCGAATATGAATGGATCGATCGGCTGCGCACCGTTGTGAAACTTGTCGATTAGAGGCTTCCCGAGATAGTCATTGAACGGGCCTTCCGGCTGGCGCGATCGAGCGACGCCGATGCCTCCCAACTGCTGGTCGTTCTGAATGTCGTTGGCGCCGAAGAAGAGGTAGTACCAGCCGCCCTTCTGCACCACCGACGGCGCCCACAATGCGCGCTTGGCCCAGCGAACGTCGCGCACATCCAGCACACGCGGGTGCTTCTTCCAGTTCACCAGATCCTTTGAGGAGAACGCGTCCATGAGGACCTGTTCGCCGTACGGCGCTGAATACGTCGGGTAGATCCAGTACTCGTTCTGAAAGATGCGCGCCTCGGGGTCCGCATACCAACCGGGCAAGATCGGATTGCCTGATCGGGGCGCCTGAGCAAGGGCGTGGTTGCTCAATAGCAACGGCAGACAACAGATCAGCAGAACATTCCAAAGGCTTACCGAACCGCATGCACGAATGCCGACGCTGCGGCTATTCAACCATGATAGATGCATCTCGCCTCCTGGACATCCTCCGTCTACGGCGCCGACACTACGCCTCCTTAGGATCCAACATCAAGGTAGGGGCAGTAGCCCGACCGTAAGGGAAGGCGCCTTTCCGCATTTTTGCGTTGATGAATGCAAATGCTGGCCCGGGAATCTAATCGGTTCACATGAACAAGATCGCAGAATCGCAGGCGTGACCTCATTTCCTAATCAGGGGATTATCAACTCGCCACCCAGTGCAGACCTTCACGCATTACGTCAGCCGGTATCTCATGACGTCCGTCAAACTCTCGGAAAGTCACCTCATACCCGCGCGCCTTCAACTCGGCGGAGACTCTGCGACCACATCGGTCGATCGGCAGGATGGGGTCCCGGGTTCCATGCGAGATGAAGAAGCGCGGCTTTCCCTGCGCCGCGCTATCGATCAAGAATCCGGGTGAGAACGCCGCGACGCGCTTGAAGAGGTCGCCGTTGATTAGTCCGAGCGCGATTGCGTACGTAGCGCCATCCGAGAACCCACCGACAGCGATGCGTGCGGCATCGATCGCCACGGTTTCAAAAACACGCTCCAGCGCGCGCTTCAGAAACTCCACATCAGGCCCAAAGCTGTCGGTAATCGCATCCCAGGTGGTGTCGCGAGAGTTCGGCGCCAGGATCACAACGCCCGCTTCTTCAGGCGCTGAATCGAGATACCAGAACATATCGTCCGCGCTCTGCGTGGCGCCATGCAAAAACAGCAACAGCGGCAGAGGCGAGTTGATTGCGGATTTGGGTACTTGAAGGAGCGCATCACGCTCACGATCCAGTCCGAGCTTGATCGGTTTGCCATTAGATGAGTTGCCGGATGAAGTTGACTTGGCAGATGAAGATGGGTTGCCGGACGGAGATGAGTTAGCTGACGGTTTACCTGGCACGTGTGGCCGCACGGTGAGCCGTCCATCACCTGGCAGGTTGGACCAACTACGACGGCAAGCAGTGCTCAGGGCGAGCGAGGCCACGGCGCCACCGGCAATCGTGCAGAAGTTGCGTCTGTTCATGCGCGCGTGACTGTCTTTCATCGTTCGATGGTGCAATCCAAAGATTACACAGAATTGCCCGATTGGGCAGTTTGATCTGACCCGATCGCTATCGCTCCCGGTTCTGTAGTGCGACCCAGCTCAGCTCTTTCCCTTGCGCGCTTTCAGCTTCTTCAGTTCCTGCTCGCGATCGAGATAGCTGAGGCCGTTGGTGATCCAGGAAGGCGCGGGTTCATCCTTTAGATAATGCCCGAACCACTCGACGATGCGCCGGTGGTAATCGAGCTGGTTAGGCTTCTTGCGCAGTCCGTGATCTTCGCCGGCGTAGACGAGCAGCACGACATCTTTCTTCGCGCGCCGAGCGACGTTGTATAGCTCGACGCCCTGGTGCCAGAACACTGTGCCGTCGCTGTCGCCGACTTCAATCATCAAAGGCGTCTTCATATTCTGCACGCCGAAGACCGCGGAATTTCGAATGTAGGCCGGCAGATCTTCCCAGAGCGGCACTTCCATACGCTGCTGTCCCGTCTCGATGTGATCGGTCTCGGCGATCCCAATGCTCCAGTGATGATTCCCGTAGTTGCTCACCAGATCGGTGATCGGCGCGCCCGCCACCGCTGCGGCGAACAAATCGGTATGCGTGGCCAGAAAAGTCGTGTCGAACCCACCCCACGAATGCCCAACGATTCCAACCTTTCGCCCGTCGACGATCCCCATCTGAATAACTTTCTTCACGGCTGCGCCAACGCACTCTGCTACCGACAGACCCGGCTCGCGCTTCCGAAAAGCGATGTCCGGCTCGAGCACGAAGTAGCCGAGACTAGTGAACACAGACGCGTTGTAGGGGTCGCGTTCCGCCGGAGCGACATAGCGATGCAGCGTATCGGAAAGACGCTCGTACATGTAGACGATCATCGGATAGCGCTTGCCCGCTTCGTAACCCGCGGGATAATAGAGCGCACCTTGCAGTCGCTCGCCCAGATCGTTCTTGTATTCAACCAGCTCACTGTGTCCCCACGCGAAGCGATCCTGAAAAGGATTCGTCTTCGTCACCAGCTTCGCGCTCTTTAGATCGGGAGCGCCGACGAACACAGTGGGCGAATCCTCGAACGTTTCGACGACATACTCGTAGACGTCCGCATCTTTCGCTTTTGCGAGACGAGTGACGCTCTTGTCCAGCCACACGAGGCGCTCAACCGCGCTTGCGCCCGGCAGCAAACGCCCGTAGCCGCTCTTCTTCGACCAGGTGCCGAACAGACTGAGGTAGAGCGGCTTGTCGGTGTCGATCCATTCGTCATCCGGATTCAGCCGCACGTAGCGATGACGAACCTGTTCGGCCGCGCCGTCGGTCAAACGTGTGGCGCGGGATCCGTCGGCTGCGATCTTCCACAGGTCGAACTTGTCGTAAAGGATCACGGCCTCGTCGTTTTTCGTCCACCCCGCGACGCCGAAGGCAGGCTTTTGCTTGATCGTGAAGTCCGACTCGCGATCAACAAACGAGGTCGGCACGGTCTTCGTGATGTTCACAATCGCTCGCGTGGCCGTGTTCACCGTCCAATAGTGGTCATCTTGCACGTACAGAAGGTAACGCCCCTGCGGACTTGCTTGGAGGTAGCGATCCTCGGGAAGCCGCTCTTTGATCCTGGTTCGTTCTCCGGTCGCGAGGTCCGTCAGGTAGATGTCAGCCGCCGGTCGTCCGATCGTCCGCTCCATCGCGTAAGCGGACCAGTTAGCGGTATAAGCAAGCTGCTGACGCCTGACCGGTGTTACTTGCTCGCTGAGCTCCTTTCCGAGTTGAACCAGGCGATCGTTGCCGAGTTGCCAGGCCGCGAGCATATTCTTCTGCCGGTCGCTGCGCGCGCCGATCTTCTGTTTGGGCATAACATCCAGGTCGTGCGAATGCCACACGTCTACGTCCGCCGGCTCCTCGTCATCTGCGGGCGCAGCGGTCGCACCGTCGCCGTTCGTTGCGGTCACGTTTGTCTTCGCGGCGGCCGGCGGCTTTTCATTCCATTTCGCGACGCCGAGAAAAACTGTTGCGCCATCGTCTGACCACGATGGCCTGCGAAACGAAACCAGACGCAGACCCGGCGGAAAGGCTTTGTCGGTGGTCGGGTCGTAGTCATGTCTCGCCTCCGACGAATCCAAATCGTGCGTCCAAGCCAGGGTCACCTGGGTCGGACCGTCGTGTCGATCGTCGGTCTTGGATCGCAGCACCGCCAGATCGGCGGAGTCCTTGCGCCAGGCCAACCCGCTGTAGATAGACGAAGACGAATCCAAAACGCGCAGGGCGCCAGTCTCGGGATCGAATAGCTGTACGCCGTTGCCGGTCTTGTCTTCGGCGCTAATTGTGAATGCCAGTAATTTGCCTTTGTCCTGCCAGGCGAACTCTGCGACGTTGCCAAACGTCGTATCGCGTCCGCTGGCGAGCTGCCGCAGGATCAACGTTGCACCCTGCGGCGTGTCGTCGGCGTCTGTAGCTGCCGCGGCATCCGGCGATTCTCTTTTCTCAGGTGGATAGCGGCGCATGGCCAGGTACGATCCGCTCACGTTGAACGCAAACGACTCGACGGCGTCGACGACCGTCATCTCGCCGGTCGTCAGGCTCATTAGTCCAAGCTTTCGCTGAATCGGCTTCTTGTCTTTGCGCAGTTTCTCTTCCTGCACTTCGGAGTAGCCGATGGCGTATGCCACCCAGCGCGAGTCGGCCGAGAAGACGGGCTGCGCGCCAAATGCCGCCACCTTCGTCGTGCCATCGGCGACGCTGGTGATGCGCAGCTCGTTGTTGCGATTCGAGCGGTTGATGCCGTAAGCCAGCCACTTGCCGTCAGGCGATAAGCCACCGCGACTTGGCACCGTGGCGAGCGTCTCGAACTGGCCGTAATCCGACGGCGTGACGGGTGGTTTTGTCTGCGCGGCGATCGAGATCGCCACGCTGAAAACAAAGAGAATTGGGGTTACGATTCGTCGCATAACGCACCTTCCTTATTCAAACGTCATGAAGTATGTAACTCACTTTTGATCCGGCGGCGCCGCGTTGTTGTTGCCGTTGATGAATCGGTCGAACCAGTAGAGTTGCCAATTCAAACTCTCGATCAGATGTTTCGGTTCGCCGGTGCGCGTCAGGTTATGATTCTCGCGCGGAAAGAAAACGATCTCCGTCGTCACGCCAAAATGTTTGAGCGCGCGATACCACTGTTCGCCCTGTTCTATCGGCACCCGGAAGTCGTTGTCTGAATGCAGAATCAAAGTCGGAGTCTTGACGTTCTTTGCATACTTCAAAGGCGAACGATCCCAGTAGAGATCAAACTTCTGAAATATGTCTCCGCCAAAGTCAGGCGCATGCCCGTAAGCGCCGTCGCGTGTGCCGTCGTCCGAAATAAAATTGGAGACGCTGCGCAGCGTCACCGCCGCTTTGAAGCGATCGGTGTGACCGAGGATCCAGTTGGTCATGTACCCGCCGTAACTCCCGCCCGTCACGCCCATGCGATCTTGATCGATCCAGGAATATTTTTTCAGTGCTGCATCAACGCCATTCATGATGTCCTGATAATCCTTGCCGCCCCATTCGCCAACGATGCCGCGTTCGAATTTTTGGCCATAGCCCGTCGAGCCGCGCGGATTCGTGAACAACACCGCGTAGCCCCTGGCGGCATAGACCTGAAACTCGTGATACCAATCGACGCCGTACTGCCCCGCCGGTCCGCCGTGAACGCTAAGGATCATGGGATATTTCTTGCCCTCTTGCCAATTGATCGGTTTCACAAGGAAACCGTCGATGTCCCAAGCGTCCGCGCCCTTATAAGTGAAACGTTCGACGTCCGCCAGTTGCAGTTGTTTCCACAGCGCTTCGTTCAGATTCGTGAGTTTGCGTTCATTGCGACCGTTGACATCCACGACATAGAGATCGTCGAGATGTTTGAAATCGTTAGCCGCGTAAACCATCGTGTTGGTGCGGCCATTGAAATCAACACCGCGCACGGCACGAGGACCTGACGTGATTTGCTCGATCGATTTCGTCGCCAGGTCGACGCGAAACAGATGGTTCTCGCCTTTCACGCCGGTTTCAAAGTAAAGCGATTTACCATCATCCGACCATTCGAGACCGCCGGGAATCAGGTCCAGCCCATTGGCCGCGAGCGCGGACGCCGTCCCGCCAGTCGCAGGCGCGAGCCAGATTTTCGGATGATCGCGGTCGTGAACCTCGCCCGTGAACACAATCTGTTTGCCGTCTGGTGACCAACGTGGCTGATTGTCCGCTTCGTCGTGATCTGAAATCTTCGTCAGCGCCCCGCCTCCAGCTGAAATCACCCACACGTCCGTGTTGCGATTCTCGTCGTATTCTTTTCCGGTGCGATTCGAGACGAAAGCGATGCGAGTTCCATCCGCCGACCATTGCGGATCGCTGTCGTTCCAATCGTTCCCTTCGGTGATCTGTTTTGCGTTGCCAGACGCTACGTCCACGACCCAAAGATGCGTACGGCGATCATCGAACCAGCCCGTATCGTTGAATTTGTATGACGTGTTTTTGTAATGCCGCACGTCGCTGCGGTCTCGGCTTTCAGTGCGGCTGTCGCCTCTACTGTCAGATGGCCCAGCGCGACTGACGACGACCAGGCGCGTGCCGTCAGGCGACCAGCGAAACACGTTCACGCCGTTCTTCAAGTTTGTGATGCGCCTTGCTTCGCCGCCGTTCATCGACAGCAGATAGACCTGCGAGCGCGGTTGTTCACCGGCAGCTCCCGCCCCGATTGTTGGTGAAATTGTCGTCGCGCCGGTCGCTGCCGTTCCTGATATTGATTCACCAGGTCGCGACGAAAGAAACGCGAGCCACTTTCCATCAGGACTCCAGCGCGGCGAGTTCGACGATTGCGGACTGGTTGTAAACTGCCACGGCGCGCGGCTGCCATCAATTGCCGCCAGCCAGACGGAAGAGTTTCTGCGATTCTGTGCGCGGTCAACTTTCGTCACGACATAAGCGACCAGCTTTCCATCGGGCGAGATATGCGGATCGCTCAAAAACTCAAACGAGTAGTAATCCTCCGCCGTGATGCCGCGCGGTTGTTGCGCCAACGCCGCCACTGCAACCAGAGACAAGCACGCGGCCAGCGCGGAAACGGAGAACGATCTGAAGGATAGTCTCATGGTATTCCTCGTCGATGAGAATGGCCTGTATTGGAGCGGACGCATGATACATCCGCCGTCGAGAAATGAGCTACCCGACTTGTGGGCCTCGCTCCATATGGTGCAAGGAGCGGACGAACTTGTGCATTGAAGACACACGTTCATTTCGGTCGGGCGATGCTCACGGAGCTGACAATAGCGCATGAAAACCGAAAAACTC
>WNGK01008292.1_pt1 | contig 12744 bp, 8 predicted proteins | sample 5400601 | NCBI WGS metagenome assembly WNGK01 (sample SAMN13153376, study PRJNA577476) | soil metagenome | isolation source: 60 cm soil or saprolite under Garry oak tree replicate 1 | place: USA:California | collected 2016-06-15 | reverse complement strand
TGGCGTACATCACTCGGAAATACTCCCACCTCGCTTCGTTTCCCAACCCCAACTCTCCTTTTAGGTTTTCTGAGTCGGGTTACATCCTACGTGTCTCGACGGCCTCCCCTCCGGTTACATTTAGCATGGCTCGATACGCGACCTTGACCTCAAAATCGAAAGAGCAGATCATTGTCAAGGCGGAGGCAATATCGGCAGCCCCCACAAGAAAGACTGCAACCCCTTTGTTCTCAAGATTTTGACCTCTAACCCTTAGAGGCTCAAGATCTTGCAGACCATCTTTGTAATAGCCGCGCTGGTCATGGCATTTCGAAGGTGTGGGGGACGGGTACCCCAACTTCACCGCGTTTTCCCAAAACGAACCTCACCAGAAACACCTGATTCTTGACCGAAGGCAAATTTTTTTCGGGAGTTTTCCACAAGCACAAGGGAGAGAACTTCGTCGTACCATCCCCGACACCTTTGCGCGTGGTAGCCTGAAGTCCATCTCATATCCGCACGGGGAGTTCATGCACGACACCAATCCGTCGCATCTCGACCTGCAAGCCACCGCAAAAGAAGTCATGCAGCGTTACGGTTTCGAACCAGATTTTCCTCCCCAGGTTCCGCAGCAGCTTGCCGAGTTGAAAGCCCATCCGCCGCAAATCGCCGCCACAGGAGATATCCGCGACCTGAGGAACCTGCTCTGGTCCTCCATCGACAATGACACCTCGCGCGACCTCGACCAGATCGAAGTGGCCGAACGCGCCGCTAATGGCGATGTAAAAATCATGGTCGGCATCGCCGACGTCGATGCCTTTGTCCCTAAGTCATCTGCGATCGACCAGCACGCCTCGAAAGAAACCACAACCGTTTATGCCGGAGTCCGCAACTTTCCCATGCTGCCCGAAGAACTCTCCACCGGCAAAACCTCGCTGCTTGAAAATCAGGATTGCCTCAGCGTGGTGATCGAATTCGTAGTGGATCCCGCCGGAGTCGTGAAGTCACCAAACGTTTATCGCGCCCTGGTTCGCAATAAGGCACAACTGCAATACAACTCCGTTGGAACATGGCTGGAAGGGAAGTCTCCTGCACCGCCGAAGGTTCTAGCTTCCAGTGATCTGCAGGCGCAACTGAAACTACAGGATGAAGTGGCGCAGAAGCTCAAGGATCAGCGCTTCCAGCACGGCGCGCTCAACCTGCAGACCGACGAAGTTCATCCCCTGATCCTCAACGATCAGGTCATCGATGTCGTGAAGCAGCAGAAGAATCATGCTACCGAGTTAATCGAAGACTTTATGGTTGCTGCCAATGGCGTGGTCGCGCGCCTGCTCGCGAACGTTTCATCTCTGCGCCGGATTGTACGTACTCCCGAGCGCTGGGACCGCATCGTACAACTGGCCGCGACCAGGAACGAAAAACTTCCCGCTCAGCCCGATTCCAAAGCCTTGAACGACTTCCTGCTGCGGCGCAAGGCAGCCGATCCCGACCACTTCGCAGACTTGTCGTTGTCGGTGATTAAACTCATCGGTCCCGGAGAATATGTTCTAGAGCGCGCGGGCGACGTTGCTCCCGGACACTTTGGCCTCGCGGTTCAGGACTACACGCACTCCACCGCGCCCAACCGCCGCTTTGCCGACGTTGTCACCCAGCGGTTGATTAAAGCTTTGCTCGCTGGCCAGAAGAATCCATACACCGACGATGAACTGACCGCCATCGCCGCCAACTGCACCGAGAAAGAAGATGCCGCGAGAAAAGTGGAACGCGAAATGTCCAAACGGCTCGCGGCTGTTGCCATGCAACGCCACATCGGTGAATCCTTCGACGCTATGGTCACCGGCGCTACCGATCACGGAACCTTCGTTCGCGTTGCCCAGCCTCACATCGAGGGAATGCTCGTGCAAGGCGAGCAGGGACTCGACGTAGGAGACAAGCTTCGCGTCAAACTCATCCGCACCGACGTGCAGAAGGGATACATCGATTTCGCTCGCGCCTAAATCCGCCCCGGAGGGCGTCTGAAAATAGCCCGGCGCTTCCAGCGCCGGGAAAAGTAGGAAACCGGAACGCGTCCCGGAGGGACGCCTGAAGTTCTCACACACCCTCTAAAGGCCGAGACTTTCCCGGCTCTTCGGCGCGGCTGAAGCCGCGCCCTTTCAAAGCTCTGTCACCGCAACTCCGAAAACCGCTGTAGGCCGCCCTTACTCCGTAACCACGGCCTTCACAAGATTTCGCGGATGGTCCACGTCGTATCCCTTGTTGACCGCGACGTGATACGCGAACAGTTGCAGCGGAATCACTTCGACGATAGGAAGCAGCAATTCCGGAGCCGCGGGGACATAGAATACGTGGTCCGCGATGCCTGCGACTTCCTTGTCGCCTTCGGTCGCAACTGTGACCAGCGGTCCGCGGCGCGACCGGACCTCCTTCATCACATCGAGAGTTCGGCGGTACCGCAACAGCGAATCTGGATCGTGGTGGTCACAAGTCGCCAGCACGACGACAGGAAGTTTCTCGTCCACTAACGCATTGGGGCCATGCTTGAGTTCGCCCGCGGGATATCCTTCGGCATGCGCGTAGGAAATCTCCTTGAGCTTGAGCGCGCCCTCGCGGGCGATGGCGTAGTGCACGCCGCGTCCGAGATAAAGAAACTTCTCCGCCTTGAAATGGACGCCGCCGAATTCTTCGGCCAGACCGTCCCAACTCGAAAGTTGCTGCTCGATAGCATCGGGAAGCCGCATGAGGCGCTGGAGATAGGATCGTGTGACTTCCGATGTCATGCGCCCCCGCTTGCGCGCCAGGAACAGCGCCATGAGATACAGGATGGTCAGTTGCGTAGTAAAACTCTTCGTCGCAGGGATCGACAATTCCGGTCCGGCCCCCGAGATCAGCGCAGCGCCCGCTTCACGCACGATGGTTGTATCCGGAACATTCGAGATTGCAATGGTCTTCACTCCGCGCGTCAGGGCCTCCCGTTGCGCAGCGATGGTGTCGGCAGTCTCGCCCGACTGGGTAATCACCATCACGATCGGATCGACGGCTGCATGCGTTGAGCGGTAGCAATATTCGCTGGCGTACTCGACGTCGACGGCCACGCCAGAGAGATCTTCGATCATGATTTCGCCCGCCAGGCCCGCGTGGCGGCTCGATCCACTGGCAGCGATGATCAGCTTCTCGAAGGTCAGGAGAGCGCTTTCGATGGCGTCCAGTTCGCCGGGAAAGATGATGTCGTCCTTCAGGTGCTTGGCCACCGTCTTCGCAATGGCCGTGGGTTGCTCGTAAATTTCCCGCCGCATGGCGTGGGAATGCGTCTGGTTTGTGGCGTTCTTCTTTTGCTTAGTAGGAGTCATCGGCAGGGCTGAGAGTAAATCATTCCACCTGCACCGGGCAAACCCGAAGTAGCGCCGTCGTCTCGGCGGCTGTCCTGCGGGCGTCTCGCCCGCAGGTGCGAAGGGATGCGGCCGCTACCGTGCGCCTGCGCCTTCGAAGTGAGCCTCAATTTCTTCGAGGGTCTTGCCTTTGGTCTCCGGCAGGAACCATGTCGCAGTTACGAAATAGATCACGGTACACGCGGCGAAGCCGAAGAACATAGTCGAGTATCCGTACTTGCCAACTGTGGGCAAGAACACTGCTGCGATCGTCGTCGAGACTGCCTGGTTAAGAACCAACGCAATGCTCATCCCGTTGGAGCGAATGCGGGTTGGCATCAGTTCCGAAAGCGCGAGCCACACGCAAACTCCCGGACCGATGGCAAAAAAAGCCATGAAGACAAATAGTGTGATCGCCACCATCCATCCATTCCGCGGCAGCGGAACCGGCGTGATCAGCGCGTTTTCAATTTTCAGTGGCGCCGTGCGCGACGCGTCGAGGTTGCCGAATGGATTGGAGAACAAGGCCACCACTTTATTGGCAGGGACGCAGTTACCACGTGTGACCTCAATCGGTTTCGCCGCAGGATCATCGGAGCGCACCACCTGACTCGCTGCTCTGAAATCTCCATACGAATAAATCACCACCAGCGAGGTTGGCCGACTGGTTTCCGCACCCGCGACGGTTGCATTCAGTAGTTTGCCAGCGGTTTCTTCGTTGTAGAGCAACTCAAGTCTCTGGTCGGGAGCGACCATGGATTGGACCGCGTTCTTGGTATCTACCCGCTGCCGTTCGGTTCCGAGGAATAGCACCCCGGTGCAGATCAACGACAAAATAATTCCTGCCGTGCCAATTCCCAGCAGGAACTTGCGACCCTTGCGATCCACCAGCACGACGCCGCCAAAAGTCACTGCGAAGTTGATGATGGTGAATACCACATAACCCCAGTGGGCGGCGACATCGGAGAGTCCGCTCTGCAGGAGAATGTTGGTGTTGTACGCGATGATCGAGTTAATGCCAGTGGCTTGATTGCAAGCGAGAATGATGCAGGCCAGCACAAAAGGAATTACGTACTTGCGCTTCAGGAGCGACTCGCTGGCCTTGGCTGCGCCGGAAGCTGTCCCCTTTTCAGCCGCAGTCACTTCCTGCATTTCCTTGAGTTCGAGATCGGCCTGCGCGGTGGTGCGCGAACGAAGAAGAGCAGTATAAGCAGCTTCTTTCTTTCCCCGACGCAACAGCCATCGAGGCGACTCCGCGACCATGAAGCTGCCGATTACGAACAGGATTCCCGGTGGCAACGATACCCAAAAAATGCCTCGCCAAGCGGTGTCTTTGAAGGCAAGAAGCCTGGCAGCATCGCCGAGTTTCGCCACCTGGTCTACGCGCCAACTGAAGTAAACGCCGACCAGCGCCGCTGTCACAATGCCGAGTGTCAACAGCCACTGAAAGATGCCTGTCCCTTTGCCGCGGTTCGATGCGGTCAGACATTCAGCCAAATAGAGGGGAACCACAACGCCGATTAAGCCTGCGCTTACGCCTTGCAGCAGTCGACCGAAAACCAGCGGACCATAACCGTGAGCCAGTGCAATCATCGGAATGCTGATGACAAACATGACCCCGCTCAGGGCCATCAAAGACTTGCGCCCCATCCAGTCGGCCAACAAACCTGCGAATAGCGTGGAGATCACGCTGCCCAGCAAGACCGCTGCAACGACGATCGAGAGCTGGCCCGCATTAAGGCCCGAGGTCGCCTCAAGATACGGCAGCGCGCCCGCGATGATGCCGACGTCCACGCCATAAAGCAGGCCGCCGAGGCCGGCTACGATCAGCAGAAAGCGGTTATAAAAGATCTTCTTGTCGTCGAGGAGTGCAGTCGTGCCGGTTGCGATGTCAGCTGTCATAGAGTGTTTGCGCAGTTGGTTGACCCCGGACTTCAATACTTTGAATGCTCCGAAAATAAACCAACTGGCTGCGGTTCGGAAAATGCATCTGCATTGTAGCCTAGAGCGGACGGGCAAGCCCGCAATATTGGCTCCGTGTCCTCTGTGGTCCAAAATCTTCAACCACGGAGGACACGGAGGACTCAGAGGAAGATCCCGCCAACGGGCTTCACCTCTAGCCTAGCCCTGACAGTCAGCTACAATACCCAAGCTGCGCGGGATTCGGCTGGCGCGCACTTGCATGAGTTTCCGGATGAGATACGGATTCATCATCGACAACCGCAAGTGCATTGGCTGCCATGCCTGCACTGTCGCCTGCAAGACGGAGAATCATGTTCCGCTCACCGTCAACCGCACCTGGGTGAAGTATGTGGAGAAGGGAATCTTTCCCAATACCCGGCGCGTCTTTCAAGTGACGCGGTGCAATCATTGCGACAATCCGCCGTGCGTGACCATCTGTCCGGTGACGGCGATGTACCAGCGCAAAGACGGCATCGTCGATTTCAGTTCGGAGCGCTGCATCGGCTGCAAGGCATGCATGCAGGCTTGCCCTTACGATTCCATTTATATCGATCCGGGAGGGCACGGCGGCCAAGTGCCACTTCTGCGCGCATCGCACCGAAGTTGGCCTGGAACCTTCCTGTGTAGTGGTCTGTCCAGAGCATGCCATCATTGCCGGAGATCTGGATGCCTGCGATGGCGAGATCGCGCAGTTGCTCGCACGCGAGCCGGTGCGCGTGCGCAAGCCTGAGCAGGGGACACGGCCTAAGCTCTATTACATCGATGGAGACGAGAGCGCGATCGTACCTACGGCTGCGCGGCATGAGTCGATCTACATGTGGTCGCAACGCAACGAAACCGTGCACGGCGGAGGAGCGCTCTATCCCCCGGACAGCCCGCTGCTGCAGAAGAATGCGCTGGCGGCTTATGATGTGTCGCACGCGCGGCCGTGGGGATGGCAGGTTCCGGCTTATTGCTGGACGAAGGCCATTGGTTCAGGTGCGCTGGCGATTCCTGCGATCGCCATGCTGCTCGGACGATTGGGCCAGGACCGGACGCGCGACATTGTGCTCTCGAGTGTTGCGCTTTTGTTCACGGCGCTGACGACCGTCCTCCTGGTTTGGGATCTCGAACACAAGGCACGATTTCTGCACGTTGTCTTCACGCCGCAGGGCAAATCGTGGCTGGCGCGCGGAGCCTTCATTCTCATCGGCTATAGCGGGCTCGCTGGCTTGTTCTGGCTGGCTTCCGTGCTTGGGCTGTCTGCCCTTGCAACAGCGTTGTTGTGGCCGACGGTGCTGGCCGGGTTTCTGGCTGCCGTGTATACCGCATTTCTTTTCGGGCAGTGCGAGGGGCGCGATCTCTGGCAGACTCCGCTGCTGCCGGTGCATTTGATTGTGCAGGCACTGATGTGCGGAGCTGCCGTTCTGCCACTATTGCCTTCCAGTCTCGGAGGTTCGGCCCAGGTTCTGGCAGCCGCGAAGGTGGCTCTTGGATTCACGCTCTTTTTGCACTTGCTGATTGTGGCGGCTGAGTTCATGATGCCACACGCGACCGATAACTCCGCTTACGCGGCACGATTAATCACGCATGGTCCGTTCAGGCGCTGGTTCTGGGGCGGGACTGTGGGGCTCGGTGGAATTTTGCCACTTTGCCTTTTGTGGTTGGCGCCTTTTGATTTTTACAACACGGCAATTGCAGGTGTGCTGGCTCTCGCGGGATTGCTGATCTTTGAATGGTGTTTCGTCATGGCCGGGCAGAGCGTGCCTAACAGTTAGGTCCCGCAAGCAGGCCGTGGCAAGAGCCTGATTGTGACTTGGTTTTGAAAAGGCGCGGCTGTCCCCACATATAAAGCTTAACGCTTTGAGAGATTGGAATGAGCAATGAGTTCAACCGCGACGGGAGCCACCTGGCTTACTGTCCTCCCGTGGAGAAGTGGGAGGACTGGGTTGAGCTTGACCCCGAAGCCTGGCCGCGCCGGGTCGAGAAGCATTACTCCCTGGTTCCGACGATCTGTTTCAATTGCGAATCCGCATGCGGCCTGCTGGCTTATGTCGACAAGGAAACCGGGCAGGTCGCGAAGTTCGAAGGCAATCCCATGCATCCGGCGAGCCGCGGGCGACTTTGCGCCAAAGGGCCGGCCACGATCAACCAGATTCATGATCCGGATCGCGTGCTATATCCCATGAAGCGCAGCGGGGAGCGCGGAGCCGGGAGGTGGACGCGCACTTCGTGGGAAGAAGTGTTGGAAACCTTCGGAACACGAATTCGCAAGGCGATCCAGGAAGGGCGTGGCGAAGAAGTCATGTACCACGTTGGCCGGCCGGGACACGACTTCATCATGGAGCGGACACTGCAGGCTTGGGGCATCGACGGCCATAACTCGCATACCAATGTTTGTTCGTCGTCGGCACGGCTGGGTTATTTGTTGTGGCACTATGCGGACCGTCCGTCCCCGGATCATGCCAATGCGCGATTCATTCTTCTGCTTTCGGCGCATCTCGAATCGGGGCACTATTTCAATCCGCACGCACAGCGCATTATCGACGGAAAGATGGCCGGTGCGAAGTTGGCGGTGATGGACCCGCGGCTCTCGAATACGGCGAGCATGGCCGACTACTGGATGCCGACCTATCCAGGTACCGAAGCCGCGGTTTTGCTGGCGATGGCGAAGGTGATTCTCGATGAAAGCCTCTTTGACGCCACGTTCGTAAAGAACTGGACCAACTGGGAAGAGGTTGAAGTCGATGGTTTCGTGGCCAAAGGCCAGGGCTTTGCGGCCTTAATCGAAGCGCTGAAGAAACACTACGCGCGGTTCACGCCGGAGTTCGCCGAGAAGGAGAGCGGAGTCAAAGCGGAGGTTATTGTCAAGACTGCGCGCGAGATTGCGACGGCGGGAAGCCGCTTCGCGTCGCACCTGTGGCGAGGCAGTGCCTCCGGGAATTTAGGCGGATGGCAGCCGGCACGGGCGTTGATGCTGTTGCACGTGTTGACCGGATCGGTGGGAACCGAAGGCGGACACAATCTGAATGCTTGGAATAAGTTTGTGCCCAAGACGTTCAAGGTTCCTCCGCCGCAGAAGCGCTGGAACGAGTTGCTTTATCCGCGAGAGTGGCCACTGTGCACGCATGAGATGTCGTTCCTGCTGCCGCATTTTCTGAAGGAAGGTCGCGGGCGCATTGAAGCGTACTTCACACGCGTGTTCAATCCAGTGTGGACGTATCCCGACGGTTTTTCGTGGATCGAGATGCTGCATGACGAAGAGAAGTTCGGGCTGCATGCGGCTCTGACGCCGACGTGGAGCGAGACCGCGTGGTTCGCCGACTACGTATTGCCCATGGGGTTCAGCTCGGAACGCCACGATCTGATGAGTCAGGAATCGTACGCCGGGAAGTGGATTGGATTTCGCCAGCCGGTAAATCGCGTGCTGCGCGAACGGGCTGGAGAGAAATTCGAGTACACCTACCAGGCGAATCCCGGCGAGGTTTGGGAAGAGGACGAGTTCTGGATCAACCTGTCGTGGGCCATCGATCCCGATGGCGCGATGGGCATCCGGCAGTACTTCGAGTCTCCTTATCGACCCGGGCAGAAGCTCACCGTGGATGAATACTACGGCTGGATTTTCGACAACTCTGTTCCTGGTTTGCCGGAGACCGCGAAAAAAGAAGGGCTCACGCCGTTGCAGTATATGCGCAAGTACGGCGCCTTCGAGGTCACGCGGGACGTTTACAAGCAGAATGAGAAACCCGTGCCGGCGGCCGATCTCGCGGGTTCGCGGGTTGAGACGAATGGTGTGCTCACGAAGGCCGGGAAGCCGATCGGTGTGATGGTCGAAGACCAGCCGGTCGTCGGCTACAACACGCCTTCGCGCAAACTCGAGCTGTTTTCCAAAACCATGGTGGACTGGAAGTGGCCCGAGTTCGCGCTGCCCGAATATTTTCGCAGCCACATTCATCGCTCGGCACAGGCGGCTTCGCTGGGACAACCGGGGGAAGACTTCGACTCGAAGTACATGCCAGTCGTGGAGTGGCCGAAAGACGCGCGCGGAGACGTTTACACCCTGCTGCCGATCTTCCGGCTCCCGAATCTGATTCACACGCGCTCGGGGAATGCCAAATTCCTGTACGAGATTTCTCATAAGAATCCGCTGTGGGTGAATCCGGTGGATGCGAAGAAACTTGGCGGCGTCCGCACCGGCGACCTGATGAAGGTCCACACCGAGATCGGATATTTCGTGCTTCACGCCTGGGTCACCGAGGGGCTCACCCCCGGGGTCGTGGCTTGCTCTCATCATCTCGGGCGTTGGCGCATCAATAAAGAGGATCAGGTTGAGCGCATGTCGAGTGCGTGGGTTGATCTGAAAGAAGTGGGGAAGGGACAATGGAAGATGCGGCAACTGGAGAGCGTCTCGCCTTATGAGAGTGCCGATCCGGAGACCAAGCGGGTGTGGTGGAGCGATGCGGGAGTGCATCAGGACATCACATTCCCCGTGCATCCGGACCCGATCAGCGGAATGCACTGCTGGCATCAGATGGTGCGCGTGGAGAAGGCTGGGGCAGAGGATCGGTACGGTGACATTTTTGTCGATACAAATCTGTCATTCGCTGTTTATCAAAGGTGGAAAGCGCTTGTGCGGCCTGCGCCGGGGCCCGCGGGATTGCGGCGGCCGTTGTGGATTCCGCGAGTTGTGCGGCCGGACGTAGCGGCGTACTACATTACGAAGCCGTGATTCGTGGTGGTGCAACACGCATTTCGGGCGCCCACCAACGTGGCGGCGGGACGCCCCTTCGACGGGCTCAGGGGCAAGCTGCCACCACAACCCCCCGGGACGGCGTCGCTACTTTCTGGATTCCTTCTCTAGCGGCAGGGTGAACGAGAATACGGAGCCGCTGCCTAACTGGCTGACTACACCGATCGTTCCTCCGTGGGCTTCTACGATTACCTTCGCGATGGCCAGGCCCATGCCAGTTCCCGGTGCGCTGTAACGTTGGTGCTGGCCGCGATAGAACTTTTCGAAGATCAGTGACTGCTCGAAAGAATCGATGCCTGGGCCGCGGTCGGCGACGCTGGTCGTCAGAGGTCCATCCTTTACTTCGCTGGTCACTTTGATCGGAACGCCCGGGTCGGAATACTTTCCCGCATTTTCCAGCAGATGCATCAGGACTTCGCGAATCCGCTGCACGTCCATGCGCACTTTGGGTGCGTCGGGGGCCACAGTGATTTCTATCGGATGGTTCTCGAGGGACACTCTGGCATCTTGAAGAGCCGGCTCAAGGGCGTCCTGAATTACGTGTGGCTGCAAATCGAGTTTGAACATGCCGGAGTCGAGTTGCGCCATCTCTGCGGCTTCGCCGACCAGGCGGTTCAGGCGGTCGGTTTCTTCGTCGATGATGGTCAGCATCTCGCGTCGGCCTTGATCATCGAGAGTGGAGCCTGACAATGTGTGACGGAATCGAGCAGGGCGGTGCGCAGGCGTTCATGCTCCTGCTCGGCGCGATTCTTGCTGAGAGCTTCGAGGGCGCGGGCGCGCTCGATGGCTAGGCCAGCCAGGCTTCCCAAGGCATCGAGGGTTTCTCGCGAAAGTTCATCTCCCGTGACGCCGAGTGCTCCCACGGTGCGCATTCCCAGGCGCAGGGGCACATACGAGACGCCGGCCTGGGTAATGGGTTCTCCTCGCAAGAGGGTGGAGCGCAGAACGCTCTCTTCGAATTGTGAATCGGGCGATGCCCGATAGACGGTAGGGTGGTCTGCGGCCATCACCACAACGCTACCGACCGAGAACGTATCTTGCACATACTTCGGCAGGGCATTCAACATTTCAAGAACGTTGTCCGAAGCCAGCAGGCGCTGGCTCAGACCAAAAAGGCGTTCGACTTCGCGGCGGCGTTGCTTCGCGCCTTCGGCCTCGCGGCGGGCGCGTTCGGCTAAGTCGCTTGCAACCACAGCGGTCAGGAGAAAAGCGAACAAGGCTACCCAGTTTTGCGGATCGGAGATGGTGAACGTTCCGAACGGCGGCAGGAAGAAGAAATTAAACGCTGCAGTGGCGGCCACGGCCATCACCAAGGCGTAGCGCAATCCCCAGTAGGCCGAGGTCAACAGAACGGACACCAGGAACATCAATGCAACGGTTGTCTGATTGACATGCAGCTTGAAATCGACGGCCGTGATCGCGCCAATCGCCGCGAACACTAATGCGTAGCGTACCGCCTGCTTCCGCACCTCTGTCCGAATCCCGGTTTTCACACCCGCATTGTACGATGGACGTGACAATTCCGAGCTTGCGAAAGACAATAGCTGCAATGACGAAGACTCCCGAGGAGTGGCTGAACGAAATATCCGCGGAAAAGCCGCGGGGAATCTTCAAGCTGTTTCTCGGCTACGCGCCGGGCGTGGGCAAAACCTACAGCATGCTGAGCGAGGCGATCCGCCGCGCCAGTCGCGGGGAAGACGTGATCGCCGGCGTAGTAGAGAGCCACGGCCGCAAGGCCACTGCCGAGCTTGCCGCCAAGCTGGAGCGAACTCCCCCTCGCAAACTCGAATACAAGGGCACCACGTTTGACGAGATGGATGTGGACGCCATCCTGGCCCGTAAGCCTTCGGTGGTGGTGGTCGACGAACTGGCCCACACCAACATCGAGGGCAGCAAGCATGCCAAGCGCTACGAGGATGTCATGGAACTGCTCGAGGCCAAGATCGATGTGCTCTCCACCATGAATGTGCAGCATGTTGAAAGCGTCGGGCCGACGGTGCAACAGATCACTGGCGTCCAGGTCCGAGAAACGGTTCCGGACTGGATCATGCAGCGGGTGGATGAAATCGTGCTCGCCGATCTGACCCCGCAAGCTCTGCAGAAGCGCATGGAGCGTGGCGACATTTATCCCGTGGATCGGGCGCAGCGGGCCCTCTCGCATTTCTTCCGGCCGGGAAACCTGATCGCATTGCGCGAACTGGCGCTGCGGCAGGTCACTGGAGTCGTGGACCGCAGCCTCGATGCTTTTCTGGATAAGGACGACACGCAGCCGGCACACACCGTGCGTGAACGCATCGGCGTGTGTGTCAGTTCGAATCCGGCGGCTCAATATCTAATTGCGCGCGGCTCCCGCATGGCGCAGGCCATGGGCGGCGAGTTCTACGTGTTTTACATCGACGTCGGACGCGATACCAGGCCGGAGGATCAAAAGAGTCTGGCCGAAAATATTCGATTCGCCGAGAACCTGGGCGCCCGTGTCATGCGCGGCACGGGCCGAAGTATCGCCGATGGCTTGGCTCACCTGGTACGCGAGCATCACATCACACAGGTGATCTTCGGCCGTTCCGCACGCACCGGCTGGCAGAGATATCTTTACTTGTCGGCCATCCAGCGCTTCCTTCGCGACTCGCCATCGGTCGATGTGCACATCGTGACGCAGGAGGCTCGCTGATGGCCGACCGGCCGCACATCCTCGTGGTGGATGACGAG
>WNGK01015561.1_pt1 | contig 12746 bp, 6 predicted proteins | sample 5400601 | NCBI WGS metagenome assembly WNGK01 (sample SAMN13153376, study PRJNA577476) | soil metagenome | isolation source: 60 cm soil or saprolite under Garry oak tree replicate 1 | place: USA:California | collected 2016-06-15 | reverse complement strand
ACGGTGGAGCGGCTTCTCCAGCATTGGCGGCAGCTTCGTGAGCAATCCTGCCGTCATCATCAACGCCGGCGCTCTGAATATCTTTGAACGCGGCCCGGACAACCAGATATATACCGAGTACAATGGCGGCAACGGCTGGTCAGGATGGAGCAGCAGCCTTGGCAGCCATCAGATGAAAGGCAATCCGGCAGTTATTCACTACGGCTCGGAGATGGATGTCTTCGCTCTCGATACTAACAACGTGCCGTACAAAGCCACCTGGAACTCGTCAATCGGCTGGGGCAGCGGCTGGACCAGCATGGGTAATTTCATGGCGAGCAGTCCGGCAGCGATACAGTACGGCTCGGAAATGGATGTCTTTTACCGTGGTGGAGATAACAATATCTACAAGAATACCTGGAATGGCAGTAGCTGGGGCGGCTTTGGCTCACTCGGCGCACCCAGCGGCACTACGGTTGTCGGCAACCCCAGCGTACTGAGTTACGCTGCCGAGGGCGAGTACAATATCTTTGTCAACACCTCGTCCGGCCACATTTACAAACGCACCTGGAATGGCGCGGGCTGGAGCAGCTGGACTGACATGGGCGGCGGTTTCACTGGTAACCCCTATGCCACGACGTACGGCAGCGATATGGAGGTATACGCCAGAGGCACGAACAACCAGATATACACCCGCTACTGGAGTTACGGCGGCCAGTTCTGGAGCGCTTGGTCTAGCCTTGGCGGCACCTTGGCTAGCGACCCATATGCACTACAGTACGGCACCTCCGAGCTTGATGTATTTGCCACCGGTACCGACGGCAAGACGTACAAAGACACCTTCAACCCTACGAACGGCTGGGGTGGGTTCTCCGTGCTGAACTAAAGCGGCTGTAACCTTCATGTGGGGGATGACAGGCACACACTCATAACTTCGTGCCAGCTGCAAGGGCTTGTCTTGGAGTGATCTGGTAAGCTCGGAACAGGAAACGACAGCCAAACTCGACACGATGCTAGCCCTTTTTGTGTTTAGCCACGCCGACAATTACCTAGCAATGGCGTATATGCCAAGCGCCTAGCACGCCACCCGCCTGCCAACCCGCCTAGCAACGCGCCCGCTGCTAAGGGGGTTGGGAGGGCTTGACCGTGCTAAGCGGTACGTATACACTAGAGGTATAGCAACCTAACGGAAGGAGCTATATGCAAGCAGAACCTCAAAAGAACATATATGCCGCCGAGCTAGGTAGTCGTGGCGGCATAAACGCATGGAGCAGTTTAACGCTGCTGAGCGCAGCGCGCTTGCCAGACACGCCGCGCGGTCACGCTGGCACCCACGCGAAGCCCTGGCAGCACGAGAACGCGCCCAGGAAATTACTTACCTTATCAAACAGGCATTAAAAGACGGCAAGCAACTACCCCTCGTCTGAGCGCAACCTCTAGCACGTATATTTATGAGCCTGAGAATGATTCCTCCGTTTTAACAATCCAAACGCCTTGTAGCGCCTTTCAATAGGCTTAGTGCCAATTTAAGATATGTTCAGTTTTTGCTGAAGTTCGGGGATTGCTTCCTGAATTGCCCAGTAGCCAACGTTATCTCTCGCCCAGCTTAGCTTTTCGATCTCGTCCGCGATTTCTTTATATTGGTTTGCTTTTTGTTCCTCATTACTTAGCCAGAGCAGAAAGTATAAGTGTAAAAGCATATGCACATAGTGGTTTGCTTCGTAGATGAACTTGTTTAAGCTAAAATCATCAATTGAATTGAGCCAGCGAATTGTTGCATCTTTGGCATCTTCCTCTTGCTCATTAAGACCCTCTATGGTAATTGAGACGCTCGACCTAATGGTAGAGAGCAATTCGCTGGAAGTGTCATGGATTTTGTTGAGGTGACTGAGCCACTCTGACCAGCTCTTGCCACCATCTATGAAAAACCTTACCTTTGTGGCAGACAGAATCTCACTGGATATGGATTCCAATTCTTGGTAATAGTTAGAATTCTCGCCTAGTGTCCTTTTGACTTTATTGAGGTTGCTCTCGATAGAGTCGCGGCTACTTTCCAATTCTATTTTTAGCCTTTCAAGCTGAGGATCAACCTCCTTTTGCTCGTATAAGTTCAAACTGCTCAGAATACTCATAAGCACATTAGTAATCCATGATACAACTTCGATCTGCTCACGATTGTCATTCTTGAGGGGTTCGAGTTCTGTTTCTAGGATTGGCTCGCGATTTGCAAAATATTCCTTAAAGCGAGCCTTTACTTCCTCAGGCTCTGCGGGTCGTGACGTTGTGCCTTCACGAATATACGGTTTGCCCTGGACATAGTAAATTGGCTCACCCTCAAGTACATCAAGTCGGATCAGGCTTAGGCCAGTAGTGGAGTCAACGAAATGATAAGACTTCCAATAGACCTTTGGCTTAATTCTCCCCATAGCCCGTTCAAACAGTTTCTCTTGCCATGCTTGGTGCGGGCCACCAATACCCTTGACTATCCTGTCATCACTAATACCTATATAAATTTTGCCGCCAATGGAGGCAAAAGCTGCTAGTTCATGAGAAAGGTCATCTTTCCATGAATCTGCTATCTTCTCATCCAGACAACTATAGTCATAGTCTTTGAACTCTATGTGCCAGGACTCCCCCTCAGCCAAGTCTAGCTGAAGCTGATCGGCAAGTTCTTTATCATTATACCTAATGCGCATTAAACACCCTCGGGACGTTTGTCGAGCGCCTCATGAAACTTTGTAATTACCCGATTCTAGTTGTTTTCGGGTTCGCCTTGACATGAGGAAAGAGACACGATCTGAAGCCATTGTAGCATACCAAAGCAATACGTCCTTATCGCAGCTCTCATAGAGGGCACGTACCCCCTGCGCGAGCCCAGAGTAACTTACGGTCATAAACAGTTATAGGCATGGCTCATTTTACGTAACCTATTCTATTGAGGAGCAATGAAAAGCCCCTGAACTATGGATGGAGTATCCACCTATCAGCCAAGGATACTTAGGGTCACTGGTTCTGATTATGATCGTTGTTCAAGGCGGGAGCCCCAGATCACGCCGATTTCGCAAGTGGGATTTAAGCGAGTTCCTATTTGTTCCCAAAACGGCCGATTTTAGATATCTACTATTTGTTGATTTTTCATTTAAATCAACATCGTAATCATTTACAAATGAATAAATTAGTCTATATGATGGATTTTCGTAGAAAAAATTACAACTTTTTCACAATCATGTTATTAAAGTTACAAAATGTGAGATGATCCGTTTCAGTTAATGGCTCTCCTAAAAATGAGCCACATTCCAAAGATAAGAGATCGGAGTTAGACATCTTTTACCACATTTAGCATGCCTAACTTTAGCCCAAAGTAACGGCCACCTGAGCGCTTATCAATCTTTAATGTACCTACAGACCAAAGAAAGTTGTGTGATGTACCGTGATGCGAAAGCGTCAAGGGCAACAGCGCTCTGGTCAACAAATACTATGGGCCAGAGCCTCAACTACCTCGTGATGCAGACCAACGGCAACCTTGTTGCATACAATACGAGCATCACGGCTATTTGGGCTACGAACACCAACGGCAAGATTTAGATGCGACCTATGCAGATATTCAGTTTATCTCGGACGGTGCAGAGGTTCGCTAACGGGGCAGAAGGGGGAAGAGCCTTGAAGAATCGCGATTCAGTCCGCCACGTCGTCACTCTAGCCCTCCTCGCGATCGTCATCGCCGCCGTCAGCGCCCTCACCCTGTCAGTCGTGCGGTCAGCGACGCCCTACGGCTGGGCGTCGACCACCTCCGACGTCAGTCCCGTCCGTTCTGGCGCCGCCGTCGCCCAGGACGGCACGGTCTCGCCATCGCAGGTCCTGCTCTTCGGCGGCAAGGCTTCATCCGGTCTCGTCAACGACACCTGGCGCTGGAACAGCACCGCATGGACGAAGCTCAACCCCTCCACATCTCCGACCGCCCGCTCTGGCGCGACCCTGGTCTACGACCCTGCCCACCGTCAGGACGTCCTCTTCGGTGGCACTGGATCCAAAGGCGCACTCGCCGACACGTGGCGCTGGAACGGCACCACGTGGACCCAGCTCACCATGACGACGTCGCCGTCAGCGCGTAGTGGCGCCGGCGCGGCGTTTGATCCCATCACGAATCAGATCGTCCTCTTCGGCGGCCTCGGCAGTGCCGAGAACAACGACACCTGGACGTTCGGCGCGACCACCTGGACGAAGCTCACGTCCGCGCAAGCTCCGTCGGCACGCGATTCCTTTGGATTCGCGACGGGTGGTGACGGCAGCCTCGTGCTCGTCGACGGCAAGAGCGGGAGCACTGCGGTCAGCGGCACCTGGGTGTGGCAGACTATGCCAGGTGCTCCGCAATCCGTCACAGCGACTGCGCAGAACCGCCAGGCGACCGTGAGCTGGTCGGCGCTGTTGAGTGGCGGTTCGCCGATCACATCGTACACCGTCACCGCATCGCCGGGTGGCGTCATCGCAACCTCGACGTCCACCAGCGTGACCGTCACCGGCTTGCAAGTCGCCACCACCTACACGTTCACGGTCACCGCGACAAATGCGCTCGGCACCGGCGCTGCATCAGCGGCATCGAACAGCACCACCACGTGGACGTATGCGAGCGCGCCGCAGAACGTCACCGCGACCGCGGGGAACGCGCAGGCGACAGTCTCCTGGCAGACGCCGTCGTCGGATGGCGGCAGCGCCATCACCGGGTACACCGTGACGCCATACATCGGGGCCACCGCACAACCCGCAACCAATGTAAGCGGCACGACGCTCTCGACGACGATCTCCGGGCTCACCAACGGCACTACGTACACGTTCGCGGTGGCGGCGACCACCGTCGTCGGTACGGGGCCGACGGCGACGTCGCGGGCCGTAACACCGGTGACCGTCCCGAGCGCGCCGCAGAACGTCAGCGCAGTCGCAGGCAACGCGCAGGCTACAGTGTCCTGGCAAGCACCCTCGTCCACCGGCGGCTCGCCGATCACCGGATACGTGGTCACAACCTTCATCGGCACGGCACAGCAATCGAAAACCACGGTTGACGCCGCAACCAACAGCACCACCATCACGGGGCTGACGAACGGCACGACGTACTCCTTTAGCGTTGTCGCGACCAACGCCGCCGGAACAGGCCCATCGTCGAGCACTTCGGCGACTCCAAGCAACCTGCCGAGTGCGCCGCTCAACGTCAGCGCCACCGCCAGTGGATCGGATCGCGTGACCGTCTCGTGGCAGACACCAGCATCTGAGGGTGGCAGCCCGATCATCAGCTACATGGTGACGCCGTACCAAGGCACCACCGCACTCGCGCCGGTCACGACCACGACGAGCCCGGTCACCGTCACGGGGCTTATCAGCAGCAGCACATACACCTTCAGCGTCGCCGCGGCCAACACTAATGGCACGGGCGCGGCAGCAACGTCGTCACCGGTGACCACCGCCATCACGGCGTGTCCGGTCGCGGGCGCAACGGATGTCTGGACCGGCGCGGCGGGTACCACGTCGTGGACCACCGCCAACAACTGGTCGGCCAGTCACCAGCCGTTCTCGACCGATGTTGCTTGCCTGCCTGCAGGGACGTTCGGTGCCACCAGCATTTCCGTGCCGTCAACGACGGTGAAGCAGTTGATCTCATACAAGCCGCTGACCATTGCCAGCGGTCTCACTACGACGAATGGTGCGGACTTCGAAGCCGACGCAACCTGGACGGGTGGAATCTTCGTCGGTCCGAGCATGATGATTGGTAGCGGTTCCACAATCACGATCAACGGGCAGATCACGCTTTTCGGTTCGCTCGCCGTGACCAACGCCGGCACCGTGCAGATCGTGAACGGTACCTATCCGATCGGCGTGTCGCAGTCATGCGGCACTGGCAACACGGCGTCGTGGACGAACACGGGTACGCTCGCTTTTGCGGATCCTGGTTCGACGGCGATGAGTCTCTGCTCCGGATCGTTCACGAACGCCGTCGGCGGCATCATAATTCACACCGGGGCCGGCACAGACTACATCAGTTCTGCGGAGATCAGCGACGCCGGTAACATTCTGTCGCCGATCGGCGTGCTCGTGCTGAGCACGAATGCAGGCTCGCTCACCGGCGGCACCATCGGTGGCGGCGCAGGCCAGGTCGTGCTCAGCGGCACGGTGAGCACCACGTCGTCAGTCATCGTCGCTGACAACGTCTGGGTGGTTGGTACGCTCACGGGATCGACTGTCGTGCCGGCGGGTGCAACGCTGCACGTCGGGTTCGACGCCAACTACCAAGTGGGATACGCCTCCAGCATCACCGGCAGTGTCAACGGCGCCGGTTCACTGAGTGTGGCCGGGCACTACTACTCCTCGATCTACGGTCCCGGCACCACGTCCATCGCGACCATCGCCGCCGATATCAATGTTCCGGCGATGACGCTCGGCGACTACACAGCGTTCGCGACCAAGCCAGACGGGACTCCCACTGTGATCGGTAGTGGCACTGCGGTGAATGTCGCCGGCGCCGTCACGCTCACCGGCTCGGTTGCCGTCGTCAACAGCGGCGCGATCACCGTCTCCCAGGGCTACCACTCGGCCAACCCATCCAACCTCTCCGGCGGTCTCTCCTCGCCGTGCAACGTCCCGGACACGCCCGCACTGACAAATAACGGCTCAATAACCTTCACTGATCCTTACGGCAGCGCCAGCATCAGCCTGTGCACCGGCTCGATAACGAACACCAACAGCGGCACGCTCGGGCATACCGCATCCGGTACAGACACAATTTCGGCGTATCAGCTGACGAATGCCGGTACGGTAACCTCGCAGGCTGGCGTGCTGGTCTGGAGCAGCCCGAACGGACAGATCACCGGCGGCCAATTTGCCGGCACGCCCGGGCAGATCGTGATCAACGGCACGTCGACCGTCAGTTCGTCGGCCACCGTCGGCGACAACGTCTGGGTGGTCGGCACGCTGACTGGCACGACCACGGTGCCGGCCGGTGCCACGCTGCATGTCGGCTACGACGCGCAGTACCAGACCAACGTGAACAATTCCGCGGGTATTATTGCCGGTAGCGTCAACGGCGCCGGGTCGCTGAGTGTGGCCGGCTTCTACTACGCCTCGATCTACGGCCCGGGCACGCAATCCACCGCGACCGTAGCCGCCGACCTGAACGTTGCATCAGTCACGATGGGGGACTATACGACGTTCGCTGCGAAGACGGACGGCACAAGCCTGCAGATCGGCGGCGGCACAGTGCTGAACACGGCCGGAGACGTGACTATGACCGGATCGGTCGCGGTGGTGAACAACGGCACCGTGAACGTGACACTGGGCTACCACGCCGCGAACCCGTACAACCTCTCCGGCGGCATATACTCCCCCTGCAACGTCCCGGACACGCCGAGCTGGACGAATGGCGGCATCCTGAACTTTACTGACCCATACGGCAACGCCGCGGTCAGCCTCTGCACGGGTATCATAACCAACAGCGGCTTCATCGGCCATACGGCCCCGGCCACCGACAGCCTCAGCGCGGCGCAGCTCATAAGCACCGGCACCGTGACATCGCAAGCCGGCGTGCTGGTCTGGAGCAGCCCGAACGGACAGCTCAACGGCGGCCAGGTCTCCGGCAGCACCGGCCAGGTCGTGCTCGCCGGCACAACAACCGCGACGGTGTCGGCCGTGGTCGGCGACAACCGGCAGCACGGTGGTACCCGCCGGAGCCACGCTGCACGTCGGCTACGACGCGAAATATCCGTACTCCGGCGCCAATGCCGGGACGATCAGCGGCACCGTGAGCGGCGCGGGCACGCTCAGCGCGGCCGGCTTTTACTACACCTCGATTTACGGCCAGGGCACACGGTCCACGGCCACCATCGCCGCCGACCTGAATGTTAACACTGTCACGCTCGGCGACTACACCACCTTCGCGGACAAGCCTGACGGAAGCGGCCCGCAGATCGGCAGCGGTACAAACGTTACCGTGGCCGGCGACGTAACGCTCACTGGTTCGGTCGCGCTCGTCAATAATGGCACTATCAATGTCACGCTGGGCTACCACGCCGCTAACCCGTACAACCTAAACGGCGGCATCTATTCGCCGTGCAATGTGCCGGATACGCCCTCGCTGACCAATGCCGGCACGCTGACCTTCACGGATACCGGCCAAGCTGCGGTCAGCCTCTGCACTGGCACGCTCACCAACAGTGGCACCGTTGGACATTCAGGCACGTCAACAGATACGATCACAGCCACACAACTGGTAACCACCGGATCCATTCAGCCGCAGGTCGGCGTATTGGTCTGGAGCAGCACTAACAGCTCCGTTTCTGGAGGTAGCGTCGGTAACGGTATCGGCCAGATCGTGCTCACCGGCACGATTACGGCAACCAATGCAGCCGCGATTGGGGACAATACGTGGGTTGTCAATGGCACGCTTGGCGGCACAACAGTTATATCAGCAGGGGCGACACTGCATGTTGGCTACGACCCAAATTACCAGTACAACTTCAACGGGCCAGAAGGCACGGTTACTGGCAATGTCACTGGCGCCGGTACACTCAGCGCGGTCGGCCACTACTACAACAACTATCCGTTCGGCAGCAATACAGCGAACGCCATCGTCGCGGCTGACCTGAACGTGACGAACGTGACCCTCGACGCCTACACGACGCTCGGCATCAAACCGGACAGCACGCCGACCGCAATCGACAGCGGCACGACCGTGACCTTAGTAACGACGCCAACACTTGCCAGCAACCTAGTGCTTAACAATGCCGGGACCATCGATTTCCATACCAACGGCTACTTTACCTGCACCACTTGTACGGTGACGAACCAGCAGGGCGGCAACTTCATCGTCTACAACCCGGACGGCAGCTTTACTCACGGATTCGTTATTAACGCCGGGACGTTTGACAACGAAGGGACTATCAAGCTCACTGGCTACATGCCGGGCACCTGGGTGGTCGCCGGGCCCAATGTCACGTTACCGAATGTCGGCCTCGGTAATGGTGAAACTGATGGGCTCCGGCAGCCATCATGGATTCAGAATCTGCAAACCAACAGCACGCTGAATCAGATTGCCAGCTCACTAACGCAGTCGGGCGGCCTGTACAGCCTCGGCAATAAGGCGATCATGTACGCGGTTGCGGCACTGAAGAACATAGGCGTTGGTCAATGCGTGAACGTGAACGTCAGCCTTGGTGTTCCCGGCAGCTCAGTCGGCTTATGCCTGGTTGTCGACCCGGCCGGCAACGAATCCGTTGCCGTATCGGTTTCCGGCGGTTTCAGCGGCGATGTGTCCTATCCGCCGTCGCAAAACTGGGATGCGAGCAAGCTATTGAAGGAACCGGAGTACTCGATTGATGCGGGCGCCATGGTGCTCTGGAAAGCCGATCCGGTCAACGGCCAAGGTTTTAATGCCTATACCGATCTTGACGGCCTGTCGGTATGCCAGAACGGGGCCCTCGTATCGCCGGATTTCATCGGCGTGACCGGTCAGCACTGCTGGGGGCCCGAAGACGGCGTGCAGTTCAAGCTTGGCATCCTGTCGACGAATCAACCAGGCGTGCATTCCGGCTACGTCGGCGTGGTCGTCGGTACGCCGGGCGCCACCACCGGCATGGTACTAAGTTATTCGGTTACGCTGAGCTGTGCGCAGTGGTATAGCGCGACTGGCCAAGCCTGTCCGCCGGTCAATGCGACGCCGCCCTCGATCTCCGGAACGACGTCTGTCGGCAGCACGCTGCAAGTTGACACCGGCCAGTGGACAACGCCTGACCCGAGCCAGCCGCTTACCTATAGGTACCAGTGGGGCCGCTGCACGTCGTCCAGCGCTAGCTCGTGCTACCAGATCAGCGGCGCGACCAGTAATACCTATACCGCCACCGACGCGGACAGGAATTACTACCTCACCGTCTGGGTCACGGCAACGAATGCGAGCGGCACGTCGCAAGCAGTAGCAGCCACGCCGGTCGGACCGGTTCAGTAGTTGGATGCGCGGGGCGGCATCACACGATGCCGCCCCGCTTCGCGTAAGCGATCCATGTGCTGAGTGTCGGGCTTTAACGGCGTGCGGCCCGCGATGTTCCCTAAGATTCACGGATTCTACTCGAACTGTTCAGTTACGTCACCAGTAACCCCGGGACATCGCAGGCGCTGCTTGAGAAGCTTCAACCCAACCCATCACAGCAATCGAGGCTGATTAGCCAACTCGTACTTTAATATCTACGGAAACGAGTGGCTGATCCTGCAACCCTTTGGGAACGTATGGCAACAGATCAAAGGTGACTATCAGTCACAATAGTTGACAATTGCATGCTCAATTGCTTGAAAGTCTGCACGTTACGCCGCTGATCGTCTGCGTTTGTGTAGAGCGCTATGTCCCAATAATGAGGGTATTTGGAACATACTTCTGAATCCCTTTGGTTCGACAGTGCAACTTCAACCTTACCAACTCTACTAACAAACAGTGAGAACAAAGGCAAAGCCTGGTTGCCGATTGATGAGGAGGGGGATGATGCAAGACCTGACTTGAAATCACCTGTTTGCGGGCAAATGGACGTTGCCTATTCCCTACACATATCCACCCGTCCCCTTATTGACCTTCACATAGATAGTCTCGTAGATTCGGTTCGTCTCCTTGTTCGTCATACTTCGTTCAAGATGACGCAACGTAATCCGCACCAGCACATTCTTTTGTGATGGCTGACAACCGAGCCGCACACGGATGTTCTCCGGCAGTTCAGTGTATGGCGTTTCGCTCAGAACTTCCACGCTTTCCAATGTATCTAACGTATCGCCAAGCGCCTGGCGGATGTCGTCGCTGATATCTTCCTCCACGTAGCCTTGCGGCACGCTATACGATAGATCACGTTTAATCGCAGGTTGCCTAGACACCTCATGGTACGGCTCAAGGTTCGTCATCTGTCCAGCAATTCTCGGATGAGTTGAGCGCAAGTAGCGTATGTCTGGGATACCTTTCAGCGTCATGACAAGACGATCCAAGCCCATGCCAAGCGCCCAACCTGAGTGTATCTTGGGATCAAGATCGGCACGTTCTAAAATCTCGTCCTTAATGAGGCCACATTCCAGTATCTCGATGTCACGATCACCTCTCACGGCGTTTACTTCGATACCGCCCTTCGTATATGGGTGAGGCGAGTCAACAATACGAAGGTGCCAACCAGGTGCGGCCGTAACTGCAACGCCTTTAACAACAGTGAGTAAATCGTCTTTTACAAGAGGCTGACGAGCGACGTTCTTCGCGACCCGCCACATCTCCAACATGTGTACTTCACTGACGTGTTTTTTGTCTGATACGTCGCGGCGGTACGCTAACCCAGGCAGCAGAATGACCACATCTTCCCAGTCATCTTGTCCTGCAAGTTCCCGCAAGATGCCGGGCAAATGGGCACTCGTGTGGGTGCGGAGCATGTGCGTCTCATCTACGTAATGAGTGTACGTCGATGAGCGGCTGACATTATCCGCTGCTATAAGCAAATTGTCATAGTTATCTTCAGCTGTAACGATTGGGTCTTTACAATAGACCCGTACATCGCTTTGCGGATGGGTTGAGCATATGTACTCGGCAATTTTTTCATACACCATCTTGATGGCGTGTGGTTGCGGCGATTGTGTTAGATCTGTAATCGCCAGGTACTTATCCAGAGCCTCTCTACTAATAGGCTCGATATACATTTTCATAGATGTAAGCCTCCTTCTTTAGGAGTATTTACTAAATGTTCTCTCCATCAATTTCGTTCTACATTTAGTTTACTATACGAACAAAAGAGATCTCACTGCGAACACGTCATACTTCCACCCTCCGCAAACAGATCAGCAAACATGCCAGCTCAACCATCGCCTGGAACATACACTTCTTCCGTTCCCAGCGGTAGCGCAATTTGCGGAAGTACTTCAGCCAGGCATTGGTGCGTTCCACGAGTGCCCGAATCGTTTCGGTAAATGTACGCGCTTCGCAGTTCCGGCGGCAAAACTTGATGCAGCCGTGTGGGAAGTGATGGAGCAGTTGGCCGACCACATCGCGCTTATCGAGAGATCTATACGCTTAGCTATGGAGAATCGTTCGCTCGATGAAGACTTACGGGCGACGGAAAGTGCGCTGGCTAACTGGAAAGCCAGTGTAGAAAACTACGAGGGCGACCTGCAAGACAGTAGTTTACGCGGCAGCACCAGAGCGGGTATCCGTCACCTGCTTGACGCCGCCAATGCTATGGTCGAAGAGCTGGAAAATCAGCACGCGGATCTGCTGATGCACTCCATTGACCGGGACAAAGTACATGCCGAATACGAGAAAGTCCTGACCTGGTGCAAAAAGATCAAGTGCGAACGGGAAGAACTGACCTACACCTAAAAAACGGGACTTCCTGTACATGTTAGGGGCTACCGTCTTGGTACATAAACAAGTGTATGTAGGTGCCGAGCCCACCTGGGACATCCGGGTCGCCTTACCGAAAGTGCAAGAAATCATCTATCAGGGGAAGGACGGTGACGCATTTGGAAATTCTCTTTCCATAGATATGAACGGGCGAGCATCTCTTCTGCGCTTTTCATGGAGAAATCTGTCGCGTTTCCGCCTAGAATGTAGGCGAGTTCGCGTACACGTTGTTCTGGACGCAACTCGTTTACAAGTGTAATCGTGCGTTCGTCATAGACCTGCTTATTGACATTGTAATGGGTATCTGCAAATGCCGCAATCTGGGGTAAGTGTGTGACACAAATTACCTGGTGGTTGCGCGTCAGTTGCCACAATT
>WNGK01006059.1_pt1 | contig 12746 bp, 13 predicted proteins | sample 5400601 | NCBI WGS metagenome assembly WNGK01 (sample SAMN13153376, study PRJNA577476) | soil metagenome | isolation source: 60 cm soil or saprolite under Garry oak tree replicate 1 | place: USA:California | collected 2016-06-15 | reverse complement strand
TTCCTGACCGTCGCAAGGTTGGCCTGAAGGTCCTTGTTGTCGGGGTAGGCCGCCTCAACGGCATCCACGAAGGCGACAGCCCGGTCGGCCTGGGACCCCTTCTGCCCGGCGAAACGGTGCGCCGCCTCAGCGCTCCAGGGGACGATGGCCACGCCGCCCCTCTCTCCTCCTCCATGCCTGAGGACTTGCCGATGCTTCCCTTCATCCCGCATGGAGATCACCGCGCAGCGCACGGTGGCAGGGACCGTCACCCCCTGGCCGAGCTTCCGGAATCGCTCCCGGAAGCTGGGTCGGTCCTTCGCGAGATCGGGATTGGCCAGGAGCTTGAGGACGGCGACCCGCCGGTTCCCCTCGACGACCGTGTAGGTGATGGCGTTCTTGTCCTTGAGGACGAGCAGCGAGTCGATGGGGCTGAGCCCGTGGGCAACGATGGTCCTCCGCGAGCTTGACGAGCTTGCTGCCCTCCTCGTCGATCAGGGCGTTGATGGTTTCCCGCTGGCCAGCGACGGGCGCGTGGCGCGGGTTCTTTTGGTCGAGTTTGAGGTCCGCCACTCCAAGGTCGTCGTAGTGCATAGCCCGAAGTATCCCTCAAGCTGAGGGGCCGCCGATAGCGGCCGGGAATCCAGTCTGGCAGCAGGGTACGACGGCCATGGAGCGAAGCGGCATCAAACGCGGCCGTTGCTGCGAGCGCGGCTGGCCGCGTCCACGAGCCGCGCGCCAAGCGTGAGGCCGACCCTTCACCGCCGCCACGGGTAGCGGCGGCGATAGCGCCAGAGACGCACCGCTCGGACCGGGTGACGAATCCACCAGTTCCGCCGACGGAAGCCTCGATGCGTCCTCATCCTTGGACAAGGTAGCCAGCGGCGGCTCATCCGGGACGGCGCGTGCTCACCAAAGGGGTTGGACTCCATCACCGATGGCCTACTGTGTCCGAATGCTTGTGCTGACCTGGGAGAGCAAGGTGCTGGCAGTCGCTCTCGCGGTCGCCGCGCTCGGCGGCGCATACAGGGCCATCAGGGTCTGGGGCCGCGACCTCGCGTCGCTGATCCGACGAGCGCGTGCAGCCGGGCGCCGGCGCCGGTCCGCTCATCAAGTCGAGACGGTTTCTGGGCCGGCCCCTGAGCATGTCCGCGTCCTCGACGCGGTCTGTGCGTACTTCCGCCAACAGGGCAAGCGGGCGCCGTTTCGGGTCCTCGACAAGCAGCTGGATCTCGACGGGTTCGAGCTGCGACCAGCCGCGGAGTCCATGCCGAAGGGCCTCCTCTTGCCCGACGTCGGGTACCGCGGAGGGTTCTTCCGCGACGACGACGAACTGCTCGTCACCGTCGAAGGCCTCCGGTTCTGCCACGGCGGCAAGGCGATGCTCGATTTGCTGGCGCGGGCGGTCGGGTACATGGCCGAGCGGGAGAGGCCGTTCGTCCCTTCGGACGAGCAGCCCGACCTCGTGATCACCGTCCGCGAGTTCGGGGAGGAGCTTGGACTCGATTCGCGAGAGCTCGCACAGCTCTGGTTCCTGTTGCACGAGTGCGAACCCCACGTGTGGAGGCGTATAGGTGGGACTCCTGGAGACCCATGGGAGATCGCCATCGATACAGCGAACGTCCGCCGCTTCCGGGGCGTGCGCACTGGCGAGGCGTACCTCCAAGCTCGCGCGGCCCAGTCAATCGGGCGTCAGGTGCAGGGGAGGGCGCACCCCGTCCCGTCAGGGAGCACCGGAACCGGCTCAACTCGATGGTGGCGGAGCACCGCGTTCAAGATCGCCCTCGCGGCGGCGGTCGCGGGCTCGTTGGTGCCGTGGATTTTGGACCGCGTTGCGCCACCCCACAGCGGCGCAAACTTCACGACCCAGGGCCCGGCCAATATCGAGGAGGTGGGGCGTCTGCGGCTCACTCCGCCATCACCGCGAGCCGGTCAGACGGTCTCGGCGTCGTTCACGGTCGCCAACCAAGGCCCGGTTGCAAGCACCATCCTGATGCTCGAGGCGGGTGGGAGACTGGATCCGTCCGGACAGGCGTGCGTGCCGGGCGCCGGGACTCCCCCGTGGGCCCAAGGCGCGCAGGCGAACTTTCCTGGCTTGGCGAATGTCGTTCTCCAGGCCGGAGCGACGGTGACCTACCGCCAATCCCTCACCTACCAAACGCCCGGGCGGTACTTCGCCGAGCCCGTGATGGAAATCTCCGGTTCCGGCGGAGTCAACTGGGTGGGCATCGCCGGCGCGAACCGCGTCTGCCTCACGGTCGCACCCTGATCATCGAAGATCGCTCGCTGAACGAGGGGGGTCGAGGCTAACGAACCTCCAGTTCCCCATCCGTGGTGCCGCGACGACCGGCCCTCCCGTTCGCGTAGCTACTGGAGCGCCCTTCGGAGCTGGGGACTGACGCGGTCCACGTAGGCATGACCCATTCCGCCGGCCATCTTCGTGAGGCTCAGCCACCCCCGGGCCTCGAACCGATCCAGGACGGCCTCGACGAGCGGCACCGGGCGCCCGGTCACCACCGCGATCCCCGAGTCGGTGGCTCCCTGGCGAACCTCGGCCGCGACTGCCCTGACCATCTCGTCGTAGTCGGGCAACGTCGCCTCCGCGGAGACGAGCAGTCCCTCGGATGTCGCCGTCACGGCGAGCATGCCGTTGAACCGCGGGTTCAACGCTCGAGGGGCGTTCACGTACCCTTGTTCCGCGAGCACCTCAAGTGACTCGGTGAAGGCCTCTTCGGACAACCCCTCCTTCGCTGCGGTGGCCGCCAGGTCTCCGAGATCGAGAAAGGCATCGGGTGCCCCCAACGTACCCGCACAGATCAGCCTTAACACGACAGCGTCGGTCGGGGGGAGGCCCGCCACCGCCGTGCCTGTCGTGTAGGCCGGGGCTTCCCCGAGCGGTGGGGCAGCACTCACGTTGAAGATGGCTCTAAGGATCTCGTCGGCCGCGCGATGGAATTCGTCTCGTCCCACACGAATCTGGAAGAGGTGTGCCACGGCCGGAGGTATCGGGCAACCACCGACGATGACCGGGATGAGTCGACACTCCTCTTCGATGCGCTTCACGGTCGCCGCATCGAGCTCGTCCTTGACCCACTTGCTCTCGGAGGTGTTCGCCGACAGCACGGCCAGGACGATTTCCGCCTCCTTGAGTGCACCGCCATGGATCCTGTTGACGAGGCTGTCGCCCCCGTGAAGCTCCCAATCCGAGAGCCAGACATCGACACCGCTCTCCCTGAGCCGAGTAGCGAGGGGGATGACGAAGTCGTTGTCCACGACCGCGTGGACACAGAACGTTCGAGGTGCAGCCATCTGGTTCTCCCGCCTCCCGGTTGACCCGAGATGCTAGCTCCAATAGAGGCGATCGAGCAGGCTTCGGGTGGACTCATCGCTTGCCTCGCTTCTCCATAGATCGCCGGATCCGTGATGCGGGCTCCGATTTCTCGCACCGCCAGCGAATCCGTGCGGAGAGGACCGTTTCTAAGCACGCTCGGCGCGATGGTACAAGACGCCGGCGCTGCGTGAGCTGGGCGCTCTCCGGGACGAGGGACTGCTCACGGACCCAGAGTTCCAGGCGAAGAAGGAGCAACTGCTCCGCGACGAGTAGGCGATTGACCGGCAGTCAGTCCAGGTCGTTAGTCGATCGGCGGGCTTGAAGGTGCCGCAGGAAGCCTCGCAGAGCCGCTGCGCGGCGGGTGACCGTCCCGGCGGCGTAGCCTCGGTCCAGGAGCGACCGCAAGTAGCGTTCCACATCGGTAGGTGAGGATCCGAGGGCGTCAACGCGGACCACCGCGGACCACTCTCGGAAGTCCTCAAGATCGGCCCTGTACGCACGAGCCGTCCGTTCGGCGAAACCGAGCAGGAAGTCCTCCCGCAGCATGTCGAACTCGCCGGCGTCCGGGAGCTGGCTCAGGAAGGGTCCGCCCGGGTAGTAGTCCTGGGGCATCGTCCCTGCCTTACCCAGCCTCTCCCCGCCGACGCGCGTTAGACGGACCAAAGCCCGCTCCTTAACCTCCTGCCACATCTCCCTCGGCCAGGAAGCTTGTAATCTCCCTCTTCAACCTGTCCGCGTTCTTGCGAACGTAGATCAGGTAGTTCATATCGCTCGTGTTGGCTGCCTGGTAGGCGACTGATTGCATTCGCAACCCGATCACGATGCTTACGATGGCAAACGCCAAGTCGAGTGGAAGCTTCCACACAAGGGACATGGTGGTCAACAACCCAAAGTACGTGACCGGCGCTGGCGAGACCACGTGAACGATGAGGATGCCCGCCCAGACTGCGGCTGCCAGGAAGAACGTCTTCGATGTGTGATTGATCATGACCCACCGGGAATGATCGAGCTCAACAGTGCTGGACGACGGGTCCTGCGCCCTGACATCGGAGCGGATGATCTCAAAGATATTGCGAACGTCAGCCTTATCAATCTCAAGAGCATGCCCAAGGCGCGCCTCAAACTCCTGCTTCTGCAGCCCATACCGAGGAGAAAAGCGGTAGAGCTTGACGGAGTCCATGATGAAGCCGACAACGAGCGCCATGATTGCGGCGCCTATGAGGTCGTCCACCGAGAAGACAGCGGCAGCGCGGTGGAGGTTCAGGACCACGGCCGGAATCGCTATGCAAAACGTCAACAGGTTCAACCCGGGCAGCACGTACCAGACCAGGAACGGCATCAGGTTCAGGACTTGCACTTAGCTTAGACCTCCGGCTTCCCGCTTGCCCGAAGTCCGTCTCTGAGCTTCGTAAGGGCTTCAACTTCCTTGGGGAGGTAGCTGTTGGGGTCGGCCGCCCGATTCGATCTGGCTTCGCGCCTCGGCCAGACAGACACCTCTCCATCAGTACGTCGGGTGCCTCGGGGAACTCGGAAGAGCTGAGCGTAGAGTGCTGGAGAGACTCCCACGAACGGCTCGAACAACACGCGATGCGGGTGCCGGGGTCCGCCCAATGCAATCGAGTCCCCATGAAGGTGAGCCGCCCAGCTCTTGGGATACGGTTCGTTGAACACAACCCGCGCTATCCCCGCCTGTATGACATGGCGCGCACACACATGACAGGGAAACGTCGTCGTGTAGAGTGTAGAGCCCTGGATTGACCGGCCGCGCCGTGCGGCGTGGACTATCGCCGCCATCTCGGCGTGAGTGGCCCGGCCGAACTCCCCGACATTCATGAAATCGCTTCCTTCGAGTTGTTCCCAGACGTCGGCTGATACAAGCGGCGCTGTCAGGTGCCCCTCGCCACTGAGCATCCCGAGCAGCTGATCAAGCGCGCTCTTCTTTATCTCTGTCGACATGTCGCGCCGGGACGTGAAGTCGCGCCCATCATCCCGATCGCGGTCGTCCGGCCAATACTGTCCCCCGCCGGCTTTGGGAACCTCATTCGTGCCAAGCGCAATGATCTCGCCGTCGTCATCGGCAATGGCTGCCCCGACTTGGCGGGAGAGATCGGCCGAGCGAAGGGCAGCACCGTAGGCATGGAACATGCCGTATTCGTCCTCGGTCGGAGTGCGAAAGCGGTGGCGGAAGAGGATCTCGACGAACCGTTTGATGGAGTCTTCCAGCCGCTGCTGATGGGTCGCATCCACGAAGACATCCGCTAAGGGGAAGGCCTCACTCAGTTGTTGACCGCTGACCTTCCGACCTTCTCGGTAGTCGCGGGCGATGAGCGTATCCGCGTACGGCCGGAAGTCGTCCGGGGCCGCCGCCTTCTTGGCGGAGTCCCTGATCTTCCAAGTGAGGTTCTTCCGTCTGTCCTCTTCATTAGAGTGAACTGCGACAACGATGAGAGCGTCACCATAGATGTTCCGAAGGCGCGCGATCTCTTCCGGAACCTTTAGTGAACGGATTAGGTAGGAGTATCGGTGCTTCACGGTGGTGAGCGGCGGCGTGGAGTCAATCACTTGGTCCGCAGGAGGATTGCCGAGCCGACGCCTGAGAATGCGCGAAGCCGCGAACAGTCCCATCGCTCCCGGTTCTACGTCGGCGCGCAGCGCGTTACCTAGGTCCATCAACTGCATGTAGGTCCGGAAGTACTCGGGAGCGTCCGGGTATTCCTTCTTCTCCTCGAATGCGCGCCGGATGCGCTCCATTTCGGCCTGTCCGTAAGTGGTGCCTTCGAGTTCCTCGATCAAATGCAACGGTGGATCGGAGTCGTAGTTGACGTCGACGAGAGCCTCTGTGATGGTGTCGACAACGGACGTCGAATCTGTCCCCACAGGGTAGACGAGGGCGAAGAAGAGTTCTTCGCCCTCGGGTGGTTCCGTTTCGCTTGAGCCAGGCTGTTCAGCCGATCCATCGACGCTCGGCTGCGGGTCGCCCGGCGGCTCCGCCTCCTCAGAATGTTCAACTTCCATGCGACGGAGCGTACACAGGACGCACGGAGGTTTCCACCTCGGACGGAGGGACGTGCCTAACTACGAGATACGGCCTGTCTGAAGGTATGCGGCTCTCGTTCGCTCCTAGGGTGCCTGCATCTCCGCATCGACCGCCAAGATTCCTAACCTCACCATGTTCCTCCGGATTAGCCGCCGCTCAACGCTCTCCCCGCTCAACAGCTCATCCCAGTCGGCATTCGCGCCTCTAGGGGGACGCCGCGAGCCTGGTTCCGGAAAGCGTCCATCGGCGATCACTCTGTCGAGAAGCTCCTGAAACGACTCAGGCTTCTCCGACGGTGGTGGAGCTTGGTCCATGATCCTCCTTCCCTCGAACATCTGTTCGAGAACTACACACTTGTGATTCTCGCACACTTGTTCGGTCCACGCCAGACCCAATCGGCACGGACCGGGGGAAGGAGTTTGGGGGCCCAAGCTAACCCCGTCCGGTCGGTGGATTGCAAATCGGAGTCTCGTCGTCTCGCTAGCGAAATTCTGCTTAGGCCCGGTCACGGGTTGGGTTGGCAGCCAAGGCAACTCGATTGCACTCAGCCGGCTTCGTTCCCCACGTCCATCTCCTTGGGGGTTAGCCGGCCGAGGAAGGGCCGCTCGGGTAGTAGTCCCTGAGGCATCCTCCCCGGTTATCACGCTTGTGCTTGGCGATTCAACGGCCGCGAGGGAGCCTCGTCTCGCGATCTCCGACCACCTGACCGGGGTCGCAGAGAGGAGGCCAGGCATGCGGAACGACATCGTTCTGCGAACCAGCAGGAGCGCGCGGCGCGTGCCAGTCACCGTCCGTCAGGCCGTCGAGCTCCAGCAGTACCGCGGACTCGAGGGCAGCGCGCGCGTCAAGGCAGCGGCCTACGTCGCTCACGTGGGGATGACGCTGACCGGGCAGCTGAGCGCCGAGGAGGGCCTGCTTATCCAGCAGCGCCCGCTGGCGGAGCCAAGGCTTAAGCTGTCCTGTCCCCAAGTTCTGGCGACGCATCGGCTCTAGCGAGACCACATCTTCACCTTCCCCAGGACGTCCTCGGGGGTCCGGCCTCTCGTCCATCGTCCGGTGTGGGCTCTGTCGGTGTTGTAGTAGCGGAGGTAGCGCTCCAGGTCCAACCGGAGCCCGGTGTACTTGGGGATGAGGTACCGGGCGAAGGCCGGCTTCCAGCACTCCTCCAGGATGGTCTCCTGGACCCGCTCCACCACCCCGTTGGTCTGGGGCCTCCCGGCCCGGATGAACAGGTGCCGGGCCCCCACCTGGGCAACGGCCCGGTCGAACTCGGCGGAGCGGAACTCCGAGGCGTTGTCGGTCATGACCTTCTCCACCTCCCACCCTCGGGCTGCCAGGTCGGAGGCCACCCGCCGGGCCAGCTCGGAGGTCCACCGGGCAGAGGGGTTGCGGGGGGTGAGGTGCAGCTCTGCCCAGCAGTGGGCGGAGCCCACGTCGATCGCGGTGTACTGCCACACCGCCCCCTTGGCCCCGGACAGCCGTCCGATGAAGAAGCAGTCCATCTGGACCATCTCACCAGGTCGGGACACGTCGAGGTGGCGCTCGGGGGGAGCGGGCCTGGGTTCCGGCTCCGGCGGTGCGGCGTAGCCGGCCACCAGCCCCAGGCGCTTGGCCCGGGTATTCAGCCCGTGCCGCAGGAGCACCCGGTGGACCCCGTTGGGGGAGATGACGATCCCGCCCCACTTGTCCCTGCGGAGCTCCGCGGAGATGCGGGCCGGGCCGAACCCGGGCTGACCCAGTGAGAACGCCAGCACCCGCTGCTCGATGAACGGCGAGGTCTGGTTGGCCATCTTGGGCCGCCGGCGCTCCCTGGGCCGCAGGATCTCCGGGCCGAACCGGAGCACCTGGTGGCGCCACCGGTAGTACGTGGACGGGTGGATCCCCATGGCCCGGCAGGCCGCCCTCACGTTGCCGTGTTCCTGGGCCAGGGCAAACACTCGCAAACCGGAACCGGTACAGGGCATCATCAACGGTCAAGGCGGCCCTCCTTTCCGCTCGACTTGTCGGTCAAGCGAGAGGATGGGCCGCCTTTGGCTACAGGTGTGGGAGGTCGACCGGTGTCGCTACAACTCGGGGATAGGACACACTAGATCGAGGTGCCGGCGTCCGAGGATCAAGGTCCAGTCCAGGCACTCGGCTCGGGCGGTCCGGACCCAGCGCTCGGCGTGCGCGTTGGCGTTCGGGGCTTGGACCGGGGTGAGGATCACATCCGTCCCTTCCGAACGGAAGACCTCGTCGAAGAGGCGGGAGAACTTGGAGTCCCGATCGTGGATCAGGAACCGGAGCGCCTGCGCGCGACCCTCGAGGTCCATGGACAGATTCCTCGCCTGCTGGGTGACCCAGGGGGAGTCAGGGTGATCCGTCGACCTCGTCACGAACACGCGCCTCGTGTGAAGCTCGATGAACATGAGGACGTAGAGGGTCCGGAGCGAGATCGTCTCGACCGTGAAGAAGTCGCAGGCGATGATCCCCTTGGCCTGCGCACGAAGGAACTCCGACCACGTGGAACCCGTTCGTCGGGGGGCAGGGCCGAGGCCGGCCCTTCCCAGGAGCATCCGAATCGTCGTGGCGCCGACCCGTATCCCGAGCTTGCGGAGCTCGCCCGAGATCCTGACGCATCCCCAGCGGGGGTTCTCCTTGGCCAGACGCAGGATCAGCTTCCCGGACGAGCCAGCAGCCTCGCGAGCGCACGCACGATGAGGGACAGGAGGAAGAGCATCGCGGGATCGTAGAGGAACCGCTGGTCCCGGCGCGAATCACGGTTTCGGACCCCAACGGGTGTCTTGACCTTCTTATCTCACCCGAGTAGCCTGCGCCGCCATCGAACCAGTAACCGCCGGCGGATCGAGAAGACTGGAGGCGACCGAATGGGAGACGTGCCGGGGTTCCTGCCATCCCAGCAAGGGTTCCATTTCGACAATGCGTTCGAGCACATGTCCGACATCGACCTGGACTTCGGGATCGTGCATGTCGGCCTAGGCGACGCAGCCATGGGACTGTGCGGAGGCATGGTCTACGCCGCGCGCGACTTCTTCGAGGCCGGTCGTCCGATCCCGGAAATCGCGGAGCCTCCGAGCCGTGACTACCCGCTATTCGGCTATCTGCTCCAGCGTCTGTTCGACTCGTGGGACGTGCCGACCGGACCGACCCGCTACGTCATGGGGATGGAGGGCCCAGAGGGGACCTTGGTGCGGGAGACCTTCTCGACCGAGTGGCCAGCCATCCAGGCATCGATCGACGGCGGATCGCTCGTCTGCCTCGGCATCATCGAGGTGAGGACCAACGACGTGACCCAGATCGGGAACAACCATCAGGTCCTCGTTTGGGGTTACGAGACGAGCGGCACCCTCGTCACGCTCAAGCTCTATGACCCCAATCACCACGATGAGGACGACGTCACGATCAGCTTCGACCTGAGCCAACCCGATGCCGCCAGCCCGTTCGCACGGAGCACCGGCGAGCCGACGTTCTCGTTCTTCGTTACGACGTACCACCGTGTGGCCCCGCCTCGCGGCGACCTGGTGCACGTCGACGGATGGGGCGACTGGATGCCGATGGGCAGTGGCGGGCCGAACCTCACGAGCGACCCGGTCATCGTTGCCAACGCCGATACTCGGCTCGAGGCATTCGTGGCCGCCGATGATGGCGCCGTCTGGCACCGGTGGGAGGTCGCCCCCGGCGGACTGTGGGCACCATGGGCGAGCCTCGGCGGGATCCTCACGTCGAACATCGTGGTCGATCAGAACGCGGACGGCAGACTGGAGATCTTCGGCAGGGGAACGGATCAGGCGCTCTGGCACATGTGGCAGACCGCCCCAAGCAACGGATGGTCTGACTGGGCCAGCCTGGGCGGCATCATCACCACGGATCCCGCCATCGGTCGCAACGCTGATGGCCGACTCGAGGTTTTCGCGCGAGGAGAGGACAACGCGCTCTGGCACATCTGGCAGACCGAGCCGAGCAACGGCTGGTCAGGATGGGCCGGGATGGGGGGCGCGTTGGCTGGAGCGCCGAGCGTCGGATCGAACGCCGATGGCCGCCTGGAGGTGTTCGCGCGAGGACCGAACAACGCTGTGCACCACATCTGGCAGACAGCACCCAGCAACGGGTGGTCGGCGTGGGAGGACATCGACACGAGCGTCTCGAGCGACATCTCCGTCATCAGCAACCACGACGGGCGTCTCGAGTACGCGGTGGAAGGGAGCGACGGGGACGTCCTGCACCGCTGGCAGGCCTCCCCGAGCAGCGGTCCCTGGATGCCGATTCCCCCATTCCTTATCGGCCAAGGGTTGGACCGGCCCGGAGGCTCCAATGTCGTCGCTCCGCCGGTCGGCGCACGCGACGCCGCAGGCAACGTCCACGTGCTCGTCGTCGGCGCGGACGGCCACCTCTGGGATCGTCGTCAGGAAGGTCCCGGGGTCCCTGATTGGACGGGTTGGAATGACCTCCTCACTCCGACTAGCGCTCGGTTCGCGGGACGGCCATCAACGCTCGTCGACTCAACCGGCGCGCTGGTTGCGGTGATCCGAGCTGACGATGGCAGCCTGTCGCTCATCTCGCGACGATAGGCGTACTTGTCGAGACCGGGCCTCATCGATTCGAGGCGAAGGAGCCCCACAGACGCGCTTCAGAACTGGTGAAACGCTTGTCCACGCTTACCTTCGGGTTCAACGCTCCCGAAGCGGCCGGCGAGCCGCCCGGAAGGGCACGCTAGGTCGACTAAGGCGCCCTCGCTTCGCCGCTGTGATGAGAACTCCGTGAACCCCAAGGTCCCCCAAGGCCTTCGCGAGTTCAGGTCCGTCGTCAAAAAATGCTGGCCCTAATCTGGAGCCGGCTTCGGGAAAGGAGCGTTCCATTTGAGGTGCCACCCGATGAAGAGAGTCCTCTGAACTTGGACCAGAGCTACGCCGAACAAGACGACCGGGATCACGATCGCGGCGACAGTCGCAGCCAAGCTCGCGCTTGCGAGCGTACCCCCAGCAATCGGTGCTCCTATCGAGATAAGCAAGAAGAATACGATGGGAGCAAGGTAAGCTCCATGCAGGTGGAGGCCCTCCTCTAGAAGCCAATGCTCCCAACCAAGGGCGCCGTCCCCTGCCTCGCGATTGATGCGTTCTTCGAGGTCTCGCACGTACGCGCCAGCTCGTCGGGCGCGTACGTTTTCGCCTAGCCACATGACCAGGACGATGACGCTCACCGCGGGGATTGCAACGTTCAGCATCAGCAGCACGAACATGGGATGGTTGTTCGGCGAACCCTTCAGGAACGTCGCTGCCCACAGAGCCCCAACGGCTCCGACGCCGAACGAGGCGATCTGAGTTCGTTGGGTCATGCTGTGGAGAATCTCGTGCCGTAGCGCGTCGTACTCCCTCAGCATGGCTTCCAGGCGGGCAGCGCCCTGGCTGGGTGGCCGGGTGGATCGTCTCCCGTCCATCTTTGAACGATAGGTCTGACGCCAGCCCGTCATCATTGCCAAGCACCTCTCTCCAAGACACGAAGTGAGGAAGGGCGCCGGCTCCCGCGGAAAGGACCGGGAGCCGGCGCAGTTCCGCCCTTCTAAGCCTGAGCCTTCGCCAGGCCTTGCGCGATCGTGAGCGCCTGCGCCGGCGCGGCGACTGCCATGTGCACGGCCGCCGACACATCCGGCTGGGCGCTCGCTGCCGCGGACGCGGAGGCCTGCAGCACCTTCTTGTCCACCTCGTTGGTCAGCCAACGGGCTCCCGCCACTCCGACCAGGGAAGCCGATGCCAGGGCAGCGAGCGTGATGCTGACCTTGGCGATCGCGGACCCGTTGCCGAACACGAACTGGTTCGTGAACGGCCCGTACAGCCCCCAGTTGATGCCGGCCGCGAACGCCCCGATCAGGACGTTGCCCAGGATCCCTGGCTGGAACGTCAGGGTCGTGTCCCTGGTTCGCCGCGTCCTTGACGGTGACCGCCCTCGGGAGAGGCACGGTCCCGTTGTTGGACATGAAGGCGTTGACCACGCCTCCGACGGCCCCGGCAGCGCACAGGATCGCGAGCGCTGCGAACGCGTTCATCGCTCCTCCCTTCCCTCCGTCCGCGAGGCCCAGTGCCTCGGGACGGAGCAAGTAGAGCAGGCGCCATCCTGGGCGACCGTGCCGATCAGCACGATCGCAAGGTGAACCTCGTGACCCGCCGAGCGACGTAGACAGGACCTTCCTTGTGTGTCCACGGATACAGTCGGAGGTGGTAGGGCTCTCCGGGATAAGGAATCAGCCGTCGGTTCGGGCGACGCCGACCGCAGCCTCCCGGATCCCGACGGTACCGGGCCGCTCACGAGCCCGGTCACCTCCTACACCTACGACGTCCGGGGGCGCCTCAAAACGAAGACGGGCCGTTGGCGCGTCCGTGCCTCACGACCTAGCCCCGGCGCCAC
>WNGK01007279.1_pt1 | contig 12748 bp, 12 predicted proteins | sample 5400601 | NCBI WGS metagenome assembly WNGK01 (sample SAMN13153376, study PRJNA577476) | soil metagenome | isolation source: 60 cm soil or saprolite under Garry oak tree replicate 1 | place: USA:California | collected 2016-06-15 | reverse complement strand
ATCGTTCACGCGAAGCCCTCCGCCCTGAATGAAGCGCCTCGCCTCGCTCGCCGAACTGGTGAGTCCGGCAAGATGGGCAAGCGTCGCGACGGGGACCCCGGCAGCGAGCTTCGCGCGCTCTATGCCAAAGCTGGGAAGTCCTGCCGCCGATGCGCCTTCCTCGAAGGTGCGCCGAGCGGTTTCGGCGGCCTGTTCGGCGACTTCCCGGCCATGGCAAAGTGCCGTAGCTTCGGTAGCGAGGATTTTCTTCGCCTCATTGCGCTCGGCGCCTGGAAGTGTCTCGAGACGTGCGATCTCCGGTTCGGGCAATTCGGTGAACAGCCGCAGGAAACGCCCCACATCCCCGTCCTCGGTGTTGCGCCAGAATTGCCAATATTCGTAGGGGGAGCACTGATCGGCGTTGAGCCAGACAGCGCCTGCCGCGGTCTTTCCCATCTTCGCGCCCGAGGAGGTGGTGATCAGCGGCGAGGTGACGCCGAACAATTCCGCATCGCCAAGGCGCCGCCCGAGATCGATCCCGGCAACGATGTTGCCCCATTGGTCCGAGCCGCCGGCCTGCAAGCGGCAGCCATAACGCTTGTAGAGTTCGACGAAATCATAGGCCTGAAGGATCATGTAATTGAATTCGAGAAAGGAGAGCGGCGCATCGCGCTCCAGCCGGAGCTTTACGCTGTCCATCGTGAGCATCCGATTGACCGAAAAATGGCGTCCGATGTCGCGAAGGAAGGAGATGTATTCGAGCCTATCCAGCCATTCGGCATTGTCGGCCATGATGGCGTCGCTCGGACCCTCGCCGAATTTGAGGAAGCGCTCGAACACGCGCAAGATTTTTTTCTTATTGGCTTCGATGCCCTCCGGCGTGAGCAATTGGCGCATCTCGTCCTTGCCGGAGGGATCGCCGACTTTCGTCGTGCCGCCGCCCATCAGAACGATCGGCTTGTGACCGGTCTGCTGCAACCGGCGTAGGGTCATGATCTGCACCAGGCTGCCGACATGCAGGCTGGGCGCCGTGCAATCAAAACCGATATAGGCAGCAACGCGCTCCTTCTGCAGCAACGCGTCCAGGCCCGTTTCATCGGTGGTTTGATGAAGCTGGCCGCGCGCTTTCATGACTTTGAGGAAATCGGAGCGGAATTGGGTCATTGGTGTTATCAGATGCCGGAATAAAGGACCGGTCTGGGTAGCATGGATGGCGGACGTTCTTAAAGTGATCGGCCTGATGAGCGGAACATCGCTCGATGGCGTCGACGCAGCCATCCTCGATACCGACGGCGAAGGCGTGGCTGTGCCTGGCCCGGCGCTCACCCGCCCCTATGATGCCTGGACTCGCGCCATGCTCCGCGCGGCCCTGGAAGCTGCTCTGCACACGCCGCCCGGAGGTCCGGTGCCCGCCGACATCGCCAACGCGGAGAGGCTTTTGACCGACGCCCATGGCGCGGCGGTCTTAGCCCTGCTCGAGAAAGCCGCGCTGAAACCGGGCGACATCGCTCTGCTCGGGTTTCACGGCCAGACGGTGTTGCATCGCCCTTCCGACCGCCGCACCTGGCAGATCGGCGATGGCGAGGCCCTGGCTCGTGCGACGGGCATTGCCGTGGTCAATGAGTTTCGCGCCGCCGATGTCGCCGCGGGAGGGCAGGGCGCGCCGTTCGTCCCGCTCTATCATCTGGTGCTGACCGGCAAGATGCAGCGGCCCATCGCGGTCGTGAACATCGGGGGCGTCGCCAATCTCACCTATGTTGGAGCGGCAGGAGAACTGATTGCGTTCGACACCGGCCCCGGGAATGCCGCCCTCGACGATTGGGCGCTGTCGCACACCGGCAAGCCGCTCGATTCGGACGGGAAGCTCGCAGCGAGGGGCCGCGTCAACGAGACCGTCCTCGCTGCCATGCTGCATCACCCGATGTTCCTGCAGCCGCCGCCCAAATCGCTCGACCGCTTCGATTTTCCCATGACGGCCGCGGAGGGTCTTTCGGGTCCGGACGGCGCCGCAACCCTGACGGCGTTCACCGCTGCAGCGATCGCGCGGGCCAATGAGCACCTGCCGCGGCCGCCGAAATGCTGGATCATTTGCGGCGGCGGGCGCCACAATCCCGTGCTGATGCGCGAGCTGCGCGCGCGGCTCACAGGCGAGGTCATCCGCGCCGAAGATGCGGGCTGGCGGGGAGATTTCCTCGAGGCGGAGGCTTTCGGTTATCTAGCGGTGCGCAGCGTCAGGGGCCTGCCCCTCAGCCTACCCTCGACCACAGGTGTTCCTTATCCCATGCCGGGCGGCCGGCTTCATTCGCCGCATACGCCCTCGAGCGTCAGGGCGTGACGCCGTAGCCGCCGAAGCGTTGGATAATTCCGGGCTTGGCGGCTTCCGCGGCGGCGAGATCCGCCTCGCCGCGGGCCGCGTTCCCGGTGCGGAGCTCGACGATCCCACGTCCGAAAAGAGCCGAGGCAAGCTTCGGACTCTTCTGCAAGGCGCGCTCGTAATCGGCGAGCGCCTCTCGGTATTTGCCCATGCGCAGCTCGACAAGCGCGCGCGTGTCGAAGGTCACAGCGTTGTCTTGCTTCAGCTTCAGGGCTTCGGTGCAGTCCTCGAGCGCATTATCGAGGGAGCTTCCCATGACCGCACGCGTCCAGCAGCGATTCACCAGGGCGGCCCCATCATTGGGTTTCAATCTTATCGCCTGATCGTAATCGGCGACGGCGAGTTCGTACTGACCGTTCTGCTCATAGGCGCCGCCGCGATTGTAGAAAGCTTCGGCATAGTCGGGCTTCAACCCGATCGCTTTATCGAAATCGCCGATCGCCTGCTCGAAATCTCCCGCGGCAGAGGACGTCGTGGCGCGATTGTAGAATGCTTCGGCGTAGTTCGGCCGCATTTCGATCGCCCGATCGAAATCGGCGCGCGCCTTATCGTAATCGCCTTTCTTGAAATGGGCATTGCCTCTGTTCAACCACGCGCCGGGCTGCGGATTCAACAGGATCACCCGATCATAATCCGCGATCGCCTCATCGAATTTGCCATTGTAATAATAATCGAGCCCGCGGCCGAACAGCGCGTTCGCATTGCCGGGCTGCATCCGGATTGTTTGATCGTAATCGGCAATCGCGGCGTCGTATTGCTCGACGTGATGAAGCACGAAGCCGCGATAGTGGAAGGCTTCGGTGAGATCGGGGTCGAGCTGAATGGCACGGTTCAGATCGGACAGCGCCAAATCATATTGGCCGCGCATCAGATAGGCATAGCCTCTGTTGTCGAAAGCGCCGCCATAATCGGGTTTCAGCTTGATGGCCTGACCGAAATCGGCCAGCGCCTGCTCGCTCAGTCCTTTGCGGTCATAGGCAAGGCCCCGGTAGCGGAAGGCATCCGCGTAGTCCGGCTTCAACGCAATGGCCTGGTCGAGATCGGAGATGGCGCGGTCATATTGGTCCAGGCCGATGCGGGTGAGCGCGCGGCCGTAGAATGCTTCCGCATAGCGTGGATTGAGGCCAATCGCGGAATCGAAATCGGCTACCGCCCGGCCGAGCTCGCCTATGGCATTGCGCGCGAGCCCGCGCGCCTCAAATCCTTCCGCTGACCGTGGCTTCAAGCGGATGAATTGATCAAAATCGGCAATCGCGCGTCCAAAGGCGTGTCGCGCATACAGCACGCCGGCGCGATTGAAAAAGGCTTCGGCGAAATTGCGCTTGAGGGATACGGCGCGGTCCAAATCGGCCAGGGACTCCTCGTATCTCTTCACCGCGGCCTTCGCGGTGGCACGTTGGTAATAGGCGTCGGCATTGTCGGGCTTGAGTCTGATGACCTCGCTGAAATCGCCAATCGCCAACTCGTATTGGCCCTGATGAAAATAGGCGAGGCCGCGTCCGACGAAGACATTCGCCTCCGCCGGCTTCAGCTTGGCCGCTTCCGCATAATCGAGGATCGCATGGGCGTAGTCGCCCTTGCTGTAATAGGCAAAGCCGCGATTGTAATAGGCGACGAACAAATTGGCTGCGGGCTCCTCGCCCGATTGGATGCGCGCGCTGCAGCCTGTGATTTGTGCGTCATAGGAAACGCCGCCATCCGCGGTTCCGTTGCACCAATCCCAATCCCTGTCGGAATTGCTCGCGTCCGCCCCATAGGCGACTCCCGACCACAGGATCGCCATTGCGGAAATCGCCGATGCGAACGATGAATGTCGCATAGTTGCGCCTTTGCGCTGAGCAAGCGCAGCTTAGATTTATCGCTTTGCGCTGACAAGCGAGGCCGGTGCGTCGAATTGGAGCACGTTTTTCTCATATGGAAACGCCTACGCCGAGGGGATTTTGCGGTGTGGGCAGGAGAAGGGCGAAGAGCGTAGCGGGGTACTACGGTCGAGCCCTTCGACGAACCCACGACGCAAAAGCCCCCGGCCCCAAGGGTTGCGCGCGGGCGGGCGCCCGCTTCGTTGCGCCGCTCGACCGATGTCACCGCATCGCTCTTCGCGTCGCGCCTGGCGGATCGCCTCGCCTGCGCGCAACGTAGACGCTTCCATATGAGAAGAACGTGCTCTATCGCCCGCCATCGGTCGAAGCCATGCGCTTCTTCACATATTCCTCAACCAGGTCGACCACTTCGGGCATGTGGTTGTCGAAGAAATGGTTGGCGCCTTCGACTTTCGTATAGGTGATTTTGATGCCGCGTTGCGCAGAGAGGCGGTCCACCAGTTTCTGCACGTCGGCTTCCGGGACAACTTGATCCTTTGTTCCGTGCACGAACAATCCCGACGCGGGGCATGGCGCAAGAAACGCAAAATCATAGAGATTGGCCTGGGGCGCGATGGAAACGAAACCCGTGATCTCCGGTCTGCGCATCAGAAGCTGCATGCCGATCCAGGCCCCGAAGGAAATCCCCGCCACCCAGCAGTATGATGGGTTCGGGTATAGGGTGCTCATCCAATCGAGCACCGCGGCGGCATCTGAAAGCTCGCCGGCGCCGTTGTCGAACGAGCCCTGGCTACGGCCCACCCCGCGAAAGTTGAACCGCACCACCGTACAGCCGAGCTTGTGGTAGCGATGATAGAGCTCGTAGACGAGCGGGTTGTTCATCGTCCCGCCATATTGAGGATGGGAATGCAGGACGAGCGCCATCGGGGCATTGGGCGCCTTTTGGCGCTGGTACCGGGCTTCGATTCGGCCGGCTGGTCCAGGCAGGATGATGTCAGGCATGAAGGAACTCCGGTCGGCTAGGCGGGCATTTCGTCAGGAATTTCCCCCGGCCCAGGTGGGGAAATAACCTAATAAACTCAATACATTGATAAAAATTCTGAGAAAGGGTCATAGAATTCTTGACCGGGTTACTCAGGAATTCTATATCCGCCTGGAACTGCCGGGAGCCGGACGCGCTCCTTCTACTACATAGGCGGGTTCAAGTGGCAAGTGTTTGGTGATGCCAACTCTGGCCCAATGCGAGGAGACAAGCCGTGAAGCTCAGCACGCGCGGACGTTATGCGGTCATGGCGATGGCGGATCTCGCCCGTCATTCGGGCAACGGCGTCGGGGGCGAGCCGGTACGGCTCTCAGAAATCGCTGCGCGTCAGGAGATTTCCCTGTCCTATCTGGAGCAATTGTTCGGGAAATTGCGCCGCGGCGGATTGGTCTTAGCGGCGCGGGGGCCGGGCGGAGGATATCGCCTGGCGCAGCCGGCCGCCGAAACGCGCATTGCCGACATCATTGTCGCGGTCGATGAGCCCATCAAGGCGACGCGCTGCCGCTCGGACAGCACCAAGGGCTGCCTCGGGCGTACCGGACGTTGTCTCACCCATGATTTGTGGGAAGAGCTGGGCCGTCAGATCGAGGTGTTCCTGGAATCGGTGACCTTGGCCGATGTGCTGGAGCGGCGTGTGCTGGGTCGCGCCCGTGCGGCAGGCGCTGCCGATTCCTCTCACGCTGCGGCGGCCTGACAGCCGGAAACATGATGGTCTATCTCGATCACAATGCGACATCCCCCTTAAGGGCCTCCGCCAGGCTCGCGATGGAAGCTGCGCTCGGCGCGTGCGGGAACGCCTCGTCCGTTCATGCGGCGGGACGGGCTGCGCGTGCGCGCGTGGAGGAAGCGCGTGATCACGTAGCCCGTCTTGCCGGCACGACGTCCGCTTGCGTGGTCTTCACCAGTGGCGGCAGCGAAGCCAATGCGCTCGCTTTGCGCGGGGGCATCGCAGGCGCCGCCCAGCAGGAAGACCGCATTGCGCGGCTATTCGTCTCGACGATCGAACATGAAAGCGTGCGCGCGAATGCGTCGGACCTTGCCGAAGCGGTGCCGGGACTGAAGCTCACCGAAATACCGGTGACGGAACAGGGAATGATCGACTTAAGCGCGCTGCGCCTGAACCTTATCCAGGGCAAGGGCCGCGTGCTTGTCTCGGTCATGGCCGCGAACAATGAGACCGGCGTGATGCAGGATATTCCGACAATCGCGAGATTGATCAAATCGGAAGGCGGCGAGGGCGCCCTTTTACACATCGACGCGGTGCAGACGGCGGGCCGGACCGCTTTGTCCTTTGATGCTTGGGGCGCCGATTACCTGACGCTGTCCGCGCACAAGCTCGGCGGGCCGCAGGGGGCAGGCGCGCTGTTGGTCCGCGATGGTGCGCCGCTCGCTGCCCAGATCGCCGGTGGCGGACAGGAAATGCGCCGCCGCTCGGGCACGGAGAATGTCGCGGCGATCGCAGGCTTCGGGGCGGCCGCGGCCGAGCTTGCCGATTTTGCGAGCGGAACGGCGATGGTCCGCGCGCTACGCGACCGTTTTGAAGCGGAGCTCGCGCAAGCCGTGCCCGAATTGATCATCTTCGGCTCGAACGCCGAGCGGCTTGCCAACACCTCCAATTTCGCAATTCCCGGACTTGCCGCCGAAACCGCGCTGATCGCGCTGGACCTTGATGGGGTGGCGGTGTCGTCGGGCTCGGCATGCTCCTCGGGCAAGGTGAAGCCCTCGCATGTCCTGGCCGCGATGGGCGTGAACGAAGCGCTGGCCCGCTGTGGAATCCGGGTCAGCTTCGGTTGGACAAATAGGGATTCAGACGTGGATGCGGCAATTCAAAGCCTGCGCCGTCTGATCGCGCGCCGTACGGCGCTGGCGGCTTAGGAGCGTAGAGATGGCTGCAGTTCTGGAAACCACCGAACGCGTCGCGGACTTGGCCGGCGAAAAATACAAATATGGCTTTGTCACCGACATCGAGATGGAGCGCGCCGAGAAAGGGCTGAACGAAGACATCGTCCGCTTCATCTCGGCCAAGAAGCACGAGCCGGAATGGATGCTGGAATGGCGTCTGGAAGCCTTCCGGCGCTGGAAGGAAATGACCGAGCCCAATTGGGCGCGCGTCCATTATCCGCCGATCGACTACCAGAACGCCTATTATTACGCGGCGCCCAAATCGCAGGCGGACCGCCCCAAGAACCTCGATGAGGTCGATCCCAAGCTTCTCGAGACCTATAAGAAGCTGGGGATTCCGCTTTCCGAGCAGAAATTGCTGGCCGGCGTTGCGGTGGACGCCGTGTTCGATTCGGTTTCGGTCGCCACCACGTTTAAGGCGAAGCTGACCGAGGCGGGCGTCATCTTCTGCCCGATTTCGGAGGCGATCCGCGATTATCCCGAGCTGGTGAGGAAATATCTCGGCAGCGTGGTGCCGGTGACCGACAATTTCTTCGCCACGCTGAATTCCGCGGTGTTCTCTGACGGCACGTTTGTCTACGTGCCCAAGAACGTGCGCTGTCCGATGGAATTGTCCACCTATTTTCGGATCAATGCATCCGAGACCGGCCAGTTCGAGCGCACGCTGATCATCGCCGACGAGGGCTCCTTTGTGAGCTATCTCGAAGGCTGTACTGCGCCCAAGCGCGACGAGAACCAATTGCACGCAGCGGTCGTGGAGCTCGTCGCGCTCGAAAAAGCCGAGATCAAATATTCGACGGTGCAGAATTGGTATCCCGGAGACGAAGAGGGCAAGGGCGGCATCTACAATTTCGTCACCAAGCGCGGCGACTGCCGGGGCAGGGCCTCGAAGATCTCCTGGACCCAGGTCGAGACCGGTTCGGCGATCACCTGGAAATATCCGAGCTGCATCTTGCGCGGCGACGATGCCGTGGGCGAGTTCTATTCCATCGCCATCACCAACAATTACCAGCAGGCCGATACCGGCACCAAGATGATCCATCTTGGCAAGAACACGCGCTCACGCATTGTCTCCAAAGGGATTTCCGCAGGAAGAGCACAGAACACCTATCGCGGCCTGGTCAGCATCAATGCCAGGGCCGAAAACGCGCGCAACCACACGCAATGCGATTCGCTGCTGATTGGCGCGCGTTGCGGCGCGCACACCGTGCCCTATATCGAAAGCCGCAACCCGTCGGCCAAGGTAGAGCATGAGGCGACGACGTCGAAGATTTCCGACGATCAGCTGTTCTATTGCCTGGCGCGCGGCATCCCTAAGGAAGAAGCCGTGGCTTTGATCGTCAATGGTTTCTGCAGGGAAGTGCTGCAGCAATTGCCGATGGAGTTCGCGGTCGAGGCGCAGAAGCTGGTCGGCATCAGCTTAGAAGGCAGCGTGGGATGAATATGCTCGAAATCGACAATCTGCACGTCGCGGTCGACGGCAAGGAGATCCTGAAGGGCATCAGCCTTTCCGTACCGGCAGGCGAAGTTCATGCGGTCATGGGCCCCAACGGCTCTGGCAAATCGACGCTGTCTTATACGCTCGCCGGACGCGAAGGATACGAAATCACCGGCGGGCACATCTTCTACCAAGGTGAGGACCTGACCAGGCTTCTGCCCGAAGAGCGCGCGGCCAAAGGCATGTTCCTTGCGCTGCAATATCCCGTGGAGATTCCCGGCGTCGTCACGCTGACCTTTCTCAAGACGGCGCTGAATGCGCAGCGCCGGGCGCGCGGCGAGCCCGAGCTCGACGCGATGCGCGTGCTGAGACTCGTGCGCGAGAAGGCCACGGCGCTGAAAATCCCCGAAGACATGCTGAAGCGGCCGTTGAACGCCGGATTTTCGGGCGGCGAGAAGAAGCGCATGGAAATGCTTCAGATGGCTCTATTCGAGCCCCGGCTTGCCATTCTGGATGAAACCGATTCCGGATTGGACATCGATGCGCTGAAACTGGTGGCCGAGGGCGTGAACGCGCTGCGGGCGCCGGCGCGCGCCATGGTGGTGATCACGCATTACCAGCGGCTATTGTCTTACATCGTGCCCGATCGCGTGCATGTTCTGGCAGGGGGCCGCATCGTAAAATCGGGCGGCGCCGATCTCGCATTGGAATTGGAGACGAGCGGCTACGAGGGCGTGGAGGCCGCATGACAGCGCTCGCGTTCCGACGGGATTCCCAGCCCGATTTTCTCCAGGAAGACTTCGCCCGCAACTACGCTTCTCTGCCGGGCGCCGGGCTTGCCTGGCTTGATGCGCGCCGGCGCGCCGCAATGGACGCGTTTGCCGCGACGGGCCTTCCCACGCGGCGCGTCGAGGCCTGGAAATACACCGATCTCGCCAATGCGTTGGAGTCCGAGCTCGAGCCGGCGACGCTCTTTCATGGCACGCTTGCCGAGGAGGCCGCGTTAACCGCGTCTGATGCGTATCTCCTGCTCGTGAATGGTTTTCTTCATCGCATGCGCGCCGCAGACGGTCTCGACATTGTCGACCTCGGCGCCCTTGCGGGGAACGCGCCCGATTGGGTGAAGGAAAATCTTGGGCTCATGGCGGCGGGGCCCGATTCCCCGCTGGGCGCGGCATCGCTCGCATTGATGCGCGGCGGCGTCGCGGTGCATGTACGCGAGCGCGCCACGCTCCATCTCGATTTCCGTAACCCGCCGCATGACCGCGGCGCGGTCAGCCATTGCCGCGTGCTCCTCGTCTTGGAAGAGGGGGCGAAGCTGTCCTTGCTGGAATCGCATCGCAGCGAAGGTGCCCACCAGACGCTGGCCAATGTCGGCATGGAATTCGTGCTGAAGCCGGGCGCCAGACTGGAGCATGTGCGACTCCAGACCGGCGCTTCGGACGCGCTGCACGTGACAACCCTGGGCGCGAAGCTCGAGCGCGAAGCCGAATACCACGCTCTTTACGCGGCGCTTGGTGGGCGACTGTCGCGGCTGGACGCCCATCTACGGCTTGATGCCCCGGCTGCGCATGCGCGATTGCACAATATCGCGGTGCTGAATGCCGGAATCGCAGACGTGACCACCGTGATGGATCACGCGACGCCCCACACGACCAGCCGGCAGCTTTTCAAAAGCGTGGTTGGGGGGCGTGGCCGCTCCGTAAATCAGGGGCGGGTCCTGGTGCGCGAAGGCGCCGTCAAATCGGACTCGCATCAGCTCTTCAAGGCGCTGCTGCTTTCGCCCCGCGCCGAAGCCGATGCCAAGCCGGAACTGGAAATCTTCGCCGACGACGTGGTCTGCGGGCACGGCACGGCGATCGGCTCGCTCGATGAGGACGCGCTGTTCTATCTGCGCTCGCGCGGCCTTCCAGAACGTGAGGCGAAAGGGCTTCTCATCCGGGCTTTTCTCGAGGACGCGATCGAAGGTCTTGCGAATGAGGCGGTCCACGATGCGCTCTGGCGGCATCTCGATGCGAGTCTGGCTTCGCTGGGAGCAAGCGAGCCATGAGCGCGGAACCGAAAATGAATTCCGACGCCTATGATGTCGCGGCATTGCGGCGCGATTTTCCCATCCTCGCGCGCAAGGTGCATGGCAAGCCGCTGGCCTATCTCGACAACGCCGCCTCGGCGCAAAAGCCCAAACCCGTGCTGGATGCGATGAGGAATTTCACGACCAGCGAATACGCCAATGTGCATCGCGGGGTTCACTACCTCTCCGGCGCTGCGACCGAACGCTACGAAGAGGCGCGCCGCCGTGTGCAGCGTTTCCTCAACGCGGCTCGCGAGGACGAGATCATTTTCACCAAGGGCGGCACGGAAGCGATCAACCTGGTCGCTGCTTCCTTTCTCGCGCCGCGCATCGAGCCGGGCGATGAGATCGTGCTCAGCATCATGGAGCATCATTCCAATATTGTGCCATGGCACTTCCTGCGGGAACGCCAGGGCGCCGTGCTGAAATGGGTGGAGGTTTCCGATTCCGGCGAACTCGACCCCGCGGACGTCGCGCGCGCCATCACGCCCCGTACCAAGCTCGTCGCCATTTCGCATATGTCCAACGTGCTCGGCACCAGGACGGCGCTCGGCGACATCGTGCGCCTCGCCCACGCCAAGGGCGTTCCGGTGCTGGCCGATGGCTGCCAGGGCGCGGTGCATGGAACCGTCGATGTCCAAGATCTGGATGTCGATTTCTACGCCCTCACCGGCCATAAACTTTATGGCCCGACCGGCATCGGGGCGCTGTACGCCAAGCGGGCGCACCTGAAGGCCATGCGCCCCTATCAAGGCGGCGGCGAGATGATCCGCGAAGTGACGCGGGCAAACGTCACCTCGGGCGCGAACGCAGCGCCGCGCATGAGATGACGCTGGCGCGCGCCGCGACACGTCGTCTGAAAGAGCTGAACGGGATCAGAATCATCGGCGAGGCCCGTGACAAGGGACCAATCATCTCCTTCGAGGCGATCGGCATTCACGCGCATGATCTGGCCACGATCCTGGACCGAGAAGGCGTTGCCGTCCGCGGCGGGCATCATTGCGCCCAACCTTTGATGGAGCGTTTCAACGTGGCGGGCACGGCCCGCGCCTCCTTCGCACTCTACAACACGTTCGAAGAAGTGGATGCGCTGATCGCCGCCGTCGGCGAGGCGCGGAAGGTGTTTGGTTGATGGACGAGAATTTGCGTGAGCTTTATCAGGAGATCATCCTGGATCATTCCAGGCATCCCCGCCATTTCGGCGCGCTGGGCGCGGCCAATCACATAGCCGAGGGTCATAATCCGCTCTGCGGCGACCGCGTGAAGGTCTATCTGCAAGTGGACGATCAGGGGCGAATCGCCGATGTAAGCTTCGAAGGGCGTGGCTGCGCCATATCGGTCGCGTCCGCATCGCTGATGACCGAGATGCTGAAGGGGCGCACGATCGAGGACGCGGAAACATTGATGGGTGGTTTTCTCGACATGGTGAAGGGCGAGAAGGCGGGCGGCCTTAATGGCGATGACCGGGAGGTCTTGGAAGTCATGGCAGGCGTCTCAGCTTTTCCCATGCGGGTCAAATGCGCAACGCTTGCCTGGCACGCGATGAAGGCGGCACTGGAAAACGAGGGCGTAGCGAGGACGGAATGAGCGAAGACGTCCAAACCAAGGCCGAAATCCCGGCCGACGTGCACGCTCCGGCCCAGGCGTCTGCCTTGCCGCCGGAGGAGCTGGAAGCGTTCGGAAACGAGCTGATCGTGGCGTTGAAAACGGTCTACGATCCGGAGATACCGGTCGACATTTACGAACTCGGTCTTATCTATAAGGTCGATGTCGCCGACAACAAGGACGTCACCATCGACATGACTTTGACCGCGCCGGGCTGTCCGGTGGCCGGCGAAATGCCCGGTATGGTGAAGGATGCGCTGTTGACGGTTCCCGGAATCGGCGACGTGACCGTGAATATGACGTTCGATCCTCCCTGGACGCCGGATCGCATGTCGGAAGAAGCAAAGTTAGAATTGAACATGTTCTGAGTGAGAGTGACCAGTGACAACAGGAACTGTAACGACGACACGTCCTCGGCGCGAACGCCCCAAAGTGATTCGGCTTACCGATGCCGCTGCGGCGCGCATCCGCGACATCATGGAAAAATCCGACGGCCGCTATGTCGGTGTCCGGGTTG
>WNGK01006058.1_pt2 | contig 12748 bp, 10 predicted proteins | sample 5400601 | NCBI WGS metagenome assembly WNGK01 (sample SAMN13153376, study PRJNA577476) | soil metagenome | isolation source: 60 cm soil or saprolite under Garry oak tree replicate 1 | place: USA:California | collected 2016-06-15 | reverse complement strand
ACATAAGTCCCGAGGCGGCTGTTCGGTTTGGTTGGTGTCGCCATCACAAAGCCATCGTTTCGTTAGAAATTAGCTAACGAAACTATATAGCCTTTTCCTTTCGTTATCTAGTTAAAAACAGGCATGCACTAAACGCAACAATTATAAGGACTTAGGAACGAAGAGAAGCTACAAGCGAGGATCGACCGGCTCGCTTTCGAGGGCAAGGACACCGAAGACGCATTCATGTACGCGACGCAGCGGTTCCTGCCGAACGAATCGCTCTAGTGCTTCGATGCCAAGAGCGAATTCACGGAGTGCTAAGGAACGCTTGGTGGAAACCGAACGACTGCGCAGACGCTCCAAGTTCTCGGGCAGCAAGTATTCAGGCCCATAGATGATTCTCCGGTATTCAGGGCCGCGGCATTTGACCGCGGGCTGCATCAACCCGCGTCGTCCGCGCACAACGAAGTCCAGCGGCTTTACGACCATGCCCTCGCCACCGCGTCCGGTCAGCTCTTCCCACCACTGAGTGGCTTCTTCGACGCTCGCTGTGTCGGTCACATCAACCTGTCGGTAAGATGTTGCGAGCAAGAGACCATCGCTGGCTTTGCAAACTTCTGCCAGCTTTTCCATGTGCCACACGTGATCGCGCTGAACATGAACCTGTCCTTCTGTAGCCAACAGGTGAAACGGTGCGAGTTTCAAGTCGCCCACTGACTGAACTGGCCAGCAGTAGCGCCGATAAGAATCGATATAAAGCTTCGTAGCTTCAAGCCGTTGCTTATATTTCTCGATGAGAGGCAGAGCATCGCCATTCTTCGATGCAAGATGCTCCAGAGACGCGACTGTTTCAGTAAGAGACGCTTTCGCGGCCGCACCCACAGCCGCGTATTGCTGCCGCAATAGTTCCTGAGCCTTCGCCGACCAGGGCATCAATTCCGCGTCGAGACAAATCCAGTCCGTCTGAAACTGCTGCCAGAATCCTGCAGCGTCCACGGCTCCCCGTACCTTTTCGAGAAATTCCTTTTCGATCTTTCTGTCATCGAAGAATCGTCGTCCTGTTCGTGTGTAGCAAATCCCAATGCCTTCTCCGATGACACCGAAACGCCGTCGAGCGGCATCTTCATCGCGGCACACGACCACGACGGCGCGCGAACCCATGTGCTTTTCCTCGCACACCACGCGAGGGACGCCTTCGCGGCGGAAGTAGGCAAAGGCCTCCGCCGGATGTTCCAGAAGTCCGAGCTTTTCGGTTGTCTCTGTGGGCGACATCGTGGGAGGCAAATAGATCAGCCATTTCGGGTTCGCTGCAAACCGGCTCATAACTTCAAGAGCGGCCAGTGCGTTCTCTTCCCGGACCGTGACGTTGTGGTGGAGGCGAGTTGTAACAATTCGCTTGCCGATCACATCGTCGATATCGAGCAAATCGTCGTGAACCTGCTGAGACGTGAGCGATGATGCTGATTCCGCAACCGCGGCGAGCGGTTTGACCGGCTGTGCGTACATCTCACGCGCGGCCACAGAAACGAGTTCTTTCTCGGGGTAGCGAAGTGCGGTCAGGTTGCCGCCGAAAACGCAGCCCGTATCGATGTTAATCGTGCGATTCAGCCAATCGGGCTGAGGCACAGGAGTATGGCCATAGACCACCACGGCCCTGCCGCGATACTCCGCAGCCCAGTTGTAGCGAACTGGCAGGCCGAATTCGTCAGTCTCACCTGTGGTCTCGCCATAGAGCGCAAAATCTCGAACCTTTCCTGAACCACGACCTTGCATCTCTTCCTTCATGCCGGCGTGAGCGACGACGAGTTTTCCCTCATCCAAGACATAGTGACTGACCAGCTCATCGAGGAAATCCGAGACCTGAGCGCGGAATTCCGGCGATTCCTTGTCCAGTTGTTGCAGAGAATCAGCAAGCCCGTGCGTGATCTGTACGTCTTTGCCCCGGAGTTTGCGCATTAGCTTGATATCGTGGTTGCCCGGAACACAAAGGGCTGTTCCGGCTTGGACCATGCTCATCGCTAGGCGGAGCACCTCTGGAATCTTCGGGCCACGATCCACAAGGTCACCAAGAAAGACAACCTTGCGGCCCTCCGGAGGCTTCACGGAGTAGGCAAGAGAACCAGGAACGTTTGATTGCTTCTCGACCGAATACCCAAGCTGCGTAAGCAACTCAACGAGCTCATCGAAGCATCCATGCAGATCGCCGATAATGTCAAACGGGCCGTGTTCGTGCTTCAGGTTGTTCCACAGAGGCTCGCGCACGATTTCCGCCGCGTCAACCTCCTCGGGTGAATGCAAAATATGGACCCTGCGAAAACCTTCTCGTTGTAGATTGCGCAGAGATCGCCGTAATTGCTGAGACTGCTGGCGTATGACGTGTGGACCGAAATCTCGGTCCGGACGGTTACGGTTTCGCTCGTGGCAAAGCTTCTCCGGCAGATCAAACACTATGGCGACTGGAATACAGTGAAACTGCCGAGCTAGAGCAATGATTGGCTTGCGGGCTTCGGCCTGCACATTCGTGGCATCGATCACTACCAGCTTGCCAGCTGTCAACCGTTTGGAAGCGATGAAATACAGAACCTCAAAGGCATCGTTCGTGGCCGCCTGGCTGTTCTCCTCGTCGGATACGAGACCACGGCAGAAGTCTGAAGAAAGCACCTCAGTCGGTCGAAAATGCTTTTCGAGCAAAGCTCGACTTACCCGACCCCGAAGGGCCGACAAGTGCAACGACTGCGAGTTCTGGAATCGTCAGCTTCATTGGCGAGTGAAAATACCCATCTGTGTGGGGCTGCCCACGATTGGGTCTTCAGGTCCAATTGGCAAGAAGCGGGCGGAATAGCCAAATCGTGCCGCTATGGCATTAGACCAGGATTGAAACTCTGCTCGTGTCCACTCGAAGCGGTGGTCTTTGTGCCGCATTTTGCCGGCGGGCAAAGTATCGAATTTCACGTTGTACTCGACATTCGGTGTCGTCACCACCGTAGTTTGCGGACGGGCAAATTCAAAGAGAACCCGCTCGAACGCGGCGAGACGGGGCGGATCTTGGTGCTCGATGACTTCCACGACAGTTGCGGCGTCGTAACCAGCGAGACGTTTGTCGCGATAGGTCAACGATCCGTGAATCAGACGAATGCGCTCCTTCTGCATCGTAGGCAAATCCTCTAGACGCAGTTTCTGCGAGGCAATCTCAAGGGCGCGATGCGACACATCCATGCCAACGATTTCCACAAAGGCCCTGTCTTTCAAGAGCTCGCGCAGAAGGTGACCCTCACCACAGCCAAGGTCGAGTACACGCTTCGCACCGCTGCTACGAAGTGCTGCAATGACAGCTCCCATGCGCTGTTCGGCCAGGCTAATCGGCTTCTCTATGGCCTCCTCTTCGCGCGTGTGAGTCTCCGCTAATTCGTCCGCGGCGGGCTCTTCGTCTCCAATGAGACGGCTCAGAGCCTCACGAGCCAATCGCTTCTGGTGTTTCAAATAGCGATTGGTAATCAACTCGCGCTCGGGATGCTCGCGAAGCCAGCCCTCTCCATGACGCAGCAGCTTTTCGACTTCCGCGTCACCAACCCAGTAGTGCTTGTCGTCGTCCAGGACTGGAATCAGGACATAGAGATGCGTCAGCAAATCACTCAATCGAATTGTTGCCTTGAGTGCGACCGAAAAGTACGGGCTCTCTCCCCACTCTGGAAATTTCTCATCGAGTGGGTGTCGAACGGCTGCGACCTCGTAACCCAACGGCTCGAACAAGCGACGTAAGAGATCTTCTCCGCCGCGACAAGGTAGCACCGTGATCCGCGCTTCCAGTGGCAGCGGCGCATCCGCTAGTTCTTGACGCTCCTTACTCTTGCCGGTCATTGCTGTACCGAAGGTGCGGGCAATAGCAACGCTTAGGAAAGACGAAGCCGCGTAGGGCCGGTCATTAACGTACTGTTCCAGGGCGTGCGCTTCACCGCTTGGCCCGCGCCGGTTGCGCACAAGACCAATGGGATCGATCTCCAGCAATAGCGCGGCAGTGCAGCGTTCGGGTGTGGCCTCCGGGTAGAAGACGTGCGCTTTCCCGAAGACCTGTTCAAACGAATGGACGCGGAACGGACTCTTATGCAGCAGGTAACCAAGGTCCGTCGCCGGACGATGCGTAGTAGTTATGCTCAGGAGCATGGGGAAGGGATATTTTGCCAGAGTAGCGCCCGATCCCGCGCGATTATAGTGACGCAAACGAGGGCAAGGGCTGACCGGGGCCAGGCAGCCCCATCTCGGGCCGAGCCGAGAGCATGCCGAATGGCAGTAGGCCTGGGAGGTGTGTAAATTTTTCTAAGGCAAAATCTTCTTGAGGTGAGGCGACCATTTTTGCCGAATCGATGCGCATTAGTAGAGATAGGAGGTCAGTTGGGGCCTGCTGAGGGGGGACCACCGCTGGCAGCGGCGACCTAGCGGGTAATTTTTTGCGGCCAAGGCGATCGTTTTTGCCCTGTCGATGTGCATTAGGAGATTTGAGGGCTCAGCTTGTAACCCGACTGGGACGGCCGGGACGGGTAGCCCATGACCGGCCCGAAAAAATATTTTGGTGGAGGCGCAAACTTTTGCGGACTTGATGGGCATTAGTAGATATAGGAGCCGTATGGCCGAGCCGCGGGTGAAAAAGGGGTATGCTGACCCGCGAATAGATGTTTCTAGCGACGGGGCGACCATTTTCAGCCGATTGGTGCCCATTAGTAGATATATGGGGGAGTCTAGCCACAGGCCGACGACCGGTCCAAAGGCGGACAGGATGCTGTAAACGGCGATCTTTCTGCGACAGGGCAACTATTTTCACCGACCCGTGTTCATAAAGGGCAGCACCAAACCCCGAACGAACCAAGCCGCGACTCGAAGCCACATCGCTCTACCCTAATCCAGAACTGAAGCTGTAGTCGTCTCGCTCAGACTTCCGCCACGCCGCCCACCCACCTCTCCAAAGCAACCACGCTTCTGTCCAATCCACCCGAACCCACGGCTAGGACACCCACACTAAATTTGAACTCGGAGGTGTTCTGGAATGGAACGGTTTAGCAGTCGGTTGGTTTACATACATGAAGACTTGCACAAATTCTTGCGGAGGCTGACCTCGTTGGGCGGGTATTGCACGGCTCAGCAGGCCAAGTCTTTGCAGCTCGCCGGATGGGATAGGGGTGTGCGGGGGCGGCTGAGGTTGTTGGAGCGGCTGGGGTTCCTCCGGCGGGTAAGCAAATACCCAGTGGTGTATCAGGTCACAAAGGCAACGACTCGGCTGATCGGTCGGGATTCCAGCACACGCCGGCGACATACGCTGGAAACCGTTCAGGCACGTCTGTTAGGCTTGCATTTTTATCTTGAAGCCCGCGCGTGGCCAACCGAGTTCTTCTTCAAACACGAAAAGAAGATCGCGATCTTCACAGACGCGGGCTGCCCGCTGGCGACCTTGCCACAACGCGACGGTAAGCCGTATCTACGGGAGCACTTCGTGTTCTGGCTTCCCGAAGCGGGCATTGGCATCGCGACGGTCGATCAACCAGTGCCGACTGCATTTTTCCGCTTGCGGCTTTTTCTTCGACAGTTCCTGCCTGTTCTTCGCTCGGTGCAGGAGGAGATTGACCTTTTCATCGTAACGCCCGACCAGCGTCGCAAATTCGAGTACGAGAAGCTTTTGCGGCGGAGCCGGGCGATCCATAAGCTCGGGCTGGGCAGCCTAGCTCCGAGAATCAGGCCCTACTGTGTGCGACCGCCGGTGCCAATAATCATCGAGACAATCTGGCCCAGCGCCGACAAGTACGACGAGTCTGCCGATCTCATCGAGGATTCCGACGACCTTAGCAACGGCCACTGCGGCCGTAAGAGCGTCTTGCGGCTGATCGGCGAATGATGCACACCCGGGCGGCTGCCCGCCTGTGCTGGGTAGATAAACACTGTATCCATAGCACGGCGACAGAAACCTCAGCCATCCAAAAAGAAACAGAAATCGCAAACGCAAAATTGTCACGCTTGTGACTTTTGTGACTTTGCCTTGGGTACCAGCGGACAACGCCATCGGATGGGCCTCTGGGGGACAGTTGCTCACGGCAGGAAACTCAAAAAAATCAAGAACCTCAATCGAGCTTTTGAGTTTCTGCTCGCGCGGCGGCGCAGCTCAGCAAAGGTGTAAAGCCGCCTGGGGCATCGCCGAAAGCCATCAGCCATGACCCAGAAGCAGGCTGGAATGGAACAGATGGAACAAATGGAAATTCCGATTGTTCCATAACGGCCACGGACACACCAAGCCCGCTGCGGCGGCTGCACCGCCGCAGCGGGCGGCCCTTGCAGTTGACAGGGCGGAACCCATTCCCTTCACCCATTCCCCTTATCCACTCCATTCCCTTTCCTTTGGAGTGTGGAGAATGTCGAACGAATTTGAGAAACCGAATGATTCGAACAGTGCAAACGGAAGTGCGCTCCATCTTGCAGTCGATCAGCGAACCGGTAGAGGGCACGATCAACTTTTGACTGCAGGTGCTATCATCGTTGGCGAAGGCCAACGATTCGACGGGCAAGGAGAAAGCATGGCTCGTCGTCGTTACCAGAAAGGAAGAGTAGTTTTACGCGGCAAAGCGCATCCCGTTTGGGTGGGACGCTGGCGAGAGGACGTGATCGGCGCCGATGGAGTCACGCGGCGCATCGAACGTTCCGAAATTCTCGGCAGCAAATCAGAAATTCCCACGCAGCGGCTCGCGCTCCGGCGCTTGGAAGTTCTGCTTGCCAGAGTTAACGCACCGGACTATCGGCCAGGCCGCATCACGACCTTGGCCGAGTTTGCCGAAAGGTGGAAGGAAACGGTGCTCTCGCAGCACAAGCCGAGTAGCCAGAAGGCTGCACTCTCTAATCTGCGGTGTCACATCTTGCCGCAGTTTGGGAATGTCCGGCTCGATGCGCTCGGAAAGGAAGCGCAGCAGGTTTTTGTGACGCGGCTTTCGCGCACCGTTTCCCGCAAGACCGCCCGGAACGTGATGGACACGCTTTCCGCGATCCTGCGGAAGGCGAAACAGTGGGGATACGTCTGCGAAGGCGTGGACTTCAGAACCTTGCAGTTCGCAGAGAATGCAGTTAGGCGCGAGCCTCGATTCTTCTCCGCGAAACAAGTGCAGCAAATCATCGAAGCGGCTCCCGAACCATACAAGACGATGTTGACGATTCTTGCCATGACCGGGATGCGCGCGGGCGAGATGCTGGGCTTGCAGTGGGAAGATATCGATTTCGCGGCTGGGTGCATCCACATCCGCCGTTCGGCGTGGTGCGGAAACATCCAGACCACGAAGAGCAAGAGCAGCGCGGCACCGGTGCATCTGCCGGAGTCTTTGGCCGCAACTGTGCGAGCTTACCGAGAGCGATGGAAGCCGAACCCGCAAGGGTTCTTGTTCGTGACGCGGAACAACCGGCCTCCATCATCGAACAAGGTTGTCCAGTACGGCTTGTGGCCCGTGCTGGACGCGCTGAAGATTCCTCGCTGTGGACTTCACGCATTCCGGCATACGCACGCAAGTTTGCTTTTGCACACCGGAGCCACGCCGAAGGTCGTGCAGGAGCAGTTGCGGCACGCCGACCCGCGCGTCACGCTCGGGATGTATTCGCATGTGATCGGCGAGGACCGGCGAAACGCGGTTGAACGTGTAGCGGCGTTGTTGCGCCCAACTGCTGATGCCAGTTGCGCTCAGTTGCGCCCAAATGCGCCCAAGTCGGGACCGCAAGAGGAGTGGATTCAATAAGTTAGTTGGAGCGGGCGATGGGAATCGAACCCACGTCCGAAGCTTGGGAAGCTTGCAATTTAACTCAAAAAACGCTGGATTGGCGGCATTTGTGCGATTTTCGGAACGCCTTAATTGGAAAATGATGGAAAATGGAACACCTCGTGTTGATAGGCGCAGGTGATCCACTCTCAACGAGTCCTGTACTCTATCTCTACGCGAACCTGTCCACACTACACATGCTAGTGCGTACGACGGTTTAGCAAACGGGTGAATGCGCCCTGGCTCGCTGGTAAGTTGCTGAAAACTCAAGACGCTGTTCGGCTCGCTCTGGACGGTTTGGGCACGATTGGCAGCGTATTGGGATAAATTGGGATAAAGGCGAAAGAACGAAAGCGTGCTAGATCCGCTATCCTGTTGACACATAGTTCTGAGCCGCGAACGGTGCCACGGTGCCACTTACGGAAAATTCGGAGTCATTCTTAAGTCTGTTACTCGCAGCCAATCCTGCTCTCAATGCTATTTGTGTTACTTGTGCAGGACACGAAAACTGTAGACGCTCAGCGCTTCAGGCTTGCTACCAACCTGCTTGCCATTTAGTTGCAGTATGTAATCACCGTTTTGTACTGAGTCAGATGGAATTCGCCAGGCAACCTTAATTCCTTTAGCCGTGGATCGGCTCTTGAGACCTTCTTCGCGCCGAAGTTCACGCATATCGGCCGTATACAGCTTAGCTTCGTAGGCTTCAAACGTATCCTCGTCAATCGGCATTTCCAACCTTATCCAGGGCCGATCTTTAGGCACCGCCAAGACTTCGCCGCGAGATTCTCCCCGAACGATGCCTCCAACGAGCGTGAATGTCAGATCTGGAATGTTGGCCTGAGCTTGGGGCCTACCAGATTCATTGTTAGCGCGTTCGCTCAGGCTCGCGATTTGTCCAACCGCCTCGTTCCTTTGAGCGCGCAGCTGTGCCTCACTGCTTCTTGCGTCCTGAATTTCTCGATTCAATTCGCGGTTTCTGAACGACAAGAAGAAAACGGCTACACACAGAACCGCACAGACCGCTCCCAACGCCCACTGAAGAGAATCACCAAATCGGAAGACCCGCTGAAGCGACTCCCAAAAGATATGCTTCCTCTTGGCTTCTGCTTGACGCGATCGGACAATCTCGCCAAGGGCCTTAGCAAATTCAACCCGACTTCGCCCTTCGGGCGATGAAAAGTAGCGTTGTTCGAACTGTTGCCTCTCCGCACTGCTTAAGTCTCCTCTGGCGTAGGAATCGATTAGGTCATCTTCGCTTGCGACTAACTCTTCAAAAGCGTTCGACTCAGCAAAATACCGCTCTTCAACCTTTTGCCGCTCTTCCGCGGACAATTGGCCCAACAGATACCTCCTTGCGAGATTTTCCTCAGTCATTTCTGTCACAAAATTCCGGTCTCATGGCCTTCTTTTTCGGCTGCCCAGCCCATTACTCCCAACCATAGGTGTCATCTAGCTCGAAAACATTACAATCCTAATCGACGTAGTTCCGGCCTCATGAGTTCCTCTACCTCTCGCCGCTTGCCATGCGACGTTTGACGCAGGCTTCCAGACCCTCTCGGATTCGCTTCGCTTTGACTCGTAGGTTGTTCATTGAGATACCAAAGGTTCGCGCCAACTCCTGTCTATGGGTTATGTGCGTGGATTCTTGCGAACTGTAATACTCCAGAACAAGACCCCGATTCCGACTGTTCAATTGTCGGAGACATTGGTTCAGGCAATCCAGCTCTCTCTGATAGTCGACGTCAGCGTCGTGACCTTGGTTTGGCCCCGGTATTTCGGGCAAATCATTCAAAGAAATTACTCGTGGACTTGGACGCTTAAATCCCATCAGAACATAGCGTGCCACCACATGGCAGTAAGCCCCGACGTTTTCAATCACAAACTCGCTCGGCTTCCTGGCCACAACATCCAAAGTCATGTCCACAAGGCGCTCTGCCTCTGACCAGCAGTTGTTGCACTCAAAAAACTTCAGCAAGACCCTTCGCAGGTTCTTGTATTTTTCAGAACTACACTTCGGATCAGAATCCAGGCGCCGCAGCAGCACCTTATAATCTGGCTGGGCCAGATTCTTTGACTCTCGCGACGGAACTCCACCACTCATCTCGCTCCGATTCTCGCGCTACCGGCTGAGCATGTGGGCACAAACGATCCCTGCATAACGGGCATTCTACCATCTGATTTGCAACCTGGGGACTCGACGGAGCCACCAATTGGCTACCTAACCCAAGCAAAAGTCTGCGATTTCGGAGGCGTAGCTGCGCGTCAGCACTCTTGGTCGCTGCTAGCGAACGTGCACAACCTTCTTGGAGCGAGTCAAGGGCCGGCATAACAAATCTTCGTAATGTTTCTCGAAAAGATGGCACGCAGGAATGTACGGCAATTCAACGAGGAGTCACCCATGAAAAATCAAAAACGTTCATGCTCGTTGGTCAGCATCCTAGCGCTCCTTACTTTGATGTTGTCAATCTCAACGACCTTGCGTGCCCAAGACTCGCCGACCATCACGATCAAAAATGAGTCCTCGGACACGGTGCTCGCAAAGTTGCGCGGCCCCTCGTCCGGCGCTCTTTCGATACCGCGTGGTAGCAGTCGACCAATCTCTGTGCGCGGCGGGAACTACCTTGCTCTCTTTCGATACGGAAACGGCGGAAGACGCTATACGTATACCAAGGTAGGTCCCTTCGAAGTCGTCGAATCCGAGAATGAAGTCTCCGAGATAACGATAGTGCTTCACTCGGTGGCCGGAAATACCCCGGAGCAGCCGAGTAGTGAGCGGGAGTTCGATGGCCAATGAAGAACGCTTCTCTGAAGCCCTTGTAATGTTTTTTTCAAACCGACACTGAGGGTTGTAAGAGCGAATTCAATTCAGGTTATGAGGAGGCTACCATGAAGAGTTTGTTGATTGCCGCGGTTACCCTGCTCAGCGGTTTCTTGTCCGTGAGCCCAGAACTCACCAACGCCCAGACCACCCAGGAAACTGTGTCTTCTGGGCCGTCAGCAAAGCTTGGGAACGGCGATGTCGTAGCCCTTGTCAAGGCGGGACTGCCGGAAGAAGTAATCATTGCCAAGATGCAAGGCTCTCCGTGCGACTTTGACACATCGCCAACAGCGCTCGCTACGCTCAAATCGGCGCAAGTCCCAAACGCCGTCATCCTGACAATGGTGAAGAAGTCGAGCCAGATGAGCAGTACTGCCGACCGAGATGTTTCTCCAATCTCGTCGCACCAAGTAACTCTCTCGCTAGCCCCCGAACTCTCGAAGACAAACGCACAACCTTTCAAAGGCTGCCTAGCTGTTAGGCCGATAGGCTCTCACGCATTGCGAAATGTAATTTTGTTCGGAGCCGCAGGAGCTCTCATTAGCCACATGCAGTACCAGGTAGTGGACGCTGTGGATTACCCCGCAAAAATCGGACAGAAATATCACGGCAATGACCTGCAAACGATTCAAGGCAATGGCACAAAGGTCGTTCTGCTCGACAAACACTACTCGGTCGACGAACTTCACATGGCCTGCCATCAGTGAGTGAAACGAAGAACAAATTGGGTGAAGAGTTCTTGGAGGGAGACATGTCCAGTCCGAAAAAATCTCAGCAGCTAAGGCGTCCCCGATACGCCGCTTCACTTAGGCAAAGTTTCTTGGCTGCGATGTTGATCGGGGCGAGCGGGTGCGGCGGAGGTTCTTCAACGCCGAACAACCCGCCACCGCAGTCGGTGACAGTGTCAGTGTCGTCCTCTAGCTCCAGCGTCGTCTTAGGGAATACGCTGCAACTCACGGCAACGGTGACGGGCACGGCGAATACAGCCGTCAACTGGAGCGTCAACAGCGTGGCCGGAGGCAACTCCACGGTCGGCACGATTACGAGCGCGGGTTTGTACACCGCGCCAGCAGACCTGCCGAATCCGGCGAATGTCACTGTTCAAGCCACGAGTCAGGCAGATAGTTCAGCAACTGGCAGCAATTCCCTGACGATAACAGATGACATAACGGTTGCTGTTTCAACAGTTCCCCCAAGTGTTCAATCCATAGCTGCCGATGCAACGCTACAATTAAACGCCACGGTTACTAGCGCTGGACACCCGGATCAAACAGTGACTTGGACCGTAAATGGCGTGGCCAACGGCAATTCAACCCTCGGCACAATCGTGACGTCCGGCCCAGACAGCGCGACCTATACAGCGCCCGCCCCAGTCTCGAATCCGTTGAGTGTGAGCATAAATGCGGTGAGTGCAGCTGACTCTACAAAGACATCTTCCGTCCGATTTAAGGTCAACTTCGTACCACTCGCGGTCAATTCTGTTTCCAATACTTCACCAACCGCATTGACTCCTCTCTACATCAAGACTGCAGGACTCGATTTAACACAGTCGGCCACCGTGACCCTTTCTACCCCCACGTATTCCTTATCACTGCCGACGCTACGAACGCAGAGCGACGGTACCATCGTTGTCGCAACGCCGCTTTATATAGACCCCACCAGTGGACTAACTTCGTCTGTCAATGCGTCCTTCACGGTTTCCCAGGGGACGCAGAGCACCGCGCCGGTCGCGCTGAGCATTCAAGATATTCCACACAATAGTGACTACGGTACAAGCTTGGGACAAATATCTCGCGCCTTCTACAACTATCAGGAGCTGGCTTTGGGAAGGATGATGAATGGCCTGCAAGCCATGCAGGCGCTGCCGAAAAATCAAGTGGACACGACTGCGATGCAGGCGCATGTTTCCCAACAACTACTGAATGCGATTCGCGCGCGCAATGACATCGACCGCATCGTGGGAACGAATAGTCTACAAATCGCGATGGGGACTCTACCGGATGGAACATCCATCAGTTTCAACAGCAACTCAGTCGATATGATGGATCGCATCCTTGGAGTATATCTAAGCGCCTTGCAGCCAGAAATCACTTCCGCGAGTGCCGCTGTGAAAAGACAGGCTTCAGCAAAGCGACGTAGAGCGCGCTTCGTGACAAGTCTCAACGCGCTCAAT
>WNGK01007428.1_pt1 | contig 12753 bp, 12 predicted proteins | sample 5400601 | NCBI WGS metagenome assembly WNGK01 (sample SAMN13153376, study PRJNA577476) | soil metagenome | isolation source: 60 cm soil or saprolite under Garry oak tree replicate 1 | place: USA:California | collected 2016-06-15 | reverse complement strand
AGCGTGGACAAGTACGAGCTGGTCGAGCGGTACGAGGCGCTCGGCGACGAGGACGACTTCCTGGCGGCCAAGCGGCTGTTCGAACAGGAACTTACCGGGCAGTCCAGCGCGCTGGACCGCCGCCAGTACGGCTACCTGCTCGAATGCCATGGGCGCCGCACGCTACGGCGGGCCGTGGACCAGTACGAGCTTGCGATGTCGCTCGACCCGGAGGCGGACAAGGTTCAGTACCAGTGGATGTACGCGAAAGCGGCGCTGGGCGAGCGGGAGGACGCGATCGCCCGCTACCGGGACCGGGTAGCTGACTCGCCCGGGGACGTGCGCGCGCTGCGCTTCATGTCGACCGCCTACCTGCTGGCCCGCGGCTACGGCGCGGCCAGCGAGATCATCGACACCGGGCTTGGGCTGGCTCCCGGCGACTGGAAGCTGACCTCCGACCGCGGTGAGGTGAAGGCCATCCGGGGTGACCCGGACGGAGCGCTCGCCGACTGGCGCCGCGCGCACGAACTGGAGCCGGCGGACTTCGGCCCGGTGTACTCCAGCGCCTTCCTGCTCGAGCATGAGGGCAGGCTGGCCGAGGCCATCGGGGCGTGGCGCCACATCCTGGAGTATGCCGAGGCGCACGGCTGGGAGCTGACCGCGGTGTGGCCCAGGCAGGAACTCCGGCGGCTGCGCAAGCTGCTCCAAGACCGCCAGCAACCCGGCCGCTGAAGCCAGTAGGTTCCACAACGAGCACCGGCGCGCCCGCACTTTGCACCGGCGCAGATGACTTCCGTCTAACAGGCTCTGTTTGGCTCGTGTCATGGGCTGCCTGCTAGACCGGAGGAGCCGCGGTAGCGCGGCCGCCTCGGAGGGAAAGCAGCCATGAACCGGACAGCACCTAGTCCGGGTTGCGCAGCGCGGGCCGGGTGCCGCCTCGACCCAGCCGCTGAGGAGGGCACGATGAGCCACAGCACCCGCGTCGCGCGCCGGTCACGCCCACGGCCGACGCGAACCGCGGCCGCCATCACCGCCACGCTCGGCCTGGTCCTGCTCGTGTCCGCATGCGGCGGCTCGCCCGGCAGTCATGCTGGAGGGTCAACGAACTCCCAGCCGCCGAGCTCGCAGATGCTCGCCTTCTCCCGCTGCATGCGCGCGGAGGGCGTGCCGAACTTCCCCGATCCCAACAGCAGCGGACTGCTCCCGAAGAACCAACTCGCTCAGCTCGCGGCCAGCAACCCCCAGTTCCCGGCGGCCCATAGAGCGTGCCAGCACCTGCTCCCCGACGCCGGCCAGCCGACCCAAGCCCAGGTGCAGCAGGCGTGGAACGACATGAGGAACTTCGCCCGCTGCATGCGCTCCCACGGCGTGCCGAACTGGCCCGACCCCACTCCCACATCCCAGCAGGACCAGCGGCCGTTCTTCAATCTGCCGGACAGCATTGACCAGAATGCGCCGCAGATAACGTCCAAGATCCCTACGTGCCAGCACCTGCTACACGCCAATAACCCGCTTGTGACGACGCAGTGACCTGCCCTTTTCCGTGCAACTACTCTCGAAGATGTACGTCTGGAGGTTCATCGACGTCCCGCCTCGGGCCCCGGAACAGCGCTCACGATCGACGGCGTCTAACGCTTAAGCGTCAGGGCTGGCCGAACAGTCAGTCCGCGTCTGCGAGCTTGCGCAATAGCTTCGTCAGCTGACGGCGCTCGTCCGGCGAGAGCGGCGCGAGTACCCGCCCTTGGATTTCGTCGACCACATGGTCGAGCGCTCGCAGTTGCTTACTCCCGGCGGGAGTGATCGAGACGATGTTGCGACGCCGGTTGTTGGGGTTGACCGTGCGTTCGATCAGTCCGAGTCGTTCTAGCTCGCCCAGGACGGTAACGACGTCACTGCGGTCGACGCTCGTGCTGCGGCCGAGGTCCGCCTGGCCGATTGGACCCCATTCCTCGAGCGCAGCGAGGAGGCGGTAGTGGTAGCTACGAAGTCCGGCGCCGCTGGCCGCGAAACCGTCGTTCAGTAGCCCGTGTGAGCGGCCGTAGGTGCGGCTGATCAGCCAGGTCGGTCGGTCCCGGATCCGGGACGGGGCAGGCACAGGTCGGGGCCGCTGCTCGGGCACCGGGCCAGCGTAGCACTTGCGGGTGTCACCAACATACGGTATGTTGGTGACACCTACATTGGCCTTCCCAACATCCAGGAATCCTCATGGCATGATGCCGCCCCCAGCGCGGCCGTGATGGCAGGACAGCGGCAACGCCACGGGGGCCGCTGCGACCACGACGCCCAGCGTTTGAGATCCACGAGAAGGAGCCAACATGCTCACCGTGCCCGTCGAAGCCGGCAGCGCCGCTGCGAACCGTCCTGCTCGGATCCTGGTGATCGGGCGAAGCGAGACCGTGTTGTCCGAGGCGGTGACGATCCTGCGCGAAAAGGGCTACGCCGCGGGAGCCACCAACGAGTTCGACCGCACCCTCGACCTCTTCGACGTCGGGCAGCTCGACCTCGTCGTCTTCGGAGGAATGGTGCCGCCGGACACCAAGGAATACCTCCGAGAGCAGATCTCGACCCGGAACCCGGCCGTGGCCTTCGTCCAAGGCTACGCAGGCATCCCCGGACTGATCGCAGCGCAGGTCGAGGCGGCACTCAGCGGCGGCACGACCGGACCCGCGGCCACAGTCACGTACGACGCCCAGTCCCGGTCGATCGGCATCTCCCTCGACGTACCACAGGACGTTACCGTCATCGCCTGGTGGCACACCTCGTTCGTCCCGCCGGAGCCGAAGAGCACCTCCAGGGTAATTCTGGACGAGGAACTCCCGGCAGGCGCGCACACCATCGCGGTACCGGGCGAGGTCCCCGCACAGGCATCCTTCGCCACCGTGTCCGCCGGCGCGTCCGTCCACGCATTCATCGTCGGACCCATGCCGAGCGGGACGACCTTGGCACGCTTCCCCAGCGCTTCACGCGCATAAGGAGGCGACCCGGCGGCCGCCGCCGGCACGGCGAACAGCCAGCGTGAGGACAGTCGGCGGACGCTGCGCTATCGGAGTTCGTGCTGGGTCGCTGTGGTCATCGGCCTGCCCGTCGTCTTCGCCCTCCGCCGCGCCAGCGTACGACGGCCTGCCGGGGCCGTACCTGGCCTTCCTCGCGGTCGACGGGACCGGGCGGTACGTGCTCGTGAACGAGGACGGCAATGATCTCGCCGGATGGATACACCAGGGCCGGTACCACAACCTGCTCAGCCGCAACGGGAACGGACTTGGCGTCGCCTGGTGATCCGCGGGCCGAGATCCAGGCAGGCCGATCAGGATCGCCATCCGGTCTTGCGCCGCGTAGTTACCAGTAGCGCGCCTGGCCGGGAATGGATTCCAGGTCGGCAAGCACCAGCTCGCGCTCCTCGTCTTCGGCGATGTCCTCGGCAGCGGCCAACGCCTGGTCGGTGTACTCCCTGGCCTGGCCGGCGTCCCCCGGCGATGGCGTGGGCGCGGGCTAGCGCCTCGTAGGCAAAGGCGAGATCCCAGTCCCCGACACCGTTCTCCTGGCAAAGATCCAGGACCCTGCGGGCGTGGTGCAGGGCGGGCTCGGCCCGGCCGAGGACCGTGTAGACACGGGAGATCTGCCATTCGCCGCGGGCCAGGTGAGCAGGGGTCGCTGCGGGAACCTGACTCCAGTGATAGCGGGAGGCGTGCGCCGTGTGGATCATTCGGTCGTCATCTTGCCTGCTCCGCCCCTCCTGCTCGATCAGCCGCCAGGTCTCGTTGAACAACTGAGCGGCCAGCAGCTTCTGGTCGGTGACGCTGCCGGTCCCGGGCGCGCTCCTGGCAGTCGCTTTACCGCCAGGTGGATTCCGCTCGGACATGGCGACGTCGATTCCTTCCGCAAGTAGATGATCGATCCGGTGCGAGGCGCCGCGCAGGCGCGTCACCCGGGCGTCAGCACGAACCGCCGCAGCAGCCCGATGCGATCGTAGTGGCGCAGTGCCTTCGTGGTCAGCCCGCTGAACCGGGCCACGACCCCGACGGTCAGCAACGCATCCGGCGCTTCTTGCTCCACGCCGACCACGGTAGAACCTTCCCCCAGGGCATACTCAAGCAACGCCAGGTACCACGAAGGGCGCACGACGGCGGCACACCGAATCGACAGGGTGCAGGGTCAGCGGGCGGGCATCAGCACGGTGTTGATGATGTACACGGTGGCGTTGGCGGTGTGCAGGTTCCCGCAGGTGATGGCGGCGCCGTTCACCTCGTACGTGCTGCCCATCTTCGAGGCCTTCAGCTGGCCGCCTTCCAGCGTCGTCAGCGTCATCCCGCTGGCCAGCTCCGCTGGGGTGATCTGCCCGCGGACGACGTGATACCTCAGAATCCTGGCGAGCTCGGCCGTGCCGCTCATCATGGTCATGTCGTGCGCGGTTAGCTTCCTGAACGCGGCGTTGTCGGGCGCGAACACGGTGATGCCCTTCGCGCCGTTGAGAGTGCCGGCCAGCCCGGCCTTCTTTGCTTCGGCGGCGAGCGTGGTGATCAGCGGATTATGGCTGGCGGCGGCGACGACAGGGTCCATGGCCATCCCGTGCATGCTGCCCATCCCGGCCGCGGGGATCATGCCGCAGTCCGTGCCGATTGTGGCAGCTGACTCGGTCATCGACGCGGAGGGTGATGCGGTGGCGTGGTTGGAGGATGCCGGCGTGGCGCCAGTCGTGCTGCCGCAGGCAGCGGCGGCCACCGCGAGCGCGCACGCGATCACCGGCATCGCAGCCGCGCGGCCGCGGCGTGCGGGACCTGCAAAAGTGGATTGCATCGCTTCTCCTCGATCATCGGAATCGGCGGCCGGCCTTTCGGCCGCGGGTCACGGTAGGTACTCGCCGCCGGTGCCGTTCTGGATTGCCGCCCGAACGAATCCGCCGGCCGGGCAACCGGCATCGCCCGCGGCGGCGAATAACTGGTGTGGGGATACGCGACGTCGGCCCGCGGTCAGTCCATAACTCCGCCGCCGGGCAGGCGCCCGGCGGTGGCCTGGAGGTCCTGCTGGGCGCAGTGGCCCGCGGAGACCAGGCCGCGTTCGAGGCCGTGTGCGCGCGTGCCGGACCGGTGGTGTTCGGCGTCGTCCGCAGGGTGGTGCGGGATCCGTTCCAGGCGCAGGAGGTGTGCCAGGAGGTGCTGCTCGAGGTGTGGCGCTGCGCGTCGAGATTTCAGCCGGGCCGGGGCAGCGCGATGGCGTGGGTGTCGACGATCGCGCACCGCCGCGCGGTTGACCGGGTCCGCGCGGAGCAGAGATCGGCCGAGCGCCAGCTGCGCGCTGCCTCGCATCAGGTCGCCTATGACGAGGTGGCCGAAGCGGTCGAGGCACGGCTGGACCGGGAGCGGGTGCGGCACTGCCTGGGGTCGCTGACTGAGCTGCAGCGCGAGTCGGTGACCCTGGCCTACTACGGCGGGTACACCTTCCGCGAGGTCGCCGGGCTGCTGGGGGTGGCGGAGGGAACGGTGAAGACCAGGATGCGCGACGGGCTGATCCGGCTGCGGGACTGCATGGGGGCTGAGCGATGAGACTGCGGCAGCCTGAGCTGCACACCCTGGCCGGCGCGTACGCGCTGGACGCCGTCACCGGGGCAGACCGGGCGCGGTTCGAGCGGCACCTGGCCCGCTGCCGGGCATGCGCGCGGGAACTGCGCGGGCTGCGCGAGGCCACCGCCGGCCTGGCCGGCGCCGTCGCCGCCGAGCCGCCGGCCGCACTGATCGACCAGGCCCTGGCAGCCGCAGCGCGTACCGGGCAGCTGCCGCCGGTCACCAGCCACGCCAGGGGATGGCGGATCCGGCGAGCGGAGCAGTCCGTCGGCGCGCGGCCCGCAGTCCTCTGGCCGGGCTTGCTGCGCCGGCTGTCACCGGCCCTGGCTGCGGTGTTCCTGGCCGCAGCGGCGATATCCGGCAGCGCAGCGCTCACCACCGGTCACCAGCTCGGCGCTGCCCAGCTGCGCGACCAGGCCATCGCGCGGGTGCTGACCGCACCGGACGCGGTCATGCTGACCGCGCGGGTGCGCCCGGCCGGCACCGCCACCGTGGTGATGTCCCGCCGCGACCATTCCCTGGTATTCACCACCGCCGGGCTGCCGCCGCTGACCGGCGGCCGCTGCTACCAGCTATGGCTGATGGGGCCCGGCGGTGACCGGTCAGCCGGGATGCTGCCGCAGCAGCGCGGGGGCATGACAAGCCCGGTGATCGCCTCCGGGCTGGCCGGCGGCGACTGGGTCGGCCTGACCGTGGAACCTGAGGGCGGAACCTCCCACCCGACCACCACGCCGGTCCTGATGCTCAGCCTTGCTGCCTGAGCCCCGGTCGCGGCGATGATCCCGATATTGCCGGTGAAGGTGAAGGTCGAGACCGGACCGGCCCAGCACCAGCCGCCGGCGAGCATCCCGGTGGCGAGGATGAGGCATCGCTGCCAGTCAGCGAGGTCGGCGAGCCCGCCTGCGCGCGAATGGTCCTCGACGCCATCTCGGTACGGCAAGACGGCCGGGCGGCCAGCGCCAAATTGGCTTGGCGGGGATCAGCTGATGCCGGACGCGACCTATTAGCTCCGGGCTGTACTACCGCCTGCGCACGATGGCCTCGCTGCTGACGGCCTCCGGCCCGGTGCCGATGGCCACGGCAAGCAGGCGTGCCGGGAGACTGACTTGGACGGGGCTGTCTGCGATGCCGACGATGCTGCCGTCACCAAGCTCCCCGCTGTCGTTGTTGCCCCAAGCCAGTACCGCTCCGCTGGTGGTGAGGGCATAGCTGTCGAAGCAGCCGGCGCTGACCGCCTTCACTGTCAGCCCGACGAGCAGGTCCGACCGTACCGCAATGTTGCTGTTGGTCGTGGTGCCGTTGCCAAGCTGTCCGAATGCGTTGTAGCCCCAGGCCAGCACGGCTCCGCTGGACGTGAGGACCAGGGTGTGACTGCAGCCGGCGGCCATCCCGGTTACCGGTCCGACACCCTTCAGCAGGATGACGATCCGCTCGGGAAAAGTGTGGTTGATGTTAGTGCCGTCGCCAAGCTGACCTTCGTCGTTGAGGCCCCAGGCGAACAAGAGCCCGGCCGTGGAGATCGCGAGGGCATGGAAGCCGCCGCCGGCGATGTTCTTGATCACGGTGCCGCCGGGGAGTTTGACCCTGACGGGCTTGAGACGGCTGATCGTGGTGCCGTCACCAAGCTGACCGAACCGGTTGTCCCCCCAGGCCAGCACCTTGCCCGCGACGGTCAGCGCGAGTCCGAAATTATCCCCGCCCGCGCTGATTGCCTTGATCTTGATGCCCTTGGCGAACTTGACCTTGACGGGCTTCGATCGGTCGGTAGTTGTCCCGTCACCCAGCGCCCCGCCGCGGTTGTCTCCCCAGGCCAGGACGCTGCCTGTACTGGTCAGGGCGAGGCTATGAGCGCAGCCGGCCCGGATGGCCGTGACCTTGGTGCCGCTGGGAAGCTTCACCAGGACCGGGGTGTGGCTGTCCGTTCTCGTGCCGTTGCCTAGCTGACCGAAGTGGTTGTATCCCCAGGCCAGCACGCTGCCGGTGGTGGTCAGGGCCAGACTGTGACCGCAGCCGACCCGGACGGACGTCACCTTTGTGCCCTTGGGTAGCTTCACGGTGACCGGCGTGGTGCTGTTGCTGGTGGAGCCGTCACCCAGCTGGCCGAAGCTGTTGTTGCCCCAGGACCGGAGGGTGCCGGCCGCAGGGGCGGCCTCCTGCATGGCCGAACTGTTCACGGCAGCGTGCGCCGTGGCGGCAACGCCTCCGGTGGCAACCGATGGCAGGACCACCGCGGCGGCCAGCGCAGCGGCGCTGCCGATCAAGGCTGCGCTGGACGCATGCCGCCAGTCCCGCATCCGGCCGTACTCGCCGCGGGCGTGTTTCAGTTGACCGTGATCTCTGCGCATCGCTGCTCCTGCTCCTCGTGTCTGATGTTGTTGCTCGCCGGTAAACCTGAGAAAGAAGACGACGATCTCCGGTCCCGTAGCATTCGGGCTCTCGGCCGCGCCCAGGCTGGCGAGATGGAGCGGGTCAGCGGGCCCGGGGCCTACAGGCACAGCTTGAGCCTGCCTACCGCCACCGAGACGGCCGACCCGATCATGGCGAACGCGCCTGCGGGCGGAGTCTGGGCGACGACGCGATCGGGGTTGCTGCAGACGCCGGTGTAGGAGACGGCGCCGAGCACGAAGCCGGCCGCATCCAGTGCCGCGGATGCCGCGGGCAGGTCGTCACCGCGCACGTCCGGCACGCGGGCGCTTGTGGAAAAGCCGATGGCCAGGCCAATCTCGAACCCGAGCGCCGCCTGGCTCACGCCGGACAGGAAGGGGTTCTGCACCGGGTAGACCTGATCGGCCTGGGCGGTGCCCATGCCCAGGCCGTAGTCGCTGTTCGCGCCCCAGACCATCAGCCTGCCGTCGGCCAGCACCGCTGCGCTCGCGCCGAAACCCTCGGCCACCTGGACAGCGCCGCTCACCGCCAGCTGCACCGGGCGGAGCTGGGGAATGCGGTCCGTCCCGTTCCCGATCTCGCCGAAGGCGTTGTAACCCCATGCCCATACCGTCCTGCTGGGACCGGCTATCGCCAGGGCGTCGAGCGTACTGACCGCGATCTGCGTGACCCCGGTCAGGCCGGGCACAGCCGCGGGAGTGGCCGACTGGCCGGATTTCGAGCCATTGCCTAGCAAGCCCCAGGCGTTGGAACCCCACGCGAAGAGAGTGCCGTCCGAGCGCAGCGCGAAGCTGGTATCGCCGCCAGCCGCCACCTGGGTGATCCCGGACAGGCCGGGCACCTGAACGGGCAGCGCCTGGTTCGTGGTCGTTCCGTTGCCCAGCTCGCCATCGAAATTGGCACCCCACGCCCAGACGGTGCCGTCCGCGCTCAGGGCGAGCGCGTGATCCAGGCCGGCAGCCACCTGGGTGATCCCGGACAGGCCGGGCACGTGCACGGGCAGCGTCTGGTTCGTCGCCGTCCCGATGCCCAGCTGCCCGCTGGAGTTGTTGCCCCACGTCCAGACTGTGCCGCCAGAACCGACGGCCAGCATGAAGCCATCATCAACGGCAAACTCGGTGATCCCGGACAGGCCTGGCACGGGCGCGGGATAGTCGCGCTCAGTGGTGGTCCCGTCACCGAGCCCGCCGTAGGCGTTGGACCCCCAGGTATCCACGGTGCCGTCGGCCAGCAGCGCCGCGCTCTCGTCGGTCTGGCTCTCGTCGGACGCAAGCTGCCGCACGGGGGCCGTCAGGCGGGTCAGCGGGCTGGGCACGCCAATGGCAGACGTCCCCAGCGTCCCGGCCTCGCCGCGGGCGTTCCAGCCCCATCCGAAGACGCTGGGCCCGGTCGCCGCCGCGGCCTGCCCCACGGGCGCCGCGACCGCCAGCCCGGCGGCAACCGGGACGGCCAGCGCGGCCGCGAGGATCATATGCACTCGGCTGCGGGCGAGCGCGTTCATCCTCAGCACCAGGTCATCTCCCTCTGCCTGCCACGGGCGAGGTCAGCCGCATGGCTTCAGAAGCCGGATTATGACAACTGGCGCTGAAGCAGCACTGAATCAGCGCTCAAGCGGCGGGAACAGGTCATCTGCCGCCCGCAAAAGCCCGCTTCCACGATCGCAGGCTAGCTTCGCGCGGACTTTGTCCGCGTTCGGATGGCCGAGCTGGTTGAGGAGCGCGAGCGACCTCCGCCACGCGTTGTGAGCCTCGTCGAGGTCGGAGGTGGCGTGATGAGTGTCTCCGAGATGATTCAGGATCTCGGCCTCGAGGTGGTTATTGCCGACCATGCGGGCCAGTTGGAGTGCCCTCTCGTAGCTGGCGGCCGCCTGCCGGTAGTCGCCGAGGTTGTGGTAGGCATAGCCGATGCTGTCCCAGGTGCCGGCCTCGCTGTCACGGTCACCGGATTCCTGTAGCGACGGGAGGGCCTGCTGACAGAAGGTCAGCGCCTGCTTGTAGTCGCCGAGGCAAGCGTGTCCCCAGCCGAGGGAGTTGAGCGCTTGCGCCTGACCTGCGTGGTTCCCAGCTACCCGGTAGAGGTCAACTGCTTCCTGAGCGTGCCGGACCGCCTGGCGATGTTGGCCCTGGCGGTCGTATATGGAGCCGAGTTGCAGATTGGCGAAGGCTTGCAGGTTCGGGTCGCCTATCTCCGTGAACAGGGCGAGGGCCTCCTTGCCGCGAGCGTAGGCCTCGTCCCAGAGGCCCAGTTTCGTATCGGCCAGGGCCAGCGCGCGCAGCATCTCCGCGACGGCTTCCGGATCACGAAGTCGGCGGGCAGCGTCCACAGCCGTGCGTAGGACACTGGCCTGATCGTGCCAGCGCCCCCGCCATTTGAGGAAGGTGTCCAAGGTCCAGGCGAGCTGCCAGGTATGGACATCGAAACCGCCGGCCGATGCCCGGCCGATGGCAGCGAGCAGGATGTCCTGCTCGGCGACGAACCACGCCCATGCCGCATCTCGGTCGACCAGCGATTCCAGGGTGACCCGGTCCGCCGGCTGGGGCAGGACGGGCGTGTTCATCAAGAAGCCGAGCAGGGGCGCGGCGGCGTAGGCGGTGCGGAGGTAATGGTCGAGCGTCCTGTGCACGGCGGCTCGGCGGTCGGCCTCGGTATCGAGCGACTGGGTGAGCTCGGCACTGAATGCGCGCAGCAGGTCGTGATAGCCATACCGGCCAGGTACGTGTTCGGTGAGCATGTTAGCCCGCACTAGTTCGGTCACCGAGTCCCTGGCCGTCGCCTGCTGAGTGCCGGTGAGGCTGGCCGCTGCTGGCAGCGTGATGTCGGGGCCTGGATGCAGGCTCAGCAGCCGGAACAGGCGGGCCGCGGCATCGCCGAGGGCCCGGTAAGACCACGAAAAGACGCGCCTTATGTCGGTGGTGTCGTCACCGGCCTCGAGGGAGCTGAGCACGCTGGCGGCGGCACGCATTTCGGCGGCAAGGACGGCAAGGGCGAAGGCCGGTTTGGTGGCGGCGCGGGCGGCCGCAATGGCCAGGGCAAGCGGGAGTCGGGCGCAGCGGGTGATGATGTCATCGATGGCATCTGGTTCCCCGGCGACACGGCCGCTTCCGAGGCGGTGGGCGAGCAGGTCGCGGGCTTCAGCCGGGCTGAGCAGGCCGAGGTCTAAAGGGCTCGCGCCCTCGGCGGCAACCAGGGGGGTCAGGTGGTTGCGGCTCGTGACAACGGCCAGGGATCCGGGGGCGCCGGGGAGCAACGGCCGGACTTGCGCGGCGTCGCGGGCGTTGTCGAGCACGACCAGCACACGTCGACCGGCCAGCACGCTTCGGTAGAGGCTGGTCTGGGCGAGCAGGCCGGGCGGAATTTTTTCTGCGGGCACGCCGAACGCGTAAAGAAACCCACTGAGTGCTTCAGTGGGATCCATGCCCTTCCCGGTGGGGTCGAAGCCACGCAGGTTGACGTAGAGCTGCCCGTCGGGAAAATGCGTGGCGATGCTTCGGGCCCAGTGCACGGCCAGCGCGGTTTTGCCAACACCCGCTGCTAGAATCGCGTCGAGGTGGCGGAGTTCCTCCATGCGCCCGGCGAGGGCGGGCACCGCCGATGGCAGCTGCGCCGGGACCGGCGCTGACGCCACCGAGGGACTCCGCTCCACTCGTGCACGCGGAGCCGCCTTCCTCGCAGGCCGAGCTGCGGGGAGCTTGATCGCCCGCCCGGGCGGGACGAGCGCCTGATCTTGCCGCAAGATAGCGGCGTATAGGTCGCGCAGAGGCTGGCTGGGGTCGATCCCAAGATCGTCACATAGGGTTCGCCGCAACCGCTGGAAGGCAGCTAGCGCGTCGGCCTGATGCCCGGCCCGGTACAGTGCCAGCATCAGCTGCCCGTGCAGCTGCTCATCGAACGGGTGGGCCGCGGTCAACTGCTCGAGCTCCGCCACCAACAGCGCGTGCTCGCCGAGTGCGAGCCTTGTGCTGATCAGTGCCTGCTTAGCCCGCAGCCACAGCTGGTCAAACTGCGTGGCCTGTCCGTCCAGCCACGCCACGCCGGTGATGTCCTCCAACGGCCGGCCCCGCCACAGCGCCAGCGCCTCGGCCAGGTGCTGTGCACCACGGGCCGGGTCGGTTGCCTGCATGCCCTGGCGGATCAGCCGCTCGGCGACCTGTACATCGGTGCCATCAGCACCGGCATCCAGCACATAACCCGGTGGCCGCGCCAGTATTGCCGATTTGCTGCCAAGCACCCCACGCAGATACGAGACATGGCTCTGCAATGTGTTCAACGCCGTCGCCGGTGCCGCCATGCCCCACACCGCATCGGTCAGCCAGTCCGTACTGACAACCTCGCCGTAGCGCAGCGCCAGTATGGCCAGCATCGCCTTGCGGCGTAGACCGGGAACCGGCCGGATCGCGCCGTTGACCGTGACATCGACCGGTCCAAGAAGCCTTACCCGCATGGGGCCGTCCCGCCTCGACCGCCAAATTCACCCAAACCTTACCGCACGTCGCGGTCCGAACCGGATGCCGTATCGAGCGGGAAGCAATGCGACATCCTCGCGCGAGAGAAAAAGATAATCATCATGATTGCGGCATCGCTGTCATAACACCCGTACTTCACCCCCGTGACCTCGCCGGCTGGCGGGTCCGCAGCAACAACGCTGAACCCCTGCTGCTGCCCTGGCGACAACAGGGGTTCAGCGTTGTCGCTGGCTGGCGCGCGGGGCGCGGCCTCGGAGGCCAGCCACGGGTACTTCAGCGTGGCGTCCAGGGTGGCCCTGGTCAGGTTCAGGCCAGCGCCGGGAACCTTGGCCTCGATCCTGGTCAGCAGCCGCAGGCTCTGCGCGTTG
>WNGK01006054.1_pt2 | contig 12753 bp, 11 predicted proteins | sample 5400601 | NCBI WGS metagenome assembly WNGK01 (sample SAMN13153376, study PRJNA577476) | soil metagenome | isolation source: 60 cm soil or saprolite under Garry oak tree replicate 1 | place: USA:California | collected 2016-06-15 | reverse complement strand
CCTCAAGGCCATGCCCGCCGACCACTACTCAGTGCCTAGCCAGCGCTCCCTGGTGGCCGCCGGTGGCTAGCTCGAAAGTCAGATTCCTAGCTGACGGACTCGATGAGCCCCGGTCAGATTCCTTCTTGATTGACGGCGGTGAAGCCTGACCAGCGCGCGTCGCGCGGTCTCCCCCACCTTCCGCCGCACAGCTCCACGCGCTGAGGAGTCTCGCGCGCGATGCGGGCGCGGATCTCCAGGGCACATCCGACTCCGAGCTCGACGATCCGCGCAAGACCAATTGGGGAGAGGTCTGGCCCGCCTGGCGGATCTTCACCGCGATGACCGACCACGACGCCTTCCACGGCGGCACGATCGGCTACTTGCGTGACCTCTACCGCTGGAGCCGGAGCTAAGGCGCGAAGATCCGGCAGAGGCTGTCAGCCAGGGACTCGGCGTCGGCGCCTGGGTGCGTCAGGAAGTATCCGACCGCGTCGTTGACCGCGCCCACGACCGCGCGGCCGAACACCTGCGGGTCCTGGTTGGCATAGAATTGGTCGTCGAGCAGGGCGAGCCGCACCTCCTCCGCGACCATGTGCGCAAACCGCTCCTGCAGCTGGTGCCGCACCTCCTCGACGGTGGCGCTGAGGCCCACCGACTCGACCATCATCAACCGCGCCACCGCCGACCGCTTGTAGCACGCGACCACAAACGCATGAATGCCGCGGCGCATGCGATCCCGGTGGTCCTGGCCGCCGGCGGCGGCGGCGATCACCGCGTGGATGAGGTCGCCGCCCTCCTGCGCCAGCACCTCGCGAAAGCAGTGCTCCTTGGAGTCGAACTGCTCGTAGAAGGCGGACTTGGACATTCGCGCGCGGGCGACGACATCGTCGACCGAGGTCTTCTGGTAGCCCCTTGCGGCGAACATCGCGAGGGCCGCCTGGGTCAGGCGCTCACGCCGCTGCAGGCGCCGGGCTTCGCGCGGGTCGGCGGAATCGGAGGCGCCGACACGAACCGGCGCATCCTGGACGGAGCCGGCCATCAATCGCGGGCCAGCGCCCGGGAGATCACGAGCCGCTGGATCTCGCTCGTGCCCTCGAACAAGGTGTAGATCTTGGCGTCGCGGTGCCACTTCTCGACCGGGAAGTCGCGGATGTAGCCGTAGCCGCCACAGATCTGGATCGCCTGCTCGGTGACCTTGACCGCCACCTCGCCGGCCTTCAGCTTCGCCATCGAGCCCTCTGCCTTCTTGAACTCGCCTCCACTGCGGCCCTCCCACAGGGCGCGCCAGATGAGCGCCCGCGTCGCCTCGATCTCGGTGGCCATGTCGGCGAGCATGAAGGCGATCGCCTCGTTCTCGATCAGCGTCCGCCCGAACTGCTTGCGCTCCTTGGCGTACTGCAGCGCGAACTCGAAGGCAGCCCGCGCGATACCGAGCGCCTGAGCGCCGACGATCGGCCGCGACAGCTCGAACGTCTTCAGCGCGACCGAGGAGCGCTGGTGTGTGCCCTCGCGCGCGCGTGCGAGCTTGGCCTCGAGCTTCTCCATCCCGCCGAGCACGTTCTCGAGCGGGATCGTGCAGTCCTCCAGCAGCACTTCGGCCGTATGCGAGGCGCGGATGCCCATCTTCCTTTCCTTCTTGCCCTGGCGAATGCCCTTGGTGCCAGGCGGGACGACGAAGCTGGCCTGCCCGCGCGTGCCCAGCTCGGGCTCGACCGCGGCGACCACGACATGGACGTCGGCGATGCCGCCGTTGGTGATGAAGATCTTCTGGCCGTTGAGCACCCACTCGCCGTTCTTCCTCACCGCCCGGGTTTTCATCGACGAAACGTCCGAGCCGGCTTCGGGCTCGGTGACGGCGAACGCGCCCAGCGCCGGCTTCTCGACGGTGCCGAAGCAGGCTGGGATCCAGGTCGCGATCTGCTCCGGCGTCCCCTGCGAGAAGATCGCGGCGATCGGCAGTCCTGTGCCCTGGATCGCCAGCGCGATGCCGGCGCAGCCCCAGGTCAGCTCCTCGGCGACCAGGGCGGGCATGATGCCGGTGCTGTCGGCATAGGTCTGTTGGAGGAAGTCGACGCCGTAGAGGCCGACCTCGGCCGCCTTCTTGACCACAGGCCATGGAAATTCTTCGGATTCGTCGTATTGAGCCGCCACCGGGCGGATCTCCTTCTCCGCGAAGCTGTGGACCCAGTCTCTGATCTCACGCTGCTCGTCGGTCAGCTCGAAGGAAACCATCTCTCTCCCTTTACAACGTCTCGGTACTAGTACGTACCATTCTGGTGCGTGACGCTACGCCGCAGCGCGTCATCGTGTCAAGAGGGAAAGCTAGCTCGGCCGGCCGGATCTGGGCGCCCGGGCCTTCGTCAGTGCCTCCTGGGCCATGCGAATGGCGGTCAGGAGGAGAAACGCGCCCCACACACGCGCCAGGATCAGTCCAGGAAGGTGGATGGCCAGGAGCGCACCCAGGATCGCGCCGGCCAACCCTCCCCCACCCATCCAGAGCGCCGGACCGATCAGCACGTTGCCCTCCCTGATGTGCGTGATCCCGCCCACCAGCGCCGTCGGCACGATCGCGGCCAGGGACGTCCCCTGTGCGAGCGCCTGGTTGAATCGGAAGCCCACGGTCATGATCGGGACGAAGGCGCTGCCCCCGCCGATGCCGATCAAACCGCTCAGGAGGCCGGCCACAAGCCCACCGAGCACGGCCAGGCCATCGCCCCAGCTCAAGGCGCGATGACCTCCTTGAGCCCCACGATCAGCATCACCGCGGCGACCGCCAGCGTCAGCTCGCGGTCGGGGATGAACCGAAGCAGCCGAGCGCCGGCGTAAGCCCCGGCCACGCTGCCGATGATCAAGAACAGCGCGAAATGAAGGTCGACTTGGGGCCGGCCCTGCAGGAAGTAGTAGATGGGCAGCGCGGCGATTGCGATCGGGATGATGGCGACCAGCGAGTTGGCGTTGGCGTGCCGCTGGCTCACGCCGGCCCATATCACCTGCAGCGGGATCATGACGAAGCCTCCGCCCACGCCGAGAAGACCGCCCAGGAAGCCGCCAAGTAACCCGATGACGGCGAAGACGGCTCTTTTGTCTATTCGGGCTTGGGTGGAGATTCGGGCTGGCTCGTCACCACCGAGTGGTGCCGGAACTGGACGTCCGCTATCGGCTGCCCGGGAACCTTGGCCTTCTTCTTCTTTTTGACCTCGCGACCTTGTTTGTTGCGTCCTTTAGCCATGGGCCCCAGTTTCTATGACCAGGGCCAGTTCGCGCAAGAAGGATTCCACATCCGTGACGAGCCCGATCGACTGCCAGCTGCCGCGATCGGCAAGCTTGGTGACGACCGCCGGGTTGATGTCGACGCAGACCGTGCGCACGCCTGCCGGCAGCATGTTGCCGGTGGCGATCGAATGCAGCATGGTCGAGAGCATGATCGCCATCCGCACCCCGTGAAGGGACGCGCGCATGCGGCGCTGTGCCTCGACCATGTCGGTGATCACGTCGGGCAGCGGTCCGTCGTCGCGAACCGAACCGGCAAGGACGACGTCGACCCCATGCTCGATCGCCGACTTCATCACCCCGGTCTTGAGCTGGCCGCTCTCGATCATCTGGCGCAAGCCGCCCGCCGCGCGCACGCGGTTGATCGCCCGCATGTGGTGCTCGTGCCCATGCTCGATGGCGAGCCCGCTCTCGACGTTGACCCCGAGCGCGGTCCCGAAGAGCGCCGACTCCACGTCATGCACGGCCAGCGCGTTGCCGGCGAACAGGACCTGCACGTATCCGAGCTCGATCAGCCGAGACAGGTAGCGTCCGGCCCCCGTGTGGACCACGGCCGGACCTGCGACGACGACGATGCGCCCGCCCGTCTGCCGGATCTGCTTCATCTCGTCAGCGATCGCCCCGATGAGAACCTTCTTGGGCTTCTCGGCCGAGACCTCGCTGGCCATGAAGGTGAAGATCTCGGTCTGCCGCGACCGCTCCAGGGGGGTGACTCGGACGCCCTGGTGGCCGACGACGACATCCATGCCCGGTGTTGCGCCCTGGAAGACGATGCAACGCGCGCGCCGGGCCTGGGCATCGACCGCGATCGCGCAGTCCATCTCGATATCCTCGACCGGCAGCCACCGGCCGCCGATGAGGACCTCGGTCGGCAGGTTGCTGGTCGAGTAGAAGCCCTCGGGGAACACGCCCTCCTTGGTCACCTTCTCCAGCTGAGCCGGCTCCTCGGCCTCCGCGGTCGCGCCCAGCGCTCGGGCGTGGCGCACGATGCGATCGAGAAGCTCGGCGGAGGAGGCGACCACCTCCATCCGGCACAGCGACGTGTCGGTCTTGTGCTGGCCGACGGTGAGCTCTTCGATCGTGAAGTTGCCGCCGAGGTCCATGACCAGGTCCATGACCTGCGGGAGCGTCATCGAGTCGATGATGTGACCCTTCAGCACCAGTCGGGCGGTATGTCGCTGATCACTCATCGCAGCGCGCCGATCACGGAGTTGATCTCGTCCTTCAGCCTGGCCGCCTCGCGCGCCGGCTTTTCGGCGAAAAGGACGCTGCGGCTCGCCGAGACCAGGCAGGAGGCCTGATCTCCGTTCCATGCCGCCCGCACCGACCCCTGGAGGTCGCCGGCCTGCACCCCGATGCCCGGGATGAGGAAAGGCAGCTGTGACGATCGGCGCACGTCCTCTATCTGGGCGGGCGCGGTGGCGCCCACGACCAGCCCCACGTTTTGATGCATGTTGAGGCGCTCGGCGAGGTCCGTCACCTGCAGGTAGAGCGGCTTGCCGCCGGCGTCCAGGTGCTGCAGGTCGGTCGCGCCGGGATTCGACGAGCGGCACACCACGTACACGCCGCGGTCGTCGTAGCGGGTGAACTCCTCGATCGAGTCGGCGCCGAGGTACGGGTTGACGGTGGCGGCGTCCATGGCCAGCGTCTCGAAAACGGTGACCGCATACGCGCGCATGGTGTTGCCCATGTCGCCGCGCTTGCCGTCGAACAGGAATGGCGTGTGAGGCGCCTCTTCACGCAGCTCCAGCAGCACCTGCCACCCGTCGGGCCCGTACTGCTCCCAGAAGGCGCTGTTGGGCTTGTAGCAGCACACGTGCTCTTCGGTCTGGCGCACGACCTCACGGCAGTGGCGCAGGGCGCCCGCCGCGCCCCCCGGGATGCGCCCGGGGTCGGGGTCGAGGCCGACGCAGAGAAGGCTGTTGCGGTCCCTCGCGAGCGAGCGCAGCCGTTCGAAGTAGCTCATGGGCAATCCAAATCGTAGCTAGCATGAAGGCGTGCACAGGCTGCTTCGGATCGGGCTGGCCCAGGTCAACACGATCGTCGGCGACCTGGAGGGCAACACCCGGCTCATCACCGACTGGATCGAGCGCGCACGCGAGCAGGGCGTCGACATGGTCGCCTTTCCGGAGCTGGCGCTCACCGGCTACCCGCCTGAAGACCTTGTCCTGAAGCCCGGTTTCGTCCGCGACAACCTGAAGCAGCTGCAGGTCGTGGCCAGGGCGACGGATGGGATCTCGGCCGTCGTGGGCTTCGTCGACGAGGACGGCGACCTCTACAACGCGGCGGCCTTGTTGCACGACGGCGAGGTGAAGGCCGTCTACCACAAGGTTTTCCTGCCCAACTACGGCGTGTTCGACGAGCAGCGTTACTTCGCCCCGGGCCACCGCAGCCCGATCTTCGAGATCTCGGGCATCCGGGTCGGTGTGTCGATATGCGAGGACTGCTGGTATCCATCCGGTCCGATGGCGTGGCAAGCGCACCACGGCGCTGAGCTCTTGATCAACATCAACGGGTCTCCGTATCACGCGGGCAAGCGCGCGCCGCGCGAAGAGATGGTCGCCGGACGCGCCGCCGACTACGGCGCCTACGTGGCATACGTAAACCTGGTCGGAGGCCAGGACGAGCTGGTCTTCGATGGGAACAGCGTGGTCTTCGGTCCGCGTGGCGAGCTGCTTGCCCATGCGCCTTCATTTCGCGAGGACCTGCTCGTCTACGACGTCGACCTGACCACAGCCGCCTACCACCGGCCGCACGAGAAGATCCACTACGAGGCCGAAGGCGCGGCGCGGCTCGAGCTCGTGACCACGGAGGTCCTTCTGCCCCCGCCGGCCATATATCCGCCGAAGCCGGAGATCGCGCCCCGCATCGATGCCCCGCTCGAGGGCGCCGCCGAGATCTACGCCGCGGTGGTGCTCGGCACCGGGGACTACATCCGCAAGCAGCAGTTCCAGAAGGTCATCATCGGGCTGTCAGGCGGCGTGGACTCCGCGCTCACCGCCGCCATCGCCGCCGACGCGATCAGCCCGCAGAACGTCATCGGCGTGCGCTTGCCCTCGCGATACACGGCGCCGGAGAGCCTCGAGGATGCCGGGCTCGTCGCCGAGGCACTTGGGATCCAGCTCCTCGACTTCCCGATCGAGCCGGCGCATCGGGCATTCGAGCAGATCCTCGCCGGCGCGTTCGAGGGCACGCGGCCTGGAGTCGCCGAGGAGAACCTGCAGCCGCGAATCCGCAGCACCATCCTTCACGCCCTCTCCAACAAGTTCGGCTACATCGTGCTCACGACCGGCAACAAGTCGGAGATCGCCACCGGGTACGGCACGCTCTACGGCGACATGGCCGGCGGCTTCGCGGTGCTCAAGGACATCTTCAAGACCACCGTTTACGAGCTCAGTCGTTACCGCAACTCGCTCGGCCCCGCCATTCCGGAGCGGATCCTCACCAAGCCACCGTCCGCAGAGCTGAAGCCCGACCAGAAGGACTCTGACAGCCTTCCGCCCTACGAGGAGCTCGACCCCATCCTGCGCGGGTACGTCGAGGACGACCTCACGCCCGAGGAGCTGATCGAAGCGGGCAGCCGGCCGGAGACGGTCGCGCGCGTGATCCAGCTCGTCGATCGCAGCGAGTACAAGCGACGCCAGTCGCCGCCGGGCGTGAAGATCACCCCTCGCGCTTTCGGCCGCGACCGCCGTATGCCGATCACCAACCGGTACGTCCCGAACGGCGCCTCCCGAGCCTGAGGGTTTCCCTCCCGGCATAATCAAGGCTGATAGGAGGTATAGATAGGAGCTATATGGCGGGTTCGTCCTTTGACGTGGTGGTGGTGGGTGGCGGGCCCGGCGGCTACGTCGCCGCCATTCGTTCGGCACAGGTGGGCGCCAGGACGGCAATCGTCGAGAAGGACCGGCTGGGCGGCACCTGCCTGGTTCGAGGCTGCATCCCCACCAAGGCGCTGCTGCAGTCGTCCGAGCTGTACACGCTGGCCAGGGGCGGCGCGCCCTTCGGGCTGGTGGCCGACAACATCGGTTTCGACTGGGCGGCCGCGCAGAAGCGAAAGACGGTGGTGGTCGACCAGCTCGTCAAGGGCGTGGAGGGTCTTCTCAAGGCGGGCGGGGTGACCGTGATCCGCGGCGCGGCGAAGCTGTCGGGTGGTGGAGCCATCGACGTGGCGGGCGAGCGCGTTCAGGCCAAGGACATCGTGATCGCCACGGGGTCGGCGGTGTCCCGAATCCCGCTGAAGGGCGCTGAGCTGACCATCGACTCGGACGCCATCCTGGAGCTCAAGGAGATCCCGCCCCGGCTCGCGGTCATCGGCGGCGGCGTGGTGGGCATGGAGTTCGCCGCCATGTTCGCCGCGCTGGGCAGCAAGGTGACCGTGCTCGAGATGCTGCCGCAGATCCTGCCCATGGTCGAGGCGGATGTCGTCAGCGCGTATGCGAAGCACCTCTCGGGACTCGGCGGCGAGATTCACACCGACAGCAAGGTCTCTGAGGTCGCGAAGGTCGGTGGCGCCATCCAGGTCCGGTTCTCGACCGGTGGCGAGGGCGGCGCGGTTGATGCGGACCGCGTGCTGCTCGCCGTCGGGCGCTCGCCGTACACCGAGGGCCTTGGCGCCGAGGCGGCCGGCGTGAAGCTCGAGCGCGGCCGCGTCATGGTGGACGATCACCTGCGCACGAGCGCTGCCGGCGTGTGGGCGATCGGCGACGTGATCGGCGGCATCATGCTCGCGCACGTCGCCTCATATGAAGGTATATGCGCGGTCGAGAACATCGCCGGCCACGATCGCATCCCCGACTACCACGCGGCGCCCAACTGCGTGTACACGGATCCCGAGATCGCGCACGTCGGCCTCGGCGAGAAGGAGGCTAAGGAGCGCGGCCTCGACGTGAAGGTCGGCCGCTTCCCATTCGCGGCCTCCGGCCGGGCCCTGACGCTCGGCCAGAGCGAGGGCTTCGCCAAGGTGGTGGCCGACGCGGCTTCGGGGCGGCTGCTCGGCGTGCACATCATCGGCCCGCGTGCCACCGACCTGATCGCGGAGGCGACGCTGGCCGTGCAGAACGGTCTGACCCTGGATCAGCTCGACCTCACCATGCATGCGCACCCGACGCTCCCGGAGTCGATCATGGAAGCGGCGCTCGCCGCCCAGGGACGGGCGATCCACATCGCCAACCGGTCTAGGCTCCCCACCACGTCGGGAGCTCCGGCCGGGCCGCCAGGCGCAGCCGGTGAGGGGCGAGCCACTCTGCCGGTCACCGCTCCGTTGCACAATCGTGAGCAGCAGATGTCCGCACCAGTCAAACCGCCCGCGCCGCCGGCTTCCGTTGCGATAACCGCGAAGAAGCTCGAGCTGAAGAAGGAAAACCGCGACTTCCTCCTCGAGATCCACCGCACGATGCAGCTCATCCGTCGATTCGAGGAGCGCACGCAGGAGCAGTACACGAAGGCCAAGATCGGCGGCTACTGCCATCTCAACATCGGCGAGGAGGCTGCGGTCGTCGGCGGCATCCTGCCGCTGAAGCTCACCGACTACATCTTCACCAGCTATCGCGAGCACGGCCACGCGATCGCGCGCGGCATCGACCCGAAGGCCGTGATGGCCGAGCTCTTCGGCAAGGAGACGGGCACGTCGCACGGGCGCGGCGGATCGATGCACATGTTCGACGCTCCCCTGCGCTTCATGGGCGGCTACGGGATCGTCGGCGGCCACCTTCCACTTGCGGCCGGCGGCGGATGGGCGGTCAAGTACCGCAAGCAGAATGACGTCGTCGAGTGCCTGTTCGGCGATGGCGCGACCAACATCGGCGCGTTCCACGAGTCGCTCAACTACGCCAAGGTGTTCGAGCTGCCGGTGGTGTGGTACTGCGTCAACAACCGCTATGGAATGGGGACGCCGGTCGAGGCTGCCTCGGCGGTGAAGGACATTTACAAGAAGGCGTGCGCGTACGACATGGAGTCGATCCAGGTCGACGGCATGAACGTCCGCGAGGTCCTCCTCCGCACCTCGGAGATAGTCGAGAAGGTTCGCGCCGACTCGCAGCCGCGGTTCATCGAGGCGCTCTGCTATCGCTTCAAGGGCCACTCCGTCGTGGACCCGGACAAGTACCGATCCAACGAAGACAAGGAGAAGTGGCGCAAGGCCGACCCGATCGTCGCCTTCGAGCACGAGCTCGAGACCAGTGGTCTTGCCGACGAGGAGTACTTCAAATCCGTGCGGCTGGAGGTCGACGCCCAGGTCCAGGACGTCATCAAGTTCGCCGACGAAAGCCCCGACCCCAAGGTCGAGGACCTCTACAAGTACGTCTACGCAGGTGAGTGGGAAGAGCGTCCTGAGCTGCGAGGAGATCCGCTCTGATGCGCCGGGCGCGCGCTGGGCGCATGTAGATGGCCGAAGAAAAGCTCTACCGTGCCGCGCTGCGCGAAGCTCTTGCGGAAGAGATGGAGCGCGACGACTCCGTGTACCTGGTCGGTGAGGACATCGGCAAGTTCGGCGGCGCCTACCGGGTGACCGAAGGGCTGCTCGACAGGTTTGGCGCCCAGCGAGTCGTCGACGCGCCGATCGCAGAGGAGGTGATCGTCGGCAGCGCCATCGGCTCGGCGATGCTCGGCCTGCGCCCGGTCGTCGAGATGATGACCATCAACTTCTCTCTGGTCGCGTACGACCAGATCGTCAACAACGCGGCGAAGATCCGGTACATGTTCGGCGGCGAGGCCAAGGTGCCGCTGGTGATTCGCATGCCGGGCGGCGCCGGCCATCAGCTGTCGGCCCAGCATTCGCACAGCTTCGAGGTCCTGTACGGCCTGATCCCCGGCCTGCTGGTCGTCGCGCCGACGACGCCGGAGGACGCCAAGGGCATGCTCAAGTCGGCCATCCGCACCGACAACCCGGTGATGTTCCTCGAATCCATGAGCCTCTACAACGTAAGGGGGATGGTCCCCGACGGCGACTACACCGTCCCGATCGGCAAGGCTGCGGTCCGGCGGACCGGATCCGACCTCACGATCGTCGGGGTCTCGAGGATGGCGGTGCTCGCCAACGAGGCCGCCAAGCAGCTCGAGGAGGAGGACATCGATGTCGAGGTCATCGACCTCCGCTCGATCCGCCCCATCGACTGGCCCCCGATCGTCGAGTCGGTCCGCCGCACCAGCCGCTGTCTCGTGGTCGAAGAGGGCTGGGCCACATACGGCGTGACGGCGGAGATCGCGGCCGGCGTGCAGGAGCGGTGCTTCGACTACCTGGACGCCCCGATCCGGCGGTTGGGCGGCGCGCAGGTGCCGATGCCCTACAGCCTGCCGCTCGAGAAGGCGTCGATCCCCACGAGCGAGGACATCAAGAAGCTGGCGCGCGAGGTGGTCGGCAGGAAGCGCGTCGATGGCTGACGTAAACATGCCCAAGCTCTCCGACACGATGGAGGAGGGCACGGTCGTCGAATGGAAGAAGAAGAGCGGTGAGGTCGTCAAGAAGGGCGACGTGATCGCTGAGGTCGAATCGGACAAGGCGACCTTCGATCTCGAGTCCGAGGCCGACGGGGTGCTCGACATCATCGTTCAGCAGGGTGTGCCGGCCAAGATCGGCGCCCCCATCGCCCGCATCGGCGACACGGCTCCCGCCGAAGCCGCGCCCAAAGAGGCCGCACCCAAAGAACCCGCGACCAACGAACCCACGAAAGAAGAACCAAAGGAGGAACCGCCCAAGGCTGGGAAGGCGGCTCCTCCCCCAACACCTCCGCCTTCGAAGCCCGCCCCGGAGCCGGCGCGCTCGACCAACGGCAGCGACGGCGCGGCGGCGGTCGAGGTGAAGGCGTCGCCGCTGGCCAGGCGCCTGGCCGCCGAGCTGGGCGTCGACCTCGCGGCCGTCCAGGGCACCGGCCCCGAGGGCCGCATCGTGAAGGAGGACGTGCAGGCTGCGGCGCAAGGTTCGTCCGCGCCCGTGCGTGCGCCGGCCCCATCCCCCGCCCGGCCGTCAGGACCCGACGTGGAAGTCGTCGAGCCCACCCGGATGCAGGCCACCATCGCCCGGCGCATGGCCGAGGCCAAGTCGACGGTGCCCGAATTCACGGTCACGGTCGAGGCGCGAGTCGACCTCGCCGTCAGCATGCGCCAGCAGCTGAAGGATTCCGTGCCCGGCGCCGACAAGGTGACGATGACGGACTTCCTCGTGCGTGCATGCGCGCTGGCGCTCCGCAAGTTTCCCGAGGTCAACAGCTCATGGGTCGACGGCAAGTTCCAACGCAAGCGGCGCATCAGCATCGGTCTCGCAGTGGCGCCGTCGCAGGGCATGGGCCTGCTCGTCCCAGTGGTGCACGATGCCGACTTGAAAGACCTGATCCAGATCTCCATCGAGTCACGCCAGGTGATCGAGCGCGCGCGCTCGGGCCGGCCGGCGGAAGGCGACCTGAGCGGCGCCACCTTCTCGATCTCGAACCTCGGCATGTACGGTGTCGACGAGTTCGTCGCCATCATCAATCCTCCCGAGGCCGCGATCCTGGCCGTGGGAGCGATCAAGGAAGTTCCGGTCGTCGATGCGGGCCGAATCGTGCCGGCCAAGGTGATGCGCATGACCCTGTCCGTCGACCACCGCGTGTTCTATGGCGCGACCGCCGCGCAGTTCATGGCCGAGGTCAAGCGGCTGATCGAAAACCCCGTCACGCTGGTCGTTCCGCCCACGTCGTGACCCCTGACGAGGTCGCAGACCTGCTGGAGTCGTCAGGTCGCTCGTTCGCATCGACACTCGATGCGCTGACGCCCGAGCTGGCCGCCTGGCGGCCGGAGCCGGCCGAGTGGTGCGTAAATGAGGTCGTCGGCCATGTGGTCGAGGCCGAGAAGCGTGGGTTCGCGGGCAGGATCCGGATCATCCTCGGCGCCCATGAGCCCGACTTCGAGGCGTGGGACAGCAACGCGGTCGCCAAGGCGAGGAACGACTGCGCGCGGCTCCCAGGTCAATTGAAGGAGGAGTTCACGCCGCTGCGCAAGGAAAGCGTCGAGCTGGTTCGATCCCTGCGTCCGGAGCAGCTGTCGCGCGGCGGGATGCACCCGGTTGTCGGCAGGCTCACCATCGACGAGCTGCTGCACGAGTGGGTCCACCACGACGGCAATCACCTCCGCCAGGCGCTCGCCAACGTGCAGGCCTACATGTGGCCGAGCATGGGCAACGCCCGGCGCTTCTCGCGCCCCGATATGTGATCAGGCCGCGGAGGCCGGCACGGGTTCGGCCTGACGGGTCCGCGCCGCGGGCAGGGTCAGGTGCATGCGGAGGTTGCCGGCGGGGTCGATTTCGGCCCACAGGCGACCCGACATCGCCGCAGCGAGCTCGCGCGATATCGCGAGGCCCAGCCCCACGCCGCCGGCCGCGGCCGACCGCGACGGGTCGGCGCGGTAGAAGCGCTCGAACATCCGGTCAGGATCCGGGCGGTGAGGCCCCACGGGGTTGGAGACGACCACCTCCACCGAGCCGCCGGCAACGCGCGCGCCGGCCGCGACGGTCGATCCTGCCGGCGCGTA
>WNGK01008374.1_pt1 | contig 12756 bp, 15 predicted proteins | sample 5400601 | NCBI WGS metagenome assembly WNGK01 (sample SAMN13153376, study PRJNA577476) | soil metagenome | isolation source: 60 cm soil or saprolite under Garry oak tree replicate 1 | place: USA:California | collected 2016-06-15 | reverse complement strand
AGCGAGGGGTGTGGCATTCACCACAGTGCCCGACCGCGCGGACGAGATACTCGCCCCGCGCGACGCCCGAGACGGGCGCGGCAGGCGGCGGTGTCTCCTTGGAGGCGAAGGTGATGAGCCACGCGGGCAGGAACACGCTCTCGAACATGGGAATGCTGATCTTCTTCGGAGTATTGGTCCGGTTGGCGGGTGGGACGCTTCTGAGGAAGGCCACGAGGGCGGTGAGGTCGTCCTCGGCCATGCCGTTGAACGAGGTGAACGGGTGCACGGGAAGGATCCGCTCGCCATTGGGTCGCCGGCCGAGGCGGATCGCGGTGATGATCTGCTCGTCCGTCCACCCTCCGATGCCCGTCTTCGTATCGGGAGTGATATTGCTCGCATACACGGTGCCGAAGGGGCCGTCAAACTTCCTGCCCCCGGCATTGACGACGCCCTTGGGCTCGGTGTGACAGCCACAGCCGCCCGTGGCGCCAAAGATGTATTTGCCTCGGGCGAGCTGGGCCGGATCCGCGGCCGTGGCGACCGCGGAGGAGCCCAGGAGGAGCAAGACGGCCACAATCGCGCTGGTCACGGCAGTCCTCCAAACGTCCGCTCCACCGTCAGGTTCCCTTCCTCACCGCTGGGGCAGCTTGCCGCCATAGGCGACATAGTCCTGCTCTTCGTTCCAGAGCGCCCAGTTGGCCTCCGCCAGATCGCGGGTGATCTTACGGTTCTCGAGGGGCGGTCCCGACGGCGGCACGAGCATCTCCAGCTCTTCCGGCAGGCTTCGCTCCCAGCTGCCGCTCCGGTCCGCGCTCCCCACGACGGCGAGCCCGTGATGGGTGCGCACCAGCACCGAGCCGTCGCGATGGAGTCGGAAGCTGACGCCGCCGTCCCGCACGGCCACCCGGGCCGGCCCAGCGATCACCTCCAGGGGCGCGTGGGCATGGGTGCCTGGTGTCACCGCGACCCACAGCCACCCGCGATCGAGCCGCACCCGCACCGGTTGCGGGTCGAGGCCTCCCGGCGGAGGGGGAACGAGAAAAACCTGGGTGAGCGCGGCCAGTCGGATCGCGTTGCCGCCCGCGGTCCGGAGCGCAGCCCGCACACCAGGGCCGGTGCGGACACCGTCACCTTCGTTGAGCTTGTCCCGCAGGTCGGCCGGATTCCACTTCGTATCGCCCTTCTTGAACCACTCCGCCTTGCCCGTCAGGGTGACCACCGTCGCCGGCAGCTCTTTCGGCTGGGCCGACGCCGGCTCCGCCCATGCCACAGCCGTGGCCAGGATCAGAACCGCTCCCCACCGGCGGAAGATCAAGACGTGCCCTCCCGGCCTAGCGCCCCGTCCAGTTCGGCGCGCGCTTCTCGAAGAAGGCCGAGATGCCTTCACGCGCGTCATCGGACAGGGCGACGAGGGTGATCAGCTCGCGCAGATACCGAAGCGCGGCGCCATACTCCATGCCGGTCGAGGTGGCCGCCGCCTCTTTGGCCAGCCCGAGCGCGGTGGGCGAGAAACCGGCCAGGGTCCGCGCCAGCGCGTCGACCATGGGCACGAGCTCCGACCCCGGTACGATGCGACTCACCAGGCCCATCTCATAAGCCTCGCGCGCGCTGACCTGCTCGCCCGCGAGGATCATCAGCATGCCGCGCTTGCGTCCCACGCTCCGGAGGATGGGCGCCATGACCGCCGCGATCACGATATCGCAGCCGGCCGCGAGCCCGCAGCCTCCGGCCAGCGCGTAGCCGTGCACCTTGGCGATGAGCGGTGTCCGCATGCGCGCCATGTACTCGAGGATGCGCACCAGCCCGCCAAAGGCCTCGCGCGCCTGCAGCGTGGTGCCTCGATCGCCGACGCCCTTGAGGTCGGCGCCGGCGCAGAAGGCCTTGTCCCCCGCCCCCGCGAGCACGATCACTCGCGCCCCGGGGTCCGCCTCGAGCGTGCCCAGAGCCTGCTCGAGCTCGCGGATGAGCGTTGCGCTGAGCGCGTTGCGGACGTGGGGACGGTTCAGGGTGAGCGAGGCGACTCCGTCCGTCACATCGACGAGGAGGCGGCTCGCCTCCCCGCTCCCAGAGCTCCGTGCGGAAGATGGCGGGATCCCGCAACGTCTCCAGCGGCACCTCGAGCACGCGTTCGATCTCGCGCCCGTCGGGCTGGAAGACGACGGGCCGCGTCACGATCCCCACCACGGGCGTGATCACGAACGGCGTGGCCCGCGTCTCCGTATCGTCCAGCAGCCCCAGCACCTCGACCGCGTCCGCCGGTAATTTGATCTCCTCCCACGCTTCGCGTAGCGCCGTCTCCACGCGCGAGCCGTCCCGCTCCTCCACGATGCCGCCGGGGAATGCGAATTGCCCCTTATGATGCGGTACGTCGGCCGATTTCTTGCTGAAGAGAATATGCGGTCCATCCGATCCGGCCGGCCCCGCCGTCACGGGCAGGAGCACGGCCGCCGAGATGAGGTCGCTGCGGCTCGCCTCGTGCCGGGGCCGTCGGCTGAGTCCCGCGTCGAGCCGCCGCTTCAACTCGGCCAGGTCCACCCTAGCGTGCCTGAAAGCTGGGCTTCCGCTTCTCCGCGAATGCCTTGGGGCCTTCCACCGCGTCTTCGGTGCCGCGCAGCGTGCCCGAGAGAAAGGCTTCGAGACGCAGCCCGTCCGGAAGCGACATCGGGAGCCCTCGCATGACCGCTTCCTTGGCCGCGCGCACCGCCAAGGGCCCTCGCTCGCAGATGGTCCCGGCCCACGCCCGCGCCGTCGGCATGAGCTCCGCCGCGGGCACCACCGCGTTGATGAGGCCCGCCTGGAGCGCGTCCGCCGCCGTGAGCGTCTTGGCCATGAGGATCATTTCCATGGCCTTGGCCAGCGACACCGTGCGCGGCAATCGCTGCGTCCCCCCCGCGCCCGGAATGATGGCCCAGCGGACCTCCGGCAGACCGAAGGTCGCGTGCGGCGCCGAGATCCTGAGGTCGCAGGCCAGCGCCTGCTCCATACCGCCGGCGAGGCAATGGCCGTTGATGGCCGCGATCATGGGCTTCCAGATCTCGAGCCCTCGCGTGATGCCCCCCAGACCATAGCCCTCGTGACCGCGGCGCGCCGCGCCCTTGGCAAAGGATGCCGGAATCATTTTCTTGAGGTCGGCGCCCGCGCTGAAGCTCTTCTCACCCGCCCCGGTCAGGATGGCGACCCAGGCGGCATCGTCGTCGCGAAAGCGAATCCAGGCCGCGACCAGGGCGTCGTGAGTCTCCGGGTCGATGGCGTTCATCGCGTCGGGACGGTTCATGGTGATGGTGACGATGTTGCCCGTTTGTTCGTAGAGCACGGTCGACATCTACGTTACCTCCGGATGGCTGATGGGGGGTCTCCCTCTCCCTGCGGGGAGGGGGCAGGGTGAGGGGCGGGTCCTACACGAAGCGACACGAGACGGAGCCGATGCGCGTGAAGGAGGCGCGGACGGCATCGCCCGCCTTGGGGCGGAAGACTTTGGAGATGGACCCGGTCAGGACCACGTCACCCGCGCGGATCTTGCCGCCCAGACGACCGAGGGCATTGGCCAGCCAGGTCAGCGAGTTGAGCGGGTTGCCCATGACCTCCGCGGCCGTCGCGGTGGCAGCGCGCTGCCCATTCTCCTCGTACACCACGCCCTCGAGCGAGAGATCGAGCCCCCTCACCGGCGTGAGCGGGCCGCCGAGCACGATGGCGTTGGCGTAGACGCCATCGGCCACGATGTCCGTGCCGCGCGGCTTGCCCGACAGTCGGAAGTCGATGAGCTCGAAGCAGGGCATCGCACCCTCCACGGCGAGGAGCGCGGACGACGGGGTCACGCCGGGCCCGGAGAGATCAGCGCGCATGACGAAGCCCGTCTCCACCTCGAGCCCGATGCTGACGAATCGCGAGATGGGGACGGCATCGCCGCTGCCGAAGACCCCCGAGGCGAGGAGAAAGCCGAGCACGGGCTCGTGGACTCCGTAGGCCTCCTGGAGCGCCGCGTTGGTGAAACCGGCCTTCCAGCCGACGACACGGTCTCCTCCATCGCAAAGGGCCCCCTCGAGCGATCGCTGGATGGCATAGCCCTGCTCCAGGGTCAGGTCCGGCGCGCTCTCGGACAGGGGCGCCGCCACCTCTTTGACCGAGCGGTTCTTGACGAGGCGCTGGACGGCATCGCTCACGACGATGGGCATGCGAGGCTCCTGATAGGACTACGTGACGGTCTGGCGGCCCGCGACGAGCATGGCCACCTTGGACAGCACGGTGCCCGCGCTGTCGGCGATGAGGAGCTCGGCTTCCGCGTCCTGCGGCGTCGGGGTGCGGTTGACGATGACGAGTCGCGCGCCCGCCCGCTTGGCGTACACGGGCATCTGAGCGGCCGGATACACCACGAGCGAGGAGCCGACGACAATGAAGAGATCCGAGGCGCAGGCGCGTCGCTCCGCCTCCTCCGTCTCCTCGCGCGGCATGGCCTCCCCGAACATCACCGTACGCGGCTTGATGACGCCACCGCAGGGAGGCGCGCACCCCGGCACCTGCACACCCGCCTCGAGCCAGTCCTGGATCTCCGCGCGATCGTAGGGACGCTCGCAAGTGAGGCAGCGCGCTCGCGTGGCATTGCCGTGGAGCTCGATGACGCGCTCCGCGGGCAGGCCTGCCCGTTGATGAAGGTTGTCGATGTTCTGGGTGATGACGCAGTCGAGGAGGCCCAATCGCCAGAGAGTGACGAGGGCGTGGTGGCCGGGATTGGGCTCGGCGCGCCGGATGACAGGGTAGACCATACGGCCGAGCTCCCAGTACCGCCGGCGCCCCACTTCAGAGCCTACGAAATTCTGGAAGGTGAATTCGTTCGGATCGAAGCGATCCCAGACGCCGCCGGGGCTGCGGAAGTCCGGAATGCCGGACTCGGTGCTCATGCCGGCTCCCGTGAAGACCACGGTGCGCCGGGAGGACCTGATCCAATCGGCAATCTGAGCGGAAGGGTCGATCACGAGCGGCGCTTGGCCTTCTTCTTCAGTGATTTGACCACCTTTACCTTGGGTTTTGGTTTAACCTTGGCTTTCATCGCGGGCTTGTGCCGGCTGGCTAGCGCCTGCTCATTGCGCGAGCCGACGCCGCCCCGTACCTGCGGTCCCATTTCGATGGCCTCGATCCATTGGTCGAGGTCCCGGGCGAGTTCTTCGTAGCAGTGATCGCGATAGGCGCGGAGGGCCTGGAGAGCCGCCGGGTCCTTCCAGGGCTTGAGCACGAAGGGAGCGTCGGCATCCCGGAGGTCGAAGGGCCCTTCGGTCGCCATCTGCATGACGATGTAGCGCCGGGTCAGCTCTGCCATATGGCCTCCTGCATGTGGCGTGAGAAAAGGCCGGGCTGATAGAGCCCGGCCTGCACCAGCGACGACCCGCGCCCCTCAGGGCTCGGAAGCACTCTGGGCCCGAGCCGCCCCAAGCCTACCCCGTCGCGCGTCGGACTCGCAAGTGCTCCGTCTGAGGTATGCTTCCCATCTGAACATTGCTCTGGCCCTCCCGCCGTTTCCCGCTCCGCCCGCCGTGCTCGCCACGGCGGACGAGCTGAATAGGTAGCGCTCACGCCCATGCGCGCCATGATGCTGTCCGCTCCGGCCACCATCGCGACTTCGCCTCTCGTATCGATTGATCGGCCCATGCCCGAGCCGGGAGCGGGAGAAGTGCGGGTGCGGGTGCGAGCCTGCGGCGCGTGCCGCACCGACCTGCATGTCATCGAGGGCGAGCTCAGTCAGCGGCGCCTGCCCCTGATCCCTGGGCATCAGGTCGTGGGCACGGTGGATGCGCTCGGTCCCGGCGCCAAGCGATTCGGGATCGGTGACCGCATCGGGATCGCCTGGCTCCGCTCGACCTGCGGTCACTGCCGCTTCTGCGCCGGGCACCGCGAAAACCTCTGCGCGGACTCGACCTACACGGGCTGGACCCACGATGGCGGCTACGCCGAGTATGCCTGCGTCCCAGAAGCCTTCGCCTATGCCATTCCACCCCTGTTCGACGATGCCGAGGCCACGCCGCTCCTCTGCGCCGGCATCATCGGCTATCGCGCGCTCAGGCGGAGCCGGGTGCCCCGAGGCGGGCGCCTCGGACTCTACGGCTTCGGCTCTTCAGCCCACATCACGCTGCAAGTCGCTCGGCACTGGGGCTGTACCGTCTACGTCGCCACCCGCGAGCCCGCCCGTCGGCGGCTCGCCCTCGATCTCGGCGCCGACTGGGCGGGAGCGCCGGGCGATCCCCTGCCGATCAAGCTCGACGCCGCCATCGTCTTCGCCCCCGTAGGCGCGCTCGTGCCCATCGCCCTGCGCGATCTCGACAAGGGCGGCACGGCGGCGCTCGCCGGCATCCACATGACCGATCTGCCCGCCATGACCTACGAGCCACACCTCTTCTGGGAGAAGACCCTGCAGAGCGTGACCGCCAACACCCGCGAGGACGGGGAGGCGCTTCTGGTCGAGGCCGCCGCCATCCCCATCCGCCCGCATGTCACCCGCTATCGCCTCGAAGAGGCGAATCGGGCGCTCGCAGACATCAAGACTTCAGAGGTCGAAGCCACGGCGGTGTTGATGCTCCACTGAGGCGGGGGCTCGCGGAGGGAATCGCGCGGCACACCTGCACGGCCCCTTCTTCCAGCAGTAGTTGGTAGGCGGAGCAGGGCTCGAACCTGCGACCTCAGCCGTGTAAGGGCCGCGCTCTTCCAACTGAGCTATCCGCCTGTGTCCTGATTCTCGCGGACTTCGGCCGACCGGGTCAATAAATCAGTTCGCCACTGTGCCCGGATTTAGGAATGCTCATCCTCGAACACCTTGCGTCTAATCCCCTGCACCCGGACCTCATCCCACCCCGCCCGTAACCCTGGCAGGCTCTCTGGAGGGCACGTATGGGCGACTATACGAGGGCGCTCCGAGGGCGGCGGTCAGTTCGGGGCGCGCCTAGGGACGGCCCCGAGCAAAATGGACGATCAAGGAGATGACCGCGACGACGAGGAGAAGATGAATCAGGCCGCCCGCGACATGGAATGCCGTCCAACCAAGGAACCATGCGACGAAAAGGACGAGAAATAGAATCAAGAACCACGAGAAGAACATGGTGATCTCCTTTCCCCGCCTCCTCAGGCTCGATCCAACATCGGCGTGACGAATTCGTCACGCTTGGAGCCATTCTACTCAGCCGCCAGGGACGCGACTGCCTCTGCTAGACTCGCGCCCAGCCCGTAAGGAGGCCCGTACCATGAACCCAATCCGCTTGTCCGAGGCCGTTTATCCGCTCGCCATGGATTCACTGATCGCCCATGGCCGGACCCGGTGATAGACCGCCGCTCGTTCCCCGCGGGCACTGCTGCGGTGCTCCCTGCTGCCCCGCCCGTCGCCGAGGCACAACAGCCGGCGAAGACCGGTCGGATAGGCGTTCTGTCGCTCTCCTGGGGCCAAAACCCCAACATGGACATTTTCCCAGGGCCACGCGAGCTGGACGGTGGGCTGGTTTCCTACGGCCCCGACGTGGTGACTATGTATGCTCAGGCGGGAGCGATTGCCATCAAGATTCTCAAGGGCACCCCGCCCAAGGAGATTCCGATCGAGCGGCCGACACGGTTCACGCTCTCGTTCAACCTCAAGACGGCGAAGGCCCTCGGGCTGTCGATCCCCCCGTCGCTGCTGGGGCGGCCGGACGAGATCATTCAGTGATAGATCGGCGAACGTTTCTCGCGGGCACGAGCGTGATGCTCCTCGCGCTGCCCCTTCCCGCAGGGGCGCAGCAGGCCGGGAAGGTCTACCGCGTCGGTTTCCTGTGGGACAGTCCAGCCGTGTGGCCGCATGCCCTCGAGGGCTTTCGCCAAGGTCTACGCGACCTGGGCTGGGTCGAGGGCCAAAACATCGTCGTTGAATACCGCTGGGCCGAGGGACGGTTCGATCGGCTCCCCGGTCTGGCGGAGGAACTGGTCCGACTCAAGGTCGATGTTATTGTTGCCCCGACTTCCATCTACACGGGGGCGGCCAAGCGAGCGACCTCGACGATCCCCATCGTCTTCGCGAGCCACGCGGACCCGATCGGCAGCGGCCACGTGGCCAACCTCGCGCGGCCGGGCGCCAACATCACGGGACTCACCATCATCATGAGCGAGACAATGGCCAAGAGCCTGGAGTTGCTGAAGGCGGCCGTTCCCGGGCTCGCGCGGGTTGCCGTCCTCTGGGATCCCGCCACGCCGTCCCATGGACCGGGCGTAAAGGCCGTGGAGGCCACGAGCCAGGCCCTGGGCCTCCGGCTTCAGACTCTGGCCGTGCGTAGCGCGACGGAGTTCGACAACACCTTTGCCGCCATCAGCCGTGAGCGCGGCGGCGGGGTCTTGGTTCTTTCGACCCCCTTATTCATGGGCGGGGCAAGGCGGCTCGCGGAACTCGCGATGACGTACAAACTGCCGACGATGTTCGGGCCGCGAGAGCATGCGGAGGCCGGCGGCCTCCTGAGCTATGGTCCAGATCGTGCAGATCTCTATCGACGCGCCGCCACCTATGTGGACAAGATCCTGAAAGGCGCCAAACCAGGCGATCTCCCGGTGCAGCAAGCGACGAAGTTCGAACTCGTCATCAACCTCAAGACCGCCAAGGCGCTCGGGCTGACCATCCCGCCGTCGCTGCTGGGCCGGGCGGATGAAGTGATTCGCGGATGAAGTGATTCAGTGATGGACCGCCGCACGTTCCTCGCCGGTGCTGGTGCGGTGTTCCTCGCCGCGCCCCTCGTGGCAGAAACCCAGGAAGCAAGGGTCCGGAAGATCGGTGTGCTCTCGCTGGACTTCCCCAACGATTCCGTGTGCGTGGACGCGCTACGACGTAGCCTCAACGACCTGGGATATGCCGAGGGCCGAACGCACGTCCTGGAGCTGCGCTGGGCGAAAGATCATACCGACCTGCTCCCGAGCCTCGCGGCTGACCTCGTCCGGATGAAGGTCGACCTCATCGTTTCGGCGTCGTGGCCCGCGGCGGCCGTCGTAAAGGAGGCGACCACGTCGATCCCCATCGTGTTGGCGACGAGCTTCTACCCCGTTGAATCGGGAGTCATCGCCAGTCTCGCGCACCCGGACGGCAACGTGACGGGTGTTACCAACTTCACCCCCGAGCTCATGGCAAAACGGGTGCAGCTCCTCAAGGAGGTTGTGCCCAAAGCGTCACGCTTCGCCCTCCTTCGGCTTCCCGGACCTCTTCAGGATCTCGTGGTCCGGGACATGGAGGTCGCGGCCCGACGGCTCGGTGTTCAGCTCCAGGTGATCGAGGTGCGGCGTGTCGAAGACCTCCCCGCGGCGTTCGACGCCGCTGTCGCAGGACGCGCTCAGGGGGTGATGAGCACCCAGAGCCCCTTCTTCGTCCATAACAACGTCCCGATCGCGCAGCTCGCGCTCAAGCACCGGCTGCCGAGTCTCTCCGGCGAGCCGGGCGCGGCAAAGGACGGCGCGCTCCTCTTCTACGGACCCAATGTTTTCGAGGGGTGCTCGCGCGCAGGGAAGTACATCGATCGAATTCTCAAGGGGGCCAAGCCGGCCGATCTGCCCGTGGAGCAGCCGACGAAGATTGACTTCGTCATCAACCTGAAGACGGCGAAGGCGCTCGGGCTGACGATTTCCCCGTCGCTACTGGGGCGGGCAGATGAGGTGATCCAGTAGGCGCCATGAGCGACGAGGCTTGCGAGCTGGTGGGAACCTTCGTGTCGGACCGCGTCAGGTAAGTTCGACGAACGAGTGACCATGGGCCACCTGTGCCCGAAGTGCGGAAGCAAGATCAGCGAGCGCGTCAAGCGCCCGGCTCCTCGAGCGTCTGGTCCTGCTCTTGCGCGGCAAGCGCGTCTATAGATGTCTTGATTGTGACTACCGCTCTACGACAGCCCGCAGGCGAAGCTCCCCTGAGATCAACAGATCAGACGAGCTTCAGGATTCTCGGGATGACGAGAGTGAACCAGGGAAAGAGGATGACCACGAGCAGGCCGATGCACATCATCCAGACGTAGGGCAGCATCGCGCCGCTCGCGCGGTCGACGGGTACCTTGGCGATGCCGCAGGCGATGAAAAAGCCTACGCCGATGGGGGGCAGGAAAAGTCCGATGCCGGTGGCGGCCACCACCACCGTGCTGTAGTGCACGAGGTCGATGCCCAGCCGCGTCACCACCGGCATGAAGGTCGGGAGGAGGATGACCACGGCGGGGAGACCTTCGAGAACGGCCCCGAGGAGAATGAACAACACCGACGTCAGCACGAGGAAAACGACGTTGCCCCCGGGCACCGTCAGCATGGCGTTGAGGAGGAGCTGCGGCACCTGCTGTATGGCGAGCACCCACGCCACCACCGCCGCCGTTCCGAGCAGAAAACACACCGCCGCCGTCACCACCGCGCTCTGGATGAGAATGCCGGGCAGGTCACGCCACGTGATCTCGCGGTAGACGAAGAGCCCCACGATGAACGCGTACACCACCGCGAGCACCGCAGCCTCCGTCGGCGTCACCGCGCCGCCCAGAATGCCCCCGAAGATGATGGCGGGCAGCCCCAGGGGGATGACGGCGTCGAGAAAGGCATGGCGGATGGCGGCGTGCGTCACGTGCGCGCGCGCTTCGATGCCGCTCCGCCGCGCGTCAAACCAGATATAGACCATGATGGCGAGGGCGATGACCACGGCGGGGAGAAAGCCCGCGGCGAAGAGCGCGGCCACCGAGACATTGGCCACGGAGGCAATGACGATCATGAGAATGCACGGCGGCACCAGGATGCCCATGGCCGAGGCCGCGGAGACCACCGCCACCGCCTGCTCCTTGCTGTAACCGGCCTTGAGCATGGGCGGGATCATGGTCGAGCCGATGGCCGAGACGTCGGCCACCGTCGAGCCCGAGATGCCGGAGAAGATGTACTCGGCCACCACCACGGCCATGCTGAGCCCCCCGCGGATCCAGCCCACCAGCACCTGGGCGAGCCTGACCAGCCGCACCGCGATGCCGCCCGTCTCCATGAGGGCGCCCGCCAGGATGAAGAGCGGAATGGCGAGCAGCACGAATGAGTCCACGCCTTCGAAGGTTTGCTTCACGATAACGGTCAGGGGGTATTGCCCCGACCACCAGAGACCGATGAAGCCCGACACCCCGATGACAAAAGCCACGGGCACGCCGAGGGCGAGCAGGATCAAGAACGAGGCGGCGATCAGAACAACCATCAGTGCCCGGGCACCGCGGTGGGAGCGTCCGTCACCGCGCGCCAGAAGTGCCGCAGGCTATAGAGGATGATGAGGGCGCCACCCACCGGCATCGAGGCGTAGACGTAGGCCTTGGAGAGGCCCATGACCGGCGTCTGCTGGAACTGGCCGAGCTCCACCAGCTTCCATCCCTGCTGGATCAGCACTCCGCCGAACAGCATGATGGCCAGCACACCGAAAGCGTCGGCGATCCGACGCAACCCCGGAGGGAAACGCTCGATCAGGAGCTGGAGGCGGAAGTGACCGGAGCGCCGGACCCCCACCGCCGCCCCGAGAAAGACGATCCACACGAAGAGGAGGCGCGCGATCTCGTCGTACCACGTGAAGGTGCTGTGCAACACGTACCGCGAGAACACGCCGAGGAAGACGTCGGCGCAGAGGATCACCATCATGACGAGCAGGAGACCCTCGACGCAGTTGGCGACGGCGCGGAGGAGCACCGGCTACTTGCCGGCGGCCTGGATCGCTCCGTTCAGCTTGGTCATGAAGTCCTTGCCCACCTTGCTCTCCACGCTGTCATACGCGGGCTTCATGAGGGCCTGGAATTGCTTGATGTCCTTCACCTCGTTCATCTGCACGCCGGCCTTCTTCATGATCTCGAAGTCGATCTTCTCGCGCTCGACCTCGATCTTCCGGTGAGCCACGCAGGTCTCCTTCATCGAATCGTCCACCGCCTTTTGCAGGTCGGGGGCGAGGCCCTGGTAGCGCTTCATGTTCATGACCCAGACGATGGGCGGATAGGAATGGCGCGTCATCGAGTAGTACTTGGTCACCTCGTGGAACTTGTCCGCGGTGAGCGAGAACGACGGCAGCTCCATACCGTCGATGGTGCCCTGCTTCATCGCGAGATAGACCTCGACGTAGGGCATGGGCACCGGATTGGCCCCGAGCGCCTTCATCATCGCGATATAGGTCGGCGACTCCTGCACCCGGATGGTCTGCCCCTTCATGTCCTCCGGCGTGGTGATGGGCCGCTTGTTGGACATCATGTTTCGAAAGCCCCAGCCGCCGCCGAAGCAGAAGGCCCGGACGCCCTTGGAGTCCATCTTCTTCAAAAGCTCCTGGCCGAAGGGTCCGTCCATGACCTTCCACACCTGCTCTCGCGAGGCCCAAAGAAAGGGGAGGTCGAGGGCCTGATACGTGGGCTCGAACATGCCGCCGATGGGCGCGCTGCCGATGGCCACGATGTCGATGGTACCGAGCTGGGCGCCTTCCAGGTGCGCGCCTTCGCCCTTGGCGATCGAGTTGTTGATGTGCAGCTCGATCTTGATCCGGCCTTTGCTCTTCTCCTGAAGCGTCTTGTCGAGAAAGGCCATCGCGTCATTGAGCGGGCTGGATACACCCACGGCCGTGCCCGCCTTCAGCACGATGGGCGCCGGCTGGGCCCCGGAGGGACCGGCCACGGCGAAGGTAGCGACGAGAGCGGCGGCGAGGATCATGCATCGGCGCATGTGGCGATCTCCTTCGGGTGTGCGCAGGGGGGTCAAGGCCGGACGCTCCGGTTGCCGTCTACTAACACGGCGGCTCCGGCCCGGTCAAGCCGACCGAACGCCCCT
>WNGK01006051.1_pt1 | contig 12756 bp, 11 predicted proteins | sample 5400601 | NCBI WGS metagenome assembly WNGK01 (sample SAMN13153376, study PRJNA577476) | soil metagenome | isolation source: 60 cm soil or saprolite under Garry oak tree replicate 1 | place: USA:California | collected 2016-06-15 | reverse complement strand
CTGGCCTACATGGCTCCCGAGCAGATCCAGGGCCAGCCTTCCCCCGCCAGTGATCAATATGCGCTCGCCGTGATGATCTATGAGTGGCTTTGCGGCCAGCTCCCTTTTGTGGGGTCGGCTGTCCGCATCTCCAACCAGCACCTGTATACCGCACCGGAACCACTCTGCGAGCGGCATCCTACGATCCCTCTAGCCGTCGAGCAGGTGGTGTTCAAAGGCATGTCCAAGGAGCCAGCGCTTCGCTTCGTGGACGTGCTGAGCTTTGCTACCGCTTTGACCGAGGCCTGCCAGGTCGCCCCGGCCGTCTCGCCTCCCTCCCAGCTTCTGGCCTTTCCGGCAGCTTCTCCGTTGGAAGGCCGTTTGCCCCTGGAGGGACAACACAGGCGCTTCCGTAATGTCCCGGTAGCGCTCACCCCACTGATCGGGCGCGAGCAGGAGCTCCACGCAACATGGGATCTGCTGCTGCGTCCAGAGGTGCGACTGCTCACGCTGACCGGCCCCGGAGGCATCGGGAAGACACACCTGGCCCTCTCCCTGACCAACGAGGTCCTGGAGGCGTTTGCCCAGGGTTGCTGTTTTGTCTCCCTGGCTGCTCTCGACGAGCCCGAGCAGGTCATCCCCGCCATCATCCAGGCGCTAGGACTGCCTGTGAGAGAGGATGGTTGCCCCCCGCTTGACCACCTGAAAACCTTTCTACACGACCAGCAGCTCGTGATACTGCTCGATACCTTCGAGCAGGTGCTGCCGGCGGCTCCCCTCCTCGCTGAACTGCTTTCGTCCTGTCCGCAGCTCAAGCTCCTCGTGACCAGCCGGGCGCTCTTACATGTCGGGGGCGAATATGAATTCCCGATCCCACCGCTGGAAGTGCCTGATCTGCGTGACCTGCCAGCAGACAATGACCTGTCGCATGTGGCTGCTGTGGCACTCTTTGTGCAACGGACGCAGGCTATCCTGCCCAGCTTCCAACTGACGGGAGCGAACGCGCGCGCCATCGCCGAGCTTTGTACGCGGCTGGAGGGTGTGCCGCTGGCGATCGAGCTGGCAGCCGCGCGCAGTAAAGTGCTGCCTCCCCAGGCCCTGCTCGACCGACTGAAATCGCGCTTCCAGGTGTTGACGGGAGGTAGACGAGATGCGCCGCCGCGCCAGCAGACGCTGCACAAGACGCTGGGCTGGACCTATGACGTGCTCTCGCCCGAGGAACAAACGCTCTTTCGCACGCTCACGGTCTTCGTCGGCGGCTGCTCGCTGCACGCCGCGGAGGCCATGGCGGCAGCGCTTGGGGACATAACCATCTCCGTACTGGACGGCGTGGCATCTCTTCTCGATAAAAGCCTGCTGCGCCCGCCGGACCCTGAGCAGAAGGACCTGCGCCTGTACCCGTTTGAGATGATGCGCGAGTATGGGTTGGAACGGCTGGCGGCCAGCGGCGAACTTGAGCGGGCCTGTGATGCCCATGCCGCCTACTACCTGGCGTTCGCTGAAGAGGTCGAGCTCGTGGCCGATCAGGTTGCATGGCAAGAACGGCTGGAACTGGAGCAGGGCAACCTGCGGGCGGCGCTATGGTGGCTGCTGGAGCGCCACGAGGGGGAGGCGGCGCTCCGGATGGCGACCGCCCTGCGGCAGTTCTGGGTGCTGGCAGACGCAGTGAGCGAGGGTCGCAGCGCCCTGGAACAGGCCCTGGAGGTCTGCGATGAGAGCCAGCTTGCGGTCTCACCAGCGGTACGCGCGAAGGCGCTTTATGCGGCCGGGTGGCAAGCCATCTGGCAGCACGACCCCGTGCAAGCAACGCCGCTGCTGGAAGACAGCCTGAAGCTCTACCGCTCCCTGGAAGACACACAGGGCACGATGGCTGTGCTGACCTGTCTGAACGCCCTCCGACGTAATCGCGACGATGGAGAAACATCAGCTGCACAGTCCAAAGAAGGCACCAGGGATACCAGGAAGAGAGGAGAGCTCGGGGAGTTCGCGGAAAGCGAGGTGAGGGAGGGGAAGGAAGCGGACACGCGCCCGGCCTTCCGCTCGGAGCGTCCCTCACCTTCCCCTATCAGACTGACAGCACAGCCTGCCCCCTTCATGTATGAAGCGCTCACAGCGCGGGAAGGCGAGGTGCTGCAGTTGCTGGCCATGGGAATAAGCAACAGCCAGATCGCGGAGCGTCTCGTCGTGAGCCGGCACACCATCAACGGGCACGTTCAATCGATCTACGGGAAGTTGGGTATCAATTCGCGCAGTGCTGCCACGCGCTATGCTGTGGAACACCATCTCGCCTAAAGCGGCTTCTCTTCTCTCCCTGACACGTATTGATGCTATGACAGGAGGACTGAAAAGGCTCAATCCTCTTGAGAACGGTGCTTCCTTTTTGTCGCACTTGTCGCACTTGTCGCACTTGTCGCGGTTGTAACACCTGTAGCAAGTGCGCGCTTTGAGCAGATTTGGAGGCAATAAGCGATTGAGATCGAGAGGCGATGTATCATCCTCTTCTCTGCCTCGCGGAGGCATCCCCCTTGGGACATCCGTTCATAAAATCGGAGATGTGCGCCGGGACAATCTCTCTCGTCTCTCATCTTGTCTTCACAAAGAGATGCATGGAGCAAGGAAATCGAGAACGGGCAAATCCCTGTTTACTGAACACGGATGCGCCTCTTCCAGCAACCAGGCAAAGAGAGGACGCGTTCTTTTCGTTTGTGGAAAGAAAAAAGGGCGGGTCGTTCGGGTGGTTTGGGAGAGGGGCAGAAAGCGCTGCCCAAGCCCTTGATGAGGTCGAGCTTGATTGAAGGACAGAATAGAGGCGCCTGCGGAGGCGGGAGAGGTGCTTCTCATGGAGGATCAGGAAGTGACCCAGGCATGCTCCCCTCACGCTTATAGAGAACGCGCTCACAGACAGCATGGGCTCGTGGCGTACGGTAGGGCGTTCGAAGCACCTTGATGCCGCTCGTTGCTGCTACGCGCGCAACATTCGGGCCGAATTTGCGATCATTAATCTCCAGCTTGAGCAGCTCACCCCGAATGCGCTCCGCTCACAAGACGCCGGTTGTTTGCTGCCATCTGCTTGATCAAGCTGATCGTCTCGGGTGAGAGCCTCGGCTTTCTCGCGTGCGCCTTGGATGTGTGCTTCCAGAACACACGGAAGTAGCCAGCACAGGGATGCGCAACGAGATTGCTGCGAAGAAATGAGAGTACTCAAAGCACAACGAAAGCAGGTACCATCATAACATACCCACCTACCCTACACGCTTTTGAGAGCCACCGGAGGAGAAACTACTGCGCAGTCAATGTTCATTTGATGGGAGGCTTCCTGCTAAGTCCCTCTCATCATCTGAAGATGGACAATCCACTACCTCGACCTCATCGCATTCAAACCAGATAGGTTCCTTGATGTGCGTGCCCTCCAGCTCAACAAGATAGAAACAAAAGGCTTCGCCAGCTTCAAGGCCAGGAATGGTATCGACTTTTCGGATCGTCCCTTTCAGTCCTCGAAAGGGACCATAACTGATCACACGTATCCTACTGCCTGCTGGTAATACGTGGTTGTTCATGGGTGTGAACACTCCTTTACCGCGCTCGCTTCCTTCTTGGTCGTTTCGATCAGGAATACGGCGTCAACTTCTTTTTCGCCTTCTGTGAGAACAGACCTCCAAACTCACGGATGTCTACAGATCATCATAAGTGTATCCATCATCAATCTCACACATCTTACGGTTGTCGCTTTGCTTATCACAATCCTCTCACGAAGCCGATTCACATACTATCGCCTTCTTGCAGCAATCTCGTTGCGCATTCCGTTTGCGCAACACGCCAGGTTCGGGCAACATTGGTCTGACGGTTCCATTGGCTCTGTGTGATTGTTTTCCATAGACACACTTTGCCGAGAACCGTCGGGATTTTCAAGCTTTCCCTCCCCTTGTGGGGTTGTACCGATATAAATTGTCACAAGCTTTTTTCCGAGCATGGACTTGAGTTTATCGTAGAGCTTTTGCTTGGGCACCTCGTTATTGGGAGTATAGCTCAGCGTGACCCTGTCCTCTTTGTCGACCGTGGCGCGGTTGTTTGATCAGCCAGTTCTTCGGTGGAGAGCCAGAAATCGACGGTGTGGCTCGCGATATCCCTTAGCGCAAACAACAGCGCCAGCTTGCTCCTGATAAACCCTTTCGCCCTTATGCATAGATGCCTGCGACGCGTTCTGCACTACTCGCCGAAATCCTGGCGAAGCTGGTCTTCTTGCTCTCTGGACAAGCTTGTCTGAATGATCTCGAACTTCTGGCCTTTGACGGCCTCTGCAACCCGGTCCACCACTGCCCCACTTGTCAACAGGAACAGGGCCGAGGTGCCTTCCGTGACCTTTTCGCGCACCTGGTTGATGAAGTTCTCATCAATCCCATATTTAGCATAATGCCCGGCGATTGCGCCTATCGCGGCACCCACCGCCAGGCCGAAGAACGGGATAAAGAACAGCAAGCCGAACAGCATCCCCCAGAATGCACCACCCAGTGCGCCGGCCGCGGTCATGTTGCTGAGTTGCCTGGTCTTGGGTTTCTTAGCTCCGACAGGCCAGGTGACGATGGCGGCGTCTTGCACCTGGATCAACTGCTGCTTTTGCAGGTTCTCTAGCGTCGAGAGCATCGTCTCGGCCCCCTCGGCCGTGGGAAATTCGAGGACAATTAAGTTTGCCATAGTTCCTTATTTACTCCTTTCGAGTTGTATATGTACACATAGATCAAGTTCAGAAGGGTTACGCTTGTTCCTCCTTTCCTTCGATGTTTGATCCGGTCAACCGAATCTACTCATTCCTCCTTGATCAGCGACTCCTTCTATGAATCACTTTAGCCGAAAACGTGCGCAAACGCTATTCCCCACTGGGGATAGAAAAGGGATAGTTTTGGAATGTGAGCTCGAACTTGTACATTTGTGACTAAGGCGAGAAACGTCTCGGTCTGCCAACAACGCGTCGAATTTAGTGGGCCATCTGGTCGATGCACGCGGTGAGCGCCAGGATGAGGATCTCATCCTGCCCTGGTTCGATCTCCACCCCGTAGGTATCGCGCACCCGGAACCATTTCTTGGAAACCTCGGCCACCTTCTCCCGGCCCTCGCCGATGGTGTACTCGTGGTCGAGAATATTGCCCTTCACCTCCAGGTCGGGCCCGCCCCTGATCTTGGCCGTCCAGCGGTCACGCAAGGGTGTGATCAAGGCCTTCTTGACCATGGCCATTTGATTGCCAGCGGGGTCTTCGACTTCCATGCTGTCCTTGATGCGCAGCATGCGCTCCTGGATCTTGGCCAACTCCCTGCCGCTACGGTCCTCGAAGATGAGTGTCTGGCGTATCCGCAAGGCCTTCCCGTCCACTTTGAAGACCTTCTCGCCATGGTCGTTTTCGATCCAGTAATCATCGCCGATGGAAACCAGCTTCTCTCGCATCTGATAGTGGGTCTTGTCCCCGCCACCACCCAACGGCCCGCCGCGCCTCTCCTGGCGCTCTTCTCGTCGTTCTGCTCTCCTGTTGCGCATACTTGTATCTCCTTCCTTCAATGTTCGATGCTGTCAACTCATTCTACATATTTCCGTGCCTACTCAATGTTTTCACCAGCGTCGTTCTGTAAATCTAGCAAGATTGGCATCTAACCTGCTTCTTTGTGCTCCACCGCAAGAATCGGACAGCCCAGGTCATGCAACCAATTGAGCACACCCATCAATGCGGATTGGTCTGCCAATCGGCCCGTCAGGATGGTCATCTTATATCGCTTTGGATCGCTTTCGTGCTCAATAGTCATGCCACAACAATACTCGGACCAGTTCTTGTCCAGAATGCCCTGGATACTGATCCGGTAGACCGCAGGCTCTAATAAACTGACGCTCGGTCGGTATGTTTCCATCGCATCTTCCTTCATTCAATGAGATAGCGAGTACGAATCCCAGAACCAACCCCCACTGGTCACGTCGACTTGCGGCTTCTCCTGGAATCACTATAGTCGAAGATGCGCGCAAAAGCTATTCCCCATGGGGGATAGAATGGGGATAGTTTTAGGCGTTGTGCTAGTATCACTACAGTCGCACTTCGCTGAAGACACGGGAAGGCATGCCCATGGAATGGCCCGGCAGATGCACAGTCATGGGAAAAAGACGACCCTCTCGATTGTCACGTTGCAGCCAGCAAACCGAGCGCTCTGGCCAGGGTGACGGCAGCGCGACGATTATTCACACTGAGCTTTTGGTAGACATGTTTTGTATGCAGCTTGACCGTGCCGGGCGTCACCACCAGTTCGCGCGCAATTTCCTTGTTGGTGAGATCCTTGTCGAGCAAGTTCAAAATTTGCAGCTCGCGCCTGGTCAACGGCTCCAGGCCCTCTTGCTCCAGGAGATCTTCCTTCGAACCAGCTTGCGCAGGCACCGGGTTCATCGCTGCCAGAAGGCCTTGGAGGTAGGCATCCAGATGTTTGTCGGCCGCATGACGCGCTTTTCTGCCCTTGCGTAGAGCGTTCAGCAATGGGGCCAGCGGAAAAAGATCGGCAAGGGTGCGCATGAACCCGCCCGGATGCGCCAATGTCAGCGCGCGTTCCAACACATCAAGAGCTTCGGTCTCACGACCCTGCAGATCGTAGGCCCACGCTTGCAGGGCCAACACCTGGATCGTCTTGCGTGTATTGTGAATGGCTTCGACATGCTGCAAGAGCTGGGTGAGGAGGACTTGCCCGCGGGCCACACTCACCTCATCGCCTTTGGCAAGCAACAAACGGACTTTGGTCATCGGCGGATCCTCCAAGAAGAACATCGGACCCCGCACGTCTTGCTCCCCCGCCAGCTCGAGCCACTGATCTGCCTCCTCCACCTCGTTCTGTAACAGCGCCAATCGTCCACGGAAGGCAAAGGCTGCCATCAGCTCGCGCATATTGTGCTGCTCCTGCACCAATTCGATCAAGGTACGAGCCGTCTCTTGTGCCTGGATGCCTAACCCCTGGGCTTGATAGGTCAAGGCCAAGCCGCACAGAGCGTCCTGTACGACCCAAAAGTGTGCCTGGTGCTGGTTGGCAATGATCGCTGAGAAGTGATAGGCCGCTTCGTCTAACCTATTCTGTTCGTAATGCACCACTGCCAGCAACCAGTGAGCATAATTTTGACTGATCACGAGCTCGGCTTCACGGGCGATGTGCAACAAATGGCGCGCGGTGTGTTCTGCGTGAGGGAGTTTGCCCATCGCCAGATACACGTACGACTGCGCGTAGAGCAGTCGAGCGGTGCTGCTGAGCCCCGTCGATTGGTCTCGGAGCGCTTGCTGCACTGCAGCAAGCGCTCCCTCTTCCTGCCCGGTCGCCTGGTTTGAGAGGACAAAGTAAAAGGTGGCGTGGCTGGCCATATGCTCCTCAGCTGGCGGGATCCATGCCAACGCGCTACGAGCGCTTTCCAGGCTCGCCTGTGTCTGTCCGGTAAAGAAGTGGAACAGGCTCCACAAGGTCGCCGTCAATCCACGCAGCAGTCTGAAGGGCGGGTCATCTGCCTCACTTGTATCCGGGTCGCCTCTTGCTACAAGCTGCTCGGCAGCCACGAGCAAGGGCGGCAGCTCTTGAAGCTGCCCGTGGGCCTGTGAGATCCACGCTCGCGCGACCAGCAGGAAAGGGCTTCTCTGGATCTGTTCCTCCGGCAACAGGTGCAGCCAGTGTTCCACCAGCACCAATTGCTCCTGCTCGAAGGCCCGGAAAAACTGCGCTTCCACCAGTTGCCTCGCCTCCGAGGCATCTCCCGCCACACGTGCGTGCTCAATCGCCTCCTCGATAAGACCCTGCTTGGCATACCACGCGCTCGCTCGCTGGTGCAGCGTGGCCAGCTCTTGCTGGCTCCAGTGGGTTTGCAGGCGCTGCAGCAACAACCCCTGGAACAGGTGGTGAAAGCGATACCACCCCTGGCGCTTATCGAGGGGGACCAGAAAGAGGTTCGCGCGCTCCAACCAGTCCAGGGTGGCTTGCACCTGTTCGTGCGAGATATCGCTGCCGATGACCGCTGCACACAACTCCGGGCAGAACTGCTCGAGAATCGACGTCCGTTCGAGCACCTCCTGCACCGCAGGCGCTTGCTGAGCGAGGATTTCCCCAACCAGGTAACTGCTGATAGAACGAGCAGCGTAGCTGTCGAGATGTTGCAGGAACGACGCATGGTCAGAAGTCCCGCGCAACGAGAGCGCTGCCAGGCGCAGGACCGCAATCCAGCCCTCCGTCCGTTCATCGAGCGCCCCTGCTGTTTCGCGCGCTGCTTCGCTCCCCAGCATGCGCGTGAGAAAGGATTCCGTTTCCTCCAGCGTAAAGCGCAAGTCACTACCACGCAGTTCGGTGAGGTACCCCTTGGCCAGCCACCTGACAATCGGCAGCGGCGGATTGGATCGGCTGATGAGCACCAGGTGCAGTTGGGGAGGCAGATGCTCAACCAGCAGCTCGAGCAAAGTATGGACCTCGCGATTGTGAATACAGTGATAATCATCCAGCACCAGGATGACATCGTCAGGCACATCGGCCAGATCATTGATGAGTAAGGCAGCGATGTGCTCAGGCGGCGGGATACGCGGTGCCTTGAGCAAGGCGGCTGTGGCCCCAAACGCCTCTGGAAAGGCCGTTTGCAAGGCGGCGGCAAGCGAGTGCACAAAGACGGGCAGCTCGTTGTCGTGTTCATCCAGGGAAAGCCAGGCACTCGGGCGATCGAGCGTCTGCACCCACTGGGCCATCAGGGTCGTCTTGCCAAAGCCGGCGGGGGCGCACACCAGGGTGATCTCGCCGCCGAGAGCCGCGTTCAAGCGCTCGATGAGGCGGGTGCGGAAGATGACGTCGCTGCCGCTGCGTGGTCGGGAGAGTTTTGCGCGCATCAAGGAGCGAAGAGAGCCACTCGTGGCTGCAGTCTGGGGGATAGGGAGCGTGGAAGCAGCGGGACTGGCCGTGGATAGCATGGCCGACCCGACGTGCGCCTGCTTGCCTGCGAGCCTGCGGGCCGCTATCTGCAGGCTTGAGAGGTTGATGGCGCGTGAAGGTCCGAGCGAGACGGTGAAGACTTTGCCCAGGCGCGTGCGGGACGCCCTCCACTCTGACTCACCGTGACCGGTCTCGTTCTTGCGTACGGTCACGGCACCCACATGATCGACAAAGAGAAACGAATCATGCTCCTCCAACCAGTCGTACCAGGGGGGGGTGCCAACGTCGATCGGGTCACCCTCCCTTTCCAACTGGTATAACCGCCCGCTTTTCACCGTGGGCCTTGTTCGATGCACCATAGAGAATCCTCTGTTTTCACGTGCCGATATCATCCTGCCCATCTTCTTGAAAGACACCGTTCCTTCCTTCCCTATGCTCCCGAGGCGCCCTCTCGCCTCGTAATCACCCAGAGACGTGTTGCCAGCACCTCTAACCATGTCAGGAGGACTGCCAGAACGATGTAGAACATCGTGAACTGGAAGAGGAGCACTGCCAGCACCCCGGTCCCCAAAGAATACCAGTCATAGCCTCGCCACAGGGAATCCTCCCTCAAACGCAGCCACATGAAGAAGCAAGCCAACGTTGACGAAGCGAGGAACAGGTAGAAGGCGAGGAGATGAATCCAGCCCTGGAAGGAATGGGGTGCCCCATAATGCACATCTTCGATGGGAAAGCCAGAAAGCAGCATGGCGATGCCAACCCCGACAAGCAAAGCCGGGCCGATCTTTGTCCAGAACCTCCCCGACTCGACTCCACGCTGCAGACCAATGGCAAAAATGATGCCTGCCAGAGCCATCCATCTGATGATGGTGCGTTGTTCACTGGATGTCTTGCTCTCAGAAGCCTCTAGTACTTCGCTCGTCTCTGTCTCCTTTCTTCTGGGAATGCGCGGGTGTGACCTTTCGCATTTCCTTGCCCTTTCGGGTCAACTGTGACCATAGAAGAGCGACACCCCAGGGTTGAGATGGATGCATCCTTTCTGTAAGGTGTTTCCTTTTTAGGGGGATGACACCGATTCGTTCACTTTTTGGCCATCTCCATACGTAAGAGAGGGGTCTCCAAGCTACGCACAAAAAGAGGAAGGCGTGTAAGTTTGTCTAAGGAGCTGCAATAGAAATGCTGTACTAAGAGTAAGAGACGATGCGGGCCAGCAGAAAATGACACTACCCGAAAAGGTAGCTCTGCTTATCCAAGAATAGGTTAGACCAAAAACTTGAGAAGCACATCCCTAGAAATACTCAAACGTTTGGTGTGAATTCCCAGGAACAGCTCTGCATCACCGGACCCTGTGCGCGGTGAGTTCGGAAAACTATCGTCAATGTCGAATATAGGGTGTAAAGCGTGAAAATACATCCCTAAAATACACTGTTTTCATCTTCGGAGCCCATTTGTTTGCTCAGGAGGGATAGCGTATTTACACTACCTAAGTTTCGCCCAAATTAACGACGACGTGAAAGGATGCCAGCAAGGCCTGCAACGGACGGATGAATGAACGAGCCAAGCAAGCCTCTTGGTTCAACACAATCTCAACAACCGAGCCAAGCAGCAGCAACATATGTTGCGCCTCAAAGCGTTTCTTACCACGGAAGGTTCGACCCAATCCCTGCTTGTCGCCTTTCGACGAAGTGCTGCTGTGCGAACTCCGCGAGCGCCAACTTAGGGAGGCGGGACGAGCCAAGTTACGGGAACGGGTCGCCGTTGAACACGCGCTGGCACATATCGGACACTGGCAGGGACAGCGTGCCCGCTATCGAGGTACCAGCAAAAATCTCTTTGACCTGCAACGCAACGCAGTCGTTCACATTTTCCATGTCCTTGCTCGTGTCATGGCTCTCTCGAACACTGCCTGATTACTTGACCGATGTCTAGTTTCCATTGCGAAATGGGTTGAGGAGGCTTGAGAAGGGCATTCAAAGCAAGCGAATAATGATTAAAGGATGAGCTTTCTTCTTCTGGGAGATTGGGCTTACTTCGCCAGAGCGATGCGGCGCAGGTTCGAGGCAATCACTCCCAGACCCAGCCACCGTTCCATCCCGTCTTGCCCGTGATAGGTGCTTTTGCGCCAGCCGAAGTCCCGCCTCAGACTCGCAATACGCCCCTCGATGCCCGCACGCCACCGATAGCCCCTGCGCCAGGGGCGCGAGCGCTCCAGTGCCTGGCGTTCCGGCGAGAGCTTGCCGGCGGCCGGGATGGCCACGCACTTGACCCCAGCTGCCTTCAGGCGCTCCTCCGTCTCTGCCGACTGCACGCCTCGGTCGCCCGCCACCAGGCCCGGCGGATGCTCAAAGAGGGCCTGATGGTGCGCCACTGCTTCGATGGCTTGCCCATGCTCGGTCGGGTGTTGCAGGATCTGGTAGCGGGTCACGATGCCGCCCTCGACCTCATCGAGCACGACGTGGCGACCAAACTCCACCAGCGCGCCGCCTTTGTGGCGGGGGATGGCGCGGGTGTGCGGCTCGAAGAGGCTGAGCACTTTCTGCTCGGAGGCCATCTTCTTGCCCTCCAGCACGCGGGTGCGCGTCTGGGCAATCACGCCCTGGACCAGCGGCAGCACGCGCTCTGCCTGGCGCAGCAGACGCCTGGCTTGTGGCCCGGTCTGCTCGGCCAGCGCCGCGATGACCTGCTGGCTTTGGCGTACCATCTGCTCGGTGGTCTGGATGAGCTTCTGATAGAGTTCCTTCTGCTGCGCCTCTTTCTCTTCGACTTTGCGTCGCAGTTGCCGATGCAGCGTTTGGGCCACCTGCCGCGCCGTGCGCAGCCGTGAGCGGCAGGCTTGCCGCACGTTGCTCATCTGGTCCTTGACGAGCCCTTTGGCGCGCTGCACGAAGCGGGAGAGCACCCGCACGCTATCGACGAGCAAGCCGCTGTCAGTCGGGTGATGGATGTTGGTTTGGACACAGGTGGCATCCAGCCGCAGCTTGCGTCCTCTGGTCACCCTGGCTTGTCTGGCCAGTTGCACCACCCGGTCGACCAGCGCATGCACCGTCTCTGGTCGCAGGGTCTGTTCCCAGCGCCACAGCGTACTGGCATCGGGCACCTCATGGAAGGCCACCCGGCAGAACCAGCGCAGCACCAGGCTGTCGGCCACCCGCCCCTCGCATTCTTTGTAGCTCCACTGGTAGAGGTGTTTGAGGATCAGCATGCGCAGCAGCACTTCCACTGGCGTCGAGTGCCGACCATGCACCAGGGTGGAGCGATACCGCTTGCCAAAGTCGGCTCGCACCTGTTGGTACAACGTGTCATCGTCGAGCAAGCCGTCCAGCTTCCTGAGCACCGGATCGATCTCGTGCGCCAGCTTGGGCACCTGGGCGAAGACATCTTCTCGCGTGTAGCAGTCCACTAACATGGTCTCTCACCTCCAGCGCTGTCGGTACGTTGGCCGCAACCGCCCCTCGCTCTCTTTTGCTCGCTCGCTTGCCTGTTCCACCCGGTTCGCCAGAGCCTCCAGTTCGGCAACTGACACCTGACCTGCTGCCTGGCTCACGAGGCTTTCTGAAGGTGCCTGCTGGAGTCCCAGGCGGCAGAACCAGCGCAGCACCAGGCTGTCTTCCACTTGTTCGGCAGTTTGCTGCTCGCTCCAGTCATACAGGTACTTGACCAGCAGCATGCGCAGCAGCACTTCCCCCGGTGGCGTCGCCTTGCTCAGCCCATCCAGCTTCGCGCACACCTGCTGATAGAGCGGATCTGCATCCAATACCCTGTCCAACTCGCTGAGCACTGGGTCAGTCTCTGCCGCCTGGGCTGCTGCCTGGGCAAGCACCTCGTCTGCTGGGGAAAGGGGATTTTCCATGGCTCGTTCTCCTCTTCTCT
>WNGK01006048.1_pt1 | contig 12759 bp, 11 predicted proteins | sample 5400601 | NCBI WGS metagenome assembly WNGK01 (sample SAMN13153376, study PRJNA577476) | soil metagenome | isolation source: 60 cm soil or saprolite under Garry oak tree replicate 1 | place: USA:California | collected 2016-06-15 | reverse complement strand
GTTCGCGTCCCGCGGCGTCGCCGTGAGCTGCACGGTCTGACCCACCGGCACACTCGGGGAGGCCGGACTCACGGTCACCGAGGCCACCGGCACGGTGGTCACCGTAATGCTCGCGCTGCCGCTCTGGCCTTCACTGGTGGCGGTAATCGTCGCTGTGCCCGCGACCTTCGCGGTCACGAGGCCGCTCGTGCTCACCGTCGCCACCGTCGTGTTGTCGCTCGACCAGGTGATCGTGCGTCCCGACAGCGGATTGCCGTTCGCATCCCGCGGCGTCGCGGTGAGCTGCACGGTCTGAGCCGCCGGCACATTCGCCGAGGCCGGAGTCACCGCCACCGAGGCCACGGGCACGGGCGGCGTACTCGACGTGACCGCGAAGTTGCAGATCGTGTGTGTCCCGGAATCGGAGGACGCAGCCCAGTTGGCCAGCTGCGTCACGGCGCTTTGCTCGGTCCGGAACGCAAAGCCGGTGCCGATCGTGACTTCCGCGCTCCCGGCCGGCGTCACGAAGGCCGAATAGGTGTGGCTGGGAATATCCACCACGAGCCGGAACCGGTAGCTCGTGCCTGCGGTGTACCCAATGGTGCTCGCCGCGGCGTACGCCGCGCCGTTCCGGGCATCGATCTGGCCGGCCACGTTGAAGCGCACGCCGACGGCCAGGTCCGTGTACCCGGCGGCCGCGCCCGCCGATAGCCCGGTGACGCCGTCGATGGACGGCCCGTTCGGAGTCGCGTCAAACTGGGCCGCAAAGGCGCCCGTTTGCGTGGTAAACGCGCTGTTCAGCCACGCGGGCGTGCTCGTCGTGCAGCCCGGCGGCGTTGACGCCGGAACTGTCACGACCGAGCTGCCGCTCTGGCCTTCACTCGTGGCGGTGATCGTCGCCGAGCCCGCCACCTTCGCGGTCACCAAGCCGCTCGTGCTCACCGACGCCACGGTCGTATTGTCGCTCGACCAGGTGATCGTGCGTCCCGACAGCGCGTTGCCGTTCGCGTCCCGCGGCGTCGCCGTGAGCTGCACCGTCTGACCCACCGGCACGCTCGGCGAGGGCGGACTCACCGCTACCGAGGCAACCGGCACGGTGGTGGTGGTCACCGTGACGCTCGCGCTGCCGCTCTGGCCTTCGCTGATGGCGGTGATCGTCGCCGAGCCCGCCACGTTTCCGGTCACTACGCCGCCGGCGCTCACGGTCGCAACGGTCGTATTGTCGCTCGACCATGTGATGGCCCGCCCCGCCAGCGGGGTACCGTTGGCATCTTTCGGCGTCGCGGTGAGCTGCACTGTCTGACCCGCCGGTACGCTCACCGATGGTGGACTCACCGTCACCGACGCCACCGGCACCGGCACTGGGCACGACACCGTCGCCGTCGCCGTGTCGCGCTTGTCCCCCGGGTGACTGGACGCGACGATATTGAAGTTGCCGCAGCTCCCGTTCTTGTAGTGGCCGTAGTGCCGCTTGCCGTTCGAGCTCGTGTCGATCGTCCCGCCCGTCACGCTCCACGTGACGCCGATCTCCGCGGTGTCACCGGTCGTCGTGAAGCCGACGGCCGTGAAGTCCTGCATCTGATTTTCCTGCAACGTGACGACTTTGGGAGAAACGACGAGTTGTGCAACCGACGGATTGGGCTCAGTGACGGAGATGGGTTTTTCGCAGCTCGCGATCCACAGAACCGCGAGCCCCGCGACCGCTACGACAATCGAGCGGCCCCGGAGCAGGGCCAGGCGATGCGCCAGCTTGTGCCTGAAGGTCATGGCGTGCCCTCGACGGGTGTGAACGCGAACGGGCCGCCAGCAGTCGACCCGTGGTCGATCGCTGGCGGCCCGGCGAGCATGGCGGAGATCCGCTGTAGCCCCGTAGCTCTGCGTCACCGCCTTTCGGCGGTTTTGCTCTGAGCAGCGCCCTCAAACTACGAAGGCCATCGGAGCTCGCACCGTGATCCAAGTCAACATCGTCGTGGCAAGCCGTGGGGAGCTGTATCTCCTTGAAACCAAGGAAGATGGTGCAGTGGTGCAACATCCCTTCACGACCCGATCTGGACGCTGACCCCCTCTCGTCGCAGCTTGCCCAAGAGCCACGCCTCCACGCGCGCCGTCACTTCCACTACCCCGTCCACTTGGGACTCGTGCAACACTTCCGCGTCGCGGTGCAGGGCGGCGAGCAGCTTCCCGTCCTCCACGGGGACGTGGATCCGGGCCACCGGCCGGAGGGCCTGGGCGGAGGAGCGGAGTACGCTCCGCAACCCTTCCACACCACCCGAATGCGGAATTGAAGAGGTCAGCACCGCGTGCGGGTACCGCTCGCGAACCTGCTGGAGAAACGCGTCGGGTTCCGTGATCAGATCGACTTTGTTGAACACGTAGATCACCCGCTTCCGCTCCGAGCTCGGATTGTCATTCCGCATTCCGAATTCCGGATTCCGCATTTCCCGATCCACCACCTCCACCTGCTCCTCCCAGCCGGGATGAGCGGCGTCGACGACGTGGAGCAGGAGATCCGCGGCGCGCGCCTCCTCGAGCGTGGCACGGAACGAGGCGACCAGATGGTGCGGCAGCTTGCGGATGAAGCCGACTGTGTCGGCGACCCGGAACCGGTAGCCTCCGCCGACGTCGATCTCGCGGGTGAGCGTATCGAGCGTCGCGAACAGCCGATCCTCGACGAAGATGTCGGCACCGGAAAGCGCGCGCAGGATGCTCGACTTTCCCGCGTTGGTATAGCCCACGAGGGCGGCGCCGGGGAGGTCGCGGCGACCCTGTCGCTGGTTGGCGCGGTGGTCGGCCACGCCTTCCAGCCGACGCTTCAAGACCGCGATCTTGCGGCGGATGACCCGGCGGTCGGTCTCGAGCTGGGTTTCGCCCGGACCCCGCAGCCCGATGCCACCACGGATCCTCGAGAGGTGGGTCCACATGCGCGTGAGGCGCGGCAACAGGTACTCGAGCTGCGCCAGCTCCACCTGCATCTTTGCCTCCGCCGAGCGCGCGCGCGTGGCAAAGATGTCGAGGATCAGCTCGGTGCGGTCCATCACGCGCACCGCCAGCGCCTTCTCCAGATTCGACCCCTGCGCGGGCGAGAGGGGCTCGTCGAACAGCACCAGCGTCGAGCGCGTGTCCTGGAGGACGCCCTTGAGCTCCTCGACCTTCCCCTGTCCCAGGTAGAAGGTGGGCGTGGGCGCTTCGACGCGCTGATGCGTCTTGCCCACCACCTCGGCGCCAGCCGTGTCGGCCAGCCGGCGGAGCTCGTCAAGATGATCTTCCACCTGCGTCGCGTCGGCCGACCCCTTGCGTGGGGCGCCGACCAAGAACGCCCTCTCCACAGGCGGCTGGATCTCAATTAGTTGTCGAATGGACCCTCATTTCCAGAGCTTCATCAGCGGCACGTTCCCCTTCCCGGTGAGGGCCACGGACTTGTCGCCAAGCGGGGTGTCGAGCAGCACCCGTCCGGTGATGGCGTAGCCCACTGCCCGGTGCGTGAGCAGCGCCTTGGCTCCCGCGCCCACGCCGGCCCATGCGAACCGCACCGGCACAACCACCCGGCTGTGGTTCGTGGGCGACAGGTCCAGGGGCCGGTCGAGCAGCGCATCGCCGAAGTGCGTGCCTTCAAGATCGACGCCGACCTCCAAGCGGGTCGAGCGGATGCGGTAATCGTTCGGGTTATAGACGTCGAACACCAGGTCGAACGTCCCGCCCGTCAGGCCGATCCCGGTGACGCCGATCTCCTGCAGCGAGATGGCGGGTTCGGTGAACGCCAGTCGGCCGAGGGTGGCGCAGGCGGCGAGGACCAGAAGGGCGGACAGGCGGACGGCCGGACGGGCCGGAAACAGTCGGCGTCTCATCTGTCCGGCTGACCGCCTGACCGCCCGACCGCCGTCTTCTTGAGGTCCGCCCACCAATCCATGCGCTGCTTGATGTCCTTTTCGAATCCGAACTCCGTCGGCTCGTACCATCTCGCCCCCCGCAACACCTCCGGCAGGTAATCCTGCGGCACGTAGGCGTGGTTGAACGCATGCGCGTATTTGTACCCCGCACCGTATCCTAGCTCCTCCATGAGCTTGGTCGGGGCATTGCGGATGTGCAGCGGCACGGCCTCGGCGGCATGCGTCGCGGCGGCATCCACGGCCTGGGCGAACGCCGCGTAGACGCGGTTCGACTTGGGCGCCGTGGCGAGGTACACGACGACCTCGGCGAGCGCCAGCTCACCCTCGGGCGATCCCAGAAAGTGGTAGGCGTCTTTCGCCGCGAGCGCGAGCGACAAGGCCTGCGGGTCGGCGAGCCCCACGTCCTCCGCGGCGATGCGGACCAGGCGGCGCGCCACGTAGAGCGGATCCTCGCCGCCCGCGAGCATGCGCGCCAGCCAGTACAGCGAGCCCTCCACGTCCGACCCGCGCACGGCCTTGTGCAAGGCGGAGATGAGGTTGAAGTGCTGTTCGCCGGATTTGTCGTACACCGGGAGCGGCTTTTCGAGAACCGCGAGAACCACTTCTCGGGAAACGGGAAACGAGAAACCGGAAACGTTGGCCACGTGGTTGAGGACCGCTTCCAGTCCGTTCAGCGCCCGACGTGCATCGCCCTGTGCGTACGTGACGAGCGCGTCCGTCGCATTCTTGGCGAGCACGTTTCCCGCTTCCCGTTTCTCGTTTCCCGATCTCTCGATCGCCCGCTCGATCACCATGCGGATGTGCTCGTCGTTCAACGGCTCGAACACGAACACGCGACACCGCGACAACAGCGGGGCGGTCAGCTCGAAGCTCGGGTTCTCGGTCGTGGCGCCGATGAGGGTGATGATCCCGTTCTCGACCCAGGGCAGGAACGCGTCCTGCTGCGCGCGGTTGAAGCGATGGATCTCATCGCAGAAGAGGATCGTGCCGCGGCCCTCATACTTGAGTCGTTCTTCCGCTTCCTTGATGATTTCCCGCACCCGCCCCACCCCCTCGGTCGCCGCGGAAAACGGCTCGAAGTGCCGGTCGGTGTAGTTGGCGACGAGGCGGGCCAGGGTAGTCTTTCCGGAGCCGGGCGGCCCCCAGAAGATGCACGAGCCCACGTCGCCGCGGCGGATCAGCTCCCCCAGCGCCTTGCCGGACCCGAGGAGGTGGTCCTGGCCGAGAAACTCCTCGAGAGTCTTCGGCCGCATGCGGGCGGCGAGCGGCTCCGCGGACCGGGAGAAGAGTGTGGGGTCAGACATGCGCGATCAGGATACCCGCTCGAGTACGATCTTGGTGAGATAGAACGCTGCTGCCCCGGCAAAGAACGCGCCGGGGAGCTTCCAACCGCGCTTGCCTTGAAATTCCGGGACGAGATTCGATGCGGCCACATAAATCGTCACGCCGGCGGATAGTGCCAGCCCGTGCTGAACCAGGGCGGAGCTGTGATCGGTGAGCACGACCCCCGCCAGCGTCGCCCCGCCCAGCATCGCCGCGGCCCCGATCGCCTGCCCCCCCGACCGCCCACCGGCCATCATCAGGCTCGACACGGTCACACCCTCCGGCAGCTTGTGCAGGAAAATCGCGAAGAACACCATCAGGCCGAGCGCCGGGCGCACGAGAAACGCGCTGGCGATGGCGACGCCGTCGAAAAACGTGTGCAACAGCAACCCCACGAGGGCCGAGGTGCCCGCGACCCGGTTGACGGCGTGGGTCTCCTCGCCGAAGTGAAAGTGCGGCGTCAGGGTGTGCTGGGTGAAGTGTACCGCCAGGTAGCCCGCCAGAACCAGCGCCGGCGCCGCGCGGCCCGAGCGGGCGAATGCCTCGGGCAAGAGCTCCACCACGGCCACCGCGAGCATGAACCCCGCGCCGAACGCGACGAAATGCTCGATCAGCGCGAGCTCGCGCGCCGCGCGCCGCGTCACCGCGAGCGCCCCGACGACGTTGCCGAGCGCGGCTACCAGGGCGTACCCGAGGGCGCTAGACACGGGAGAGAAGATAGGCGCGCGTGTTGCGGGTCGGATCCTCGAGCACCTCCGCGAGCAGCCGCTCGAGCGTCTCTCCCACGTCGGGCCCGGGCCGCACGCCCGCGGCCAGGAGATCCTCGCCTTTCACCGCGAGGTGTTTCACCGTCAGGGGGTCGTTCGCGGCGCGGATGGACTCCACGATTCTCGGGAGCGGGGAGCGGGGCACGGGAAGCAGGACGAGCAAATCGTCGGCATGCTCACCCACCTGTGACAACCAGCGCCGCACGTCGGGAACGTGCTTCGGATCCGGATACTTGTCGCGCCACTGGCCGATGGCCCGCCCGCGCTCGATGTCCTTGTTGGAGCTCTTGAGACGGGTCAGCAGTGAGGCCGGATCCGATGCCAAGTATGCGGTGACGAGAACTGGATCGCGCGGCAGCTTGTCCACCTTTCCCGTTTCCCCTTTCCCGTTTCCCGTCTTCCGGATCTCCGGCAGCCATATCCGCGCCGCTCCCACGTCCAGCCACAGCGCGAGCAGCTTCGAGACGCGGGCGGCCGTCCTGATCCCCTTGAACCACTCGTCCCGCACTCGTTCCGCCGAGAGCTGCGCCAGCCCCTGCGCGTTCGCCTTGGCGGCTTCGAGCGTGCGCGGGTGGATGCGGAATTCGAACCGCGCGCTGAAGCGCAGCGCGCGCAGGATCCGCAGATAGTCCTCCTGGAACCGCCAGTTGGCGTCCCCCACCGACCGGATCAGCTTGCGCGCGAGGTCGTCGGCGCCGTGGAACGGATCGCGCCATTCGTGCCGGATCGGGTGGTACGCGATGGCGTTGATGGTAAAGTCCCGGCGCGCCAGGTCGTCCATCAACGACACTCCGAACTCCACGACCGCGTGTCGCCCGTCGGTCTTGATGTCTTTGCGAAACGTGGTGACCTCGTGCTGGCGGTTCTGCCGATCCAGCACGGCGACGGTGCCGTGCTCGATCCCCACCGGCACCGTGCGCTTGAACAAGCGGCGCACCTCGGCCGGCGGCGCCGCTGTCGCCAGGTCAAAGTCATGATTCTCGACGCCCAACAGGTTGTCGCGGATCGCCCCGCCGACGCACCACGTCTCGTAGCCCGCGCCTTCCAGCTGCTGCGCGATTCGCAAGACCGCATCGGGGATCGGCAGCCGGGCGGGAAAGCCCATGCCGGCCCTATCCCTCGAGGATCACGGCGGCGGCGGCGACGCCGGCGCTGTGGGTGAGGCTCACGTGCAGGTGTTTCACGCCCCGCACGCGTGCGCGCTCCGCCGCCTGCCCGCTCAACGCGAGGCGGGGCGCGCCGCCGTCTCCTCGCTGCACTTCCACTTGCAGAAACGACACGCCCTGGCTCCATCCCGTCCCCAGCGCCTTGAAGCACGCTTCCTTGGCGGCGAACCGGGCGGCGAGCGCATCGGCCCGATCCGCGCGCCCGGCGCAGTCGCTGCGCTCCGCGGGTGTGAACACCTTTTCCTCGAACGTCTGTTGCCCGGCGAGCAGCTCGCGGACTTTTCCCACCTCCACGACGTCGAGGCCGATGCCCACGATCATCCGCAGAGCACGCTCCCCCCGTTCACGTTCAGTATCTCGCCCGTGATGTGCCCGGCCAGGTCGGAGCAGAGAAACACGATCGGCCCGGCGCAGTCCTCGGGGCTCGCCACGCGCCCAAGCGGGATCGTCCGCTCGATCTCCCGCCTCCCCCGTCCCTCGTCCCGTTCGTAGGGCCGGAGCGACATTTCCGTGTCGACCCAGCCGGGCGCGACGCAGTTCACGTTGATGCGCCGCGGCGCCAGCTCGACCGCGAGCGACTTGGTGAACGAGATGACCGCGCCCTTGGTGGCCGCGTAATCGGCGTGGAACGCCTCCCCGCGCTGTCCGGCCGTGGATGAGACGAGCACGATCTTCCCACCGTCCGGAAGGAGCGGAATGGCGGCGCGGCACACGTACAGCACGCTGTCCAGGTTGGCGCGCCGCGTCGCATCCCACTGCGCGTCGGCCATGGCGGCCACGGGCACCTCGTCGGACGGCCAGATCCCGTGGTTCACGATCAGCAGGTCGAGGCCTCCGAGGCCCTGCACCGCCTCGTCGACCGCCCGCCCCGCGGCCGCCGGATCACCCAAGTCGCCCGTGACGCCGATCGCAGCACGGCGCAACCGCCTCACTCCCGCCAGCGTTTCCTCCGCCTCCGCCCTCCGGCTCCGATAACCGACGGCGACGCCTGCGCCCGCTTGCGCCAACATCAGCGCCGTCGCGCGCCCAATTCCCCTTCCTCCACCTGTAACGAAGGCACGTTTGCCGGAGAAGTCGATCATCGTCCCTTCACTCGCGCAGCCGAGCTTCCACGAGCTCGCAGATCACGTGCTCGATCGCGAGATGAATTTCCTGGATCCGCGCGGTGTCGTCCGACGGAACGACCAGGGCCACATCGGCCAGGTCTTTGAGCTGGCCGCCCGAACGCCCGACCAAGCCCACAACGGTCACCCCGCGGGCCTTCGCCGCCTGCGCGGCGCGGATCACGTTGGGGCTTTCGCCGCTCGTCGAGTGGAGCGACAGCACGTCGCCGTGCCGCGCCAGGGCCTCCACCTGACGGGCGAACACTTCGTCGAACCCCATGTCGTTGGCGCACGCCGTGAGGAGCGAGCTGTCGGTCGTGAGGGCCACGGCCCGCAAGGCCGACCGGTTCGAGTGGTAGCGCACGACGTACTCGGTGGCGAGGTGCTGCGCATCGGCCGCGCTGCCGCCGTTGCCGGCGAAGAACAGCGTCCCGCCGGCGCGCAGCGCGGCGACGTAAGTGTCGGCGATCGCCGCGATCGTCTCGGCGTGCTCCTCCCCGACCCGCGACGCCAGCGCCGCCAGGGCGGCGAGCCCCGCCCGGGCCTGCTCGGCGGGCGTCACTCGATCGCCGCCCTGACCAGCGCTCGCAAATCCGCGGCCGAGGCGCCCCGCTCCTCGAGCGCGGTCCCGACGACCACGAAGTCGGCCCCCGCGGCGCGCGCCGCCCGGACCTGGGCCGGGCTCTTGATCCCGCCGCCCACGAACAAGGTGAGATCCGGTACCGCCGCGCGACAGGCGCCGATCACGTCCGCGGCCACGGGACGCGGCGCTCCGCTCCCCGCATCCAGATAGATCGCCCGCATGCCGATCAACCGCGCCGCCGTCGCGTGCGCCGCGGCGAGCTCCGGCTTGTCCGCCGGCAACGGCCGCGTCTGGCTCACCGCCTCGACGCTCGTGACCCGACCACCGTCCACCAGGATGTAGCCCGTCGACAGCGTGGCGACGGAATGACGGGTGAGGAAGGGAACCGCCCGGACGTGCTCTTCGATCAGGTACTGCGCGTTGCGGCCGGAGACGAGCGACAGGAAGAGGACCAGATCCACCTCGGCGGTGAGCTGCAGCGCGGACCCGGGGAACAACGCCACCGGCAGGCCCGACGCCGCCTGCCGGATCGCCCGCGCGACGAGCTCCGTATTCTGCGTGCCGTCGAACGACGACCCGATCATGATCCCCGCCGCGCCGGCCTCACGCGCCACCCGCGCCAGCTCCGCCGCCTCGGCCGGCGGCGTCCGGCTCGGGTCGACGAGCACCAACAAGCCGGGACGGCGCTCGAGCAATCCCGTCACCGCTCGCTCCCCGCGATCCGCTGCGCGAGCGCCGCGAGCCCGGCCGCGTCCGCCTCGGCCTGAGCCTCGAACGCGTACGTGATGAACGCGTCGGCCGCGAGCAGCTCCCGCGCCAGCTCGCGCCCCCCCTCCGGCCGACCCGACACGCGCGCGAGCAGGCGCCGCCCCAGCTGGGCCAGCTGGTCCGGCAGGGGGAGCGTGGAGGAAGGCTCAGCCTCGGCCACGGTGTGCTCGAGCAAGGTCCGCAGCGCGTCCGGCGGAGACGGCCGGCGCGCCGCGAGCCAGGTCAGCACCTCGGCGCGGGTCATCGCCGGAGCAACCGCTCGACGATGTCTCGAGCCTGCGCCCGGGCGAGGCCGATCTTCGCGACGTCACCCGCGCCCGCCGAGGCAAAATGCGGCCGTCCGCCCCCCTTGCCACCCGACACCGCCGCGATCGCGTTGGCGATCTCACCCGCCTTGAGCCCCCGCTGGACCAGATCGTCGGTAAGGGCGACGTGCACTCCGGCGTGCTCACCGTTCGTGAACAGCACGGAGATCGCGCGCCGGTGGCTCGAGCGGAACGCATCCATAACGAGCCCGATCTGCTCGCGATCCTCGAGATCGGTGTCCGCGATATGCAGCTCGACGTCCCCGATTTTCTCTATCGCTCCCCGCTCCCCGCTCCCCGCTCCCTCCTTGAGCAGTCCCTCAACGCGCTTCTCGAGCTTCTTGTTCTCCTCCAGCAGCTGCTCAATCCGGTGCACCAGATGCTCCGGCTGCGTCCGCAGCGCGCCCGCCGCCTCCTCGAGCTCTCCCTCGAGCTTGCGGATCAGGGCGTACGCCCCCGGCCCCGTCACTGCCTCGATGCGGCGCACCCCCGCGGCCGCGCCCGTCTCGTGCGTGAACCGGAACAGCGCGATCTGGCCGGTGGTCGCAACGTGCGTGCCGCCGCACAGCTCGAGCGAGACGCCCGGCACGTCGACGACGCGCACGATGTCGCCGTACTTCTCGGTGAAGAACGCCGTCGCGCCCCCCGCGATGGCCTCCTTGTACTTCATCTCACGCGTGGTGACGGGCAAGTTCGCCCAGATATGGCGGTTCACTTCCTCCTCGATCCGGGCGAGCGTCGGGTCGTCCACCGGCCCGTGGTGCGCGAAGTCGAAGCGCAGCCGCTCGGGAGCCACGACGGAGCCCTGCTGGCGCACGTGGGGCCCGAGGACCTTGCGGAGCGCCGCGTGCACCAGGTGCGTCGCCGTGTGGTTACGCTCGATGTTCTGGCGGCGCGGCTCGTCGACCTGGGCCAACACCGGCGTGGGCTCGAACTCGTCCGCGAAGTGACCCACCACGGCGCTCATGCCATCCACCTTCTCGACGCCCTCCACGTCCAGCGTCCACCCCTCCCCTTTCACGCGTCCCGTGTCACTCACCTGCCCGCCCGACTCGGCGTAGAACGGATTCTCCTGCAGCACGACCTCCACCACGTCGCTCGCCTGCCGGAACTTGAGCACATCCGTCTCGGCCCGCGTGGTGTCGTAGCCCACCCACTTCTGCTTGGCCCTGGGCTTGACGGTACGCCACTCGCCGCCGCGCTTCGCGTGGACCGGGCCCTTCCCCGCGTCCCCCACCTTGCTCCGCTCCAGCGCCTCGAGCGAGCGGGTGCGCTGCTTGCCCAGCTCCCGCTCGAACCCGGCCGCGTCCACCGTCTGGCCGCGCTCGGCGGCGATGAGATGGGTCAGGTCGATCGGAAACCCGAACGTGTCGTACAGCTTGAACGCTTCTTGGCCGGAGATCGCCTTCGCGCCCTGCAGTTGCTCGAGCCGCTCGAGCCCACCCTCGATCGTGTCGAAGAAGCGCTCTTCTTCGGCGCGGGTGACGCTTTCCAGGTGGCTGCGCTTCTGGACCAGCTCCGGGTACTCGTGTCCCAGCAAACCGCTCACCGCATGCACCAGATGCACCAGCGTCGGCTCGCGGCGGCCCAGCAGCCACGCGTGGCGCACCGCGCGGCGCAGGATGCGGCGCACCACGTAGCCACGTCCCTCATTCGAGGGGTAGACGCCGTCCGCCAGCAGGAAGGCCACGGCGCGCGCGTGGTCCGCGAGCACGCGGTAGGACGCGCCCCCGGGTCCCCGATCGTACTTCTTCCCCACGACCTCCACCGCGCGCTCGATGATCGGGGCGAACAGGTCGGTGTCGTAGTTCGAGGGGACGCGCTGCATCACTGCCGCCAGCCGCTCCAGGCCGGCGCCGGTGTCAACCGAGGGAGCGGGGAGCGGGGAGCGGGACCCGTCGGCCTGCTGATCGTACTGCATAAACACGAGGTTCCAGCTCTCGAGCAGCTGCCCTTCCTCGCTCAGGCGGATGAATTCGTCGAGACTGAGCTCCCCTTTTCCTTTTCCCGTTCCCCCTTTCCCGCGGATGTCCACGAGGATCTCCGAGCACGGGCCGCACGGACCGGTCTCGCCCATCTGCCAGAAGTTGTCCTTGTCACCCAACCCGTAGATCCGGTCGTCCGGGACCCCCGCAACCTGCCGCCAGAGCTGGCGCGCTTCGTCGTCGGCGTGATGGACCGTGACGTAGATGCGCCCGGGCGCGATGCCGAGCCAGTCCTTCCCGGTCACCCATTCCCAGGCGTATGCGATCGCCTCCTTCTTGAAGTAGTCGCCGAAGGAGAAGTTGCCGAGCATCTCGAAGAAGGTGTGGTGCCGCGCCGTGTGGCCTACTTGCTCGAGGTCGTTGTGCTTGCCGCCCGCCCGCACGCACTTCTGGCACGTCACCGCCCTGGCGTATGCCCGCCGCTCGAGCCCCTGAAATACTCGCTTGAACTGCACCATGCCGGCGTTGGTAAAGAGCAGGGTGGGGTCGTCCGCCGGGACCAGCGGGGAGCTGGGTACCTCCTGGTGCCCCCGGCCCTTGAAGAAGTCCAGAAACGTGCGGCGGATTTCAGCGGAGATCATGGGGGGAATATACTGTCCCCCGATGAGCAACTGAAAGGCTAGCTACGAGTTACCTGAGTCGTCTCAGGGGTGGAAGAACTCATCCATGTCGGGCGCCGTGGCGGCGCCATTCGGAAGCGCCGTCACGCCGAGCGCCTTGAGCGACAAGCGAAGGGTGCTCGCGTGCTGATACAGCGTCGTCGACTGGTAGCCCGGTTTCGACTTCGCGCTCACGGCCAGCCAAGCGATCCGCCCGCCCCCGTGCGTGTTGTCGCCGCCGGCTTCGTCGAACAGGATGATCAGCAGCCCGTCCTGCTGGAACTGCGCGCTCTT
>WNGK01019828.1_pt1 | contig 12760 bp, 10 predicted proteins | sample 5400601 | NCBI WGS metagenome assembly WNGK01 (sample SAMN13153376, study PRJNA577476) | soil metagenome | isolation source: 60 cm soil or saprolite under Garry oak tree replicate 1 | place: USA:California | collected 2016-06-15 | reverse complement strand
GTACTCTCGATGAAGAATCCGCGGCCGCTTTCGCTCGGATTCCACCACCAGCCGTTTTCGGGCTCTGCACCTACGTTTGTTGATTGAAGCGAGAGCGCGCACGCCACGCACGCGCACTGCACTAGCTTGCGTACGAATGCCATGATCCCCCCTTGCTGCGTCGAGCTGGCGCCCCCCGACGATACGCTCATTCTCATCGACCAAGATCAAGAATCCCCGAGCAGCGTTGGAGGCTGCCAGGGGCTAGGGTCCGGCCTCGAGGTGGAGTCGGAGCCGCGCTCCGTGTGTGCCCAGTGCAGCCGCCGGACACGATTCACCAAAACATGTGCCCGACAACGTAAGTGCCGCCGCCGTCGCCCTCGCCGTTAACCAGGCCGGCGCAGCGACCGTGAAGACAGTCGTTCTGATCACGCCAGAGGACATGGCCAAGGCAGGCAAGAAGACCGTCGACTACCGCTGACGCGAGTGTTTGCGCATCACGCCGCGACGACGTTCGGACCCAATTCAGTTTGGGCCGTCAATCGGCCTGCCAACAGCGCGGTACTCATCACGGACTTGGCTCGCCGTCCGATGCTTTGGAAGAATGTTTTCTTCCGGCGTGACAGGAACGAGAAACCACATGTACCGAACCGAAGGCGCCCATGAGACCCTTTCAGGGGGCGCCTCTGGCGCCAGCCTCGTCAGCCGATTCGGCCGATCCCTGAAGCGGTAGAGGTCATTCGCGGAGCAGCGTCCAACGCGGTAGCACGACGGGTATGGAACTCCAGGTGCAACGCCAGACAGCGTGTACATTTCGTCCGGATACGGAACAACCCGCATCATCGTCGGCTCCCCCGGGGGGCCGGTGACGGAAGTCGGCTGATCAGATGCGATTAATCCTTGCGCTGCGGCCGACATCGATAACAGCACCCCAACCGCGCCGGGAAGGATGGCGCGGATTGCAGAAACAGAGGCAAGCGTCGCCACAACAAGGACAACGATCTTCCTCCTCAAGAAATGTCCCGAAATCCACACAGTAGTACCCGCTCGTTCCCTGCACAGAAGGCTCGACTTGCGCCCCATGCTACGCCAGCCAGGTATGTTTGGGTCCGCGAGCGACTGGCCGCCCATGGCCGCACTGAGACACTCGCGACCGGCTGAGATTGATCGACCAAAGCAGACGCTCGCTGTTCTCAAGAGCCGTGATAGCTCACAACCTGGACCTGCGGCGGCGTAGGATGCGCTGCCGGACTGGAATTCAGGTAGATTCGAGGTGTCGGCAATCCGGCGATGCGCCGAGGAGGAACCGGTGCCGCTTCCTACCGGCAACGTCACATTTCTGTTCACCGACATCGAAGGCAGCACGCGTCTGTGGGAAGCGGACCGTGACGCGATGGCGCAAGTATTGGCCCGCCACGATGCTTTGTTGCGCGGGGCGATCGAGGGCCACGGCGGGCAGGTGTTCAAGTCCGTCGGCGACGGCTTCTGCGCTGCGTTTGACACGGCGGTCGGAGGGGTTACCGCGGCGGCGGCGATCCAAGGTGCGGTAGCCGCGGAGGATTGGCACGCACCCGGCGCTTTGCGCGTGCGCTGTGCGCTGCACACGGGTCTCGCCGAACAGCGCGACAACGACTACTTCGGCCCGACGCTCAATCGCCTCGCGCGCCTGCTCGCCCACGCCCAAGGCGGCGAGACTTTGTTGACGGCCGCCACTTTCGAGATCGTTCGCGATTTCCTCCCCACCGAACTCGAGGTCGAGGAACGTGGCGAACTCGCGCTCAAGGACCTCGCGAGGCCCGAGCACATCTACCGCATTGCCGCTCGCCAATCTCCGGCAAAGATCCAGCCCAAGAACCAGGCACTCCCGTCGATTGCGGTGCTGCCTTTCCTCAACCTGAGCCGCGACGAGGAGAACGAGTACTTCGCGGATGGACTCACCGAAGAACTGCTGAACGTTCTGGCCAAGAGCAGCCTGAAGGTCACGTCGCGGACATCGGCCTTTGCCTTCAAGGGCAAGAACATCGACGTGCCGACGATCGGCCGCAAGCTGGGAGTGAAGACGATTCTCGAGGGCAGCGTGCGCAAGACGGCGAACCGCGTGCGGATTACAGCACAGCTCATTGACGTCGAGTCCGATTCGCACCTCTGGTCGGAAACCTATGAGCGCGAACTCCAGGACATCTTCGCGCTACAGGATGAGATCGCCGGCATGGTGGCCGCGAAGCTCGAGGTCTCGCTCGGCGTCAGCCGAGAGAAAGAGCGACAGGAGAGCGGCACGACCAACCTTGCCGCCTACGACCATTTTCTCCGAGGGCGCACCTTGCAATGGCAGCGTGGGCGCGCGGTTATACAAGCTTACGAACACTTCCGCGTGGCAGCCACGATTGACCCGAATTATGCCGATGCGCTGGCGTGGATGGCGGACTCCTACCGCCTGATGGGGCTGTACAGCATTCGCAAGCCGCTGGAGACGCTGCCCTATGCGAAGGCCGCCGCGACGCGCGCGCTCGATCTCGCACCCGAGCTGGCCGAGGGCCATTCCACACTCGCCATGGTTTCGCTATTCCTCGATCACGATGTCGAAACCGCGCTCACCCACTGGCGCCGGGCCATCGAGATCGAACCCGGCAACGTCAGGGCGCGCTGCGAATATGGGTTTTGGGGACTGTCTGCGGTGGCGGGCGATAACGACGAGGCGATGCGCCAGACGGCAAGAGCGCTCAAGAGCGACCCGCTGAATTCCTGGGCCTGGAGCGTACACGCGATCATCGGCGCCGTTGCCGAGCGCATCGAAGAGTCGCTCGCCGCTGCGCAACACGCGATGGCGCTCGCCCCTCATTCGTTCGTGGCGCAGTGGAGCCTCCTTGAATGTCTGGTGAACGCGAGGCGGCATCGGGAGGTGTTGGACCGCAAGGAAGAAACGCTCGAGATTTCCGCCCGCCACCCTTGGATGCTGGGCGTAATCGCCTGTGCGCATGCCGCAGTCGGTGAGAAGCAGCAGGGAAAACTCATCTACGACGAGCTGGTCGCACGCGAAAGGATCGAATACGTGCAGCCCGCGACGCTAGCCGGCGTCGCCGCGTCTGCGGGCCTCGATGCCGAAGCGATCGAATGGGCCGGGCTCGCCTTGAAGCAGTACGACACGATGCTGATTTGGAGCAAAGTGCTGCCGAGCTGGAGCGCGCTGCGGCGTCTCGAGCCGTTTGAGGCCGTTTATGCGCAGCTCGGCTTCGGGACGAGACGCGAGGACGTGGACGACCATACATCGTCCGGGTAGCCTACCGCTCGGGAGTGTTCCAGCCGGAACCAACGGCCCCGGAGAGTGGCCGCAAGGGAGCCCGCCATGCTCAAGGTAACCTTCACCGCCGCTTCCGCGGTTGCGCTTTGTGCTTCGCTAGCCGGATGCGCAACACCAACTGCCGTGCCTACCGCTCCCCAGCAACCGTACGTGCAACATTCTGATGACGGTGCGTTCGGGCCCGGTCTACAAGCTTTCGGACCGGCGCAGGCGCCTACTCGTCTCGCGCTGACGGCAGCGATATTCGCGAATCAAAACCCAGACAAGCCACAGTTCATATTGGTTTTTACCAATGATTGCGGCGGCGGGAATGTAAAGGTGACGTATCTGAGGCCCCTCGTTCCCCCAGCATCGACTGTTGTCATACCCTTTCCGTCGCCGTTGGTCATTGGGGCCAGACCCGGTGACGCGGGGTTTTGCCTGTGGGTAGAAACCCCAGACGATGGCGCGCTGTACCCGTACACCCTCGTAGGTTATGTGCTATAGCGCCGGTGACGGTCCGATCAGGTCCGAGTCAGCGTACCCCGTACCTCGGTCTAGCCAACAGTCGCTTCGTCTCTTTGGGCGAAAAAAGGGGGTCAGGTACTCCTTTGATTTTGGGCCACCCCTTCCAAGGCGCAGGTCGCACGTTCGATTCGTGTTCGGGGCGCCACAATTCAAGCGCTTAGGTTGCACACCCACGCGTTGTAAATTGCCCGTGCCTCTTAGTTCTCCTAATCGAGATTCGACCTGATGGCCAATGTCCGATCAAATCGAATCGCGTTCCATTTAAAGACCGAGGCCAACGGACCCATGCCCGTGGCACTTCAATTAGTCAATTAGCCAACGTCGGCTTTAGAGATCAACAACAGGCCGGAGTCGACCCTGAGCGGTCGTCCGAGTCAGCGGAATGCAGTCGAGACGCTCGAAGCAGCCGCAGCGGCCCGGCGGCGAGGGGCGACGTGCCACACGTCCGGGAGTTCACTGCCTCACGGACCGGGCGACGCATCGCGGGCACACATGGTGCGCAACGCCTGGCTGTTGTGGTTTGTCCTGTCCGCCGTCCCGGTGGTCTGTCCGGGTCCTGCTGGCGCGCAACAGCCCGCGGCTCTTCCGAGGATCGGCGTCCTGTGGCTGATCTCCGAAGGCGAAGAACTCGAGGCGTTTCGCCAGGGACTGCGTGAGCTCGGGTACGTCGACCGCCAGAACGTTCTCCTCGAGTACCGCTACGCGCCGACGATCTCCTTCCTGACCCCGCCGTCGAGCTGGTCGGCCTCAATGTCGACATCATCCTCACATATGGAGTGACGGCGGCGACAGCTGCAAAGCAAGCCACCATGACGATTCCGATCGTCAACGGCTCGATGAGCGATCCGGTCGCGGCAGGTCTCGCGAAGACTCTCACCCGGCCGGCGGCAACATAACGGGATTGACCAGCAGGTCGCCGACCTTGGGCAGCGCAGCGGGAAGAACTCATAGATCCAGAGTCAAAGCAAAAGTCGATGGCGGCGCTCGGCAGCGCTGTTGCGCCTATTGATTACAGTGACCCGAGCCTCGTCGCGAAATTTTACAAGTTGCTTAATGCCAGTTTACGGGCCACCCCAAGAATCGCACGGAATCAGTTTGTTGCATCACGTGGCATAATTCTGGCTTCCGCTCTGCCGGGAGCCGCCGCTGCAGACTTCATGGTCGATGACGAGAGCGACGGGCCCCCGACGGTGGCGCTGTGGCTCATGAATGCGCTGTTGATGTCAGGAAGGACCAGACCGGGAGGAAACGACGATGAAGCGGATCGGGTGGGCAATGCTGGGAGGGGGCATCTGGTTGCTGGCGGCCCAGCAGGCAAGTGCCGGGGGGCTCGGGCCATTCTCGGACCAGTCCTTTCGCGGCAGCTATGCGCTCGGCATCAGTGGCACGGTCCTCGCCGCCGGGCCGGTGGCTGGCACCGGCGTCATCACCAGCGACGGCCAGGGCAACGTGGACGGCGTCCAGACGATCAGCTACGGGAGCGGTCCCTGTGTGTTGACGTTCGCGGGGACGTACAGCGTCAATCCCGATGGTACTGGCACGGGCAGTGTGACGGTGACCAGCACCATCGGCGGCGCTCTCTGCACCTCGGGCAACGGGTCGACGGTCGAGTTCAGCTTCGTGCTGTCGGGCAAAGGGCTGGCGGACAGGATCAAGCTGGCGGAGACGAGCCCCGGTTTCGCCATCCTGGCTGAGGGCGACCGTCAGTAGCTCACGGCCGGATCATCGTCGCGGTCGCTCGGCGATGATCCGCCAGCAAAGTTCGCCGTGACGGTGAACGTCGCGCCGGCGGCGAACAGCGAGTTCGGCTCGGCGGCGAACAGGTAGAGCACTGACCCGTCGCTTGTTCGTTACATGCTCGAATGGCCGGTTCTGGCCGAGACTGTGTAAAAACCGCGAGAAGCTCGCGGGTCGGATGGCAGGAGCCGCCGTATTGCCGCAGGAACGCTGTCGGAGCGGTAGGTCATGCAGGAGCGTGGCGACGACCGATGAGCCGCGTTGGTGGTCTGGAAAGCGGAGATGGCCTGGAAATGCGCGCGAAGAAGGACTGTCGCGTCCTACGCCCGCATCGCTGCAATCAATCCGCCTATTCCCAATAGCTGCATCACCCGCTTGAGGTTATAGGCGAGCACATGCAGGCTCATCTCGGTGCGCACGCGCTCGAGCGTCTTCATCAGGAAGTGCGTTGCGCCCATCCAGTACTTGATGGTGCCGAACGGGTGCTCGACGGTCTGTCGCCGCACACGCATCTTCTCGGGGTCGCGATCCAGCCGCTCCTGCATCGCGTCGATGACGGCCTCATGCACCCAGCGCCGGACGCGCCGCTCGGGACCGGTGGTGCATTGCGCCTTGATCGGGCAGCGTGGGCATGCCGAGCTCCAGTAGATGTTCAGCGTCATCCCCGCTTCGACTGTCGTGAAGCGCTTGATCAACCGCTGCCCAGCGGGGCAGCGATATTCATCATCGCTGGCGACGTAGATGAAGTCCGGTTTGCCGAAGCGACCCTCCGCCTTGCTATTGGAGTTCAGAGGCTTGGGGACGAACGGCGTCATGCCGGCTTGGTCGCACGCCAGGATCTCGTCGCCGCTGAAGTAGCCGCGGTCGGCAATGACCGTGAGTTCTTCCGTGCCCATTGCTGCGAGTGCCTGGTTGGCCATTGTCGCCAAGTGGCCGCGGTCATTGCCGACGTTCGTCACCTCGTGATCGGTCAGCGAGATCTGTTGATCCGGCGCGGCGAGCATCCGAGTCTCGATCTCTTTCAGCTGCTGCATCTGCTGCTTCAGCGCGGCGATCTTGTCGCGGAGCCGGCTCGTCTTGACCGCCGCGATCTCGGGCTCGGCCCGGTCCGCGGTATCCATGTCGGTCAGGTAGCGTGCAATGTTCTCCTCAATCTGCGCCATGCGTCGCTGCATCTTAGCGTGGGTGAAGTTCCGGTCGCGATTATTCACCGCCTTGAACTTGCTGCCGTCAATGGCAACGATCGCTTCGGAGAACAGATTGAGCCGCTGGCACAGCACGACGAACTGGCGGCATACCTTGCGGATCGCCGAACCGTTGTCCTTGCGGAAGTTGGCAATGGTCTTGAAGTCCGGCATCAGCCGTCCAGTCAGCCACATGAGCTCGACGTTGCGCTGCGCCTCACGCTCCAGCCGACGGCTGGACTGGATGCGGTTGAGGTAGCCGTAGATGTAAAGCTTCAGCAGCACCGCCGGGTGGTACGCCGGCCTGCCCGTCGCCGCAGGGTCAACCCCAACGAAGCCGAGCTCGCCCAAATCAAGCCCTTCGACGAAGACCTCGACCACGCGAACCGGATTCTCCGCCTCAACGTAGTCCTCCAGACACGTGGGCAGCAACGTCACCTGTGTTCGGTCCTCACCTTCGATGAATCGCTTCATGCTGCCACCCCGAAGAAACCCGTTTCTTCAGTATAGGCAACTACCGCGTTTTTACACGGCCTCGGCCACAACCGGTCGTAGCAAGTCTTCCTCTAAAGCGGCCGTACACTGGCAACGGCCGACCGCGAGCTACAGTCCGAGCTTCAACTCGATCGAATGTAACTTGCGTTTCTGCGTGGAAGTCTCTCGTTCTTGTAGACTCGGCGTCCCAGCTAAGGCAGCGACCTAGGGTGTCGCCTTTCGGAGAGTTGGGGCAAGCGTTCCAGTTCCTACCCGAGCAAGTGGAAGCAACAGGCGGCGCCATCGTTCCTGGACCAAGCCCAGCGTAGTATCTGAGGTTTGCAACACTACAAGGAGCCTTTAGTACATGGATCGGCGCGAATTTACTGCTCGACTTGCCCTAATCGCCCTCGGGGTGAGTGGCGCTGTAAGCGCCCAGCCGGTGCGGAAACTTTATCGGATTGGCATTCTCGGCATTGGCCCGACCTCCGATATGGCCGGCCCGCAGCCGAGTTGGCCCTCGACGAAAGCGCTGCTAGGTGGCATGCAGGACCTCGGCTACACGTATGGCGAGCAATACGTGACCGTGCCGCGCGGGGCCGCGGGAAATCCGGATCGCTATCCAGCGCTAGCCGCGGAGCTGGTTCAACTCAAAGTGGACGTCATCCTCGCTGGCGGGGGCCCCACTGTGCCTGCACTGAAGCAGGTCACGACGACGATCCCGATTGTGATGGCGGCATCGGGAGATCCCGTCGCCGATGGATACGTCCAGAGCCTCGCACACCCTGGCGGGAACATCACGGGGTTGAGCCTTCAGTCGACAGAAACGACGGCGAAGCGGCTTGAGCTGATCAAAGAACTCATTCCGGGTCCGGCGCCGGTTGCGGTCTTTTGGAATATGGCCAGCATTCAAAGTCGGAAGGCGACAGAAGCCATCGCGCGGGAGCGCGGGTGGAAGATCTTGCCCATCGAGATTCGTGACCCTGGCGCAATTGAAGCGGCCTTCAGAATAGCGAGCGATGGCCATGCGAATGCTGTACTTGTGTTCGCCGCAGGGGTCCTCTTCACGCGAGCCCAGCAAGTCGCTGAGCTAGCCGCGAGGAACCGGCTTCCCGCCATGTATGACCTCCGCCAGTACGTCGACGGGGGCGGGTTGATTTCCTATGGTGCGAATATCAACCAGATCTGGAGGCAGGCGGCGGGGTTCGTCGATAAGATTTTGAAGGGCGCTAAACCCGGCGATCTCCCGATCGAGCAGCCGACGAAGTTCGAGCTGGTGATCAACCTCAAAACCGCCAAGGCGCTCGGTCTCACGATTCCACAGTCGCTGCTGGTACGCGCAGATGAGGTGATCCAGTGATCGATCGGCGGACGTTTATGTCGGTCGTGGCGGGGAGTCTCCTGCTCACTACGCGTGCTGTTCAGCCACAGCAGACCGGCAGAACCTATCGAATGGGTGTTCTGACAGCTGGCGGAACGCAGGCGCCTAATATCGCTTCCTTCGTCGAGGCTCTGCGTGCGCTCGGCTACGTCGAAGGACAGAACCTCATCATCGAGCGGCGCTTTGCCGCGGGTCATCTCGAACGATTGCCCGATCTCGCCGCAGAGCTGGTCCGATTGCCGGTGGATGTCATCGCAGTCGCAGGACCCACTGGGGTTCGGGCTGCCATGGGCGCCACCACGCGGATTCCGATCGTGATGATCGTCGGGAGCGTTGATCCGGCTGGGGAGGGATTGGTCAAGAGCCTCGCGCGTCCTGGCGGAAACCTGACGGGGTCGACTTACGCCGTGTCACCGGAGCGCTTCGGAAAGCAACTCGAATTGCTCAAGGAAGTGGCGCCCGGTATATCGCGCATTGCCATCTATTGGGACATACAGATGACGATCTTCCATCAATCGTGGGCCGTTCCGCTAGAAGCCGCCGCACGCAAACTGGGCTTGCAGATCCAGGCGCCGGTTCAGGTTCTTGCCCGGGACGGTGTGGAAGGCGCTTTCGCAACGATGAAGCAGCAGCGAGCCGATGCGGTATTGATTGTGTTAGGCGGCCCGACGTTTGAGTACTATGGAGACGTCGCGGCGATGGCCGTACGCAACCAGCTTCCGACGGTCGCCACACTCAAGGCATTCACCGCAGCGGGCGGGCTCCTGAGCTACGGCCCCGATCTTCCCGCCATCTATCGCCGCGCGGCGTCGTACGTCGACCGGATCCTCAAAGGTACACCGCCAGGCGACCTTCCTATCGAGCTCCCGACCAAGTACGAGCTCGCCATCAACCTAAAGACCGCCAAGGCGCTCGGCCTCAAAATTCCGCAATCGCTGCTGCTGCGCGCGGACGAGGTGATCCAGTGATGCAGCGTCCGAAAGCCTCCTGCGCGCGGACGAGGTGATCCAGTGATCGGAGCGGTACAGGTCGCTCGCGGCTTTGGCGGAACTCGCCGTAGACGCCGGGCAACTTAATTTTCTGAACGTCCGCTCTAGAACAGATCGAACGGCTGGTCAGGGTCGATCTCGGACGTCGCGCACAACTTGGATGTGACTCTGGTCGCTGCTTCAAGCCTCGCGACGACACTTGGGGGACCCGGACGAGGCAGGATCCGCTTTAAGCGACAACTATCTTGACAATGCCTGGACGGCCGGCGCGTCCGAGCGCTTCGCGGTCTCGCCGGGTCGCGAGAAGGACGGCTACTTCCACATGCCCACCGGGCAGAGCGGTCATCCATTGTCGGCGCATTACCGGGATGCGGAGGCGGCATGGGTCACGGGCGAGGCGACGCCGTTTGTTCCTGGTCCGGCGGTACACACGCTCACGTTGCGGCCGATGGTCAGCGCCAAGTGAATCGAACGACGCCTCTGCGACCGGCTCTTGCGCGCAGTACCTGCACCACTTCGTCCGCTTGACCGTTCACGGTGATCTCGTGTCCATCGTTTTCATCGATGGCGCTCGGCGTGTTCAGCATTTGCGGAAAATCCTTCAGCGGAACGCCGAGCGCAGAAGGCGACGATCAGGCCAAACACCAGCATCGCTACGAAGTTTTCCACGAATTTCACGGCGTTGAAGTGAGGCCATGTCGCCCACGCCGAAAGCGGCACGACGATATAGTTCATGACGAAGAAGACGACCGTACCGTAGGCCACGCCGCCAACAACCCAGCGGCGCTGCATGATGGGCAGCGAGCGAGACGCGGCGACATAGACCGCGGCGATGATCAGCGACATCGCCCACTGCAACACAAGCCCCAGAAGGGCAGCGGATCCGCCGCCGGCGAGCGCCGCCTTTCCGAGGAGACCACCCGCAATGAAATGGAGAATGAGGATGGGGCTGGCGACATTGATCAGCGCCGCGGCGCCAATGTCGATCGTGCCCGCGACGAATCCGCCAAGAAGAATAGCGGTCAAATCAGATGCGCGCATGGCTCATCTTCCAGCACTAGCGGAGGATTCGACGTGATCAGCTCAGTGGCCGAGGCCATCACCAGCTGCACTACCCATCGACCCGTCCTCGCCCGCGAGGTCCGAGGCCTTCGATCCACCAGGGTATACCTCCGGTGACCGTCGATATGCCTCCGCGCAACGTTCAGAACAGAACCATGGTCCCGTCGGCGTGCTTCTGCGGTACGCCGCATAAGGCGCGTGCATCTTGCACACTGGATCTATCCAGGCTGGATCGGAGGCCGGCGCCAGCTCGACGGAATAAAGTGCCACGTGGTCAGCAATCGATCGCAGCGCCACGTTTCCGATGTCCCGCACAACAATTCCAGATGCTGCGGCGATGTCGGCGACTGGCTGGGTCGCCAACAATTGCCCCGGAGACGCCAACGCGGCGATGCGTGCTGCGATGTTGACTGTCGAACCAAAGAGGTCATTCGCTCTGCGGAGTACTGGGCCGTGGTTAAGTCCCGTCCTTGTCAATGGAATCCGTGGCTCGGTTCGGCAAGCGGGAAGCAGACGCCCGAGCACCTGAAGGGCGGTTGCCGGGTCGGGAAACCCAAACATCGCCTCGTCACCAATCCATTTGATCGGCGGCTCAAGCCCTCCGAGGGCCTGGCGCACCAACTCCTCGAAGCGCCCAAGTATCGCTATTGCCGATGCATCTCCATAGACATCTGCTATTGCGCTAAAGCCCGCCAAATCGACAAACGCGACGGTCGCGACCGCTGACTCAAAGCCCTCGACAGCACTGACGTTCGTACTCATAGCCGATTGTGTTGGGCTCCGTGATGCAGGTCAAGCGTCGATTTTCGACGGCAACGATCTGCGATTTCGATGCCGCGCTCGATGTACCATCGTCGGCGAGTGGCGCCGCGCCTACAATGCGACCATTCACGTACTGTTACTGCAACGTTCATCGGGACTTTGCCAGCAAGGGTGCGAGGCGCATTATCCGATGACGGTGCGCCGTGGCCCCGGAGCCTCAGATCTTGGCGCTGATACGAGAACTGAACGAGCTGACGTGCCGCCTCGGGACGTGCGCCGAGCTCGCGCGTTCAGACGCAATGCGGGACCTGGAGCGGTGGCAGACACCGAATTTGCGGCGGGACGTTAAGCCTTGGCGAAGAAAGTAACGCGCTCTAGCTTGTTGAACTTCTCGCGTTAGCTGTCTTGCCTAGTCCCAGGAGAGTGCTCCACCCGTTTGATACTCGATGACGCGGGTTTCGAAAAAGTTCTTCTCCTTCTTCAGATCGATCATCTCCGCCATCCACGGGAACGGGTTGTCGGCCTTGTCGAACAGCGGGTCGATGCCGATTTGTTGGCAGCGGCGGTTGGCAATAAATCGCAGATATTCCTTGAACATCGTCGCATTCAACCCCAGCACGCCGCGCGGCATGGTGTCCTCGGCGTAGGCGTACTCCAACTCGACGCCCTTGCGCATCAGCGCGGCGATCTCGGCCTTGAACTCGCTGGTCCACAGGTGCGGGTTCTCCATCTTGATCGTGTTGATCAGGTCGATGCCGAAGTTGCAGTGCATGCTCTCGTCGCGCAGGATGTACTGGTACTGCTCGCTCGATCCCATCATCTTGTTCTGCCGGCCCATCGCCAGGATCTGCACGAAGCCGACGTAGAAGAACAGCCCCTCCATGATGCAGGCGAACACGATCAGGCTCTTGAGCAGGTCCTGATCGGCCTCCATCGTGCCGGTCTTGAACGTCGGATTGGTCAGCGTGTTGATGAACGGGATCAGGAACTCGTCCTTGTCGCGGATCGACTTGATCTCGTGATAGGCGTTGAAGATCTCCGCTTCGTTGAGCCCCAGGCTCTCGACGATGTACTGGTAGGCGTGGGTGTGGATCGCCTCCTCGAATGCCTGGCGCAACAGATATTGCCGGCACTCGGGCGCGGTGATGTGGCGATACGTGCCGAGCACGATGTTGTTGGCGGCGAGGCTGTCGGCCGTGACGAAGAAGCCGAGGTTGCGCTTGATGATCAGCCGCTCGTCGTCGGTCAGCCCGTTCGGGTTCTTCCACGTCTCGATGTCGCGCTGCATGTTGATCTCCTGCGGCATCCAGTGGTTGGCGCACGCGGAGAGATACTTGTCCCAGGCCCATTTGTACTTGAAGGGGACGAGCTGGTTGACGTCGGACTG